>JABLTH010006347.1_pt1 | contig 24873 bp, 23 predicted proteins | sample 7875711 | NCBI WGS metagenome assembly JABLTH01 (sample SAMN14941262, study PRJNA633318) | bioreactor metagenome | isolation source: bioreactor | place: China | collected 2019-03-05 | reverse complement strand
TTCATTTCGTACTGGGCACCGCAATCGGCGGTGGGCGGCGGGCTGAGGATCGCTTGCGTGGCGGTGGTCGACCAGGTGGTGTCTGCCCTCGCCGAGGGCGCGCCGAACAACGTGGCGCATGCAGTGGCGAGGAGCAGGCCGGTAGTTGACCGGCCCAGGGCATGCAGGCGAAGGGAACAGAGGGCGGAGCGATGTCGCATGGCTACCTCCGATGGCGGGCCAGTCGGTCGGTACGGCGCGGGCCCGCGCGTGGCGGTCATCCGGTCCCTGTGTTCGGCGGCGAGTCTAGGTCGGCCGTTTCGCCGCAATCTGTGTGCTGGTTGGTGTTGGTGGGGAAAGCTCGGTTCAGGTGGCGAACGAAACGGCTTGCGGCCCGGGTGTGGGCGTGTGTTTGTTCCGCGCCTTCGTCGAGCGGCGGAAATCTATTGCGAATGCCAACCGCGCATCCATCGCCTCCGCTGCGCTCAGCGGAGTTCCTGGGCAAGCCCGAGGAGCAGTCCTTCGGGCCCGCGGATGTAGCAGAGCCGATACGTGTCCTGGAAATCCACCACGTCGCCGACCACCGTCGCGCCATGCTTGCGAAGCCGTTCAAGCGTGTCGGCCATGTCATCCACGGCGAACATGACGCGAAGGTAGCCCAGGGCATTGACCGGAGCGTTGCGGTGATCCGCGATCACGGGCGGCGAAAGGAAGCGGGAAAGCTCCAGCCGGCTGTGGCCGTTCGGTGTGCGCATCATCGCGATCTCGACGCGCTGATCGCCCAGCCCCGTGACGCGTCCGGCCCATTCGCCTTCGATCGTGGCTCGTCCCTCGAAAGCGAGCCCGAGCTCGCGAAAGAACTCGATGGCCCCTTCGAGGTCGTCGACGACAATGCCTACGTTGTCCATCCGTTTAACGGCCATGTGCGCTATCCCCGCGATGGAAGCCACTGTTGAACTGATCCGGCGTCATGCGGGATGGTGCGAAGGCACCCCGAGGGTTTCGTGCTGCATGACGCCCGCCGCATCGACCTGAGAGATCGACTGCCGTCTTCGAGTCTGCCAGAAGGCCGGCGCAGCGTCCGTTCGCCCGGCAGCCCTGGTCGCAGCGACGCGAATGTGGTCCGATCGTCCGACCAAGGAAGGGTTATCCACGACATGCGCTACTCGTCTCTGCTGCAACTCCACACCTCGGACTTCCTGCCTCCTGGCGAAGACACCTCGCCACGCCAGCTGCCAGGGGGCGACGGCGCAAGCCTGCATTGGCTTACGCATCGGGTGATGGGGCGCCATCTGGTGCTGGTCGGCTGGATCGAGCGGCACCAGCCGGGCCTCGCCGTGGCGGTGGTGGACGATCAATGGCGGTTGCTGGCCACCCGATTCATGCCCTGCGCATGGCCAACCGGCGCGGCGGGCAAGCTGGTGCGCCATCACGTTCCCTATGCGGCGCATTGGCGTGCCGTAGGCGAAGACGCCCGGAGCCTGAAAGGCAGTTTGGTGCTGGAGCAGGCCTGCGTGCGGCACTATCCGCTGCCGGCTTCCTCGGCATCGAACGGCGGGGGCATGATGCTGACCGGTGCTATGAGCGACTGGTTCGATCTGAGCGTGAGTTTCGCTGGAGCGGACGGTGCGAGCATCGAGATCGGCCGTACGCCCAGGCATCACGAACCGTTATGTGGCTCGGTTTCCGCGGTGATCGTGGGAGAACGGCGCTATTGGTTCGCGGTGCGCCAATCCATGCCGGAGGCTGAGTACTGGGATAGGGACGATCCCCACGCCAGCCGCATCGGGCGGACGTGGATGGTGGCGGACGACGCGCACGGCTTGCCGGGCGAGTGGCGTCCGGTGGAAGGAAGCGATGGCGCCGTGCCGGTGCGAATGGGCGGTGGCTTGTATCGCACGGTAGAGATGCAGGCGTTCGACGCGAGTCACACGATCGTCCTGCTGCATCTGGATAACCGTGCTCGGCTGTGCCTGGTGGATCCGGTTGGCGCGAGAATCGCGCAGGCGCTGCCTCTGCGTATCGCCAAGGGAAGCTGGTGCGTCAAATCATGGCGCGTGATGACCGAGGCGGCCGGAGGCAGTGTCTGGCTCGCGACCGATAACGGCAAGCTGAGCGCCGCGCACCGCGACAGTACGCTGTGGCGGGTCGACTATGGCGCTGCGACAGGCGCGCCGGGTAGACGCGGCACCTTGCCCCTGCGTGCGACGCGCCTGACGGACGATCGCGTCGTCACGGCGTCGGTGGCGCTGGATTACGCGCAGGACACCTTGGTGCTATGGCATCACGGGCACGGCGTCAAACAGGTCGATCCCATGCGTGGCGAGCTTCTCCGGCCAACGCAGGCGGGCGAATGGCGCATGCTGGATGCGGCTGGGCTGGCCGCGTCGCTGCCTCAGCGGCCGGCTGCGGTGATCGAGCATTTCGGGCGACCCGTGGAGCGGCCGCCCATGGCGTTCCTGCCCGACCATGGCTTTACGTTCGCCGGACGCCGGATAATGGTGCACGCATCGACGCCAGCGACTGCCTTTCCGACAGGCTGGACGTTCGGATCGATCAGCGGCAGCGGCGAGTAAGGCAGTCACTACTTCACAGGAAGCAAAAGCATGGTGCACGAAAAGCTGGTGGAACTGATCGGGCTGCTGACCTGCGGCGAAGTCGAGCAGGACGAAATGGAAGCCACCGCCTCGGCGGTCCTCGAGGCGCAGGAAGATCCCGAGTTCGATTGGGTGCACGAGATGGAGGCCTCGGACGAGCAATTCATGCAGATCGCGTTGATGTTCGAGCTGTCGAGCTTCCTGGCCGAGGGCGACAAGATCGACGAGTTTCATGAGCAGGTGAGCGAGTTCTTCAAGAACCCGCTGCCGGATTTCCCGTATCCGGCCACGGCCAACAAAATGGACTTCACGCCGGTCGATTACTTCAAGTGGCTGGACGGCCTGCTGGCGGCGCGCGATCCCGCGTTTGCCTTGCTGCTGCTGGACAGCCAGGTCGACGACATGCTGCGCGGCATCCTGGTGCGCCGGGCGAGCACCGACCGCGTGCTGGCCTTGGCCGAAGAGCTGGGGCTCAGGATCGGGCGGTCGACGGAGTACCCGTACGTTCGAGGAAGGGCGGCGCGAGTTCGCGCCGCTAAGTTCTCGCGGTGTCCCGCGCGCCCGGCGACTTCACGACGGAAGAGAAGGAAAGCGATCCATGCGTCACGCCCGTTCATGGTGGCTCGGTGCCTGCCTGCTCGCTGCCCATGCAGCGGCCCACGCCGACGACAGCTTCGACCGTCTGTCTGCCAATGGACACGTCGACGGCGAACTGCGCCTCTACAACTTCAACCGCCTCTACGACACCCCGAACACGCCCGATGCGCGTGCGTTGTCGCTGGCCGCGCTGGTCAATGCGCAGACGGGCACGGTATTCGGCGGTTTCAGCGCGGGCGGCTCGTTTGTCACGGCGAACATGCTGGGCACGAAGCCGGACAGCCTCGCCAAGACCGATACCTCGCTGATGGGCCCGAACAGCTCGCTGGGCGCGTGGAGTCAGGCGTACCTGCAGTTCCAGCGGGGCTGGTTCCTCTTTCGCGGCGGCTATCAATATCTCAATACGCCGTGGATGGGCGGCAACGACTCGCGGGTGGTTCCTTCGTCGTACAACGCGGCGCTGATCAGCCTGAATCCGGCGCAGGGGTGGAATCTCTACGCCATCCGCGCCTTCAGCTGGAAAAGCCGCACGTCGCAGGGCATGTACAACGACAACCTGTACTACCCATCGAAGTACGAAGGCGATTCGATGTACGGCAACAACGGCTCGTTGCCCGGCACGGCACCGCAGGCGAACGGTACCTGGGCTGCGGGCGCGACCTATGCTGCCGGTGGGCTGAAGGCCGAAGCCTGGTATTACAACTTCCTCCGCTTCGCGCGCATGGGCTACGCCACCGGCAGCTACGCCTTCAAGACCGGCACGGCGTTCGACCCCTACGTGGCCGTACAGTGGCTCGACGAAAGTGGCGGCAGCGACAACATCCTGGTCGATACCCATACCAAGCTGGTGGGCGTGGCCGGCCGGCGCGTGAAGGCGGATGCATGGGGCGCGCGCGTGGGCACGACTGTCTACGACGGCAGCATCGATATCGCCTACAACAAGCTCGATGGCGAGGCCGGCGCAGTGGGCGATGGCGCATTGATCTCGCCCTATACCGTCAACTACGGCACCGACCCGCTGTTCACCACCTCGATGATCCGCGGCCTGGTGGAAGTGGGGCCGGGGCATGCGTGGAAGGCGCGCGCGCAATACGGCTTCTTCGACAAGAAGCTGCTGCTCGTCGCGGCCTATGCCAAGTACACCACCTTGGAGCGCGGCGACAGCCACGATCTGTACGTCGACATCATCTACAACCTGGACAGCCTGCTCAAAGGCCTGCAGGTGCGTGACCGCTGGGAGCGTTCGGTGGGTGGCATCGCCAACCTCAATCCGGGCAACGAGGCGTTCACGTACAACCGCCTGATGGTGTCCTACAAGTTCTGAGGGCGGGGATGGGCATGGATCGTGGATGGCATGCGGCAGGCCTTGGCGCGGCGGCGACGCGCGTTCTTGCATCGCGGATCGCTTTCGGCCGGCGTGCGGCTATCTGCCGATGACGAACGACGATCGCACCAGGGTCGTTCGCGCGCGAACGCCGGAGTCGGCGGCGAGGGTGGCCAACGTCCGGCGTGCCGCGCGTATCACCGCAGCCCTCAATCGCCTGACGTTCAATGACGCGGACCAGGTGCGCCAGCTGTTCGGCGAGCTCATCGGCCAGCCGGTGGACGAGAGCTTTGTGCTGATCCCGCCGTTCTATACCGCAGGCGGCAGCGAGATCCGCGTGGGACGGAATGTCTTCGTCAACCAGAACTGTACGTTCTATGACCTGGGCGGGCTCCACATCGGCGACGACGTGATGATCGGTCCCAACGTGAGCATCATCACGACGGGTCATCCGCTGGATCCGGCGCTGCGCCGGTCCGTCACGCTGGGGAAGCGGATCGTGATCGAGCGGAACGTCTGGATCGCGGCGGGCGCGACGATCATCGGTGGCGTCACCGTGGGGGAGAACGCGGTGGTCGCGGCCGGCGCCGTCGTCACCCGGGATGTCGCTCCGAACAGCCTGGTCGGGGGCACCCCGGCGCGGTTCATCCGCTCAGTCGATGGTTGAGGCTGCTCCCCCGACGATGCCGGGCGTCGTCGTGGGGGCGCCCGCGGAGGGCGTATTTACCTGGAAACGAGCCTCGCGCCTGGGCTGGCGCGCGTGCCTTGCCGCAGGTTCTTGCTGGTGGAGTTCGCCGGGTGGGCGATGAACGGCGGCTGGGGCAGGGCGGCCCATGAACCGGAAGGCATTTGCACTTTCTCTCAATGCCCTCTATCGTGTGCGAGCTGAGTTTCAAGGGTCACCATGAATCGTGGCCCGATGTTGTAGATAGCAGTTCCACTACACCGTTGTACCCGTTCCTCCTTGCGACCAGCTTTTCGCCGCTACGGCGGCTTTACTCGTTCCAAGGAGAAAGACAATGTCTCAGACTGAAACTGGTACCGTGAAGTGGTTCAACGACGCCAAGGGCTTCGGCTTCATCAGCCGTGACAAGGGCGGTGACGACGTGTTCGTGCACTTCCGCGCGATCCAGTCCTCGGGCTTCAAGAGCCTGGTCGAAGGCCAGAAGGTGTCCTTCGTCGTCACGCAGGGCCAGAAGGGCCTGCAGGCGGACCAGGTGCAGGCGATCTAATCGCCTCTGCCAGTACGTAAGAAAGCCCGGCCTCGAGCCGGGCTTTTCTTTTGGGCGCCGTTAGACCGCGATCGGGCGAAGTTCGGCCCACGCGGTCGAGCGTCACCTGCCGGCCGTGTCCGCGGCCCTGGCGGCGGGTTCTGCCTTGGCATCCTCGCGCGTCGCCATCTTCTTGGCCTGCTTGCTGTCCTGCTTTTTCTTTTTGGCGATCTCGCGCTGGCGCTTTTCGAAGGAATAGTTCGTCTTTGCCAATGGGGTGACTCCTGTGGTTGAGAGGGAAGGACGCTGCGGGACGTACTCGCCCGGCCGTGGTGAATCAGGCGATCACGCCGCGGTGTCGTGCTGTATGCCGGCGGCTACCGGGTCGCTGTAGTCGGCGCGGATCGCCTTGCAATAAGGCCCGTTCATTACGAAGCGCCGGCACACGGAAGGCCGGGTCTCATAGATGCCGCAGTTCATGCGCACGCTGTTCAAGGCTACGCACCAGCCATCCTCGCCGCGCGCCATGACGTGCAGGCCCTCCGGCGAATACGCGGTCAGATGCTCGGGGACTTGGTCCTCCGGTTGCAGCACCACCATGAGGCGGCAGCAGACGGCCTCGCAGGCGGAGCAGTGTGCGGCACCCTTGGCGGGGCGAAGTGGCGAAGTCATGCGCTGGAGCCTCCCGGCTGCGGTAGGACGTGACGAACGGCCGCGGCGGGGCGTGGGCCGGATCGTCCTTGGAGCGAGTCTGCTTCAGCGATGGCGAAGCATTCGGATACGGAGGGTGAAGGTGCAGGTGATGCCTGCACGTACGACGGTCGCGGTCGCCGTCGGGGAACTGCTTTGCAGGTAAAGCACCACACGCCAGCGGCGAGCCGCGTCGAGCGGCGTGTGGATGACGGCTCTTGGCGCAGGCGCGGCGGTCAGCGCACCTTGCGGCCCGAAGGAGACGCGGGGCGATTGCGCGCTACGCCGGGATGGCCCGCTTCGCGCGCGAAACGATCGGTCTTCTTGTAGCTCGGCTCGGTCTCGTTCGTCTCCTGCTTCTTCGCCACTCCGCTATAGACGTTGTGGATGTCCGACAAAGAGATCGGCTTGTTCGGTTGCGACATGGCAGTTTCCTTGGCAATCGTGGGGCGAAGGCCGCCTTGGTCTCGCGGAATCGGGAGGCCGAAACGGAAAGAGAGAGAGCTGATCGACGAATGCAGGCGGTGATACCAAAGCGCTGTCCCTGCTTGCGGTGGAGCCTGCGGGGTCGATGGATGCTCGTGCGTCCCTTGCCGCAAGCATCCGTACGCGCTTGGTGATGGTGCGCCCGGAAAGGGTGCCCAGCCCCGCCACCATACGCGCTTATGCGCCGGCAAGTGTTAGTTTCTTGGGCCCACGCGTTCTTGCGCCGCTGCGTTCGCCGCGCAGGACGAACAGCGGCCCGTCCGTGCCCGCAGGGATCATTGGACCTTCTTCAGCCACCAGACGACCCGCCTGACCAGCGCCACTGCCGGGTCGGGACTCCACACGAAGGTCGCCACGCTGCGCGGGGGCATCACGTATTCGAAGCGGGTCTGATCGTTCGCCACGGCGATGGGCCGGGCGTCCTTGTTGCTGTTGACCATCACCAGCACGATCGAGCCGTCCGACGCGTTCTGGAACGCTACGTTGTCGAGGCCGCTCTTTTCCAGCGCGGTCGATTCGACGCGCACCGCGCCAGGTAGCACGAAGCGGCTGAAATGCGCCAGCGCGTAGTACTCGTCGTTGCGGCTGACTTCGCCTGTCTGCGAATCGATCGTCACCACGCCTTTGCACAGATCGCAGCCGCCGAAATGCGGACCGTGGTTCTCATCGAGCGCCAGGTTCCAGTACACGACGCCGCGCGCCCACTGCCGGGTGCCGGTGACCAGCAGGTTGCGCGCGAACCACAGCAACTCGCCGTTGACGCTCGACGCCCAGTCGCCGCCGGAGCACTCGGTGAGATAGACGTCCTTGTCGGGATACGCGCGGTGCACGCGGCCCTGCGCGTACTGGCTGCCCTCATAGCAATGCCAGGCGACGCCGTCGATGTAGCGCGCCGCCGTCGAGTCGCCGAGCACCGCCAGCGGCTGCTCCGGATGGCTCCAGTTATGGTCCCATTCCAGGATGCCCACTTTCGGTTTGCGGTTGGCGAGCTTTGGTCCGAGATACTGGCCGACGATGCGCGCGCGCTGTTCCGCCGTCATCTCCATGCCGGGATAGGTGATCGGCACGTAGGCCGGTTCGTTCTGCAACGTCAGCGCGAAGATCGGAATGCCATTGCCGCGATAAGCATCGAGGTATTTGACCAGGTAGTCCGCGTAGGTACTCTCGTACTGTTCGAGCAGGTCGCCGCCGATCAGGTTCTCGCTGCTCTTCATCCATGCCGGCGCGCTCCACGACGAGGCGATGATGCGCAACTCCCCGTTGACGGCAAGCGCCGCCCGCACGGCGGGTATCACGTCCTGCAGATTGGGCGTGAGGTTGAAATGCTCCAGCTTCGGATCGGTCTGGCCGGCGGGAACGTCGTCCAGCGTGTAGGGCTGCAACGAGAAATCGGAGGCGCCGATGGTCAGGCGCATCATGTTGAAGTTGAGGCTGGGCGGCGGGCCATACAGCTCGCGCAGCAGCTTGCCGCGTTGCGGCGCCGAGAGATTGTTCTGGATCAGCCACGCCGACGCATCGGTCATCGCCGCGCCGAAACCGACCATCGTCTGATATCGGCTGTGGGTATCGACGACCACGTCGGAGGTGGTCGAGCCGCGAGCCCGCATTTCGATGTCCGGCTGCCGCGCAAGCTTCAGCCGGCGGTCTGCCGTGCTCAACCATAGCTCGACGGTGGGCATCAGCCGCGGCGCCGGCGGCGTCTTGCCGGTCGTGACCGCGTGTTCGAAGCGCGGCGCATAGAAAGCCGCCAGGGTAAGCAAGGTGATCAAGGCGACGAGCACCTTGTCGGCCCGCGTGGTTTCCGGCCGGCGCTCATCCATGGCGCGCCCCGGGCCCCTCGCCCACGTTGCTGGTCCTTTGGATCATCAAGCTTCTGGATTGACTACGAAAAAAACGGGCACGCGTATTTCATGAAACGGCGCCCGATTCATTTCCTTTAGCCCCCCGGGTGCCGCCATGGTCGCAGCATAGCGAACTTGGCGGAGTTTTAGCCGGAGCCTTTCACGGAATCGAAAGGCGGCGGGAAGCCGGGCTTTCCCGGCCACGCTGTCCGCGAGACGGGCCGTCTTGAGGGGATCGCAGACTTGCCATGGCCATGAGGCGTAGGATGCGCCGCTACGCGACACCACCACGCGACATCACTGTGTGGAACCTACATTCATGTCCAACGAAACAGCGTCTCGAACCGCGCCGACCGCCAGTCTCGGCACCCTCAGGGCGAGCGCGTATATGGGGCTACTCGTCGCGGGGGCGGTGATGTTCTTCGTACCCTGGCTGCTCGCGTCCCAGTTCTCGTTAAACGTGGCGCCGGCGTGGGGCCTGGGCAACGCAGCGTTCGTCGTCTGTGCGGCCGGGGCACTGATCGGGATGCTGGTGGGGCGACGCATGAAGCTTTGAGGGGGGGCGCCCGCCGGAGCTCACATGGCGTAGCACCAGCGGCGTCTTTCCTGCACCTACCGGCCCGGCGTGGCCGCCGCGGCCACCGCCGGCACGGCGGCTTGCAGCGGCGCAATGGCCGGGAGCAGCGCCGTGGTCGCCGGCATATCGAGGGGCCCTGCCTCTTGCGAGAACGAGGCCGCCTCAGCCTGCTTGTTCATCACGATGATGCTGATGCGGCGGTTGACCGGATCGCCCGGGTTGACGCGGTCAAACGGTACCGAGGCGGCGAGGCCCACGACACGCGCGATCTTCTCTTCGGTCAGGCCGCCTGAAAGCAATGCGCGGCGCGCGGCGTTGGCGCGGTCGGCGGAGAGCTCCCAGTTGCTGTAGTGATGATCGCTGTTGTACGGGGCGTCGTCGGTGTGGCCGGAGAGGCTGATGCGGTTCGGCACGCGATTGATGAAGCCGGCCAGCTCCTGCAGGATCGTCGTGGTGTACGGGCGCAGCTGCGCGCTGCCCAAGTCGAACATCGGGCGGTTCTGCTTGTCGACGATCTGAATGCGCAGGCCTTCGGGGGTGATGTCGAGCAGCAGCTGGTCTTTGAACGGCGCCAGCGCCTGGCTGCTCTGGATGGCCGCCTGCAACTGCTGCATCAGTTCCTCCAGCCGCGCGCGTTCCTGCTTGCGCGCCTCCTTCTCGATCGCCTTGGGATCGACGCTGGCCGTCGCGGCGCCTTGTTGCTTGCCGCCCGGCGCGCGCGCCAGATCCGTCGCGCCGCCGAGCTTGATCATGCTGGTGCTGGCGCCGCCTGGGCCCGTCTGGCCCGGCGGCGCCATCGTGGCGGTGCCTGGCGTCATGCTGGGATTCTTGAAGTACTCGGAGATGGCCGCCCGCTGCTCGCGCGTGCCTGCGCCGATCAGCCACATCACCAGGAAGAACGCCATCATCGCGGTGACGAAGTCGGCGTAGGCCACTTTCCACGCACCGCCATGGTGGCCATGGCCCTTGCGCTTGACGCGCCGGATGATGATCGGCGGCAGTTCGCGCGGCTCGCTCATGCCGTGGCCTTGGCCCGCGGCGCCTTCAGATGGTCCTCCAGATCCTGGAAGCCCGGTCGGGTATTCGTGGAGAGCGATTTGCGCGCGAATTCCACCGCCACCTTCGGGTTGTAGCCGCGCAGATTGGCCAGCAGCGCCACCTTCACGCATTCGAATGCGCGGCCGTCTTCCTGCACGCGGTTCTCCATCGCCGCGCCCAGCGGACCGACAAAGCCGTAGCACAGCAGGATGCCGAGGAAGGTGCCGACCAGCGCGCCGGCGATGTGCATGCCGATGCGCGTGGTGTCGCCATCGAGCTGCGACATGGTGGTGACGATGCCCAGCACGGCGGCCACGATGCCGAAGCCGGGCAGGGCATCGGCCATCTTCGTCACCGCCAATGCGGGCGCCATCGCCTCGTGATGATGCGTCTCCAGCTCGACTTCCAGCAGCTGTTCCAACTCGTGCGGGTTCATGCTGCCGCCCACGATCAGGCGCAGGCAGTCGGTGGTGAATTCGATCAGATGATGTTCGCGCAGAAGGCGCGGATAGGCGGAGAACAGCGAGCTGGACTGCGGGTCCTCGATATGCGCCTCGATGCCGAGCAGGCCCTCCTTGCGGATCAGGCTGAACAGGTCGTAGAGCATCGACAGCAAGTCGACGTAATCCTGCTTGTGATACTTGGGTCCTTTCAGCAGGCCGATGGCATCGCGCAGCGCCGCCTTCACCACCTTGGCCGGATTGGCCGAGAGGAAGGCGCCCACCGCGCCGCCGCCGATGATCAGCAGCTCATACGGCTGCCACAGCGCAAGCATCTGCCCGTGCGACAGCAGAAAGCCGCCAAGCACGCACGCGAGGACCACGAAGGCTCCGACCAGGACCAGCATATCCACTCCGTCTTACGGAGCCCGTTACTCCGCGCAGGGGTCTTATCGGCGGCGCGGCGGAAAAATTGAGGCGGCGGTGGCGGTCCGTCGCGCCATGGTCCGGAGCGGGCTTCATGCGGGGTCGCACGAATCCGCGCAGCGCTGCGGTGTCGTCGCGGCCTTCGCCCCGAACGTCATCGCGCTCGCGGCTGCCGTCAACCATGCACCCGCGCCCGCGTAGAGCATTACCCAGCGGAATCCGTGCGCGAGCGCCTCGTGGGCGAACGTCGCTGGTCTGGCCAAGTCCGCGTGCGCCGCGCCCAGCGCGGCGAGATCGCCCGAGGCGACCCGGTTGGCGAGGTCGCGCAGCGCCGTGCTGTCGAGGCCGAGTCCCGCATGCCTCATATAGGCCATGACGCCTTCGATCAGCAGCAAGCCCATCAGTGCGATGTTGATCGCCAGCGTGATCAGCCGCGCGCTCATGTCGATGCCCGAGGCCATGCCCGCACGCGCGGTGGGCACGGAGGCGGTTGTCGTGTTGCTCACGGGCGTATTGGTCATGCCCAGCCCGATGCCGGCAAGCACGCATCCGCCCAGCAGCGCAGACAGCCCGAAGCCCGCGGAACCCTGCAGCTGCATGACGAAGAAGCCGAGGCCGATGACGAACAGGCCGGCGGGAATCACCGTGCGCGGCTGGTAGCGCACGGTCAGGCGCTCGGCGAGCGGCGGTACGACCAGCGTCGGCAGCGTATAGGCCAGCAGCGCCAGGCCGGAGCCGGCGACACTGTAGCCGAGCACCGACTGGAAGTAGATCGGCAGGTAGATCATGAAGGGCCAGAAGCTGGAGTTCATGCCCATGGAACCGTAGAGCGCGCCGGCGAAGGGCCGGATGCGCAACACCGCGAAGTCGAACATGGGATGCGCATGACGCTTCTCTACGTAGAGGACCGCGGCGAAGCTGACTACCGACATCGACAGCGCGCCCAGCGTGACCGGGCTGCCCAGGCCGAGCGACGGTCCCTGCGTGATGAAGAAGGTCAGGCCGAACACCGCCAGCGACATCGACACGATGCCCGCCACATCGAGGCGGCCGGCATCGGGATCGCGCGATTCGTCCACGCTGCCGCCGATCAGCGCGAGCGTGAGCACCGCCAGCGGCAGCTGGATCAGGAACACCCACGTCCAGTCGAGCAGCACCGCGATGGCGCTGCCGATCATCGGACCGAAGCCCAGGCCGACGCCGAAGATGATGCCCCACGCGGCGAACGCGCGGCTGCGCGCCGGCCCTTGCTGGAACTGGTGCGACAGCGCGGCGATCTGGCAGATCACCATCGCGCCGCCGCTCATGCCTTGAAGGAACCGCGCGGCGATCAGCACCGAGGCATCTCGCGCCAGCCCGCACGCCAGCGAGGTGATGCCGAAAGCCAGCACGCTGAGCAACAGCACGCGCTTGCGCCCGTAACGATCGGCCAGCGTGCCGGCGGCCATGAGCACGGTGGTGCAGGCGATGGTGTATGCATTCATGACCCACTGCGCGCCGCCGAAGCCCGCGCGCAGCACTTTCTCGATGGTCGGCAGAACCGCGGGCACGCTGGAGATCTCCAGGCCGAACATCAGCGCGGCGAGGCAGATCGCTACCGCGGCGACGGCGTTTCGATGGGGGGAAGAGAGAGGCATCGAATGACTCCGGATCGAATGGAAGGTTGGCGATCGCCCGCCCGCGCAGGCGCCGCCCGCGCGTGTTCGTCCGCGGGTTCGTGCGTCGCAGGGGCAGGGGATCGGACGCACGCCGGGCGACGTGGCGCGCCTGGCGGCTTCAGGGCCGGCCGCGTATCGGCACCGGCCGGGATGGCCGAATCATTCTCGGCGGCTCACATCCATGACGGAAATGATTTATTTTGGTAGCGCCCATTACGGGTTGTCATGATTGGATGGTCATGGACTTCGATCCCGCCTTGCTGCGCGCCGTCGTCGCCGTCAAGGAAGCCGGCGGCTTTACCCGCGCCGCCCAGCGCCTCAACCTCACCCAGTCCGCGATCAGCCATCAGATCCGCCGGCTGGAGGAACAGGTCGGCCGCCAGCTGCTGTATCGCACCACGCGCACGCTGGCGCTGACCGAGGACGGCGAGGACTTCCTTCATTACGCGGAAAAGATTCTCGACACGCTGGACGCCATGTCGCAACGCTTCCGCCCCTCGCCGATCACGGGCGTCGTGCGCTTCGGCGTGCTGGAGAACTTCCTCGGCGACCGGCTGCCGGTTCTGCTGCGCCAGTACGGCCGCGCCTTCCCGTCGGTGCGGCTCGACGTCAGCGTGGGTATGAATCTCGATCTGATGCCGATGATCAAGGCCGGCGAGCTGGACCTGGCCGTGGTGATGCTCGCGCCCGGCAGCAAGGAAGGCGCGCCGCTGCGGCGCACCCAGTTCGTCTGGGCTGCCGCGGAAGCCTTCGATGCGGCACCCGGCGCATCGCTGCCGTTCGCGTTCTTCCCGTCACCCTGCATCAATCGGCAAGTCGGTCTGTCCGCGCTGTAGGGCAGGAACGTGCCGTGGCATGTCGTATTCACGTCGCAAAGCCAGCAGGGCATCCGTGCGGCGGTACTCGCCGGCCTGGCCGTGACCGTGCTGGCGCGCGACGACGTGGAGCCGGGCATGAAGATCCTCGATGGCCAGTACGGCTTGCCTGCTCTGTCCAAGGCGGACTTCAGCCTGGTGTGGAGCGCCGGCGGCAAGACGCCCGCGGCCGTGGAGTTCGGCCGCATGATCGAGGCGTTGACGCGCAGGCCTAGGCAAGCGGCGCGCGCCTGAAGCGGGGCCGGCAAGGACGTCCACCGGCGCCTATTTCCGTCGGGCCGGCTTTCCGGGATGATCCGCCGCAACTTCAGCGGCGGTCCGAAACGGCGAGGCATTGAGCGCATATGCGGAAATGGGGCCTCGTCCTGCTCTTGCTGATGGTGGGGCTGATCGCGCTGCACCTGTCGCGCCAGCGGCCGCACGCGCTCCCGTCCGGAACGCTGGCGACCGATGCGCCCCAGCAGATCGATCTCGATCGGGGTACCCAGCTGCAGCGCGGCAACTTCACGCTGACTACCCGCGCCCGCTTCGAACTGACGGCGCGCGTGTTGTCGCGCGAGGACTATCGCTTCGACGCCGGCGCGCCGCTCGCTCCCGTGGACCTGGCGCTCGGTTGGGGCCGCATGTCCGACAGCGCCGTGCTGGCGAAGATCGCCATCAGCCAGGGCAACCGCTTCTACCACTGGCACGTCGACGAATTTCCGAGTCCCCGGCGCGAGATCGAAACCTCCAGTGCCAACATGCACATGATTCCGGCAAACGATGCTGTGCGTCGTTCGCTGGAGCGCATCCGCCCGGGTGAGCTGATTCACCTGGCGGGCTTCCTCGTCGATGCCCGCCGTCCCGATGGCTGGCAATGGCATACGTCGATGACGCGCGAGGACACCGGGGACGGCGCTTGCGAGCTGGTGTACGTGGAGGACATAGGCCCCCAGGCGCCCTGAGCGTAAGCGCCGGCGGCCACCGTATGTCGGCGTGGGTCCTGTTCGTACGCTGACCTCAAGCAAGCCTTTGTCGTACGCTGCCGTCGCCACCCTATGGAGAGACCGCGATGAAAGCCCTCCTCGTTTGCCTGCTGGCCGCGGGCACCGTGCATGGCGCCGCCGCGCTTACCGCCGCGCCATCGCCGGTACTGGGTACCTGGTCGGCGGACACCTCACGCCTGCCCATGCCTGTGGCCGCGCGGCCCAAGCGCGTGACGATCGCTTTTGCCGACGCCGGTGACGGCAAGTGGACGACGCAGGTCGATATCACCGATGCGGCGGGCGTGCAGATCCATTCGATCTCGACGGCCGCGCTCGACGGCTCGGCGGCGCCTATCAAGGGCGGCGTGGAGGCCGATACCGCCGCGCTGAAACAACCCTCCCCGAACGTACTGGTCATGGCGCTGAGCAAAGGCGGCGTGCCGGGATCGACCCGCATCTACACGGTGGGCGCGGCCGGCCGGAGCCTTGTCGAGACGGCCGTCTATTTCGGCGATCACGGCGAGCCGATCATGCGGACGCATTACTTCACGCGATTGCGCTAAGTCACGCATGCCGCCTGGCGCCGACGCACGCGCCGTTGTCAGTTTCATGCAAGACACAGCGTGTGCAACCTGGCGGTTTCGTTGCGCTATGCTCGGCGCGGCTTCCATGGCAGGCATGGCGCCTGTCCACTGGGCCTGGGGGAGGCTCATGAACGAATCGATCCAGCAGGCTGCGCAACGCATCCTCGCGACGATGAAGTACACCTACGCCGGCGACTTCACCTACCTGCCTGCGCGGGAGGCGGATTTTCCGCATCTGGAGCTCGGTGCGTACCGGGAATTCCAGCACCAGCACGAGGCGAAGGATTTCCTTCATCTGTGCGATACCGAGATCGCCGAGATCTCCGCGTCGCCGACCACGCTGGTCGCGCGGACCTTCATTCGCAGCATGGCCACCGCGCATGGAACGGTGATCGCGGAGTACTACCAGGTCAGGCCGCGCATGGGGCGACTGCTGCGCAAGCTTCTGCAAGGGCTAGCTAACGGGCGTTGGCTGGATGCGCCGCGGTTCTTCTTCCGCACGGTGAAGACCAAGCATTGCGCGGGCTATACCACCGAGCTGAGCAATGGCCATTTCGTGACCACCAGTAATGCGGAGTCGGCCGGCCTCATCGATTCGCCACCCACGATCGACAGCGAGTTTCATCCCTATGGCACGCCTGCCCATGTGGTGATGGAGCGGCATGTCGCGCGTCTCAAGCAGGCCCTGCAAGGCTCGGACGGATTGCGGCCCTATCCCGTGCGCACCGAAGACGATCTGCTGCAGAGCCGGCGCCGCATGAAGCGGCAGAAGGACGCTTATCGCGCGGCGACGAACTGGGTTTCCAAAAGCGAGCTCGAGAAGATGTCGCATGGCCGGCCCGAGCTGGCCGCCGCCGTCTACTTGGAGATCCGGCGGCAGCTGCTCGTCGAGAGATAGAGCACAGCCGGGTGCGCTGCGCCGCCGGCGAGGTCGCGGAGGTCGCCCGCGGCTCCTGAGAGCCCGGCTCCGGCATCGGGCGAGGGCGTCGGCATTCGCGTCTCAAGGTGACGGCAACTGGGCATCCAGGAAAGCGAAGATGTCGGCGTACTCCGCCGCTTCCGCGCCGAGCGAGACCTGGATGCCATGACCGCCGTTGGCGTTGGTGCGGATCCAGATCGGCTTGCCGCTGGTGTTGGACGCGCGCAGCTTCGCCGCGTACTTGCCGGTCTCCCACGGCGAAACGCGGCTGTCGTTGAGGCCGACGTTGAGTAGCACTGGCGGATAGGCCGTCTTGGGGCGGATGTTCTGGTAGGGATCCATCGCCAGGATGAAGGGAAAATCGGAAGCCTGGCGCGGATCGCCCATCTCGCCGATCAGGTTGGCGCCGTTAGCGCCATGCAGCATGCGCACCGGATTGAGGAAGGCGACGCGGAAGATCGCGGCGCCGAACTGCTTGGGATAGTCGGTCACCGCTTGGCCGATCAGCAGGCCGCCGCCGCTGCCGGCGATGAGCGCGGCGCGCTCCGGGCGGCTGTAGCCGAGCTCGCTCAAGCGTTTCACCCCGGCGACGAAGTCTTCCACGCCCTTGTGCTTGTTCGGGCCCTTGCCGGCCAGGTGCCAGTCCTCGCCTTTCTCGCCGCCGCCGCGCACGTGCGCATAAGCGAAGACGTTGCCGTGCTTGACCCATTCCAGCCGCACCGGCGTGAACGCCGGGACCACGGTGAGGCCGAAGCTGCCATAGGCGTACAGGATCGCGCGATGGCTGCCGTCCGCCACGGCGTCCTTGCGGTGCAGGATGGTGAGCGGCACGCGGGTGCCGTCCTTGCTGGTGAGCTCCGTCTCGGTCGCCTCGATCATGCTGTAGTCGGCCGGGCTCGCCTCGTCCTGGCCGAGCGTGTGCATGGCGCGATCGGCGGGATCGTAGCGCCAGGATTTCGGCGGCGTCGTCCAGCCGCGCAATTCGAGCAAGAAACCGTCCTGCTGGCTGTAGCCCTGGAACAACGAGGCCGAACCCGGCAGCGGCATCGGCACGGTCTCGTCCTTGCCGGTGGCGTAATCGACGCGCCGCACGCTGTCGATGCCGTTCTTGGCCACTTTGACGTACAAGGCATCGCGCGCCGCGAGAAGCGTCTGCGTGTCGGTCAGCGTCATGCCGACCATGATCTCGTCGTCCTGCAGCGGCATGAGCGGGCGCGCGTCGGCGAGCGTCGCTTCCGGCCGCGACAGTTCGAGCGCGAGCAGTTCGCCGTTGGAGTGCTTCCGTGCGGAAACCAGATACAGCGTGTCGCCATGCAGCGCGGCGGCCTGCACTTTGTCGTCCATGCCGGCGATGCAACGCCAGTGCGCATCGGCCTTGATCGCTTCGGTTTGCGGCGCCACGCAATAGCGCTTCTCCGGCTGCGCGCCGGACGCGTCGGCCAGCGCCCAGTGCGAGCCCGCGGGGAACACGGCTTCCGGAAAGCGGTTGGCGGGAATCGGGAACGACGCATTGGCGCCTTCGCCCGTGCCCGCCCGCAGCAGGATCGGGTCCTGGGCGGCGGGTGTGCCCAGGCGATGGAAGCGCAGGCGCATGTCCTGGAGAGGGTCGCCGTTCGTATGCTGATCGGGCGGTGCCATCTGGGTGTAGGCGAAACCGCTGCCGTCCGGCAGCCAGTACGCGCCGAACTCGCCCCACACCGGCTCGACGGCGTCGCCGGTAGACTTGCCGGTCGCCACGTCGAACACGTCGAGCCGGGTGACTTCCTTGCCGCCATGGTCGGTGTTCACCGCGACCTTGCTGCCGTCCGGCGAGGGCTCGTACAGCGTGATGGAGGCATGGCCGCCGTCGCCCGGGAGTGTGGCCGGATCCAGCAGCACGCGCTCGCTGCCATCCGGCTCGCGCACCATCAGCGTGCCGCTGCCCTGGCCCTCCTGGCGGATGAAGAACAGTTTCCCGCCCACGTAGCGCTGCGCCCGATGAACCACCGTGCCGCCGCTGGTCTTCTGCAGGATTTCCTGCCACGACTTGAGCGTAGGCAGCGCATCGAGCTTCGCCCGCGTGTATTCGCCCTGCGCGACGAGCCAGCGGTGGAACTCGGCGTTGTTCTCGCCCTCCATCCAGCGATAGGGATCGTGCAGGGTGTGGCCGAAGACATGATCGACGACGTCGGCCGCGCGGGTCGGTGGCGGGTTGTCGTTCTTCGCGTCCGCCTTGGCGCCGGTCTCCGCGGCGTGGGCATGGAACGAACCCAAGGCAAGTGCGCACACCGCGAGCGCGAAGCGCGAAACGCTTGAGCGGAGCGACGACAGGCAACGATCCATGACGATGTCCTCGGCAGATCCGGAGTGGCTGAAGACTATCGTCATTCGACAGGCTACCGGCGCGCACCGCCAGGAGTCATGGCACGCGGCGGAATGTGATCTGCGTCCCGTTCGAGCGACGGGGCGCGCGTGAAGAAAAGAACATCGATGGCTGGTGAAGCCAGGTCTGGCGCGGGATCACATCCCCTTCACGCGATCGGGTGATTGATAAATCTTCGGACATCTCGGCATGCCCGCAAGGGCATCTCAAGGACACGGCCGCGGCAGGCGGCCAGCGCATGCAGGGGGCATCGCGTGACGGAGCGGATGGGGCGAGGCGGAATCGCCGCTAGGAAAGGCCACGTCGGCAGGGAGGCGACCCACCTTCGGGTCCGCCGCGCCATGCATGCGATACGGCAGCAGCCCGCGGCCAGCGACGCACGGCCGTCCATACGCCCGCTCGTGTCATCGCCTGTTTACCGAACACCTCTTCGACCGCATCGATCCGCGCCGGCGTGAGCGGCGGAACCGTGCGGCTCGCGCGACATCTCGGCATTCCATCGCAGCAGCGCTCACTGCGGTAAGGCAAGTGCGTCACCGAGCGCTTTCCAATCCCAATCAACGTAAGGAGTGACACCCATGCAGACCGAGAACATCCTGGAAGGTTGGCTGAAGGGCTCCGATAGCGTGAACGGCTACGCCAATCCGGCGGGCCCGCTGTACACCGAAGGCCAGGTGGTGACGATCGCCGCCGTGACCAACACCGACATCGCCCTGCTGACCAACTGCAGCGGCTGCACGGCGTCGCGCCCCGGCTACTGCTGTTGATTGACGTCGCCGCGGCCATGGCGAGCCATGGCCGCGGCGTACCCTTTTCTTCGATTACCGGGTGCCACCATGGGCGAAGTGCCGTCGACCGATACGTTCGCAGTCATCATCGATACCCTGACGGCAGACGCCAGGCGCGCGGTCACCGAGAAGATTGCCGCGCAACCCGGCCTTACCAAGGACGAGCGCGACGCGCTCGCGCGCGAAGCAGGGCGAGCGCTGCACGACAGCGCGGAGCGCAAGCTCAATCGCGTCCTGTTGCTGGAGCTGCATGCGGCCAAGCTGTCCGGCCAGCTCACGGCGGCGGACGAGCAGGGCAAGTTCCGCCAGTTTCTCGAACTGGCGACCGCAGCCTCGTTCAAAGACGCTTTGCGCCGGCGGTATCCCGTGCTGGAAGAGCGTCTCGGCCGCACGCTGGCGCAGCAGGGCGAGGCCGTCGTGCGCCTGGCGCAGCGCGTGGCGGACGATCGCGATCGCCTGTCGGCCTTGCTGGGTCGGCCCGCCGGCGCATTGCGCGCGGCCAGGCTGGGCGAGGGCGACGTCCATGACGGCGGCCAGACCGTGGCGCAGCTCGACTTCGACGGCGGCAAGGTCATGTACAAGCCGCGCTCCCTGCGCGTCGACGCCGCACTCGAAGGCTTTCTCGAACGCATCCTGGCCGGCCGCGAGCAGCGCATCCGCGTGCCTGCGGTTCTCGACCGTGGCGACTACGGCTGGACGGCATTCGCCGAGCACCGCTATTGCGCCGACGATGCGGAGTTGACCGCGTTTTACCGCAACATCGGGCATTGGCTCGCCGTCATGCGGCTGCTCGGCGTCACCGACATCCATTACGAAAACCTGATCGCCTGCGGCCCGGTACCCTGCGTCGTGGACGTGGAGAGCCTGTTCGTACCGGACCCGGCGGTGAAACCCTCCGGCCTGGGACAGGCGGTGGATCTGGCCAAAGCGATCATCCGCTCGTCCGTGCTTCGGACGGGGCTGGTGCCGTTTCGCGCGCCCGTGCTGGGCCTCGACGGCGTCGATATCTCCGCGATCGGCGCGTTGCCGGGCGAACAGCCGAAGATCCGCATTCCCGAGATCGTCAAGCACGGCACCACCGAAGCGCACGTCGGCCTGGTCAGCGTCGATCTCGGCTCGGCGCGAAATCATCCCTGCGAGAACCCCGACATCTCGAAGTTCTGGGGCGAGATCGTCACGGGATTCCAGGAGCTCACACGGCACTTCGCCGAACTCCATCGCGCCGGCGCGCTCGTGCCCGCGCTCGCCACTGTCCTCGGTTGCCGTATCCGCCGCATTCGGCGGCCCACGCAGGTCTACGTCGAGATCCTTCGCATGCTGTGGCATCCGGCCTCGCTGCACGACGAGCCTGCCGCGATCGAAAGGGCGCGCGACCTGCTGACCAAGAACGCGGAGGTCTCCTTCATTGCGCCGTCCGCGCCGGACGAGATCGCCGCCGAGATCGACGACATGCGCCGCGGCGATATTCCCGTATTCGCCAATGCGCTGGACCAAGCCCAGCTCGACGAAGTCTTCCAGGGCTGGCTGACCATGCGGCTGGACCTGGAGGAGCTGACCATTCGCGGCGCGCTCGTCACGGCGCATCTGAATACGCGGTTGAACGACGACAAGCGGGTGCCCTACGACCTGTCGCCGAAGCACCCCAGCGCCAGCGACCTGGACCGTCGCCGCCGCGCCATGGCCGCGCTCACGCTGAAGGAACTGCTGCAGCTGTCCGTGCGCGGCAGCGATGGGACGATCACCTGGATCAGCCCCATCCTCGGCCGCGGCGGCTGGTCCATGCGCAGCCTGCAACCCAATCTCTACGTCGGGCTCAGCGGCATCGCCATCGCACTGGCCGGCTATCAGCAGGAGATGCGCCAGGGACGCGTCGACGACGTGCCCGGTGTCGCCGAGGCGCTCGGCGGCGCGCTGAAGGTGTTGCGCGAGAGCGAGGCCGCGGAGCCGCCCGAGGCGGTGGGCGGCTTCATCGGCGCCGGTTCGCAGGTACTGGCCTGGCTCACCTTGCACCACTTCCAGCCGCAGTCCGACTTTCTGGCGATGGCGGAACGGCAAGGCCACGCGATCGCGAAGTGGGACCTGGAAGGCGAGCGCGTTTTCGACATCCTGGAAGGCATTGCCGGCACCATCGTGCCGTTGCTTCATCTGGCCGAGGCGACCGGCGATGCGCGCTGGCTCGACGTGGCGGTGCGTGCCGCGCGCTGCCTGGAGCACGCGGCCGTCGTCGACGATCGCGGCGCGCGCTGGCAGGCATCGGTGTTCAACGAACCGCTCGGCGGTTTCGCGCATGGCGCCACCGGCATCGGCTGGGCGTTGACCCGGTTGGCGCTGAGCGAGGCCGGCAGCGCGCAGGAACGCCGTCGCTGGCAGGCGCTTGCGGACCGCGCGTTCGATTTCGAGGACTCGCTGTTTGACCGCGCGGCCGGCAACTGGATCGACGTACGCAAGCCGGAGAGCCGCGACTTTCCGAACACCTGGTGTCACGGCAGCGTGGGCATCGGCCTGGCCGCCTGCGACCTCTATGCGCGCACGGGCGCCGAGCGGCACCTGGAGGTACTGCGCCGCGCGGTGCGTGCGGCCCACCGCGGCGGATGGGGTTATAGCCACACGCTGTGCCATGGCGACCTGAGCATGTGGGAGTTGCTGATGCGAGCCAGCAAGCTGGCGCCGGACCTGCTGCCGCCGGAAGCGATGCCGGGCAGCGCCGTGATCCTGTCCAGCATCGAAGAGCACGGCATCGTCGGCGGCCTCGCGCGAGACGCGTTCACGCCCGGGCTGATGAGCGGCATCTCGGGGTCGATCCATCAGCTCGTCCGCATGCATCCGGAGTGTGCCATTCCCTCGCCGCTGCTGATGGAGTGCCGCGCCGGGGAGTATCAACGGAACGAGGCCTTCGAGCGGGAGCTCCTCACCGCCTGACCGGCGGTCTCGCCATGATCCTCAAGCGCTTCCTACGCACGCACTACCGCTCGCTCGCCGGCGCGGCCCTGCTGTCCTGCGCCAGCGCCGGGTGCACGGTGGCGCTGCTTGCGCACATCAATCGCCTGGCCTCCCAGGGCGTGCGCGGCCAGCTCCACCCACTGCTGGCCGGACTGGGCTGGCTGCTGGCCTTGTTGGCCGCCAGCGCGCTTTCGCAACTGCTGCTCGCCCGCTTGGGCGGCAGCCTGGTGGCGCAGCTGCGCGTGGAACTGGCCAGGCGCTTCATCGAGATGGAATACGAGCGGCTGGCCGAGCGCAGGCACACGGTGTTCGGTTCGCTGATCGACGACGTCGCCAATATCGCGCCGCTGGCGCTGGTGGCGCCCCTGCTGGCGTACAACGTGTTGCTGGCCGCGCTGTACGGAGGTTACCTGGCCACGGTGTCGCTTCCGCTGCTGGGCATGCTGTGCGCTTTTCTCGCCGTGACTTTTGCGGTTTCGCTGGCGATCGCCCGCGTCATGCGGGGCAAGCTGGATGCTTTGCGCCGCGCCAACGACAAGGTGTTCGAGTGCTTCCGCTTCATCAGCGACGGCAAGAAGGACATGACCCTCAATGCCGCGCGTGCGGCCCATTTCGACAGCGCGCTGATGACACCCGCGATCCTGCGCGCGCGTGGGCTGATGGTGCGTGCCTATGCCGGGCTCGGCCTCAACGAAGCCTGGTCGATGGCGGTGATGTACGGCGCGATCTTCCTGATCGTGTATCTGGGCTACGCCATGCTGGGCCTGGCGCAGGACACCATCGTCCATTTCGTGATCGGCGCGGTCTTTCTCGGCGGGCCGGTGGGCTTCATCGTGAGCGCGGGCAGGCAGGTCGCGGTGGGCTCCGCGAGCCTGCGGCACCTGGAGCGCATGGGTCTGGACACCGCGACGGAGCTCCCGGATGTCGCACCCATGGACGCGGGGCGTGCGCTGGACGACTGGCGCCAGATCCGCATGGAAGGCGTGACTTACCGCTATCCCAACAGTGCGGCGGAGCAGCCGACGCTCGGCCCGGTGGACCTGACCCTCGTGCGCGGCGAGATGGTCTTCATCGTCGGCGGCAACGGCAGCGGCAAGTCCACCTTGCTGCTCCTGCTCAGCTCGCTGATCGCGCCGCAGGAGGGACGTATCGCGATCGACGGCATGCCGATCGGCGCCGACCCGCGCGGGTACCGCGAGCGATTCACCGGCGTGTTCGGCGAGTTCTTCCTGTTTCCGCATGTACTGGACGCGGAGGGCCAGCCGCTGTCCGATGCGCGGATCGGGCAGCTGCTCGACGTCCTCGACCTGGGGGAGCAGGTGCAGACGCACGAGGGCGAGCTGTCCCGGCTGAGCCTGTCCACCGGCCAGCGCAAGCGTCTGGCTCTGTTGCAGTGCTATGCGGAAGACCGCGACATCTTCTTCTTCGACGAATGGGCGGCCGACCAGGACATCCACTTCCGCGACTACTTCTACCGCACGCTGCTGCCGGCGCTGAAGGCCGCCGGCAAGACCGTCGTGGCGATCAGTCACGACGACCGGTATTTCCACATGGCCGACCGCCTGATCGCGCTCGAGGCGGGAAGGATCGTGTCGGATGCGCGGCAGTCGATGGGCGCAGCCGTCCGGGCGTCCATCTAGACGTCCATAGCCGCGTGCTGCTGCCGTCCGTCGGAGCGCTTCAGGTAAGCCTTCAGGAAATCCACCCACGCGCGCACCTTCTGCGGTACGTGGCGCTGCGACAGGTAAAGCGCGTAGATGTCTTGCGGCGGAAAGCGGTAGCCGGGCAGCGCATCGACCAGGATGCCGGCGGCCAGATCCTCGCGGATGAACCAGTCGGGCAGCAAGGCGACGCCGGCGCCGCGGCATGCCATCAAGCGGAGCACGGAGGCATTGTCAGCCACCAGGGCGGGCGCGGTAGCGGGCTCGTAGCGGTGCGGTTGGCCGTGGCGGTCTTGCACCGGCCAACCGCCGACGCCTTCCAGGCGACTGTGGCCCAGGTGTGGCAGGCGGGCCAGCGTGTCCGGGTCGATGCGACGCTTGCCGGTGGTGGCGAGCAGCGCGGGAGAGAGAACCGCACGGACTTCGTAGGTCGCCAATCGCACGCCACGGTAGGGAAGGTCCTGGAACTGTTCGACACGGCCGAGGCGAATGGCCACATCGAAGCGGTCGCGCAGCAGGTCCGCCTGCGCGGTATGCGTTTCCAGCCGTACGCGTAAGGCTGGATGTGCTTGCATGAACGCGTGCAGCGCCGGTGCGACCACGCTCAGGCCGTACTCGACCGTGGTGGTCACGCGCAGCGTGCCGCGCATGCCGCCGTGTTCGCCTCGCGCCTCTTCGATCGCGCCCTCGGCTTCGTCGAGTACGCGCAGGCAGCGGCGGTAGAAGCGTTCGCCCGCATCGGTCAGGCGCACGCGCCGCGTGGTGCGTACGAGCAGGGCCACGCCAAGTTCGGCTTCGAGCTGCTTGATCTGGAAGCTCACGGCGGCGCGCGCCTGGTTCAGCGCGGCGGCCGCGGCAGTGAAGGATCCCGACTCCACCACGGCGCGGAACACCATGAAGCGATCCAGGCTCACC
>JABLTH010053016.1_pt1 | contig 24886 bp, 16 predicted proteins | sample 7875711 | NCBI WGS metagenome assembly JABLTH01 (sample SAMN14941262, study PRJNA633318) | bioreactor metagenome | isolation source: bioreactor | place: China | collected 2019-03-05 | reverse complement strand
CTCGCGACGGGCGCGGTGCGCGAGGCCGAGGACGCCACGCGACAGGCGCTCGCGGCCGGGCCGGGCGACCGCGCGGCCGTGCTGCTGCAGCTCGCCGAGATCCTCGCGCGCCAGTCACGCCTCGCGGACGCGCAGGCGGCCGCGGACGAGTCCCGCACCGCCGCGCGGGAGCAGGGTGCCGAACTGCGCCCCGAGGAGGACGCGCTGCTCGCCGCGATCGCGACGCTCGCGGTGCCGGCCGGCCCGAACGCGATCGAGACGCCGGCCCAGATCGCCGCCCGCGGGCGCGCACTCGCGCGCATCGGGCTGCGCGGCGAGGCCGAGGCCGCGCTCAAGAAGGCGCTCGCCGCCGATCCGGGGAACGCAGGCGCGGCCGAGGACCTCGCGCTCCTGCGCGAGCAGGCCGGGGCGCCGGCCGAGGCGCGCGAACTGCTCGCCGCGCTGCGTGCGCGCGGGACCGCTCCGGCCGCGGCACTCGAACGGCTCGGACGCCTGTGGCTCGACGCGGGCCGGCCCGACGAGGCCGAGCCCGCCCTCCGCGAGGCCGTGGTCAAGGAGCTCTCGCGGGCGTCGACGTGGTCGCTCCTCGGCCGCGCGCTCGCCGGGCTGCCGGGGCGCGAGGCGGAGGCGGTGCGTGCGCTCGAGCGTGCGCTCGACCAGGTCCCCGACGACGTGGCCGCCTGGTACGCGCTCGGCGTGTGCCGCCACCGCCAGCAGCAGGCCGGCGCGGTCGACGCGTTCCGCGCGGCGCTCGACGCGAGCTCCGCGTGGGTGCGCGGCCAGCTGCCCACCGGCCCGCAGAACGGCACGCCGCCCCCCGGCGGCGCCGCGCTCGCGCGCGCGCTGATCGACGGCGGCCTGTACGACGACGCCGATCGCGCGATCGCCGCGCTCCTGCATCACGACCCCGAGTCCGCCGACGCCGCGCTGCTCGAGGGCAAGCTGCGCGTCGCGCAGGGCCGTGCCGACGACGCCGAGCGCGCGCTGCGCCGGAGCCTGCAGCAGGACTCGACCAACACCGAGACGTGGCTCGACCTCGGGGCGCTCTACGCGCAGCAGAACCGCTGGCGCGACGCGATGGACGTGCTGGCCGAGCTCACGCGGCGCAACCCCACGCTGGCCGACGCCCACGTCGGGCTCGGCATCAGCCAGCTCGAGCAGGGCCTCCACGAGCCGGCGCTCGCGAGCTTCCGGCGCGCGATCGAGTGCGATCCCGCGCACGCGCTCGCCCACCTGTGGCTGGGCCGGGCGCACCTCGTGACGTCGGACAAGGAGCGGGCGCGCACCGAGTACCAGGCGCTGTCGCGCATCGATCCCGTGGTGGCGCGGCAGCTCTTCTACGAGATTCACCGGTAGCTGCGCAGGCAGAGGCACAGGCAGAGGCAAAAGGCAGAGGAAGGCACAGGCCGAGGAAGGCACAGGCCGAGCAAGGCAAAGGCCGAGGAAGGCAAAGGAAAAGGCGGAGGCTGCGTGCCCCCGCCTCGGTCTTCGCCTTCCTCTGCCTTTGCCTCTGCCTGTGCCTCCGCCTGCGCTTTATTCGGCGATCTTCTGCGGCGTGATGTCGAGGTGCCACACCAGTGCCCCCGGGCTCGGGTCCTCGAGGCGGGTGGCGTTCATCGAGAACCAGCGCTGCTGGCCGTCCGGACCGTGGCAGGGGTACTCGACCTCGAACTGCGTGACCCGGCCCTCGAGGATCGCGCGGATCCCGTCGCGGGCGCGCTGGGCCGACTCGTCGCCGGCCGCCGCGGCGGTTTCGCACGAGTCGAGGTAGTTCGCCCCGATGCCTGAGCGGATGAGCTCGGCATTGCCGTTCTCGACCGCGAAGCGACGCCAGCCCGAGTTCACGAACGTGATCGTGCCCTTGGTGTCGAGCACCGCGACGTGCGAGCGGAGCGAGTCGAGGACGTGCTCGAACCACTCCTGCGTGCGGCGGAAGTTCGTGACGTCGATGAAGTGCACGACCACGCCCTGCGGCTCGCCGCCCTCCACGAGGTACGGCACGAGCCGCACGATGAAGTGCGATCCGTCGGGCGTCTTGATCGGCTCTTCGTGCGTCGACCCGAAGCGCAGCACGGCCTGGGCGCGCGCGGCGAGGTCGATGCCGATGCCGCGGGTGGAGATGTGGTCGATCGGGCGGCCGACGTCCATCGGCAGGAGCGACAGGAGCCGCGTCGCCGCGGGCGTGAACTTGCGGATCTGCAGCCGGTCGTCGACGAACACCATGCCGATGCCGGTCACGCGCAGGAGGTTCTCGACGTCGTAGTTGAGCTGCGAGAGCTCCTCGATCTTCTGCTGGTACTCGCCGTTGACGGTCTGCAGCTCCTCGTTGACAGACTGCAGCTCCTCGTTCGTGCTCTGCAGTTCCTCGTTCGCGGCGAGCAGTTCCTCGTTGGTCGCCTGCAGTTCCTCGTTCGAGGTCTCGAGCTCCTCGATCGTCGCCTGCAGGTTCTCCTTCGTGTACTGCAGCTCCTGCTCGAGGTGTGCGATGCGGTCTTCGGAGGTGCGGGTCGCGGGCTCGTACGCCTCGCCGCCCAGCTCGGACAGGCCGTGCCGGTCCTGCTCCGTGAAGAACACGATGTACATGCCGCGCTCGTCGCGCGAGGACGTCAGCGGCCGGACGCGGATGTCGATCCAGCGCTCGGAGCTCTTGAGCTCGATACCCTCGTAGGCGATCTCGCGGTGCTCCTTCTGCACGCGCGCGAGCGCCGAGCGCAGCGGCGTGGCCAGCTCCCGCGGCACGAGCTGCACGAGGTCGAGGCTGGCCTTGCCCGGGCGCAGCTGCACGAGGTCGCTGACGTTGCCGAACGAGTGCAGCACGCGGTGCTCGTCGTCGAGCACCACGCACCGCAGGTCCAGCGCGTCCATCAGCTCCTGGTAGACCTTCTCGAGCACGGTCTCGGTGTCGCTGGCGCGTTCCGCCCGCGAGGAGACCGTCGGCAGCCCGAAATTGCGGCCGCCGGTCGTGGCGAGCGCTTCCGCGAGCGAGCGCCGGTCGCCGGACACGCTGCGGTAGATCTTCCACTTCGCGCTGTGGGTCTTGAACAGGTGGGCGACGCTGCCTGCCGTTTCGCTCGGCCCGAGGAACAGGAAGCCGCGCGCCTTGAGCGCGTACGCGAGCAGCGAGAGCACCTTCTTCTGCAGCACCGGCTGGAGGTAGATCAGGAGGTTGCGGCAGGAGACGAGGTCCATGCGCGTGAGGGGCGGGTCCTTCGCGAGGTTCTGGATCGCGAAGACCACCGTCTCGCGCAGCGCGCGATTGACCTGGTAGTGGTCGCCGTGGCGCGTGAAGTACTTCGCGAGCCGGTCGGCGGGCACGTCCGCGACGATGCTCTCGGGGTAGAGCCCGGCCGCCGCGAACTCGACCGCCTCGCGGTCGATGTCGGTCGCGAACAGCTTCAGCTCGCGCGGGGTGTCGCGCTTGTCCATCACCTCGAGGAACATCATCGCCAGCGAGTAGGCTTCCTCGCCGGTCGAACACGCCGGCGCCCAGACGCGGATCGGCTCGTTGGGCGGCACGTTCTCGAGGATCGCCGGGATCACCTCGGTGTCGAGGAGCGCGAACGCCTCGGTGTCGCGGAAGAACTTCGTGACGCCGATCAGCAGTTCCTTGCACAGCACGGTGCGCTCGCGCGGAACGCGCTCGAGCACCTGGATGTACTCGTCGAGCGTGGTCGCCTGGTTGATGCCCATGCGCCGCTCGAGCCGCCGCACGATCGTCGCCGGCTTGTAGTGCGCGAAGTCCACGCCGGTGTGGCGGCGCAGGATCTCCGCGATGCGCAGCAGGTTCTCCTCGTCGCTGCGGATCGCCGAGGACACGCGCGCCTCGGGCGGATCGCAGCACGCCCGGATGTACGTGATCAGCTCGGCCGGCATCTGCGCGACCGGCAGCACGAAGTCCACGAGACCGGTCGACATGGCGCTGCGCGGCATGCCGTCGAACTTGGCCTCGGTCTCGTCCTGCACCATCACCATGCCGCCGGCGTCCTTGATCGCCCGCACGCCGCGCATGCCGTCGCTGCCGGTTCCGGACAGCACGATGCCGACCGCGCGCTCGCCGCAGTCCTCGGCCAGCGAGCGGAAGAAGATGTCGATCGGCAGGTGGATCCCGGCGCCCGAATCGTGCTCGCGCAGGCGCAGGCGCCCCGCGGACAGCGTCATGTCGGACTTCGGCGGGATCAGGTAGACCGTGTTCGCCTCGACCTGCACGCTGTCGCGCGCGCGCACCACGGGCATCTTCGTGTGCCGCGACAGCAGCTCGACCATGAGGCTCTTGTAGTCGGGCGAGAGGTGCTGGATGACGACGAACGCGAGGCCCGTGTCCGGCGGCATGTGATCGAAAAACGACTCGAGCGCTTCGAGACCGCCGGCGGACGCGCCGAGACCAACGACGTATGTCGTAGCAGCGCCGGGCAGGGCCGCGGGGCCCTCACCCGGATCGGGCAGAGCCGATTCTTCGGATGACATATCGAGCCTCCGGGCCAAGCCGTGTCATCGATTCGACAAAGGTATCAGGGCCCGGGGTGACGGACAATGTCATGGAACGGCAATTTCTGCCCAGAATACCGCCCCATGCGGGGTCGTACTGCTTAGTCCGTAATGCGCGTGATGCTGCGCGAGGACCTCGCGGACCAGCGTGAGCCCGAGTCCGCGGCCGTTGCGCTTGGTCGTGAAGAACGGCGTGAAGAGACGGCCTGCGGCCTCCGCGGCGATGCCCGGTCCGCTGTCGTGGATCTCGATCCGCACGCGGCCGGAGCGCCGCGCGAGCACGGCACGGATCGCGCCGTCCTCGCCGATCGCCTCCATCGCGTTGCGCAGCACGTTCACGAGCACCTGCTCGAGCTGGTTCTTGTCGGCGTGCACCGCGAAGTCCGCGTCCGGCGAGTCGCTTTCGGCGTCGATCCGCCATGCGATACGGCGGCGTGCGAGCTCGGGCCGCAGCAGCACGGCGATGTCGTCGAGCAGTGTCCGTAATGAGACAGTGCGCGGTTCCGGGGCGGGGAGCCGCACGACGTCGGCGAATCCGGACACGAACTCGTCGAGGTGGCGCATGCGCTCGATCGAAACGTTCAGGGCGGCCACGAAGTCCTCGCGATCCGCCGGGGACAGCTGATCGGACCACGCCAGGCAGGACGTGAGCAGCGAGCCGACCGCGGCCGTGGAGTTCTTCACCTCGTGCGACATCATCCGGACCAGTCGTTGGTAAGCCTCGCGTTCGGACGTCCGCAGCTCATCGGTCAGTTCTTCGATCAGGAAGAAATCGCGGGTGAAGCCCCGATCGAGAAACGCGAGACGGGTGCAGCGCGCCCGGCGATGCGTCTCGAACGGGACCACGCGCGAGGCGCCCCCCGGCAGTGCGGCGAGCGCCGCCTCGAGCCCCGGCCCCGCGGTTCCGAGAGTCCGGCCGAGGACCGCGGCGGCCTCGACCCCCAGGAGGTGTGCGGCCGCGGGGTTCAGCGAGGCGACGCGACCGTCGTGGTCGAGCACGACGATGCCCGCCGGGGACGAATCGAGCACCTTGTCGAGGAACAGGTTCTGCTCGGTGAGCCGCAGCCGCTCCTCGCGCAGGCGCTCGATCATGCGGTTGTAGACGTCCACCAGCGCGTCGATCTCGGGCTGCCCGGTCGGACGGAACTGGGAGCCGAAGTCCTTCTCCTCGATCAGTTCGGCCCCGGTCCGCACCAGGTCGAGCGGCACGAACAGCGCGCGGACCAGGCGCCAGCCGAGGAGCAGCGAGACCAGGAACGACGCTTCGAGGAGCACGAGCAGGGCCGGCCGCTCCCGCAGCAGGACGACCAGCGTGGCGGCCGTGCCGGCGTGGAGCACGCCGAGGTAGACGAGGAACTTGGTCCGCAGCGTCACGCGGACAGGCCGTACTTGCGCAACCGGCGGTACAGCGCGGCACGGCTGAGCCCGAGCGCGTCCGCAGTGCGCGACAGGTTGCCCTCGAACTCCGCGAGCGTGCGCTCGATCATCGCGCGCTCCATCTCGTCGAGCGTCATGCTGCCCACCGGCGGCAGCGGCGGGGCACCGCCTCCGGGCTCCTGGCGCGCGAGCCGCTCGAGGTCCGGCGCGTCGACGGTGTCCCCGTCGAGGACCAGCACGGCGCGCTCGATCGTGTGGCGCAGCTGGCGCACGTTCCCCGGCCACGGCTGGGTTTCGAGCCAGCGCAGCGCCCGCGGCGAGAACGAGAGCGTGCGCCCGTAGGCGCGCGAGAAGCCGGCGAGGAAGTGCGCGGCGAGGACGCCCACGTCGCCGGCGCGCTCGCGGAGGGCCGGCAGGTGGACCGTGATCAGGTTGAGCCGGTACAGCAGGTCCTCGCGAAACTGGCCGTCCTTCACGAGCGTACCGAGTTCGCGGTTCGTCGCCGACACGACGCGGATGTCCACCATGCGCGGCGTACTCGTCCCGAGCACCTCGAACGTGCGGTCCTGCAGCACGCGCAGCAGCTTGACCTGGGTGCTCGGGTCCATCTCCCCGATTTCGTCGAGGAAGATCGTGCCGCGGTGCGCGGTCTCGAAGCGCCCCTTGCGGTCCGCGCGCGCGTCGGTGAACGCGCCGCGCACGTGGCCGAACATCTCGCTCTCGAAGAGCGTCGACGAGATGCCGCCCACGTTGACGCGCACGAACGGCTGGGCCGCGCGGCGGCTGTTGCGGTGGATCGCCTCGGCGATCAGCTCCTTGCCGGTGCCGCTCTCGCCGGTGATGAGGACCGCGGCGTCGGTCGGGGCGACCCGCGCGACGAGGTCCAGCGCGCGGAGGAACTGCGGGTCGTCGCCCACGAGCGCGCCGAAGTCGTGCTTCGCGTCGAGCTGCGCGCGCGTGGGGCAGGCCGTGTCCGCGGCGCCCTTCGCGGCGGCGAGCGACAGCGCGGTCTCCACCGAGCGCACGAGGACGTCGTTGTTCCAGGGCTTGGTGATGAAGTCCGTCGCGCCGGCCTTCATGCCCTCGACCGCCAGCTCGATCGAGCCCCACGCGGTGATCAGGATCACGGGCAGCGCCGGCGCGGCCGCACGCAGCCGCGCGAGCAGCTCCAGCCCCTCCCGTCCCCCGGTGTCGCCGCTGAAGTTCATGTCGCACAGCGCGAGGTCGAAGCGCTGCGCCGCGACGAGCGCGAGCGCCTCGTCGGGTCCCGCCGCGGTGCGCGCACGCCGTCCGTGCTGCTTGAGGAGCAGCGCCAGCGAGTGGCCGACCGACGGGTCGTCGTCGATGACGAGGATCATCGCCTCACTCGTAGTGCAGCGCTTCGGCCGGGCGGACACGCGCGGCGAGCCAGCTCGGATAGAGGGCGCACCCGACCGCGAGCGCGTAGATCGCGAGCGCCGCGGCGGCGGTGCCCGCGGCCAGCGTACCGCGATCGAGGAAGCCCAGGAGGCCGAGCGCGGGCACCTGGACCACCAGCAGCAGGCCGGCGACGATGCCGAGCGAGGCCACGATCAGGACCTCCGCGATGATCTGCCGGTGCACGTCCGCGGCGGTCGCACCCGCGGCGCGCCGGAGGCCGATTTCGCGCGTTCTTTGCGTGACATTCTGCCACAGCACCCCGAACAGACCGAGCGCGACCATCAGCAGCAGGAACCCGCCGATCGTCGCGCCCACGATCACCGGGACGATCTGCAGGCGCATCGAGGAGGCCCGCATCCGCGCGAGCGGCTGCACGTCGAACGAGAGATCGGGCGCGATCGCGCGCAGCTTCGACACCAGCCCCTCCTCGAACGCGGCGCTCGCCCCGCCCGGCACCGTGACCAGCAGCCGGCGCGGCGACATCTCGGCCTTCCCGAGGTCGAGCCGTCGCAGCATGTACGGGCGGCCGGGCATCAGCTCGCCGCCCTTCCGGTACTCGGCGACGAGACCGATTACCCGGAACGCCGGCTCGGCCGCGCCGTCGGCCGACGGCTTGTAGGGCACGTCGCGCCCGATCACGTCCGTCGTCCCGAACAGCGCCAGCGCCGCCTCGCGATTGAGCACGACGGGCCGGTCGGCTCGCGTCGCGTCCGCCGGTTCGAACCAGCGGCCGGCGGCGAGCGTGATCCCGAGCGCCTGCGCGAAGCCGTCCTCGACGTCCGACACCTGGACGTCCACGTTGCGCTCGGGGTTCTCGAGCGTGCGGCCCATGATCATGGTCGAGGAGTCGAAGGGCACGTCGGTCGCCCACGCCGTCGCGCTCACGCCTGCCGTGTTCCGGGCCTCGGTCTCGATGCGGCGATACGCGTCGGCACGTTCCGGCGACCACGCGCCGCCGTCGTTCGCCGGCCGGTCGACGCGCACCGACAGCACGTTCTCGTAGCGGAAGCCGAGCGGCCGCCGCGCGCTCGACCACAGGTACGCGCCGAGCGTCAGCACCGCGACGAGCACCAGGAACGACGCGAACATCTCCACGACCACGAGCGCGCTCGCGCGCTTGCGCCGCCACACCAGGCGCAGCAGGTGACCGATCACAGGGACCTCCCGCGCAGCGCCGCGGCGGGCTGCAGGCGCGCCATTCTCCAGGCCGGGTAGACGCCCGAGAGCAGGCCGAAGAACACGGCGGCCACGAGCCCGGCCGCGAAGACGCGCACGTTGAGCGCGAACCGGGAGTACGCGAGCAGACCGCTGCGGTTGAGGAGTTCGAGGACCATCGCCGACAGCGGGAGGGCGAGGAGGCCGCCCGCCAGCGTGAGCACGACGTTCTCGAGCACGAACTGACCCACGAGCTGCCGCGTGCTCGCCCCGAACGACTTGCGCACGCCGATCTCGGACGCGCGCTCCATGATCCGGCTCATGTTGAGGTTCACGAGGTTGATCGCCGGAAGGAACATGAACAGCACCGCGGCGAGCGCGATCGCCGCGTAGAGCCGCGCGACACCGACGTGCTCGTCGGCGTCGTTCAGCGTCAGGAGCTGACGCGCCACGGACTCCGGCAGCGTCTCGGCGCCGGATACCACGCGATCGACGTGCCGGGGGTCGGGCGGCACGATCTGCTTCACGCGCGCCGCGAACTCCGCGCGGATGCGCGGCATGTCGCTCCGGTCGTGCGCCAGCAGGATGCCGCAGAACGGGCCGCCGAGGTCGCTCTTGTAGCTGTCGCCGACGAGCGCGCCGTTCGGCAGCCACACGTCGGCGAAGGTCGCGTAGCGGGTCAGCGGCACGTTGGCGACGACGCCGACGACGCGGAACGCGCGTCCTTCGACGTCGATCGACTTCCCGACGGCCGCCCCGCCGCCGAACACGCGATCGCGCGTGGCGGCGTTGATGACGGCCACGCCGGCGCCGCTCTTCTCGTCGTCGACTCCGTACGGCCCGCCCTCGAGGAACCGGAACGCGAAGATCGGCCAGTACGCGGCGTCGGTGTACCGGACGTAGAGTTCGTGGCGCGTGCCGCGCTGGTACGTGGCGATGAGCATCGCGTTGCGCGTGATCGAGAACCGCTCGACGCCGGGAAGGTCGCGTGCGTGGCGGTCCAGGAGCCCGTACCCGGCGGAGCCGTTCATGGTCACGTTGGGGCCGCGCAGGCTCGCGTCCATGATCATGAGCGTGCGCTCGGCGTGCGTCTCCGGCTCGAGCGGCCCGAACACGTGGTCGAGCATCGCGGCGGCCACGGTGAGCACCAGCAGCGTGAACGCGATTCCGAACAGGCTGATCGCGGTGAAGAACTTCCGCCGCAGCGGCACCTTCACGGCGAGCTTGAGCGCGCTGGCGAGCATCGTCACGCCACCTGCCGGCCGTCGAACAGCCGCACGATGCGATCGGCCTTGCCGGCGAGGCGCGGGTCGTGCGTCACCATGACGATGGTCGCGCCGTCCTTCGCGTTGAGCTCGGTGAGGATGCCGACCACCTCGTCGCCCATGTGACTGTCGAGGTTGCCGGTCGGCTCGTCGGCCAGGAGCAGCGTGGGCCGGCCGACGATCGCGCGCGCGATGGCCGCGCGCTGCTGCTGGCCGCCCGAGAGCTGCGCGGGGTAGTGGTGCGCGCGCGAGGCGAGCCCGACGCGCTCGATCGCGGCCAGCGCGGTGTCGCGGCGCGCGCGGCGCGACATGCGCCGGTAGAGCAGGGGGATCTCGACGTTGTCGAGCACGGTCAGGTCGCCGACCAGGTGGAAGCTCTGGAAGACGAAGCCGATCTTCTCGTTGCGCAGCCGCGCGAGGTCGCGGTCGCCGTACGAGCTGACAGGGTGCCCGTCGAGTGCGACAGTGCCGCTCGTGGGCGCGTCGAGCAGCCCCATCAGGTTGAGGAGCGTGCTCTTCCCGCAGCCGGAGGGGCCCATGATCGCGACGAACTCGCCGGCGCGGACATCGAGGTTGATGTTGTCGAGCGCCAGCGTCTCGATGCGCTCGGTGCGGTAGAGCTTGCTCGCGCCCGCGAGCCGGATCGCGAGCGCGGCGGTGGCCGTCGCGCGCCGCGTGGTCGTCATCGTGCTCATCGGATCCGAACCTCCTCGCGATGGACGTAGTCCTGCATGTCGGAGACCACGACGGCGTCGCCGGGCGCGAGCCCTTCGAGCACCTCGATCGTCTCGTGCCCCGCGACGCCGAACCGGACGCGGGTCCGGACGAGGGCGTCGCCCTGCACCTTGAACAGCGCCGCGGAGGCGCCCGCGACCGTGGCCCCGCCGCGCGCGACGCGCAGCACGCCCTGGCGTGCGCCGGTCACGACCAGCACGTCGACGCGCTGGCTGTCGTGCAGGCGTGCCCCGGCGTCCCGCAGCGCCTCCCCCTCGAACTCGACCGTGAAGCGCACCGCGCCGTTCTCGATCTTCGGCAGCACCGCGGCGATGCGCGCGGGCAGCGCGGTGCCCTCGGCCACCACGCGCACGGGCTGGCCCGGCGTGAGGCGCGCCGCGTGCACGTCGGACAGCGACGCGTCGACGCGGAACGTCGTGGGATCGGCGATGCGCGCGACGACGTCGCCCGCGCGCACGGTCGTGCCCTCGTCGGCGACGACCCACGTCAGGACGCCCGCGCGGTCCGCCCGCGTGGTCGCGAGCTCGAGTCGGTGCGCAGCGTCGGCACGTTCCTTGGCGAGGATGCCGAGGTCGAGCGCGAGCCCGTCGAGCGCCGAGGCGTTCGCGCGCCGCGCGATCTCCGCCTCCGCCGCGAGCTGCCGCTGCTCGATGCGGGCCTTCTCCGCCGCGACCTCGGTCTCCTTGAACGTGTCCTCGGCGATGAGGCCCTCGTCGCGCAGGCGGCGCTGTTGCCGCACGCGGTGCTCGAGGATCTCCGCATCGAGCTTGCCGCGCTCGGCGCGCGCGCCGACGTCGCCGAGCGTCTTCGCGAGCGTGAGCTCGGCCTGTTTCCGCTCGTTCCGCTTCTGCGCCATCCGGTCGTCGAGGCGCTCGAGCTCGAGCCGCGACGCGGACGTGTCGAGTTCGAGGATTGCGTCGCCGACCGTGACCAGCGCGCCCGGGCGGCGCAGGACGCGCAGCACGCGCGCCTCGATCGGGCTGCTCAGGACCTTCTCCGACGCGGGGACGACCAGACCGGTCGCTTCGAGCGTCTCCTCGACGGTGCCGCGGGTCACCTCGGCGATCCGGAGCTGGTCGCGGCGCACGGACGGGCGCAGGAGCCCGGGAAGGGTGAACCCGGCGAGCAGCACGAGCCCCAGCACGGCCCCGCCCGCGCCGAGACGCCGGGCGGTCCGCCGCCGCCGCACCCCGGGATCGATCTCACGGTCCATGACGCCTCCGGACCGTGTCTTACGCAAGCCGCGTGCCCCGGCTCACCCTCGCAGGATCAACGACTTACGGCGCGTGGGAGGGGCGGGACCGTTCGCTCCCGCCCACCCGGTGTTCGAAATCGAACACCCCCCCGGCACCGGGCGGGTTACGCGCGCTGCGCGCGCTAAACCCGCCCCTACGAATCAGCGGTCGTGTAGGGGCGGGTTTAGGCGCCGCAGGCGCCGTAACCCGCCCGATCGGCTCTCAAGGGGCGCAATCCCCCGCGTCCGGCGTGCGCACGCTGCCGCCGCTCGCGGTGCCGTACGACCCCGGCGCGCTCAGCCCCTGCGCCCCGCGATAGACGAAGAAGAACGCGTGGCCCGCCGCCGGCGCCGTCGCGTCGCCGAACCCGGCGGTGGTCGCGTCGGGCGAGTCGTTCTCGAGGCACGCCACCGTGCCGAGGCCGGCGAGGCCGGGCACGCCGCCGTGCAGCTGCGCGCAATCGCCGCGGATCACGTCGTAGCGCAGCGGCCCCGACTCGATGTCCCACGAGACGATCGTCGGCTGCGCCCGGCCGATCGTGAACTTCGGCGCGGTGAGGCGGTCGACCAGGAAGATCTCGGGCAGGAAGTCGGGGTTGCGGCGCACGGGGTCGCCGAGCATCGACAGCGCCGCGCGCTGCCCGTCGCGCGCGATCGAGAACACCGAGCTGCCGCCGCCGAGGAGCGGGATGCCGCCGCTGTAGCCGGATCGCAGCGCGCCCGTGCGCTCGATCGCGCCGCCCGCGAACGGGAGACGGTAGATGTCGGAGGGGTTGCCGGGCACGGTCTCGAACACGGCCGCGCTCGACGAGAACCACACCCAGGTGCCGTCGCCCGACAGGCGCGCGCCGTTCGACGCCCCCGCGGCGAACGACGTCAGCTGGCGCCGCGTCGCCGTCGCCGGCTCGTACGCGAACAGCTCGTCGTTGTGCTCGGGGTTCGTGCCGAGCGGGTCGGCGGTCGAGTCGTACACGATGCGGTCGCCTGCCGCGGAGACGTCGGCCCCGCGCGAGACGTACGTGGGGTCGCCGGTCAGGCGCTCGAGCCCCGCGCCGTCGGTGCGCACGCGCCACACCTCGAGCGAGCCGTCGCCGTTGCCGCCGTCCATGTTGGCGGTCGACTCGAACACGACCCACGTGCCGCTCTCGTCGACGCGCGGGTAGCGCGACGTGGTGCCGGCGGCGCCGTTCGTCAGCTGGAGGAGTCCGGTTCCGTCGGCGTTGACCTTGAACACCTCACGCGAGGCGTCGGCGTTCGCGCCGGTGAGGTTCGCGTCGCAGTCGAAGACGACGACGCTGCCGCCGGCCGAGATCACCGCGTCGCCGCACGACGTGCCGGAGGCGCCGTTGGTCAGCTGCGTGAGCCCGGTGCCGTCGGCGCGCACGCGGAAGATCTCCTGCGAGGTGTCCGCGTTGCCGCCGGTCTGGTTGCTGTCGGAGTTGAAGACGATCGTCGTGCGGTCCGCGGCGATCGAGGGGTTGTTCGCCTGGCCGGAGGACAGCACGAGCACCGCTCCGAAGCCGGTGCCGTCGGCCTCGACGCGGTAGAGCTGGCTGTTGCCGAGCGTGCGGTCGTTCTGCGTGAACACGATGCGCGTGCCGTCGGGCGTGATCGACGGGCTGTTCTGGAACACGATGTGCGAGTCGGACAGCTGGCGCGTGGTGCCGCCGTTGCCGTCCATGACGACGAGCTGCGGCGCCGTCTCGGGGTTGCTGCCGAAGCTGCCCGACACCGTGTAGAACGCGATGCGCGTGCCGTTGCCGGAGACCGTCGGCAGGAGGTTCGGCAGGAGCAGCGTGCTGGTGAGCGCCTTCTGCCCGGTGCCGTCGGTCTTGATCTTGAAGATCTCGGTGTTGCCGTCGAAGTTCGTGAACAGGCTGCTCTGGTTCGACGCGTACACGACCGTGAGGCCGTCGTCGGTGATCGACGGGTACTGCGAGGCCGGGGTCGAGAGGAGGTTCGCGGTCTTCGTGAGCTGCTTCAAGCTCGTGCCGGCGAAGTCGACGACGAAGACCTCGCTCTGGTGCGCGGTGTTGCTGCCGGTCACGAGGTCGGCGTTGCTCTCGAAGGCGACCTTCGCGCCGTTGCCCGACAGCGCGGCGTTCACCGCGTCGTAGCCCGCGGGCGCGTTGGTCAGCTGGCGCAGGCCGGTGCCGTCGGTGTTGATGACGAACACCTCGCTGCCGAGGTCGGCGTTGCCGCCGGTGAGGTTTTCGCCGCTGGTGAAGAGCGCGCGCGTCGCGTCGTCGCTCAGCATGATGCCGCCGACGTCGCCGGTCGTGGTCGTCGTGAGCTGGCGCAATCCGCTGCCGTCGCGGTTCACGACGAACAGCTGCGCGCGGTGCGCGGCGTTGGTGCCCAGGTAATCGCAGTCGGAGACGAACAGCACCTTGGTGCCGCCGCCGGCGATGAAGACCGAGCTGACGTTGCCCGCGTTGGGCGCGGGATCGCTGGTGAGCTGCGTGATCGAGGTGCCGTCGTTGCGCATGACGAACACCTCGGTGCTCTGGTCGTGGTTCTGGCCCGCGAGGTCGAGCGGCGAGGGGAAGGCGAGCCACACGCCGTCGTCGGTCACGGACACCAGCGGCGAGGTGCTCGACGTGCCGGTCGTGAGCTGCGTGCCGGCGCCCGACGCCGCATCCCAGCGCACGATCTGGAACGCGTTGGACGGGTTGGTGCCGAGCTTGTTGGAACTCGTGCCGTTGAACGCGTAAGTCCCCGCGTCATCGAGCGCCGCGGGGCCGGGCAGGCTCGCGCGCGAATCGGTGAGCTGCTTCACCACCTGCGCGTCCGCCGCCGCGATGGCCACCACGGCCGCCAGCACACACCACGACACCCGCGTCACGAGTCCGCCACGGTTCTGCATGATCCGATCCCTCCCGCCGCGATCGGCAATGTCCGCTGAAAATTACGGCCAAATAGGTGCGGCGATCGGCGGGACGGGCGGGTTACGGCGCCTTCGGCGCCTAAACCCGCCCCTACGATTCGTAAGGGCCGCGGCCGCATGAAACTGTAGGGGCGGGTTTAGCGAGCGAAGCGAGCGTAACCCGCCCGGGCTCGCGCGCGCGGCGCGGTCAGAGATGCCGGAGGGTGGTCCGCTGCGCCTCGGCCCCGCCGAGCGGCAGGCTCGCCGCCGCATCGAGATCGTCGAGGTGGTTCTCGCCCGCCTCGAGCGCGGGCAGGCCGGCGAGCCCGATCATCGCCGCGTTGTCGCCGCAGTAGCGCAGCGGCGGGATCGACAGCGCGAGACCGCACTCGTCGGCGAGCGCCAGGGCCTCGCGGCGCAGGAGCGCGTTCGCGGCGACGCCGCCGGCGACCACGAGCGCGCGCGGCCGCTCGACCGCGATCACCTGGCGCGTGCGGCGGATCAGCTCGCGCACGACCGCGTGCCGGAAGGACGCCACGAGGTCGAGCATCGGCTGCGGCGGGTCCTCGTCCTCGCGCGTCAGCGGCTGGAGCCCGGTCTCGGCCATGTGCACGCGCACGGCGGTCTTGTAGCCGGAGAACGAGAAGTCGAGCGCGCCCTTGGTCTTCACCTCGCCGAACGCGACCGCGTGCGGATCGCCCTGCGGCGCGAGCCGGTCGATCGTCGGGCCGCCGGGGTAGGGCAGGCCGAGCAGCTTGGCGACCTTGTCGAAGGCCTCCCCCGCCGCGTCGTCGCGCGTCTTCGCGAGCTGCGTGTACTCGCGCGGGCCGCTCACCTTCCACAGCGCGGTGTGCCCGCCGGAGACGACGAGCGCGAGCGCGGGGTAGGGCAGGTCGGGTGTCTCGAGCCAGCCCGAGGCGATGTGCCCGGCGAGGTGGTTCACGCCAACGATCGGGAGGTGCCGCGCCATCGCGAGCGCGCGCGCGGTCGACACGCCGACGAGCAGGCACCCGATGAGCCCGGGGCCGTGCGTGACCGCGATTCCGTCGATCGCGTCGAGGGTCACCCCGGCGCGGCGCAACGCCTCTTCGACGATCGGCTCGATGGCTTCGAGGTGGTGCCGCGCCGCGATCTCCGGCACGACGCCGCCGTACGGGGCGTGGAGGCGCACCTGGGACGACACGACCGACGCGAGCACGCGGCGCGGGCCGTCGAGGACGGCGGCGGCCGTTTCGTCGCACGAGGATTCGATCGCCAGGATGCGCATGGGCGGCATTCTACGCGGGGCGGGCCCGATCGGCCGCGCGAGCCGGGCCCGGCAAGCCCGGCCCCTACGGGTCGATCTTGTGGGCGTCGTGTTCGCGCTCGCGCCGCTCCGCCTCGGCCGCGTCCCGTTCCTTCTCGGCGCGGGTGCGGCCGAACTGGCGGCGGTTCACGTCGGCCTGCTTCTCGGCGGCCTCGCGCGCCTTCTTCTTGCGGTGCTTGTTGAGGTTGACGCGTTCGCCCATCGGGAAGGCCTCGATCGAGGGTGCTATCGTACCTCGTCCGATGAACCGTCTCCTCGTCACGCTGCTGCTCGCGGCCTCGCTGTGCGGTGCGGCCTGTTCCCGGCCGGCGCCGGTGGAGACGCGGGCGTTCTACTACTGGCGCACGACGTTCGCGTTGTCGGCCTCCGAGCGGCAGGCGATCGAGCGGCAGCGCGCGACGCGACTCTACGTTCGGCTGTTCGACGTGACGTGGGACGCCGCGGCGCGGCGGCCCGTGCCGCAGGGCACGATCGCGTTCCGCGAGCGGCCGCCGGCGGGCGTCGAGATCGTGCCGGTCGTCTATCTCGCGAACGACGTCTTCACGCACGTGCCCGTCACGGCGGACGCGCACGGTCCGGACACGAAGGCTCTCGCCGCCGACGCGTGGCGCCTCGTGCGCGGGCTCGCGCAGGGCGCGCCGTTCGCGATCCGCGAGTTGCAGGTCGACTGCGACTGGACCGACGGCACGCGCGCGGCGTTCTTCGACTTCTGCCGCCGCATGCGCGAGGCCTCGGCGCGCGACGGCGCGACGCTCTCGGCGACGATCCGCCTGCACCAGGTGAAGTACAGGGAGCGCACCGGCGTGCCGCCCGTCGATCGCGGCATGCTGATGTTCTACAACATGGGCCGGCTCGCGCCCGACGCGGAGCGCCCGTCGATCTACGACGGCGCGAGCGCGGCGCTCTACGCGCGGTTCATCGATCGCTACCCGCTGCCGCTCGACGCCGCGCTGCCCGTGTTCTCATGGGCCGTGCACGCGCGCGCGGGGCACATCGTGGGGCTGATCGAGAAACCCGATCCGCGCGCGCTCGAGGCGCTGCCAGCGCTGCGTGCGGTCGACGCGCGGCACATCGTCGCCGCGGAGTCCGCGTTCTTCGCGGGCCGCTACCTGCAGCAGGGGGACACGCTCGCGCTCGAGACCGTCACGCCCGCGCTCGCGCGCGAGGCGGCGGCGACGCTCGCGCAGCACTTCCATCCGCGGGGCACGTTCGCGCTCGCACTGTTCGACCTCGACGAAAGGAACCTCGATGACTTCGCGCCGCAGGACCTCGACGCTCTCTACGCTGCTGTGCGCTAGCCTCCTGCTGCTCGCGGGCGGCGTGGGCGCGGGCCAGGCCTGCGGCTGGTCCCCGAGCGACGTCGAGGAGGAGACGTTCTTTGCGCCCGACGTCATCGGGCGTCCGGTGGACGCATCGTTCTTCTACGATCCGTATGCGCCCTTCGGCGGACCGGTGGACGCGAAGGGCATCGACGACATCAACGCGCGAGAGTGGTCCGGGTACTTCGGCGGCAAGCTGTCCGCGGACGCCTGGGCCGCAGTGCTTCGCGACGCGACGCTCGAGCGCGTCGATCACCTGATCTTCGCGCTGCAGGGCAAGGCCAAGCCCCTCGACGACGACGCGCCGTTCCTCGCGTACGCCGACAGGTCACGCCTCGTGGGGGCGCTCTACTACGCCGGGTTCGCCAAGCGGGTCGAGCCGATCGCGACCGCGCGCAAGATCACCGACCCGTGGGAGACGCCGCCGCCGATGGCCGATCCCGCCGAGGCCAAGCCGTTTCTCGATGCCGGCAACAAGGGGCTGCCTGCGGTGAAGGATCCGTTCCTGCGCCAGCGCTGGGCGTTCCAGCTGCTGCGCCTGCACTTCTTCACCGGGGACTGGGACGGCACGATCCGCTTCTGGAACGAACACGCCGTCGACTTCGCGCCGGGCGGCAGTCCGCGCTGGCGCGCGCTCGGGTACGTCGCCGGCGCGTACTACAAGCTGAAGCGATACGCGGAGTCGAACGTCGCGTACGCCCAGGTGTTCGACGGGTTCGAGCCGCTGAAGGACTCCGCGTTCTGGGCGTTCCACCCGCAGGACGAGGCCGACTGGCGCGCTGCACTGGCCAAGGCGGGCAGCCTGCGAATCAAGACCGTCCTGTGGCAGATGCTCGGGATCCGCGAGGACGGCCCGCGCGCTCTGCGCGAGATCCACGCGCTCGATCCGAAATCCGACCTGCTCGCGTTGCTGCTCGCGCGCGAGGTCAACAAGATCGAGGTCACGCGGGGCTTCCACTCCTACGGGGTCGTCGAGAAGCGGCCGCAGGCGACGGACACTGCGCTCGAGAAGTTCGTCGACGAGCGCGCCGCCCGGGGCGACGTCGTGGAGCCGTGGCTGTGGGAGCTGGCCGCGGCGCACCTGCACGGGATCGCAGGGGAACGTGCTGCGGCGGATCGCCTGCTGGACCGCGCCGCCGCCCACGCGCCGGCACGGCCCGAGGTGCAGCAGCAGCAGCGCGTCACCCGGCTGCTCGCGCGCGTCGCGGCGCTGACCTCGCCCGATCCCGCGGCCGAGCCGTGGCTCGCCCGCGAATTGACGTGGGTGCGCGAGACCGCGAACGGCGGGGATCGCGCGAAGAGCGGCAATGCCCGGATGCAGGCGCTCCTCGATGCCGTCAACGCCAGGCTCAGCGCGCTGTACCTCAAGGCCGGCAATTCCGTGCTGTCCGTCTGCCTCAAGGACGACGAGTCGCCGCTCTACCTCGACCCGAAGTCGATCGATGCGCTCACCCGCTTCCTCGCCAGGAAGGACAAGACTGCCTTCGAGGCCTACGCGGCCAGCCTGCACAGGACGCCGCGCCCGGTGCTCACCGAGATCAAGGCGCTGGCCGCGCTCTACGGCGGCGACATCGAGGCGGCCGCGAAGCTCGTCGCGCCGAAGCCGGGCGCGCTCCTCGAGACGCCGACGCTGAACGCCGACCCGTTCCACGCGCGCATCAACGACTGCCACGACTGCGACGCCGCCATCCCGGACCACACGGTCTACACGAAGGCGGAAGCGATCGTGCGTCTCGACGCGCTGCGCCGCGAGGCCGAGCGCAACCCGAAGGTCGCGGCGCAGAACTGGTTCGAGATCGGCACCGCGCTCTACAACATCACCTACTATGGCAACTCGCGCGTCATGTACGACGACCGCATGCCGCAGTTCACCCCGCGCGGAGACTACAAGCCGCTGCCCGGGCAGATGGAGCGCGCGATGGAGTACTTCCGGAAGGCGCACGACGCCGCGACCGATCGCGAGCTGAAGGCCAAGGCCGCGTACATGGCCGCGAAGTGCGAGCTGGGGCTGTTCTACGAGAAGCGCAAGGAGGGCGACCCCGACTTCATCGCCGGCACCTGGTTCCACGCGCTGCGCGACCGCTACGCCGACACGAAGTACTACGCCGAGGTCCTGCAGGAGTGCGGGTACTTCCGCACGTTCGTCGACAAGACGAAGGGCGCCACGAAACCCTGACACGTGGAACCGTGCTAGCTTCGCCCGATGTCCGACGACCCGAAGCCGAGCAATACCGCCCCGTCGGGTGAACGCGCGACCCCGCCGCCGTGGGTCGTGTCGCTCTACTTCGCGGAAGGGTTCCCGTACAGCATCGTGCGGCAGTTCTCGACCGTGTTCTTCAAGGACCACGGGGCGCGCACGTCGTCGGTCGGGTGGACGTCGCTGTACGCGCTCGCGTGGGTGCTGAAGTTCCTCTGGGCGCCCCTGGTCGACGCGTTCTCCACCAAGCGGCGCTGGCTGCTCGTCATGCAGGGCGCGCTCGCCGTCGTCGTCATCGCGTTCGCGGCGGTGTCGGCGTCGCCGGCGGCGCTTCTCGGCGGGTCGGCGCTGTTCCTCGTGCTCGCGCTCCTCTCCGCGACGCAGGACATCGCGATCGACGGCTACTACCTCGAGGCGCTCGACCGGCCCGCGCAGGCGCGCTTCGCCGGGTACCAGGCCGCGTCGTACCGGCTGGCGATGATCGCGGGCGGCGGCGGGGTGATCTGGTTCTCGGGCGTCGCGGGGTGGCCGGCGGCGTTCCTGCTCTGCGGCGCCGTGCTCGGCGTGCTGTTCGTGTTCCACCGCACGCGGGTCCCGCAGATCGAGACCGCGCGCCGGCCCGGGCGCGAGCTGATCGCCTTCCTCATGCGGGCGCCCGTGCTGGTCACGGTCGCCGTCGTGTTCGGGCTGGTCGGCGCGGGCTGGTGGCTCCTGCCGCAGGTGCCGTGGCCGGCGCCGGTGCGCAAGGTGTCGCTCGACGCGTGGGCCGGGCTGGTGCTGCTCCTCGCGGCCGTGGTCCTGATCGCGGTCCGGCGCCGCCTCGCCGCGCGGCTGCAGCGGTCGGAGTCGATCTACGCGCGGGCGTTCTTCGACTGGGTCGACCAGCCGCGCATCGGTCTCGTGCTCGTGTTCCTGGTCACGTACCGGCTCGGCGAGGCGTTCCTGCCGGCGATGTCGTACCCGTTCCTCAAGGACCTCGGCATCACGCGCGCGCAGTACGGCGTGATCTACGGCGTGTTCGCGGTGGCCTCGTCGATGCTGGGCTCGATGACGGGCGGGCACCTCGTGCACCGTTTCGGTTTGCGGCGCGCGATCCTGCCGCTCGCGCTGGCGCAGAATCTCCCCAACCTGCTCTACATGGCGCTCGCGTTCCTCTATCGCGCGAAGCTCGGCCAGCCCGACCTGCCCGCCGCGAGCCCGTTCGTGGTCGCGCCGTTCCTGATGTTCGAGACCTTCGGCGCGGGGCTCGGGACGTCGGCGTTCCTCGTGTTCATCATGCGGACGACCAAGGCCGAGTTCAAAGCGGCGCACATGGCGATCGCCACCGGCATCATGAACCTCGGCTCGCTGACCGCCGGCGTGAGCTCGGGCTACCTCGCGACGTGGCTGGGCTTTCCGGCGTTCTTCGGGCTGACGTTCCTGCTGACGATCCCCGGGATGCTGTGCATCCCGTTCCTGCCGCACCTCGACCTCAAAAAGCCCTGATCGACGTCGCGGGCGGGGCTTGCCCCGCCCGGGATCGCGGGACGGGCGATCAGGCGGACAGGGTCACGAACTCGTGCACGATCGAGGCGTCCTCGCGCGCGATCACGAAGTTGTTGCGGTAGACGGCCCAGCCCGCTTCGCGCTCGAAGCGCGGGTGCACGCCGTGCATCGTGAGCAGCGCCTCGGCGTACTCCGAGACGGTGAGGCGGCCGCGCACGAAGGCGAGCGGCAGCAGCACGCCGGCCTTGTGCAGCCGGTGCAGCATCACCGCGCCGGCGCGCGCCGCGGCGGGGAGCGCGTCCCACTGGCCGCGCACCGCGTCGACGAACGCGGGCGCGAGGTCTTCGTCGTCGCCGGCTTCGCCGAAATCGAGGCCGTCCGCCTCGAGCGCGCGCACCGCGAGCAGCAGCGGCGGGGGCAGTTCCTCGTCGTCGACCGGCCCGGTCCCTGCGGCCGCCGTGGTCCCGGTCGCGCCGTCGTCGTCGCCTGCGTCCCGGTCGCCGCCGTCCTCGCCGCCGTCCTCGTCGCCGCCGTCCCCGTCTCCCACGTCCTCGCCGCCGCCGGACCCCGCGGCATTGAGGAGCGGATCGGCGTCGGCGAGCAACGCGGCCAGTTCGTGCGCGACCGGGTCGGTGCCGGCCTCGATCTCGTCGGTCTGCGTCGCGAACAGCGCGAAGGCCGAGAGGTGCTTCACGTCGAACTCGCGCGCGATCTCGGTTTCGCGGCGGATCAGTTCGAGGAGGCGGCGCGCGCCGTGGACCAGGGGGCGGCCGCCGGGCGTGTTGACCACGGTGCCGCGGTGGAGCAGCACGAAGCGGCCCTCGCGCTCGACGACGACGAGGCGCGCCGGCTCGATGCTGCCGGTCCCGCCGGCGTCACGTCCTGCGGCGCCGGCGCCGCGTCCCGCGGGTGGGCCGGGGCGCCCGGGGCGCTGCCCCGCGTGCTTCTTGCCGGGCCGGTTTTGTCCGCGATGTCCGCCGCCTTTGCGTGTGTCCATGGGCGGGACGGTAGCACGATCTAGAATCGTCGACGTTCGTGATCGAAGCCGGGCGGGGCAAGCCCCGCCCCTACGATCGGGTGTCGACCCGCCGGACGGGTGCGGGCACCCGGCCCGGAGATCCCATGAGTCCCCGCGTGTTCCGGTTGGCCCTCGCCGCGGCCCTTCTCTGCTGCACGCCCGCATTCGCGGCCGAGGGGATGTGGACCCTCGACCAGTTCGGGGAGGGGTTGCCGCTCGACGTGATGCACGAGGCGGGGCTCTCGGAGCGGCCCGACGCGATCCGGCCGCTGGGGCGCGCGGTCGTACGCGTGAGCGGCGGCGGCACCGCGTCGTTCGTGTCGAACCAGGGCCTCCTGCTGACGAACCATCACGTCGCGTACGACTGCATCGCCGCGAACTCGAAGCCCGGCGCCGACCTGATCGCCAGCGGCTTCACCGCGGCGACGCGCGAGGCCGAGCTGCCGTGCCCGGGGATCGAGGTGTACCAGCCGGTCACGCGGCGCGACGTGACCGACGACATCGTGAAGCCCGAGGACGCGAAGCGCCCGGCGCTCGAGGTACAGCGCGCGCGCGAGGCGCGGCGCACGAAGCTCGCCGCCGCGTGCCAGGCCGCGGGGGCCGACCTCCGCTGCGAGGTCGTGGCGTTCCACGGCGGCGCGCGCGAGACGTTGATCACGTACTCCGTGCTGCGCGACGTGCGCCTCGTGCAGGCGCCGGAGAACGTGCTGCCCAACTTCGGCGGCGACGCCGACAACTTCGAGTGGCCGCGCCACGCCGCGGACTACACCTTCCTGCGCGCGTACGTCGCGCCGGACGGCGCGGCGCGCACGTTCGACAAGGCCAACGTGCCGTACCGCTCCGACACGTTCCTCGACCTGTCGCTCGACGGCTACCGCAACGGCAGCTACGTGATGGTGCTGGGCTACCCGTTCTCGACGCAGCGCTTCCTGCCCGCGCCGCTGCTCGCGCAGACCGTCGAGCAGGACTTCCCGGCGAAGCTCGAGCGCAAGCGGACCGGCCTTGCGATCTTCGACCGCTTCGCGAAGGCCGGCGAGGCCGCGCGGCTCGCCGACGCGGCCCGGCGCGCCTCGTACGCCAACTCGGCCAAGGCCTACACGGGGATCCTCGAGGCGCTCGGCCGGACGGGGATCGTCGCGAAGCGGCGCGCCGCCGACGCGGAGCTCGCCGCGTGGATTGCGGCGGACCCCGCGCGCAAGGCCGCGGCCGGTGACGCGCTGCCCACGATCGCGCGCCTCGTCGCGCAGGACGAGAAGGACCGCGCGCGGCGCAACGCCGTGCTGATGCTGCGCGACCTCCCGCAGACCGTCGCCTGGTCGTGGAAGCTCTACCAGCGCGCCACGGAGCGCGCGAAGCCCGACGCCGAGCGCCACCCGGGCTTCCACGAGCACGAGGACGCGGCGTTCCTCGCCGAGGTCGTCGACGACCCCGCGCAGCCGTACCCGGCGGCGGAGATCGACCTGCTCGCGGCCGGGATCCGCGCCGCACTCGCGCTGCCGCCCGCGCAGCGCCTCGCCGCGGTCGACGCGCTCGCGAAGGGCCGGACGGGCACGCCGGATGCGATCGCGCAGTCGATCGCGCGCGACGTGCTGAAGGAGACGAAGGCCGCCGACCCCGCGACACGCCGCGCGTGGGCCGCGAAGACGCGCGCCGAACTCGACGGCGTGGCCGACGGCGCGCTGCGTTTCGCGGCCGCGCTGTATCGCGAGGTGCGCCCGCGCGAGGACGTGCGCGAGCGCGAGGTCACCGCACCGCTCGAGGAGGCCACGCGACGCGTGATGGCCGCGCGGCTCGCGCGGGAGCCCGGCCTCTACGCCGACGCGAACGACACGCTGCGCTTCTCGTGGGGCACCGTCTGCGGCTACAACCCGCCGCGCGGCAGCCGCCGCGGCTACGCGACCACCATCGCGGGAATGCTGGCCGCGACCGCCGAGTGGAAGGACTACAACGTGCGCGAGGAGATCGTCGTGCAGCTGTCCGGCGTGCCGCTGCCGATGTTCGTCGACCGCGACCTCGGCACCGAGATCGTCGACTTCGTGGCCGACGTCGACACGACCGGCGGCAACTCGGGCAGCCCGGCCCTCGACGGCCGCGGACACCTGATCGGTCTCCTGTTCGACGGCAACTACGAGGGCCTGGCCGGGGACCTCGTGTTCGAGCCGCAGTACAACCGTTCGATCCTCGTCGACGTGCGGTTCATCCTCGACCTGCTCGTGCGGGTGTACGGGGCGGGGAACGTCGCGGCGGAGATGGGATTGCGCTGATCGTCCACGGGCCGAGCAGGCTCGCCCCCCTGCGGGATCGACCATTGGTCCCCTCCTGACCACCGCTGGACCCCGGGCTCCCCTTCGAAACCCCAACGGGTGTAATAACGCCGGTTGGGGAGCGTCTACAGATGCGTGAAGGCAAACCCGGAGACGACGCCGTGAGTGCCGCAGCGCAACCCGAGTCGCCCCCTGCCCCCGAGATCGGTCTCGAGGCACTGTTCGCGAACCACAGCGCCCGCGTCCTGCAGGCCGCCTACCGCGTCACCGGCAACGCCGGCGACGCCGAGGACGTCCTGCAGACCGTCTTCCTGCGCCTCGCGCGGAGGGAGAGCGCGGTCGCACTCGCGCCCAGCCCGGAAGCTTACCTGTACCGTGCCGCCGTGAACGCCGCCCTCGACCTCGTGCGGCAGCGGCGGCGCGCGCGCAGCGTCGCGCTCGAGGACGCGGAGCCGCCCCAGGCCGGGGCGGGCGACGACCCCGAGCACGCGCGGCGCGAGCAGGAGCTCGAGGACTGGCTGCGCGACGCGGTGGGGCGGCTCGCGCCGCAACTCGGCGAGGTCTTCGCCATGCACGCCTTCGAGGGACGCACGCACGAAGAGATCGCGGACGCGCTCGGGATCACGCGCAACGCGGTGGCCGTGGCGCTGCATCGTGCCCGCCGCCAGTTGAAGCAGGACCTCGCCGCGTTCGAGGGGGACATGGCATGAACCAGAAGCACGATGACGTCCAGCTCGACCAGCTGATCGACCGCGCCGCCG
>JABLTH010026033.1_pt1 | contig 24915 bp, 25 predicted proteins | sample 7875711 | NCBI WGS metagenome assembly JABLTH01 (sample SAMN14941262, study PRJNA633318) | bioreactor metagenome | isolation source: bioreactor | place: China | collected 2019-03-05 | reverse complement strand
GCGGGCTGCGGGCTTCGGGCTTCGGGCTTCGGGCTTCGGGCTTCGGGCTTCGGGCTTCGGGCTTCGGGCTTCGGGCTTCGGGCTTCGAGCTGCGGGCTGCGGGCTGCGGGCTTCGGGCTTCGGGCTTCGGGCTTCGGGCCGAGCGACGACGGCGCGAAGCGGGAAAATGGTGAAGCGGTTGGTGAAGCGCTGACGCGGGTATAGCGGTCCAGGGGCTGCGGCGCGAAACCAGGCCCCGACGCGACAGCGTCGCGCGTCGGGGCAGGCGTTGGTCAGGCCGCCGCGATCGGGTCCGCGCCGAAGCGGTTCGGGCCTTCGGTGCCGCGCGAGCACATCCACACGAGCAGCAGGATGCCGCCGACGATCGGGATCAGCGCCAGCAGCAGGAACCAGCCCGAGCGGCCCGTATCGTGCAGCCGGCGCACGCTGACCGCGATGCTCGGAATGATCAGCGCGAGCGAGATCAGGCCGAGCACGACGAGCAGCAGCAGCGTGATCAGGCCCGCGTCGTGGCCCGCCGCGCCGACGACCTGCGCGACGATCGACAGCACGCAGGTGAGCAGCGCGAAATACCAGTATTCGGCACGGCGCGCGCGGCCTTCGAAGGTCGCGTATTTATTGAGTACGGAACGAACGGCTTCTGAAAAATTCATCTTATTACCCTCCTGTTTTATATTGACGACCCCGGAAACAACGCCGGCATTATATGTTTGAATTTCGGCGGACTCCAATCTATTTTCACATGGCGGGTAATGCGTTCGCCCGGCTGCAGCGCATGCCAGTACGGCGCGGGACCGGATACCGCAGCGGAATGCGGCGCCACAGGCTTGCATGCCGCGTCATTTTAATAATCTTTAACACCTGACATAAACGACAGCCCCGGATAATCCGGCACTTGATTACAACCGAATGAAACCCGGCGCGATCGATAATCGCTGCGAGTGACGCATTCGATTAACCGGCCGGTATTACGCCGGCGCGCAAGGCGCGCTACGCTTCGTCATTCCCGATTCCGGCCTGACCGCACCATGCTCCGTCATTCGTTCGTTCCGTCGCTGTCGCTCGCCTGCGCGCTGGCAACCGGCTGCGCGGGCACGCCGGCCCTGCCGCCCGGCGCGCAGGCGCCTGACGCACCGCATCCCGGCACGATCGCCCTGCACCATGCGTGGAACGGGTCGACGCAAGCCCTGCGCGCGCAGGATGTCCCCGCGAGCGTCGCTTTCCGCTGCGCCGACGCGCGCGGCGAACCGTCGGAACGCGCCCGCGCGGCCTGGTGCGTGCCGGTCGTCGAGATCGAATCGGTGTCGGTCGATGCCGCCGGGCGCCCGGTCGCGCCGGCCGATGCCGCCCGGATCGAAAGCACCGCGTACGGGCCCGGCCACCGCTTCCTCGACCATACGCAGCTGATGCGTGCCGGCCGGCCGCCGGTCTAGCGCCCGTATACGCCGATCACGGGCTTTCCCGGCCCCCTGCCGGCCATGGCCCCCGCGAGGCCCCGTTCACGCCGACAACGGGCCGGCGCACGCGCCTAGCCCGCCGCCGCCCGCTGCAGCGCGGCGAGATCGAGCTTCTTCATCGTCATCACCTGCGCCATCACGCGCTCGGCGCGCGCGGGATCGCCCGCCATCAGTTCCGGCAGCTGCACCGGCACGACCTGCCACGACACGCCGAACCGGTCGCGCAACCAGCCGCACTGTTGCGCGCGCTCGTCGCCGCCTTCGGACAGGCGCGCCCAATAGCGGTCGATTTCGTCCTGGTCCCGGCAGTTGACGACGAACGACACGGCCGGCGTGATCTGGAACACGGGGCCGCCGTTCAGCGCGATGAACGCCTGCCCGTCGAGCTCGAACGCGACGGTCATCACCGCGCCCTCCGCGCTGCCGGATGCGTGCGCGCCGGCCTTGCCGTAACGCGCGACGTGCACGATGCGCGCGTTGTCGAACACCGACACGTAGAAACCGGCGGCCGCCTCGGCGTCGCGGTCGAACCAAAGGAACGGGGTGATGCGTTGTATGCGCGGGCTCATGGCGCTGCCTCCTCGATGTCGTGCCGGCACGGCCGCCGGTATTACATCGTAGGCGCTCTTCCCGCACGCGGCGGCACTCCGGCCCGGCCGGTCGTGCCGTGCGCGGCCGCCGGACAAAAAAGGGGGCGATTTCTCGCCCCCGTTCCTTTCAGCGTGCGGCCCTGCCGCGTCAGAACGCGACGAAAGGCGCCGCGCCGCCGGTCGAGGTCTTGTCCATCCCGAAGTAGATCGTCCTCCCGTAGAAGTGCGGCATGCCGATGTCGAGCCAGCTGGACGAACCGAACGGGCCCGCGATGTCGTTGAACGCGTATGTCGACGGGTTCGAGAACAGCGAATCCGCGTTCATGAACGTGATCGGCACGGTGCCGGACACGCCGTTCTGGCCGGTCAGTGTCGCCGAGTCATTGACCGTAGTCGCCGGGCAGTAAAACTGCGTGTTCCTCGTGCATGCCGTCCCGTTCGCCGACGAATCGTTGAAGAAATACGCGTTCGAGCCCGTATCGAAGAACGCGGTCACGTTGCGCCCGAGGAACGTCGCGTTGACGTCGCCCGTCGTGGTCGACGTCATCACGGTCTTCCCGGTCAGGTCGGGCAGGCCGAACGTCAGCGTCCCGGTTGCGCTGGCCTGCCCGCTGTTCGAGATGCTCGGCATCGTCACGCTCACCCCGCTGCTGTCGGCGAAACGATGAACCGGGTTGGCCACCTGCTGCGCCACCGGCACGAGCGCGACCGCGCAGCTCGCGTTGTCGCCGTTCGGGCACGCGTAGTAGTTGTTGCTCGACGACGTCGACGTCGCGCAGGTCGTGCCGCAGTCGACCGGCGCCGGCCCGATGCCGAGAATCCCGTTCGCGCCGAGCGCGCTCGCCGAGTTGGCCGACGCTCCGCCATTCGTGCACGAGGCCGGCACGTTCGTCGTGCCGAGGTCGCCGATGATCTGCACGGGCAGCGAACGCGCCTGCTCGGCGCCGATCGACAGGTCGACCGTGCGCACCGAACCCCACGTATAGCTCGACACGAACTTGCCGCACTCGGCGACCGGCGCGCCGCCGCTCGTCACCTGCGGGAGACTGCCGAGCACGCCCGACACCGCACTGCCGACGAGCCGCAGCCCGTAGGACGCGGTATCGACGAGCACGTTGTTGACCACCTGGCAGTTCGACGTGCCCGGCGCGCAGACCTTCACGCTGATGGTCGGGATGTTGATCACGTTCGCCACGCCGGCGTTGACGTTGATGACGGCCGTGTTCCCGGAATTGCCGTCCGAGCCGCCCGAACCGTTGTTGCCGTTGTTGCCCGAGTTGCTGCTGCCGCCGCCGTCGCCGCCGCCACCGCATGCGGTCACGAGGATGGCCGTCGCCGCCGCGAGGCCCAGCACGCCGAGCCAGCGCTTGAATGTACGAGGAATGCTCAAGGTCGCTCTCCCGCTGTCACTGGATGTCGGTGCCGGCCAGGCCGGCAGGCAGCGCCGCCGGCAGCCACGCCTGGCCCGAGAAGGCGCCCATGTGGCCGCCCGTCCGGATCACGAGGCCGCTCGTGTCGACGGACACGGGCGCGCGCCAGCCGCGCGCCTTGTGCGCCGCCTGGACGCCAGCGGTGTACTGCGGGAAATAGCTGCCGAGCAGCGATGCGAGATCCGGCATCGTCGGCCCTTGCCATGCGAGGCCGAACACGCTGCCGGCGGCCGACGTGTATTCGTGAATGACGGTGCCCGACCCGAGCGTGATTTCGCGGACGGTATAGGCGGCGGCACTCGCCTGCACGCCGTCCGCCGAACGCATCGCGCGCTGCAGCGCACGCACGCTTGCGGCCTGATCGTCCGCCGGCGGCGACATCGGTGCGCCGCCCAGTTCGGCGTGCGCGTGGACGGCCCACAGCACACCCGTTGCAGCCGTCGCGTGCGCGACGGCGCGGCCCAAGCGTTTCAGCTTCACATTCCCTCCCACGGGACTGGCTTCGTGGCAGCGTGCGCGGCGATCGTGCCCGCGCCGCCTGCCGACGTATGAGTCGTATGAATGACGCTTCGTTGCTGCTGACGCGTAGTATGCCTGCTGAGTGTGTCGAAGTGTCAATTCGACGCAGGCCGACCGGCGCGTGCGCAGGCGGCTAGCCCGGGTAAACGTGGTGGACGTTGTGGAAACGGCGCGACGCATGCATCGCGCCGCCCCGCGAAACGGAGGCGCGCCGATGCACGCGGCAGGGTCAGAAGCCCAGGCTGGCGAGCAGGTCGTCGACCTGCCCCTGGTCCTGGACCACGTCGGATTTGCCTTCCGGCGCGATCTGCGGGCCGTTCAGCAGCGACTCGGGGCTGCCGGTCGAGCTCATCTGCTCGGCGGCGAGCGCGGCCGCGGTGGCCGCGAACTGCTCGCGCCGCTCGGGCGCGATGTTCTCGACGAGCACCGTGAGGAGCTGCTGCTCGATCAGGTAGACCATGTCCATGATCTTCTTGATCACCTGCCCGGTCAGGTCCTGGAAATCCTGCGCGAGCATGATCTCGAGCAGTTGCGCGCTGGTCGCCGACGTCGATTCGGGCAGCGTGCGCAGGAACGTGCGCGTATCGTCCATCAGCTCGCGCACTTCCGCGTGCTCGATCGGCGCCGCATACCACTGCGCCCAGCGCGCGTCGAGTGCTTCGGCTTCGCTCTGGAGGCGCGCCTGCATCGGCTTGGCCACCTCGATCGCATTCAGCACGCGCTCGGCGGCCTGCTCGGTCATCGTCGCGACGTAGCGCAGCCGGTCGCGCGCATCGGGCACGGCTTCGGCCGCCCGCTCGACATGCTTGTCGAGCCCGAGCTCGCGCATCGAATCGCGCAGCGTGCGCGTGACATGGCCGATGCGCGCGAGGATGCGGTCGCTCGCGTAATCGGCACCTTCGGCCTGGCCGTCGGCGCTGAACCCGGCGCCCGTCAGCGCGGCATGGATCGGCTCGTTCACGTCAGCTCCCGGCCTTCGCCATCTTGTCGATGATCTTGTTCAGCTTCTCGTCGAGCGTCGCGGCCGTAAACGGTTTCACGACGTAGCCGCTCGCGCCGGCCTGCGCCGCCGCGATGATGTTCTCCTTCTTCGACTCGGCCGTGACCATCAGCACCGGCAGGTGCGTGAGCGTCGCGTCCGCGCGGATTTCCTTCAGCATCGCGAGGCCGTCGAGGTTCGGCATGTTCCAGTCCGAGATCACGAAGTCGTAGCCGCCGCCGCGCAGCCGCGCGAGGCCGGCGAGGCCGTCCTCGGCCTCGTCGACGTTCGAGTAGCCCAGTTCCTTGAGCAGGTTGCGGACGATCCGGCGCATCGTCGGGAAATCGTCCACCACCAGGATTTTCATGCTCTTGTCCATCGTCGTTCCTTTCCAGATTCGTTTCCGTCGGGACGCGTATCGTGGCACGCGCCCCGTGACATTCCATTCAAACGCGCTGCACGCGGTCGCCCATCGTCGCCAGGCGCGCCATCACGCGGCGGCTCATGTCGGCGAGCGGCGCGATCTCGTCCGCGCCGCCGAGCGCGATCGCCTCGCGCGGCATCCCGAACACGATGCAGCTTGCTTCGTCCTGCGCGAACGTGTGGGCGCCCGCGCGTTTCATTTCCAGCAGGCCGGCCGCGCCGTCGCGGCCCATCCCGGTCAGGATCACCCCGATCGCGTTCTTGCCCGCGTGCGTCGCCGCCGAGCGGAACAGCACGTCGACCGACGGGCGGTGCCGGTTGACCGGCGGCTCGTCCGACAGTTGCGCAATATAGTTCGCCCCGCTCCTCGCAAGCAACAGGTGCGCGTGGCCCGGCGCGATATACGCGTGGCCCGGCAGCACGCGCTCGCCGTGCTCGGCTTCCTTCACCGCGATCCGGCACAGGCCGTTCAGCCGCTGTGCGAACGATTTCGTGAAGCCCGGCGGCATGTGCTGCGCGATCAGCACGGCCGGCGCGTCCGGCGGCAGCGGCGTCAGCACTTCGCGGATCGCCTCGGTGCCGCCCGTCGATGCGCCGATGATGATCAGCTTCTCGGTACTGACGAGCGGGTTGTTGATCATCGGCGCGGCCGCGTGGCTGTCCGCCGCGCGCGCGACGGCCTGCGGCTGCGGCGCCTGGCGCACGCGCGCACGCGACGCCGCGCGGATCTTGTCGGCGAGCTTTTCCGCGTAGTCGAGCATCCCGTCGCGAATCCCGACGCGCGGCTTCGTGACGAAATCGACCGCACCGAGCTCGAGCGCGCGCAGCGTGATTTCCGAGCCGCGCTCGGTCAGCGACGACACCATCACGACCGGCATCGGCCGCAGGCGCATCAGCTTCTCGAGGAAGTCGAGCCCGTCCATGCGCGGCATTTCGACGTCGAGCGTGAGCACGTCGGGGTTGTGCTGCTTGATGAGCTCGCGCGCGACGAGCGGATCGGGCGCGGTCGCGACCACCGTCATGTCGGGCTGGCTGTTGATGATCTCGGTCATCAGGCTGCGGATCAGCGCCGAATCGTCGACGCACAATACTTTGATCTTCTGCACTGCGGTCATGCCTCCTGCTTTCTTGATAGGTTCGCCGCATACGGGCTGCCGGCTTGCGGGTTCGCTGCCCGTAAGCCACTGGAGCCACTGGAGCCGCCGGCACCGCCCGGCGCCGCGCCGCGTGCGCCGAACAGCTCGATACGCGGGCGCGCCGGCTGCGGCGCGGCCGGCCGTTTCGCCGCAAACAGCTCGACGTGGGGGCGCGGCCGCGCGGCGCGCAGGCGGTCGGCCTCGCGCGCGAGCGCGGCTTCGCGCTCGGTCACGCCCGGCACCTGCAGCCGCAGCTTCTTCACCATCGCGCGGCCCGTGCGCGGCATGAATGCGACCTTGCGCGGATGGACGTCCTGCAAGTCCTCCGCTGTGATGCGGATGCGTTCGAGCGCCAGGTAGCGGCGCACGAAATCGGCGTTGCGATCGCCGATGTTGATCGTCGTCATGCCGGCCAGCACGGCCGCGCCGCCGAACACCTTCGCCTCGAAGCGCTCGCGGCGCCCGCCGGCCTTGATCAGCTCGTTGATCAGCACTTCCATCGCGTACGCGCCGTAGCGCATCGAGTCGGACGCGGCCGCGCCCGCATCGGCGCCGTCGTCGGGCAGCATGAAGTGGTTCATCCCGCCGATGCCCGCGTACGGATCGTGAATGCACGCGGCGACGCACGAGCCGAGCACGGTCATCAGCACCATGTCCTCGGACGTCGTGTAGAACTCGTTCGGCAGCAGCTTCACGCCGGGCAGGCCGAAGTGGTTGTCGAAGTAGCGATTGGTCGCGATCGGCAGTGCGCTCATCCGCGCTCTCCAAAGGCGGGCACGGCGCCCGCGGCCCGCGCACGCACCGGCGACGCCGCAACGGCCGCCGCAGGCGACTGCGCGCCACGCGGCCGCGCGCCCTGCGCGGCGTCGCGGGTCAGTTCGTACACCGTCTGCCCGCGCAGCCGGAACGCCTGCGTGACGTACGTGAAGTTTTCCGAATGGCCGGCGAACAGCAGCCCGCCCGGCTTCACGAGCGGCTCGAAGCGCGACAGCACCTGCCCCTGCGTCGGCTTGTCGAAATAGATCATCACGTTGCGGCAGAAGATCGCGTCGAACGGCTTCGCGATCCCGTAGTCCGCATCGGTCAGGTTCAGCTGCTCGAAGCGGATCATCGCGCGCAGCTCGGGGCGCACCTTCACGCGGCCGGCCTGCGCGCCCGTGCCCTTCAGGAAGAAGCGCTTCAGCCGCTCCGGCGCCAGGTGCTTGACCTGGTCATACGTGTAGATGCCGGCCTCCGCCTTCGCGAGCACCTGCGTGTCGAGGTCGGTCGCGAGGATCGACGCGCCGCGCGCGGCCGATTCGCCGAGCGCCTCGATCAGCGTGATCGCGATCGAATAAGGCTCCTCGCCGGTCGACGCCGCCGAACACCAGACCGATACGGGCGCCGGGCGCCCTTTCACGAAATCCGCCAGGATCGGGAAATGGTGCGACTCGCGGAAGAACGCGGTCAGGTTCGTCGTCAGCGCATTGGTGAACGCTTCCCACTCGAGCGGATCGTCTTCCTGCTCAAGCAGGTCGAGGTAGTCGCGGAACGTGTCGAGGCCGCGTGCCCGCAAGCGGCGCGCGAGACGGCTGTACGCCATGTCGCGCTTGTGCTCGGACAGCGAGATCCCCGCGCGTTGATGGATCAGCGCGCGGATGCGTGCGAAATCCGCGCCCGTGAACGCGAAGTCGCGCCCCGGCTCGCCCGCGCGAGGCGAGGCATCCGGTGCATCGGGTCGAAACGGCGCGCGCGCGTGCGACATGATTTAGAAGGTCTCCCAATCGTCATCGGACGTGCCGGACGTGGCCGGCGCCGGCTTCTCGCCGTTCAGCGCCGGGCGCACGAGCGCGGGCTTCGCGGCCGGCTTGCCGGCCGGCGCAGCGGTTTTCGCGAGACGCGGCCCGTAGCCGCCCGCGGCGGCGCCACGGGAAGCCGGCGCGTCCTTCGGCGCATGCGCACCGGCATCGGCCGCGCGCTTCGGTTCTTGACCGGCGCCCGACGCGGCCGCGGCACGCGGCGCCGGCGCGGCACGCCGTGCCGGTTGGGCGGCGGCCGGCGGGGCCGGCAGCGCGGCGACCGGCGCCGCGTCGAAACGCGGCTCCGACGTCAGCGCCGGCGCAGGCGCCGGTTCATGCGCGACCGGCCGCGCGACACCGCGCGACGGCGCGAGCACGATGCCGCCCGCGACGCGCCAGCCTGCGACGACCGTCTTCATCTGGCGCGTCTGCTCCTCGAGCGACGCGGCCGCGGCGGCCGCCTGCTCGACGAGCGCCGCGTTCTGCTGCGTGACCGAATCCATCTGGCCGACGGCACGGTTGACCTGCTCGATGCCGGTCGACTGCTCCTCGGACGCGGCGCTGATCTCGCCCATGATGTCGGTCACGCGGCGCACGGCCTGCACGATCTCGTCCATCGTCGAACCGGCGCGCGACACGAGCGCCGACCCGCTTTCGACCTTCTCCGCCGAATCGCCGATCAACTGCTTGATTTCCTTCGCGGCGCTCGCGCTGCGCTGCGCGAGCGAGCGCACCTCGCCCGCGACCACCGCGAAGCCGCGGCCCTGTTCGCCCGCGCGCGCGGCTTCGACCGCCGCGTTCAGCGCGAGGATGTTGGTCTGGAACGCGATGCCTTCGATCGTGCCGATGATGTCGACGACCTTGCCCGAGCTCGCCGCGATGTCCTGCATCGTCGACACGACCTGGCCGACCACGTCGCCGCCCTGCGTCGCGATGTCGGACGCGTTCACCGCGAGCTGGCTCGCCTGACGCGCGTTCTCCGCGTTCTGGCGCACGGTGCCCGTGAGCTGCTCCATGCTCGACGCGGTTTCCTGCAGCGACGCGGCCTGCTCCTCGGTACGCTGCGAGAGATCGGTGTTGCCGGTCGAGATCTCGCGCGCGCCGACGTCGATCGATTCGGTGCCGCGATGCACGGCCTGCACCATCGCCGTGACGGCGTCCTGCATCCGCTTGATGCCGCCGAACAGGCGGCCGATCTCGTTGGTGCTGAATACGTTCACCGGCTGCGTGAGGTCGCCGCCGGCGATGCGCTCGAAGTGCGCGATCGCGTCCTCGAGCGGCTGCACGATCAGCCCGCGCAGCGCGAAGCGGATCGCGATCACGACGACGAACGCGATCGCGATGCCGGCCGCGATCAACCCGATCATCAGCGAGATCTGCGACTGCGTCGCGGCCTGGCGTTCTTCCGCGCGCTTCTGCAGCGACGCGATCACGGCCGCCGCGGTCTGGTCGAACGCGACGAACATCGGGCTGATCTTCGCGTCGGCAATCGCGTGGTACGCCGCCATGTCGCCCGCGCGCGCCGCCGCGAATTCCGGCTCGACGCCTTCCTTCACGATCGTCGTGTAGCGTGCGGTGAGCTCGTCGAGGAGCGCCTGCTCGACGCCGAGCTTCGGCAACGACTGGAACGCCTGCCAGTTCTGGTTCGACTTCGCGAACAGCTCCTGCGCGCGGTCGAGCACCTTCGGCGCGTCGGCCGTATTGCCGGCTTCGGTCAGCGTGCGGAAGCGGTCGAGCGCGACGCGCGAGCGCAGCAGGTGCGCGGCCGTGTCGTCGAGCGTGTGGATCGCCGGCAGGTCGACGTGCGCGATCTCGTCGAGCGAGCGGCTCGCGTGATTCAGCGCGTACAGGCCGAGCCCGCCGACGGCTGCGGCCAGCGCCACCAGGATGAGTCCGACCGCCGTGAGCGTCGTGCGGATCGACCAGTTATGCAACATTGCAGATTCTCCCGAAATTCCTGCGCGCGCGGCGCGCTTACCCGCCGAGCGTCTCGATCAGCGCCATTTCACGGCTCGACATCAGCTTCTCGATGTCCATCAGGATCAGCATCCGGCCGTCGACCGTGCCGAGGCCCGTCAGGTACTCGGTCGTCAGCGTCGCGCCGAATTCCGGCGCCGGCATGATCTGGTCGGTCTGCAGCGTCAGCACGTCCGACACACCGTCGACCACCATCCCGACCACGCGATGCGCGACGTTCAGGATGATCACGACCGTCTGGTGGTCGTACTCGACGCGGCCGAGATGGAACTTGATCCGCATGTCGACGATCGGCACGATGATCCCGCGCAGGTTGATCACGCCCTTGATGAAATCCGGCGCGTTCGCGATGCGCGTGACGCTGTCGTAGCCGCGGATTTCCTGCACCTTCAGGATGTCGATCCCGTATTCCTCGTCGCCGAGCGTGAACACGAGGAATTCCTGGCCCGTCGCGTCGCCTTGTTCCGCGTCGCGGCGGCTCGTTGCCGCGTTCGCCGCGGCCGGATTGATCATTTGGACTTCAGCAGACACGTTTGCCCCCAATCGGTTGAATGGCGAGAGACATCAGAACATCGCGAGCTCGGCGCCGGCACGGGCGCCGTGCGTCGCACGGGTTTCGCGGTTCAGCGCCGCGACGTCGACGATCAGCGCGACGCTGCCGTCGCCGAGGATGGTCGCCGCCGAGATGCCGTGCACCTTGCGGTAGTTGGTTTCGAGGTTCTTCACGACCACCTGCTGCTGGCCGACCAGTTCGTCGATCAGCATCGCGAAGCGGCGCCCCTCGGTTTCCATGATCGTGACGATCCCCTGCGTCGGGTCGGTGCGCGCGTCGTCGACCGAGAACACCTCGTGCAGCGCGACGAGCGGCAGGTATTCGCCGCGCACGCGCACCACGCGCTCGCCGTTGCCGACCGTGTAGATGTCGTCGTTCGACGGCTGCAGCGACTCCATCACGAAGTTCAGCGGCAGGATGAAGATCTCGTTGCCGACCTTCACCGACATCCCGTCGAGGATCGCGAGCGTGAGCGGCAGCACGATCCGCGTGGTCGTGCCGCGGCCGGCCTGCGACGTGATCTCGACGTGACCGCCCATCGACTGGATGTTGCGCTTCACGACGTCCATCCCGACGCCGCGGCCCGACACGTCGGTCACCGTCTCGGCGGTCGAGAAGCCCGGCGCGAAGATCAGTTGCCAGACTTCGTCGTCGCTGATGTTGTCGGACACCTGCATGCCCTGTTTCGCGGCCTTCGCGAGAATGCGTTCGCGGTTCAGGCCCGCGCCGTCGTCGCTCACCTCGATCACGATGTTGCCGCCGTGATGCGCGGCCGACAGCACGAGCTGGCCGACCGCGTCCTTGCCGGCGGCGACGCGCTTGTCGACCGTCTCGATCCCGTGGTCGAGGCTGTTGCGCACGAGGTGGGTGAGCGGATCGATGATCCGTTCGATCAGGCTCTTGTCGAGCTCGGTCGCCTGGCCGAACGTGACGAGCTCGACCTGCTTGCCGAGCTTGCCGGCGAGGTCGCGCACGAGCCGCGGGAAGCGGCTGAACACGTAGTCCATCGGCATCATCCGGATCGACATCACCGCTTCCTGCAGGTCGCGCGCGTTGCGCTCGAGCTGCGCCATCCCGTTGAACAGGCGGTCGTGCAGCGCCGGATCGAACGCGCTCGCGGTTTCCGCGAGCATCGCCTGCGTGATCACGAGTTCGCCGACGAGGTTGATCAGCTGGTCGACCTTCTCGACGCCGACGCGGATCGAGCTGCCTTCGGCGCCCGATGCGGCCGCGGCGGCCGGGCGCGCGCGCTTGTCGTCGTGATGCGCGGCGGCCTGCGGCGCATGGTCGGCGTGCGCTGGCTGGGCCGGCTGCGGCGCCGGCGCGGCGGCGGCGGGCGCGGCGGGCGCGGGCGGCGCTGCCGATGCCGGTGCGGCCGGTTGCGCGGCGGCCTGCGGCGCGAAGACCTCGGCGCGCACCGGTTGCGCGGCGGCGGCCGGTTCTGCAGCGGGGGCCGGTTCCACAGCGGATGCCGCGGCTTCATGAGCGGCGGCCGGTGCGGCCGGCGCCGTGCCGCGCGCGACGCGGATCTGGCTTTCGTCGATCACGAAGCAGCACACGGCGACGATGTCGTCGGACGGCACGTCCGATTCGACCCACAGCGTCAGGTCGGCGCCCACTTGCTCGCGGCCCACGATCCGGCCGAGGTTGCCGAGTTCTTCGGTCAGCAGCTCCTGGTCCTTCGCGTCGACGCCCACGAGCGTGATCTTCAGGTGTGGGCCGCCTTCGTCCGCGCCGGCATCGGCTGCCGGATGCGCAGCCGCGACGGCCTGCTCGACCACGTGGTCGGGCGCACGAGCGTCGCCGGCGGCCGTCTCCACGGCCGGAGCAGCCGGAGCGGCCGGCGCGACCGGTTCAGCGGCAGCGGCGACCGGCGCGGCAGCCGGCGCATCCGCCCCGCTCTCGGCCTTCAGTCGCTCGAGCTTCGCGCAGATCGTCGCGGCGGCGGCCGCGTCCGGTTCCGCGCTCGCGCGGTAGTCGACGAGCTGGTCGGACAGCACGTCCTTGGTCTCGAGGAACGCGTCGACCATTTCCTTGGTCAGCGTCAGCTCATGGTTGCGTGCGCGGTCGAGCAGCGATTCGAGGATGTGCGTCGTATCGGTCAGCGCGGAAAAGCCGAACGTCGCGGCGCCGCCCTTGATCGAATGCGCGGCGCGGAAGATCGCGGCCAGATCCTCGGGGTCGGGCGAACCGACGTCGAGGTTCAGCAGCAACTGCTCCATCTGCGCGAGCAGCTCGTCCGCTTCGTCGAAAAATGTCTGGTAGAACTGAGTGATGTCGAGAGTCATGCCCGGTCCCGGGTTGAATGCGTCGCGTGAATGTCAGGAGGCGGCCGGTTCGGACAGCGTCGCGACCAGGTCGACCAGCACGGCGGGGTCGATCGGCTTCTCGATCCAGCCGGTCGCGCCCGCGTCGCGCGCGGCGTCCTTGAATGCGTCGCTGCCTTCGGTCGTCAGCACGAGGATCGGTGTTTCCGTATAGGCGGTCAGCTTGCGCAGCGCGGCGATCACTTCGAGCCCGCTCTTGCGCGGCATGTTCTGGTCGGTCAGCACCAGGTCGTACGGCACGGTGGCCGCCAGGTCGAAGCCGGCCTCGCCGTCCGGCGCCACCGTCACGTCGTAGCCGGCCTGCGCCAGCGTTGCCTGGAGCAGCGCACGCATGGTCGCGGAGTCGTCGATGGCGAGAATGGTTCGGATCATGTCTGTCTCGGAATCTTTTAAGCGTCAGGGTTTCGGCACGGCGACGGCGGACGCCGCGAGCGCCGGCCGCGCGGCCGGCGCCGGGCCGGCCAGCTGCTGCGCGAGCTGCTGCGAGCCGGCCGCATCGGCCGACAGCGTCGTGGTCGTCGCATCGTCGCGCATCAGCGCCTCTTCGGATTTGCGGTTCAGCACGATCACGCTGATCCGGCGGTTTTCCGGGTCGAGCGGGTCGGCCTTGTTCAGGTTCTGCGTCGACGCAAGGCCGAGCACCCGCAGCACCTTCGCCTCGTCCATGCCGCCGGAGATCAGCTCGCGGCGCGACGCGTTCGCGCGGTCGGCCGACAGTTCCCAGTTGCTGTAGCCGCCCTCGCCGCCCGCGTACGGCACGGCGTCGGTATGGCCCTGGACGATGATCCGGTTCGGCACGTCGTTCAGCGTCTTGCCGATCTCGCGCAGGATGTCGCGCATGTACGGCTCGACGTGGTCGCTCGACATCGCGAACATCGGCCGCTTCTGCGAATCGACGATCTCGATGCGCAGCCCCATCAGCGTGGAATCGATGCGGATCTGCTGCTTGAACTGGCGCAGCGTCGGGTTGGCCTCGATCGCGGCCATCAGCTTGATCTGCAGGTCGTGCAGGCGCGCCTGCTCGAGCCGGTCCTGCGCACCCTGCGCCTGCGACCGGGAATTCTCGTCGCCCGCTTTCGCGAGACGCTCGGCGAGCTGCGTCATGCCGTCGGTGCGGCGCAGCGTGCCGGCGTCGACGCTCGACAGGTCGCGGCCGCCACCGTTGATGATGCTGGAATCCTGCGAGCTGCGGTCGCCGCTGCCGAACAGCGCGGCCTTCAGCGGCGTGTTGAAGTATTCGGCGATCCCCTTCAGTTGCACCGGCGTGACCGAGCTCAGCAGCCACATCAGCAGGAAGAACGCCATCATCGCGGTCATGAAGTCCGCGTACGCGAGTTTCCATGCGCCGCCGTGGTGCCCCTTCTTCGCCGGGGCCACCCGCTTGACGACGATTGCGCGATCCTTGCTCTTGCTCATCGGAGGCTCCGCGTCACTTCGCCTTCACGCGGCGCACGTGCTCTTCGAGCTCGGAAAACGACGGGCGCTCGGTCGAGAACAGCACCTTGCGGCCGAACTCGACCGCGATCGCCGGCGCATAACCGTTCAGCGTCGCGAGGATCGTCACCTTGATGCACTGGAACATCTTGGTCGACTCGGCGACGCGCTGCTCCGCGAGGCTCGCGAGCGGCCCGATCAGCCCGTACGACAGCAGGATCCCGAGGAACGTGCCGACCAGCGCCTGCGCGATCATCGCGCCAAGCACCGCGGGCGGCTTGTCGGCGGACGCCATCGTGTGCACGACGCCCATCACGGCCGCGACGATGCCGAATGCCGGCATCGCGTCGCCGACGCGCATCAACGCATGCGCGGGGCCTTCGCCTTCCGCGTGGTGCGTCTCGATCTCCTCGTCCATCAGGCTCTCGATCTCGAACGCGTTCATGTTGCCGCCCACCATCAGGCGCAGGTAGTCGGTCAGGAATTCGACGATGTGGTGATCGGCGAGGATCTTCGGGTATTGCGTGAAGATCGGGCTCTTTTCCGGATCGTCGATGTCGGCCTCGAGCGTGAGCGTGCCTTCCTTGCGTGCCTTCGCGAGCAGCACGTAAAGAAGCGCCATCAGCTCCATGTAGACATCCTTCGTATATTTCGAGCCCTTGAAGAGCGTCGGCAGCACGCGCAGCGTCGCCTTGATGGTCTTGCCGCCGTTGCCGAGGATGAATGCGCCGACGCCGGCACCCACGATCATCAGGATCTCGACGGGCTGGATCAACGCGCCCAGATGCCCGCCTGCCAGCGCATAACCGCCGAAGACGGACAACAGCGTCACGAGTGTTCCCACGATAATCAGCACTGCCTGTCCCTCACGAATGACCGGCGGGGAGACCGCCGTTAAACAGGTTTACGGCAGTCGGCAGGAAAACTTTCGCGGCCGCCCGGCGGCGGCCCGACGGTGTTTACCAGCAATTCGCAGACGATTAGCGAGCGATCCGCACCGCCCGGCGCGGCCCGCTCGCGCCCGCCCGGCGGCGCTCAGGCCGCGGCGGCGGCCAGTTCGGCGCGCGCGGCGGCGGCCTTGCGGGTCTTGCCCGCGCGCGACGGCGGCTGGCAAAGGCCGCAGACGAAACCTTGATGCGGATCATGCGCATGCGCGACGAAGTGGCCGCCGCAGCGCGTGCAGGGGGTCATCTGCAGCATCCCCGAATCGAAGAAACGCACGAGCGTCCACGCGCGCGTGAGGCTCAGCGCGGCTTCGTCGCCGGACAGGTTCACGTGCTCCTGGTAGAGCCGGTACGCCTTCACGATCGACTGGATCGGCTCGCAGCGGCCGTGGTCCTGCATGAACCGGTAGATGTTGTAGAACAGCGACGAGTGGATGTTCGGCTGCCACGTCATGAACCAGTCGGTCGAGAACGGCAGCATCCCCTTCGGCGGCGACACGCCCTTCAGTTCCTTGTACAGCTTGATCAGACGATCCCGCGACAGGCTCGTCTCCGCTTCCAGCAACTGCAGCCGGGCGCCCAGTTCGATCAGTTCGATGGCGAGGGTGATTTCCTTCACCTCGATCACGACGCTTTTGCTTGCCATGGTGATAACCGTCCGCTTGACGTGATTCGGATGGATGGCCAGTACGCTGCCCGCCGGCGCGACACGCCGGGGCTCAACGCAAGGCGGAGTGATGGATCAGCGGACGCCTTCGACCTGCTGCCCGGCCATCAGGATGGCCGAGTGGGCGTGCGCGACGACATCGCTGCGGCCCTTGTCGGCGAGCGACGACAGCAGCGCGTGATCATCGAAGCGGAAGCGGCACAGCATCTGGTTGGACGCGGCGAGTTTCACGGTCTGTGCGAGCGTGAGGTTCCCGAGCACGTCGGCCAGTTCCTGGGAAATTCCCATGCGGAACATGCCCATCGCCTTGTCTTCCCGCAGCAGGCGTTGCGCGAGGAGGAGGTACGACAGGTTGACCTCTTTGATCTCACTGAGCATTTCGCTGGTAGCGCTCATGATTCCCCCGTTAAAGAGCTTTCTTTGGCCATTCGTGTTATGAAAACGTTTGCTCGCTCGGAGCGCTCTGGGCGCTCGGTCGGCTCGTTTATAGTCTTACAGGGCGAATTTTGGCCAAACGGCATTTATGCCGGTATCAGCGAAGTGGCGTATGCCATGCAGGATTTGTCTGTAAACCGTGTAGGAATTTTTCCGACAAGGCGAATTGAAAGCTTCAATCGCGAAAGCGAGTACCGACGCGGGTTCGGCCGAGATGGATCCAATGGCCCCGGTTCAATGACGAAAGGCTTGCCGGCAAGGCTGCCGGCAATCGGATCGGTAAAAATTATAGTGCTTTTTCACAATGACGCAACAATAGTTGCATCTGTCTCCATTCCTGATTCCGCGCCCTTTTTCTCGGGGTTTTTGCGTATTTCATCGTGTAACAAGCCTTAAGTGTTTGAAAAAACACTCGAACCCCTCAGGGCGATATCGATAATGGACTCCAATGGGCGGCGGCGCGAGCCGTGCCGGCCCGCCCCGCAGCTTGCCGTCCGGCGCCCCGCGCACCCCGCCCAGGGCACGGCCACGTACCGCCAACCGCGTGCGTCGGCGAGTTCCGCAACCTTGTACGGGATCCGCACCGGCACCACCGTGCCCCCGGATCAAACAGGAGAACACCCATGCGAATCGCCCAGATCGCGCCGCTTTACGAAGCCGTTCCGCCGAAACTCTACGGCGGCACCGAGCGTGTCGTGTCCTACCTCACCGAGGCGCTCGTCGAACTCGGCCACGACGTGACGCTGTTCGCCAGCGGCGACTCCGTCACGTCGGCGCGCCTCGAGGCGGCCTGGCCGCGCGCGCTGCGGCTCGATCCGTCGATCCGCGATTCGATGGCGCCCCATATGCGCCTCCTCGAGCAGGTCGCTCGGGTCGCGCACGAATTCGACGTGCTGCACTTCCACCTCGACTACCTGCCGTTCTCGCTGATGTCGCGCCTCGACACGCCGTACGTAACGACGCTGCACGGCCGCCTCGACCTGCCGGAACTGCAGCCGGTGTTCGACGCGTTTCCCGACGCGCCGGTCGTGTCGATCTCGAACAACCAGCGCAAGCCGCTGCCGCAGGCCGCGTGGGCCGGCACCGTGTATCACGGGCTGCCCGATACGCTGCTCACGCCGCAGCCGGGCGTGAAGCGCGAATACCTCGCGTTCCTCGGCCGGATCTGCCCGGAAAAGCGCGTCGACACCGCGATCCGGATCGCCGCGCAAAGCGGGCTGCCGCTGAAGATCGCCGCGAAGGTGGACAAGGCGGACGCCGACTATTTCAAGGAAGTGATCGAGCCGCTGCTCGGCGAGGCGCACGTCGAATTCATCGGCGAGATCAACGAGGCGCAGAAGCCCGCGTTCCTGTCCGGCGCGAAGGCGCTGCTGTTCCCGATCGACTGGCCGGAGCCGTTCGGCCTCGTGATGATCGAGGCGATGGCCTGCGGCACGCCGGTCGTCGCATTCAACCGCGGCTCGGTGCCGGAAGTGATCGAGGACGGCGTCACGGGCTTCATCGTCGAGGACGTACAGGGCGCGGTCGGCGCACTGCACCGGATCGACAGCCTGTCGCGCACCGCAATCCGAGAACGTTTCGATACGCGCTTCAGCTCGAAGGCAATGGCGCAGCGTTATGTCGAAACTTACGAATCGCTTTGCACGGGAGCACGCCAGCCGGTATTGCGCCGCGTCGCCGGCGCCTGATACGGAAATCCGCGAGGAAATATTCTGTAATCCAATCCGCGCCGCAATCGGCGCGCCAAACAAAAGAGCCGCATCTCGATGCGGCTCTTTTGTTTGGGGTTTTCGATCATTCGATCAGGAAACGATCGCGGTTTTTACCGACGATCCAATTCGGCGGCTTGCCGCGCCCGCTCCAGGTCGCGCCCGACTTCGGATCGCGGTATTTCGGCGGCAGCGGCGCCTTCTTCGGCGGGCGCCCGCGCTTCGCTCGCTCCGCGAAGCCCAGATCCTGGGCAGTCAGTCCATATTCGGCAATCTTTTGCTGGACTTCGGCAATCACTGCCGCCACTTCCTGGCGGCGCACATCGTCCGCCTGGGCCTGCAGATCCGCGATCTGCGCCTTGAGTTTCGCGTATTGAGACATTTTTCGACTCCCCTTTTGATGATGCGGCCCCGGCGAATCCGGCCGGGACACCAACATCCGTTACGCCATCCGCACTGCCGCCCTGCCCTTCGAAATTAATGCTGCCATCTTTAACCGATTCGACTATATCGAGAATGCGGACTTATTCTAATAAGGGCATTCGTCAGCCATTAAAATTTAACAATCGTTGACCCTCCCCCACCCGATTCATTTCCTATAATCCAGACCAATTCCGGATGACGGTTTAAATGCGTCGCGTCGTCCGGTCGCCTTCAATCCACTTGAACTTGAACGAGGTCCTTACATGAATCTTTCTCAGCGTCTCGCTGCAGAGGCATTCGGCACGTTCTGGCTGGTGCTCGGCGGGTGCGGAAGCGCCGTGCTGGCCGCCGCCTTTCCGGGCCTCGGCATCGGCTTTGCCGGCGTCGCACTTGCCTTCGGCCTGACGGTGCTGACGATGGCATTCGCAATTGGCCATATTTCGGGCTGCCACCTGAATCCCGCGGTGAGCGTCGGCCTGACGGTCGCCGGCCGCTTCCCCGCACGCGATCTCGTGCCGTACATCGTCGCGCAGGTTGTCGGCGCGACGCTCGGCGCATTCGTGCTGTACCTGATCGCGACCGGCAAGCCGGGCTTCGACGTCGTCGGCAGCGGCTTCGCGACGAACGGCTTCGGCGAGCGCTCGCCCGGCCACTACGCACTCGGCGCGGCGTTCATTTGCGAAGTCGTGATGACGGGCTTCTTCCTGTTCGTGATCCTGGGCGCCACCGACAAGCGCGCACCGGCCGGCTTCGCGCCGATCGCGATCGGCCTTTGCCTGACGCTGATTCACCTGATCTCGATTCCGGTCACCAACACGTCGGTGAACCCGGCCCGCTCGACCGGCCCCGCGCTGTTCGTGGGCGGCGAAGCGATCGGCCAGCTCTGGCTGTTCTGGGTGGCGCCGATCATCGGCGCGGCACTCGCCGGGATCATCTACCCGCTGGTCGCGGGGCGTGACAACGCCGTCGACCTTCTGCCGGCATCCGCTCGCACAAGCGAATAAATCACTACGGGGTCAAGCGAGCAGAGCAGCGAGCCTCACGCTGTCCAAGAAGATAGAGGCAGGTAATTTCGACGGGCGCCGCTGGCGCCCGTTTTTCATTTCCACCCGGGCGGGACGCTCAGGACGCGGCGGCGTTGCCTTCGAGCGAGAACAGCGTGCGCAGGTGGCGGGCGACGCCCGCGTCGAAGTTGTTGCCGATCCGCGGGATGTGCGGCAACCGCGCGACCAGGTCGGGGTTCGCGTTGTTCATCATGAACGCGTGGCCGGCGGTTTCGAGCAGGTCGATATCGTTCATGTTGTCGCCGAACGCGATGCAGTGGCCGGTGTCGACGCCGAGCCGCGCGAGCACCGAGCGCAGCGCGCGGCCCTTCGACACGTTCGCGGTCATCACTTCCAGGCAGTCGGGCAGCGAGTACGTGACATACAGCGCATCGCCGAAGCGCACGCGCATCTGCTCGGCGACGACCGCCAGATCGGCCGGATCGCCGATGTACAGCACCTTCGCGATATCCGTGCCGTCGTGCGCGGCCATGTCGATCACGTCGTAGCAGAAGCCCGAATCCTGGTGGAATTCGAGCAGGTGCGGCGCGTCGCGGTCGATCAGCCAGCCCTGGTCGGTGAACAGGTTGACGATCACGCGGCCGTGCGCACCGACGATATCCGGCTGCACGAGGCCGCGGACGATTGCCGGATCGATGTCCTGCGCGTGGATCGTCGTGTCGTCCGGCGCATGCACGCGCGCACCGTTCGACGTGATCAGGTACGGCCGGATGCCGAGCACGTCGCGAATGCCGGCGACGTCCGCGTAGTGGCGCCCGGTGGCGATCACGAACTGCAGGCCGTCGCGGTCGAGCCGGCGGACGGTGTCGATCGTGTACGGATCGAGCTGGTGGTCGCTGTTCAGCAAGGTACCGTCGAGATCGGTGGCGATGACTTTGTACATGGGACGGAAGAATGGCGCTCAGGGCTCTGCGGAACGGCCATTCTAACGTCGCGCCCGGTTGCCTGCCGGACGGTTCCCGGTCGATCGCCGCCGTCGGCCCGGTCTCGGTGCGCGTTCAGCTGCCCTCGAATGCCTTCAGTTGTTCAGTTGCCTTCCGCCTCGCGCAGCGCCTGCAGCGCGAGCCGCAGCGCGCCGTGCGCCGAATCGTCGAGCGGCGCGCGCAGCCGGGCGGCATGGCGCGCCGGCACGGCCGGAGCCAGTGCGTCCGCCAGGCCGCCGCACAGCGCGACCGGCAGCGCCTGCTGCGGATCGAGCGCGTCGATCATCTTGCCGATCTCGTCGCCCGCCTGCGCGATCAGCGCGCCCGCGACCGGATGCGAACGGTGCGCGAACACGATCGGCGCAAGCCGCGCGTAGATCGTCTGGTTCGCATCGCACGACCACTGGACGAGCGCGTCGCGATCCTGCGCGCCCGTTTCCGCGAGCAACGCGTTCGCGAATGCATCGCGCGGTACGCGTCCGTCGAGCGCTTGCTGCGCATACGCGAGCGCGCGCACGCCGAGCCATGCACCGCTCGCCTCGTCGCCGGACGGAAAGCCGAAGCCGCCCGCGATCCGGCAGGCGCCGGCCGCGTCGAGCGCCGCCGCGATGCTGCCGGTGCCGAGCGCGACGATGAGCCCCGGCGCGCCGCCGTGTGCGCCGACGACGGTCGTATACGCGTCGCTCTCGACCGCGAGCGCGCCGAGCGGCGCCTGCGCGCGAAACGCGGCGAGCCACGCGGCATTGTTGACGCCCGCGAGCCCGCAGCCGAGCGCGCACTGCGGCCAGTCGAATGCGAGGCCGGCCCGCGTGAACGCGTCCGCGCAGGCCGCGCCGATCGATGCCCACGCGCGCTCGATGCCGAGCCCGAGCCCCGACGGGCCGCCGCGCCCCTGCGCGAGCTCGCGCCCGTGCCGGTCGGCCAGCACCGCGCGCGTGCCCGTGCCGCCACCGTCGATCCCGATCGCAAAAAGTAATGCCGCCATGCCTTCATCCCGCTGATTCGAACAGGCGCCAAGCTTAACCGGATCGGCGCCGCGCGCCCATCTGCCGTTCGGCCGGCTGTTCCGTGAAAAGGGCTTCCGCTATGCTGGCACGATCGAACCGACACTGAAAACGAGGCAGACGATGTCGCAGCGGTGCAACTGGGTGAAGACTGAAGCGGATGCTCACTATCACGATACCGAGTGGGGCGTGCCGTCGCACGACGATCGCCACCTGTTCGAAATGCTGATCCTGGAAGGGGCGCAGGCCGGGCTGTCGTGGTCGACGATCCTGAACAAGCGCGCGGGCTATCGCGACGCCTTTGCGGATTTCGACGTCGATGCCGTCGCGCGCTTCACGCCGAAGCGCATCGAAAAGCTGCTCGAGAATCCCGGTATCGTGCGCAATCGCGCCAAGGTCGAATCGGCGGTCACCAATGCGCGTGCCGTGCAGCGCATCCGGGAAGAACACGGGTCGCTCGCCGCGTTCCTGTGGTCGTTCGTCAGCGGCACGCCGGTCCAGAACGCGTGGCAGTCGTACCGCGACGCGCCCGCGTCGACCGAGCAGTCCGACGCGCTCAGCAAGGCGCTGAAGGCGTATGGCTGCAAGTTCGTCGGTTCGACGATCTGCTATGCGCTGATGCAGGCCACCGGCATGGTCAACGATCACGAGGTAGGCTGCCCGTGCCACGCCCATTGCGCGGCGCTCGGCGGCAAGCAGCCGGCGCGCCGGCGCAAGGCGGGCTGACGGCGCGGGCATCCGCCGGCCGCCCATCGTTCGCCGCGGCCCTGCGGCGGTTATGCCGGTTATGCCGGCAATTCCGGTCAGGCCGCCGGCTGTCCCCTCACGAAACGATGCTCAACGCGCAACCGCTCACCTGGCGGCGCGCGACGGCGCCGGCGCCGGCGCAACCGCCCGTGCACCGCGTGCGCAGCGCACGCGCGCGCTGCGCTTCTTCACCCAGATGCAGATGCCCGTCACGCTCAGCATCGCGATGACGATCCCGAGCACGCTCACCGCGGCGCGGCCCGCGACGCCGGCGATCCGCCCCGAGTGCAGCGGGAACTGCGCCTGCATGAACAGGTCGCCGGCCGAGCCGCGGCCCGGCACCTGGGTGGCGACAGGCTTGCCGGTCACGGCATCCCAGTAGAGCCACGCGTTGCCGAGCCCGACGTCGCCGTGCTCGTTGCCGGGCGTGAAGAACCCGACCGCGTAGGCATTCATCGCCGGCGCGAACAGCAGCGCGCCGGGCGGCGCGGCGATCCCCGCGTCGCGCCCGGCCGCGCGCGCGATCTCGACGATCCGCTCGCGCGGCAGCATCGTGCTGCCCGGCGGCGCGGGCGGGAAGTGTTCGGGATTCGTGTACGGCGTCTCGGCGAGCGGCGACACCAGCGATACCAGCGGCCGCACGACCGGCACGGCGAGATTCATCGAGATCGACGTGACCGCGACGACCAGCAGCAGCCCCCACACCCACACGCCGCCCGAGCGGTGCAGGTCGAACACCAGCGGATAGCCGCCGCGCCGCACGCGGAACACGAACGACTTGCGCCAGCTTTTCAGGTTCGGAAACGCGAGCACGAGCGCGATCAGGCTGTCGATCGCCCACACGATGCCGACGACGCCCATCACCCAGAACCCGAAATTGATCCCGCCATACACCGGCAGGAACAGCGAGTAATGCAGCCGGTAGATGAACGGCATCAGGTCGAGCCGCGCGAGCGACAGCGCGCCCCATTCGCGGCGCCCCTGCACCGCGCCGGTCGCGGGATCGACGGCGATCTGGCTGAAGTCGAGCGCATACGGCTGGCCGGTCGCCGGATCGGTGCGCGGCATCACGCCGGCCTGCAGCGTGTGGCCCGGTTCGATCGCGAGCGGCAGATAGGTCACCTGCACACGCGGGTCGGCGGCCTCGATGCGCGCCGCGAGCGCGAGCGGATCAAGCGGCGCCGCATCGCTGCGTGCGGTGTAGAAGTCCGGGTTCAGCAGCGCGTCGAGCTCGTGGTCCCACGCGATCAATGCGCCGGTCAGCCCCGCGACGAACAGGAACAGCGCGATCGCGAGGCCGAACCAGCGATGCAGGCGGACGAGAAACGGTCGCAGGAACGCGTTCATCGCGCACCGGGCAAAGGGAAAGCGGGCCGGCACGAGCGGCCCCGGATCAACGGAATGCAGGTCATTTGAGGTCACGCGCCGCGCACGAGCGGTGCCGGCCGTCGCTGGCGAGGCCGGATGCCCTTGCACGCGGCATGGAATTGTTGCGCGTTCGACGGGTTTTGATACGATGCGCGACATTTTATCGCAATGCGAATGATTCTTACTTGCATTTTTACTTATCCACGATGACCGTCAGCCTCGCCCGCCCTCCTGTCCGTCCACGTCGCGTGGCCGCCGCCCTTGCCTGCGTTGCCGCGTCGCTCGCGCACGCGGACGATTCGCCCGGCGGCGTCACAGCGCTGCCTGCCGTCAACGTCACGGCTGCGCACGACTCGCCGCAGCATCTGACCGACACGGTCTCCACCGGCGCGCTCGGCACGCGCCGCCAGCTCGACACGCCGTTCTCGACGACGATCGTCACGTCGGAGGAACTCGAGGCACGCCAGCCGTACAAGCTCGGCGACGTGTTCGCGAACGACGCGTCGGTGTCCGACAACAGCGGCGCGTACAGCGCGTGGGCCAGCTACATGACCGTGCGCGGCATGCAGCTCGACTGGCAGAACGGCTACAAGATCGACGGGCTGCCGTTCGTCACGTACGGGATCACGATGCCGTACGAGCAGCTCGATCGCGTCGAGTTGCTGAAGGGGCTCGGCGGTTTCCTGTACGGCTTCGTGACGCCCGGCGGCGTCGTCAACTACGTGACGAAGCAGCCTGGTGCCGAACCCGTGCGCAGCATCGACGTCGGCTACCGGAGCACCAATGTATGGACCGAGCACGTCGATCTCGGCCAGCGCTTCGGGCCGGACGGCAGGTTCGGCGCGCGGCTGAACGCGACGCACGAGGAAGGCAAGACGTACAACGACGGCAACATCCGCCGCGACAGCGTATCGCTCGCGCTGCAGGCGAACCTGACGCGCGACCTGTCGGTGAATGTCGGCGCGCTGTACCAGGATCGCCGCACGACGGGCCAGACGCCGTCGATCTTCACCGGCAGCTATCCGGGC
>JABLTH010012428.1_pt1 | contig 24976 bp, 20 predicted proteins | sample 7875711 | NCBI WGS metagenome assembly JABLTH01 (sample SAMN14941262, study PRJNA633318) | bioreactor metagenome | isolation source: bioreactor | place: China | collected 2019-03-05 | reverse complement strand
GGCCTGCTCCGTGAGTTCGACGACCTTCAGGCCCGCCAGGAAGCCCATGGGCAGCTTGGCCAGCATGAAGAGCTTCAGCTTCCAGGGTTTCAGGATGTCCCGTCGGAGCTTTTCGAGGGTGGGTGGCTTCGGCATGGGCTCCACGCTAGCCGCGGCCCTTCCGGCGCGGAATCCCCTACCTGCGGTACGGACTCATTCCACGGTCACGGACTTGGCGAGATTCCGCGGCTGGTCGACATCGCAGCCCCTCAGAACCGCGATGTGGTAGGCGAGCAGCTGCAGGGGCACCACGTAGAGGATGGGCGCAAGCCAGGGATGCACCCTGGGCAGTTCCAGTACGTCCTCGGCGATGCCCGCCAGGCCCGCGTCCCCCTCGGTCACCAGGCCGAGGATGCGGCCGTCCCGTGCCGCGGCCTCCTGGAGATTGCTGAGGGTCTTCTCCCGGTGGGCGTCGGCGGGCATCAGGGCCACCACCGGCAGTTCCTGGTCGATGAGGGCGATGGGGCCGTGCTTCATCTCCCCCGCCGGGTAGCCCTCGGCGTGGATGTAGGAGATCTCCTTGAGCTTCAGGGCGCCTTCGAGGGCGATGGGATAGAGGGGCCCGCGGCCCAGGTAGAGGAAATCCTCCGCGTCCCGCCAGCGGTGGGCCCACTGCTGGAGCTTGGGCTCCAGGGCCGAGAGGCGCTCCAGGTGGGCGGGCAGCTCCCGCAGGCCCTGGAGCAGCTCGGCCCGCAGGCCCGGATCCACGGTGCCCTTCGCCTCCCCCAGGCGCAGGGCCAGGAGGGTGAGCACCGCGAGCTGGGTGGTGAAGGCCTTGGTGGAGGCCACGCCGATCTCGGGTCCGGCGTGGGTGAGGATGGTGGCCTCGCTCTGGCGCGTGGCCGTGGAGCCCATGACGTTGCAGATGGCCAGGGTGCGCGCGCCCCGGGACGCGGCCTCCTTCATGGCCGCCAGGGTGTCCGCGGTCTCGCCGCTCTGGGTGATGCCAATGACCAAGGTGCCCTCGGGGATCACCGGCTCCCGGTAGCGGTACTCGGAGGCGTAGTCCACCTCCACGGCCACCCGGGCCAGCTGCTCGATGAGGAACTTGCCCACCAGGCCCGAATGCCACGAGGTCCCGCAGGCCACGATGTGGATGCGGGTCAGGGCCTTCAGCTCGGCGCCGGCGAAGGGCAGCTCCAGGGGGATCTCCTCGGCGGCCTCCAGTGGGATGCGGTTCAGCAGCGTGTTGGACAGGGCCTGGGGCTGCTCGAAGATCTCCTTCTGCATGAAGTGCTTGAAGCCGCCCTTCTCCGCGGCCACGGGATCGAAGGGGATGACCAGGGGCGCGCGGCGGACCTCCGCGCCCTCGAGGGTGGTGATGCGGGCGCCCTCCCGGGTGAGTTCGGCCATCTCGCCGTCCTCGAGGTAGGCGATCCGGCGCGTGTGGCGGAGGAGGGGCACCACGTCGCTAGCCAGGAAGGTCTCGCCCTCCCCGAAGCCGATGGCCAGGGGCGGCCCGCTGCGGGCGGCGAGGATGACGCCGGGCTCGTCCGCGTGGAGGCAGGCCAGGGCGTAGATGCCCCGCATGCGCTTGACCGCTTCCCGGAAGGCCGCGCGGAAGTCCAGGCCGCCCTTCATGAGGTGCGACACCATCACCGGAAAGCATTCGGTGTCCGTCTCCGTGCCGAAGGCGTAGCCCGCGGCCTTCAGCTCCGCCCGCAGCTCCAGGAAGTTCTCGAAGATCCCGTTGTGCACCGCCACCACCTTGCCGTCGGGGCTGCGGTGGGGGTGGGCGTTCTCCTCCGTGGGCCGGCCGTGGGTGGCCCAGCGGGTGTGGCCGATGCCCAGGGGCGTCGGGTCGGCGAGGTCCACCCGGCCCTGGAGGTTCGCCAGCTTCCCGCTGGCCCGGGTCACCCGGAAGGAGCCGTCCCCGGGCACCAGCGCGAGGCCGGCGCTGTCGTAGCCCCGGTACTCGAGGGCCCGCAGGCCTTCCACGATGATGGCCGCCGCGCCCTGGTGGCCGATGTAGCCGATGATGCCGCACATGGGATGCTCCTGGTTCCGTGTTCCGATCGAGCCTAGGATGCCCGGGGTCCCGGACCAATGTGGTGGAGGGGACACGGGGCGGGTGGAGGCAGGGTCACGGACTGTGGCGCGGGGGACACGGGGAGCGGAGCAGGAGGGCGCCTCGGAGGTCCAACCCCTCTGCCCGGACTGGGCCCGGACCACGCTTCGCGTGTGGCACCTTGGCAGAGGGGATTCGCACGCCCCGCGAATCCCCTCCGCCGAGGCGCTCTTTTCAAACCCGAGAGGAGTCCGGCCCTTGGCGCGGGTTCGTCCCATGCAGGGGGGGACGGCCCCGGGTTTGACGTTCCCAAGGTGCTTGAGGTGGCCGCGGCGGCACTTTGCCGCGGCCACCTCAAGCGCAAGCGAGCGCAGCGAGCCCAAAAGCCCGTTCCAGGATCGAAGCCGGAACAGCCTCGCGCCCGGGCCTACTCCGTCAACCGCCCCCACTCCGCCGCCAGCCCCTCCCGGATCAGCGACTCCCCCCGCAGCAGCCGCTCCGCGCAGGCCCGGAAGGCGCGGGAAGAGGGGCTGTCGGGGTAGGCCTCCAGCACGGGCCGCTGCTCCCGGACCGCCTGGAGGAGGGCGGCGTCCGAGGGCACGGCGCCCAGCAGCTGGATGCGGCGGCCCAGGAAGCGCTCGCAGGCCTCCTGCATCTGGTCCACGGCCTCCTCCGCCTCGGGCAGGCTCGCGCACTGGTTCACCAGGAGGCGGATGGGCTTGGCGGGCGCCCGGAGGTGCGTGACCTTCACCATGGCGTAGGCGTCCACCATGGCGGCGGGTTCCGGCGTGGTCACCACCAGCACCTCGTCCGCGGCCAGGAGCAGCTTCACCACCGCCTCGTGGATGCCCGCCGCGGTGTCCATGAGGAGCCAGTCCGCGTCCTCGGCGATGCGCTGGAGGCCCTGGACGAGCCGCAGCTCCGAGGCCCGGTCCAGGCGGGTGAGCTCCTGGAGGCCGGTGCCCGCGGGCAGGATGCGCATCCCCCCCGGCCCCTCCAGAAGGATCTCCTCCAGCATCCGCCCGCCCCGGAGGACGTCTTCCAGGGTCCCCTTGGAGTCCAGGCCCAGCAGGAGGTCCAGGTTGGCCAGCCCGAAGTTGGCGTCCAGGGCCACCACCCGCTGGCCGGCCTGGCAGAAGGCCAGCCCCAGGTTCGCCGCGGTGTTCGTCTTGCCCACGCCGCCCTTCCCCGAGGTGACCGCCAGGGAGCGGGCCCGGAACAGGCCTTCCTTGCCCGGACCGCCCAGGGGCTCGATCCGGGATAGAGGCCTGGCCTGGGGCAGGCTCATGGCAGGCCCCGAAGGGCGGCGGGCGAGACGGAGGGCAGGCGGGTCAGCATGTTGACACGGATCCGGAGGCAGGCGAGGGGAGTGCCAAGGCTGGCGCGGGGGGCCCCGGCTCCGGCGCCCCGCCCCTCTTGGGACGGCCCTGCGGATCCCCCCTCGGGGACGGGATCCCACGGCTGGCCCCTCGGAGGAGGGCCATGGCCCCCGGGCTGCGGCCCCCGGCGCGGCCCGGACCTATCTTGGGTTCCGGAACGCTCAACCTTCACCAGGAGCCCCCATGCGCCGCCTTCCCCTCATCCTCCTCGCCGCCTTCCAGGCCGCCCTGGCCCAGACCCCCGCCGAGGCTCCGCCGGCCTCCTCCACCCAGACGCCGGACTACCGGATCGTCAGCCGCAGGGCGGATGCCCTGCTCCGGCGGGAGAACGGCACCCGCCTCGAGATCGACGAGGTCCCCCCCACCGGGATGCGGATCCAGCGGCCCATGAACCGGGTCTACTGGAACACCAGCACCACGGAGAAGCGGCTCGTGAGCATCGTCGTGGAGCCCCTCGGCCCCGAGGAGGAGAGCACCACGATCCTCACGGCCGCGCTGCTGGTCTCGGTCTCGGCGGTGGAGACCCTGGAGGACGGCATCCGCATCGCGACGACAGTCAAGCAGGCCCAGGAGGGGGACGGGAAGTCCCGGGTGGTCCAGCTGAGCGGGGGCGTGAAGCTCTACCGGCTGAAGGACGAGAACCAGCCGCCGCGTTTCCACATCAAGCTCTGAGCTGGAGGATCGCGCGCCCCTCCCCCCCGTAGGCCGGGCCGGAGGGGCGTCGGGCCGGATCCGGCCGCCGCTAGAATGGCGGGTCATGCAGAACCCGCACCCCGCCGCAGGCTGTTCCATCCGCCTCTTCGGAGGCCTCGAGGTGCGCCGGGACGGCCGGCTGCTGCCCCTGCCCCAGTCCCGGAAGACCCGGGTCCTGCTCGCCTACCTCATCCTCAAGGGCGCGCCCCAGCGCCGGGACGCCCTTTGCGATCTCCTCTGGACCCTGCCCGACGATCCCCGGGCCTCCCTCCGCTGGTCCCTCAGCAAGCTCCGCCCCCTGCTCAACGGGGAAGGGGCGGAGCGTCTGGCGGCGGACCGGGAGCGGGTCGGTTTCCTCCGGATCGGCGCGGAGGTGGACGTGCTGGCCCTCGAGGAGGCCTGCGCCTTGCCCGGCCGCCTGGACGACCGGGCCCTCGCCCGGCTGGCCGACGCCTGCGCGGGAACCCTCCTCGCGGGTCTCGACCTCCCCGACCACCCCGCCTATGAAGCCTGGCGGCTCGCCCAGCAGGAGCGGGGCCGGCAGCTGCGGCTCCGCCTGCTGCACGAGCTGCTCGGGAGGACCAGCCTCGGCGCCGGCGAACGGAGCCGCTTCCTCCGGATGCGCGTCGAGCTCGATCCCGGTTGCGAGGAGGCCCACGCCCAGCTGCTCCTGCACCTGCGCTGGGCCGGGGGCGCCGGCGAGGCCGAGGCCCAGGCCGCGATCAGCCGGAAGATGCTCGAGGAGGCGGGGACGGTCCCTGGTCCCCTGTTCCGGGACGCGGCCCGGGGCGCCTCCCGGAGCCTGCCCCCGGTCCCGGCCCCGGCTGCGCTGGAGCCCGCCACCCAGTTCCGGCAGGCCATCCGGTTCTGCGCTTCCCCCGACGGCACCCGCATCGCCTTCGCCACGTCCGGGGGCGGGCCGCCCCTGGTGAAGACCGCCAACTGGCTCAACCATCTGGAATTCGACTGGGAGAGCCCCGTCTGGCGGCACCTGTTCCGCGCCCTCTCGGACCGGCACACCCTGGTGCGCTACGACTCCCGGGGCAACGGGCTGTCGGACTGGGCCGCGGGGGACCTCTCCCTCGAAGCCCTGGTGCAGGACCTCCGGGCGGTGGTGGATGCCGCGGGCCTCGACAGGTTCCCCCTCCTGGCCATGAGCCAGGGGTGCGCGGTGGCCGTGGAGTTCGCGGTGCGCTGGCCCGAGCGGGTGAGCCGCCTGGTCCTCCACGGGGGATACGCCCGGGGTTGGCGCCGGCGCGGGACCCCGGAGTCCATCGCCCAGCGGGAGGCGATGATCACGCTGGTGCGCACCGGGTGGGGACAGGGCAACCCGGCGTTCCGCCAGGTGTTCACGTCCCTCTTCGCGCCGAGCGCCACCCCCGAGCAGGTGGAGTGGCTCAATGAACTCCAGCGGGTGACCACCTCGCCGGACAACGCGGCCCGGATCCTGGAGGCCTTCGGCCACCTGGACGTCTCCGCCCGCCTGCCCCAGGTGACCCAGCCCACCCTCGTCCTCCACGCCCGGGACGATGCGCGGATCCCGCATCTCGAGGGACGGGAGCTCGCGGCCGGGATTCCCCACGCCCGGTTCGTCACCCTCGAGGGCGGCAACCACCTGCTCCTGGAGCACGATCCGCAGTCCCGGCGCTTCCTGGAGGAGGTGGAGGCCTTTCTCGCGGCTGAAGCCGAACCCTGATTTCCCACGCGCCTTCCAACGCTGGCTCCAACGGTCGGGGGCGAAGCTCCGGATCTCGGCCCTTTCGCCGACCCCGCCCAGGAGCCCCCATGAACACGCCCACGCCCCTCGCCGTCCGTCCCGCCGGGACCTGGCCGGCCTACACCTGCGACGCCATCCTCGACGCCTCCGAGCGCGTGACGTGGCGGGTGGAGGACCTCATCGGTCCCGGCCGCGCCCCGGACTTCCAGCGACCCTTCCTCCCCGAGTCCCTGGCCCGGACGGAAGCCCTGGACTTCCTCAGCGGGGAGGAGCGCCGGGTCCTCAACCAGATCCGGGGCCACGACTACCTCTACCTCTTCGGCCTGGTGGAGGAGTTCATCCTCCCCTTCGTGATGGACCACCTGCGTCCCGCGCTCCAGGGCGACGACGCCCGCACGCGCGCCTTCCTCAACTTCGCGGCGGAGGAGGCCAAGCACATCGACCTCTTCAAGCGCTTCCGGGCCGCCTTCCTGGAGGGCTTCGGGAGCCACTGCGACGTGATCGGCCCCCCGGAGGTCATCGCCCAGACCATCCTCGCGAAGCATCCCCTCGCGGTGGCCCTCGTGATCCTCCACATCGAGTGGATGACCCAGCGCCACTACCAGGACAGCATCCTCACGGACACGGGCCTGGATCCCCAGTTCAAGAGCCTGCTGAAGCACCACTGGCTGGAGGAGGCCCAGCACGCCAAGCTGGACACCCTCATGGTCCAGTCGCTGGCGGAGGCGTGCACCCCCGCCGAGCGCGCCGCGGCCATCGACGGCTACCTGGAGATCGGGATGCTCCTGGACGGCGGACTGCAGCAGCAGGTGCGCTTCGACCTGGAAAGCCTCCAGCGCGCCACGGGACGGACCCTGTCGCCGGATGAGACCGTGCGGTTCCTCCAGGTCCAGGAGCAGGCCGCGCGCTGGACCTTCCTCGGCTCGGGGATGTCCCATCCCGCCTTCCTCGCGGTGGCGGAGCTGGTGCATCCCGGCGCCGCCGCGCGCCTGGAGGGCATCGCGCCGCAGTTCTCCTGAACCTGGTCCTCGGATCCTGCGGCCCCCGGCCTGCTTGCCGGGGCCGCGGGGTCCCCGGGGTCTCCTACGCCCCGATCCTCGAGGTGCTCCCATGAAGCTGGCCCTCATGCCCTCCCGGCCCGCCTGGTGGATCTGGCTCGCCACCCTCGCCGCCATGGCCGCCGGCCTGGCCGGGTTCCGCCCCGGCGTGCCGGCGGCGGTGGCCCTCACCCTTGCCCACGCCGCCCTGGCCGGGCGCTGGGCGCGGGACCCGGGGGCCATCGGCGTGCAGATCCGGGTGGCCTACGCGCTCGTCCTGCTGGTCTGCCTCGTGCCGGGCCTGCGGTGGTTCACGTGGGCGGCCGCCGCCGGCACCGTGGCCATGCTCGTGTTCGGCTACTGCGCCATGGGGCGGACCCTCTCGCTCCTCCCCTGGAACCGCGCCGAACGCCTCTCCCCCGGCCTCCTGCGGCGGACCTTCCTCAGCCCTCCCGTCCTCGGGCGCGGGCTCGCGGCTCGCCCCTGTGGGGCCTCCGAGGGCGTGTGCGAGCTGGAAGCCCGCGCGGCCTACCTCTGACCGCCCCCAGGGGGTTTGCGACCCTTCCCCACCGGAGCCTCCATGCCCCTCACCGCCGACGACCATCGCCGCCTCCAGTCCCTGAGGGAACACCTCGCGGAAGCCACGGAGGTCCTGGCGGGGTATCCCATCGCCCGGGACTTCGACATCCAGGCCCTGGCGCCCTTCCTGGACTTCCCCCTCAACAACCTCGGGGACCCGGGCGTCCCCTCCACCTACCGCATCGGCACCCAGGCCTTCGAGCGGGAGGTGGTGGACTTCATGGCGGCCCATTTCCGGGCGCCCGGGGGCGGGGCGTGGGGCTACGTGACCCACGGCGGCTCGGAGGCCAACCTCCATGCCCTCTACCTGGCCCGGGAACGCTTCCCGGACGGGGTCCTGTACGCCAGCGAGGCCTCCCATTACTCCATCGTCAAGAGCGCGCGGATCCTGGGACTGCCCCTGGTGCGGGTGCGCGCCCAGCCCCACGGCGAGATCGACTACGGCCACCTGGAGGCCTGCCTCCGGCGCAACCGCCACCGTCCGGCGCTGCTGGTGGCCAACATCGGAACCACCATGACCGAGGCGCGGGACGACGCGGGGGCCATGCTCTGGGCCTGCCGGGCCCTCGGGATCGAGCGGAGGCACCTGCACTCCGACGCCGCCCTCTGCGGCGCCTACGCGCCCTTCCTGACCCCGAGGCCCTCGTTCGATTTCGAGGACGGCGCGGGCTCCGTGGCGGTCTCCGGCCATAAGTTCTTCGGCAGCCCCATTCCCTGCGGGGTGATGGTGGCCCGGAAGGATCTGGTGGACGCGGTGGCCGCGGAGGTGGGCTACACCGGGTCCGTGGATACGACCCTGACGGGAAGCCGGAACGGTTTCACCCCCCTGGTGCTCTGGCACGCCCTGAGGACTTGGGGTGTCGAGGGGCTGCGGGCGCGGGCCATGCACGCCCTCGACACCGCGGCCTACGCGGTGGACCGCCTGCGCGGGGCCGGCATCCCGGCGTGGCGGAACGAGAACGCCCTGACGGTGGTCTTTCCCGCGCCGGACGGCCGGGTGCGGGCGAAATGGCAGCTCGCCACCCAGGACGCGTCGCACCTGATCGTGATGCCAGGCCTGGAGCGGCACCACGTCGACGCCCTGGTGGAGGATCTCGTCCGGTCCCCGGTGCCGGTGGGGGCCTGAGGACGCCGGGGGGCGCCTTCCTCAGCTCCGCAGCCCCTCCCACCGCTCCGGGGGATGGAAGGCCGGGCGCAGGCCCGCCCAGCTCACCCGCTGGAAGGTGATCCGGCCGGGCCAGGGGGCGCGGTCCAGGAAGGCCATCAGGGCCCGCTGGAGGCGCAGGCGCTGCTCGGGGTGCAGCGCGGTGTCGGCCCCGGTCCAGGCGCCGGGGCGGCGGGCCTTGACTTCGATCAGGCGCAGCTCGTCGCCCCGGGTCAGGACCAGGTCCAGCTCGTAGCGCCCGAGGCGCAGGTTGGCGGCCTCGAGGTCCCAGCCCCGGGCCCACATCAGCCAGGCCGTGAGCCGCTCGGCCCGCCGGCCCCAGGTCCGGGCCCGGCGTCCGCGGTCCCGGTCCCCGGCCCTCATCGCCGCCAGTACTTGAGGTCCCGGGCCTGGCGGTCCCAGTAGAGGTGGTAGGGCGCGCAGGCGCCGTGGACGACCTTGACCCCCTGGGCGGTCCTGCTGCGCTGGAAGCCCGGCAGCTCGCCGACGGGGGTCTTCTCCGGGTCGAAGTCGAGGCTCTCCGGCTCCAGCAGGGGCTTGTCGGTGCAGAGCCCCGTCACGCGCTTGGGATCGAAGGTGAAGGGGATCACCTGCGCCTTCGATCCCATCCCGAGGGGCAGGGTGAGGGCCGCCAGCAGCAGGCGGTCCTTCAGGCGGCCCTGGACCACCACGTCGGCCTTCCCGTCCCCGTCCAGGTCCACCCGCAGGGCGTGCTCGAGGTCCCAGGCGGCCTCGGCGCTGGCTTGCCGCAGGACGGGCAGCAGCAGGGGGTCCTGGGCGCGCAGGAGCCCCGCGGCGGCGAGCAGGCAGGGGAGGAGGCGGACCTTCATTCGTCCTTCCTCGGCAGCAGCAGGCTGCGCTGCACGCGCTCCAGGCTGCCCTGGAGGCGCACCAGCTTCCAGGCGATGACCATGGCGTAGCCCAGCCAGACCCAGAGCAGGCGCGGGTCGCTGGGGGTGCGCATGAGGCCGGCGATGCCCAGGTCGAGGCCCAGGCCGTGGAGGAACCAGACCACCACGCCGAAGCCGATGAGGAGGTAGCCCCAGCGGATCCAGTAGGGCCTCAGGCACTCCTTGGTCTTCCAGCGCAGCAGCAGGAAGCGGGTCATGAGGTCGCTCTTCTCCTCGGCGAAGTGCAGGGCCACCAGCTTGTCCACCGCCGGCGCGTAGCGGTGCACCTTCAGCTCCGCGATCTCGTCCTCGCCGTTCACCTTGCGCAGGAAGGCGCTGCGGATCTTCCCCACGCACTCCTCCCAGGGCGCCTCCTCCTTCTGGATGCTCAGGTGCAGCCGCACCAGCAGCACCCACAGCAGCGCCTGGGCGAGGAGCACGCCCCACAGGGCCATGCCCTGCCAGCCGTGGCCGCGGACGAGGTCGAAGAAGCGGGCGAGGTCCATGGGGATAGTGTGCGGGAATTCGACTCCGTTCTACAGCTTCCCCCAGCCCACCTCCCCCAGCTGCAGGAACGCCTCGCCGTCCAGGCATTGGGCTTCGGCCCGTTCGATCAGGTGCTTCATCAGCTCCGCCGTGGCCTCCGCGTCGGGCAGCGCCCGGTGGGGACGGCGGTTGGGGATGCCGAGCAGGGCGCAGAGTTGCACGAGGGCGCGGCTCTTGGCCTCCGGGACGAGGGCCTTGGCCAGCAGCCGCGTGCAGACCAGCCGGTGGCGGTGCCAGAGCCCGGCGGGCAGCCAGGCCTTGAGGAAGGAGCCGTCGAAGGGCGCGTGGTGGGCCACCCACACGCGGCCCTCCAGGTGCGGCGCGGCCCGCAGGGCCACCCGCTCCCAGGGTTCGGCGTCCGCCAGCATGGCGGGCGTGATGCCCGTGAGGCGCTGGATCTGCGCCGGGTAGGGGCCCTCCACCGCCGCGAGGGACTCGAAGGCGCCCTGCACCACGGGGCCGGCCATGGTGACGATGCCGACATCCGTGATCTCGCTCGCCAGGTGGAAGCGCTCCTTCTTGTCCCAGAACGCCTTCGCGCTGCCGCCGGTGGTCTCCAGGTCGATGACGGCGAAGCGGAGCTCGCGGAGCGCCAGCGGCGCCTCCTCCAGCAGCGGTCGGGGTTCGTCCATCCCTGAAACCTACCCTCGCCGGGAAGGAATGAGGAGGGCACGATCTGGGGAGGAGGCAGCATGGAGGCAAACCCGACGGCCCCGGCGCGGGGTCTGCCCTTGGCCCTGGGCGTGCCCCTGGTGCTCCTGGGTTTTGCCGCCAACTCCCTCCTCTGCCGTGCGGCACTGGCCACGTCTGCAGCCGACGCGGCCTCCTTCACGGCCCTTCGTCTGGGCTCGGGCTGCCTCGTGCTGGCCGGCCTCGAGGCGCTTCGGAAGGAGGGCTTCACCCGGCTGCGGCTGGGCCCGGCCCTTGCCCTCGCCGCCTACGCCTTCGGCTTCTCCTGGGCTTACCGGCAGGTGAGCGCGGGCACCGGCGCCCTCCTCCTCTTCGGCGCCGTGCAGGTCACGATGCTGGCCGTGGCGCGGATCCAGGGCGGAGCCCTCCCGTGGCGGAAGCAGCTCGGCGCCGTGCTGGCCTTCGGGGGTCTCGTGATCCTCTGCGCTCCGACCGCCACCGCGCCGCCCTGGCGAGGCGCGGCCTCCATGCTCCTGGCCGGCGCCGCCTGGGGCGCCTACTCTCTTCTGGGCCGCGGGTCCGCGCGGCCCGTGGCGGACACCGCCGCCGCGTTCCTGGGTGCGACCCTCCTGGTCCTTCCGGCCCTGGCCGTGGTGCCCCTGCACCTCACGGTCCGGGGCCTCCTGCTGGCGGTGCTGTCGGGCACCCTGGCCTCCGCCGCCGCCTACAGCCTCTGGTACGCCGTGCTGCCCCGGCTGGGCGCCGTCCGGGCTGCCGTCTGCCAGCTCGCCGTGCCCCTGGTGGCCGCCGCCGGGGCCGCCCTGCTGCTGGGGGAGCTGCCCGGCCTGCCCTGGTTCGCCGCCGCCGCGCTGGTCCTGCTGGGGATCGGGCTGGCGGTGCGGGGCTGAGCCTCAGCCGCCTTCCCGCTTCCAGGCCCGCACCCGCACGGCCACGTGCTTGAAGGCCGGGGTCTTCGACCGCGGGTCCAGCTTCGGCGGCACCAGCACGTTGGCCTCGGGGTAGTACATGGCCGCATTGCCGGGGCGGATGTCCACGAGGAAGACCACCGCGGTCATGGCGCCGGTCTCGGACTCGACGCGGACCTTGTCGCCCTCCTTGAATCCGAGGCGCGTCGCGTCCTCGGCGGCCATCATGATCGCGTCCCGTCGGTCTACGCCGCGGTAGAGGTCCTCGTCCTCGTAGACGACGGTGTTGAACTGGCCCTCGCTGCGCAGGGTCATGAGGCGCATGGTGTCAGGAGCCGCGTCGAAACGGGGAAGGGGCGTCACCACCGCCCGGGCCTTGCCGTCCGGCGTGGGGAAGGCCGGCGTGTGGAAGGTGCGGCCCGCCACCTGGAATTCCCGGCCGGAGGCGGCCTCGCCGTAGCCGGGGGCGGATTTCGCGATCTCCTCCCGCAGGGCGGCGTGGCTCTTCAGTCGCGACCAGTCGAAGCGGGCCGATCCATCCTCCTTTGGGGGAAGGATCCGCGAAGCCAGCTCCGCCAGGATCTCCACCTCGCCCTTCAGTTCGCCCTCGACGCTGGGCCGGCCGCCGGCGCTCTGGCGCACGAAGTTGAACATGCTCTCCTGGCTGGTGGCCTGGGCCTCCTCGTCCCGGGCCAGGGCCGGCAGGATCACCGTGGTCTGGCCGCGGCCGTGGAGGTGGTTGGTGTTGAGCTTGGTGCTCACCATCGCCGTGAAGGGGATGGCCGCGAGGGCCTTTGCCGCCCAGGGCGCGTCGGGGTTCGATCCGTAGAGGTTGCCGCCGAGCTGCAGGCAGGCCTTCACCCGGCCCTCGGCGGCGGCCTCCAGGGAGGCGAAGGTGTGCTGGCCCTCGGGCAGGGGCCCGATGCCGTAGAGGTCCTGGAGCTTCTTCGCGAAGGCCTCCTTCATCACCGGCGCGACGCCCATGCTGCCCACGCCCTGGACGTTGCTGTGGCCGCGGATGGGCAGCAGCCCCGTGCCGGGCCGGCCCAGCCAGCCGCGCGCCAGGGCCAGGTTCGAGAGCGCCAGGATGTTGTCCACGCCATGGGCGTGGTGGGTGAGGCCCATGGCCCAGAGGAAGACGCCGCGCCTGGCGTTCAGGAGGGCGGAGACGGCGGCGTCGATCCCCGGGCGTGAAACGCCGGAGGCCTCCGCGAGGTCCTCCCAGGAGGCGGCCTCCACGTCCGCCCGCACCGCCTCGAAGCCCGTGGTGTGGGCCGCGAGGTAGGCCCGGTCCTCGCCGCCCCGTTCCAGCACGCCCTTGAGGAGGGCCTTCAGCAGGGCGATGTCCCCGCCGATGTGGGGCTGCAGGTAGGTGTCGGCGATCCGTGAGCCGAAGATCAGGCTGCTGATCAGGGCGGGCACACGGAAGCGGACGAGCCCGAGCTCCTTGAGGGGATTGATCACGAGGATCTTGCCGCCCCGGCGGCGCATCTGCACCAGCTGGGTGATGAGGCGGGGGTGATTGCTCGCCGGGTTGGCGCCGATGACGAGGGCCAGGTCCGCCTGCTCCAGGTCCTCCAGCACCAGGCTCGCCGTGCCGCTGCCGTAGACATCGTTCAGCGCCACGCCGCTGGCCTGGTGGCAGTAGAAGGAGCAGTTGTGGACGTGGGGCGTGCCGTAGGCCCGGGCCACGAGCTGGAGCAGGAAGGCGGCCTCGTTGGAGCTGCGGCCGGAGGCGTAGACGAAGGTCTCGTCCGGCTGCGCGGCCCGGAAGGCTTCGCCGCAGCGGTCCAGGGCTTCAGGCCAGCCGATGCGCCGGTAGTGGGTGTCGCCGGGCTCCGCGATCAGGGGGAAGGCCAGGCGGCCCAGGGCCTCCAGCTCCCGCGGGCTCAGCCAGGCCAGCTTCCCGATGGGGGTCTCCCGGAAGAAGGCCTCGGGGATGGCCCCCTGCATGTCCGCGGCCTGGGCCTGGATGCTCTTCTTGCAGACCTCGGGGAAGTGGCCCGCCTCGTTGCGCATGCCGCCCTTCGCGCCGCCCATGCCGAGCGCGCAGGTCTTGCAGGCGTTCCGCGAATGCATGCGCCGCCAGAGCCTCCAGAATCCGACGGCCCTCCCCTTGAGGAAGACGTAGCGGAGGGCGGCGAGACCGCCGCCTGCGGAGACCCTGGGCTGGACCATCCTCCGAGTGTAGGGGGTGGACCGCCCCAACTGGTCCAAGGACCACTTCCGGAACCGGCACCTCCCTAGGACCGATCCGGGGCCGAAGCTGTCGAGGTCGGCTTCCCCCACCCCGGAGTTTTCCATGCGCCCATCCCATCGCACCGCCCTCCTGCCAGCCCTCGCCCTCGTCCTCACCGCCTGCGGCGGCGGGGGCGGCGGGTCCGCCCCGGCGCCTGCGGCGCTGACGGTGACCCCCGCCACGGCCCTCCTGGCCACCACCGCCCAGAGCACCGCCGGCAACACCAAGCAGTTCGCCGCCAGCGCCGCCGTGACCTGGACCGTCCAGGAGGCCTCGGGAGGCACCATCACGGCCGCCGGGCTCTACACCGCCCCGACGACCGAAGGGACCTACCACGTGGTGGCCACCCAGCAGGGGGACGCCACCAGGACGGCCTCGGCCACCGTCACGGTCATGGCGCCCCCCGCCATCACCACCCAGCCCGCGAACCAGTCGGCGCCCGTCGCGGGGTCCGTGACCTTCACCGTGGCGGCTGCGGGCCAGCAGCTGGCCTACCAGTGGAAGCGCAACGGCGCCGCCATTGCCGGCGCGACCTCGGCCTCCTACCAGCTCACGAACCTCGCGGCCGGGGACAGCGGCGCCACCTTCCTCTGCACCGTCTCCAACCCTGTGGGATCCGTGGACACCCAGCAGGTGCTCCTCTCGGTCCAGCAGCCCATCAGCATCACCAGCTTCACGGCCACGCCGGCCCAGGTGGACTTCGGCGGCAGCGCCACCCTGGCCTGGTCCCTGAGCGCGACCCCCTCGGTGCTCACCCTGGACGGCGTGAGCGCCCTCGGCAGCGCCGGCGCCACCGTCTCGCCGCGCAACCGCCAGACCTACACCCTGAGCGCCTCGGGCGGGCTGAACACCGACACGAAGACCGTGACCGTGGCGGCCCGGGGCATCGACCTCTTCGCGGGATCCGACGGTGGGCGGGGCAACCTGGACGGCAAGGGCGCCCAGGCGCGGTTCATCTACCCCCACTCGGTGGTGGTGGACGCGGCCGGCAATGCCTACCTGGCCAACCAGACCGAGAACCGCATCCGGAAGATCGCGCCCGACGGCACGGTGACCACCCTCGCCGGCGCGCCCCAGCCCGGGTATGCGGACGGGACGGGGGAGGCCGCCCGGTTCAGCAACGCCTTCAGCCTCTCCCTGGCGCCCTCGGGGAGCCTCGTGGTCGCGGACTATCTCAATTCCAAGATCCGCCAGGTCACCCTGGCGGGCGTCGTGACGACCCTGGCCGCGTCGCCGGAGGTCCAGTTCCCCTACTCGGCGGCCCAGGGCGCCGACGGGACGCTCTACGTGGCCCAGGGGAACCACGCCATCCGGAAGATCCCCCAAGGGGGTCCCGCCGTGGTGCTGGCGGGGTCCGCGGGCGTGAGCGGCAGCGCCGACGGTCCCGGCGCGTCGGCCCGGTTCAACTCCCCCTACGGCATCGCCGTGGACGGCTCCGGCAATGTCTATGTCGCCGATTCCGGGAACCACACCATCCGCAAGATCCTCCCGGATGGGACCGTGAGCACCCTCGCGGGCTCCGCCGGCCAGAACGGGTATGTCAACGGTGCGGGGGGGACGGCACGATTCTCGGGGCCCCGCTTCCTCGCCTGGGACAAGAGCGGGACCGCCCTGCTGGTCGGCGATTCCGGGAATGCGGCGGTCCGCCGGGTGGCCCTCGACGGCACCGTGAGCACGGTGGTCAAGGATAGTGCCTTCTCCGCGGTGATCAGCGGGTTCGAGGCCCCGGACGGGAGGGTCTTCGTCGCCGACTCGAACCGCTACGAGGTGATGGTCTGGAACGGGACCAGCGTCAGCACCCTGGCCGGTAAGCGGTCGGAGGGCGGTTCCGCGGACGGCCTGGGGGCGGCGGCCCGGTTCTCCTCCCTGGTGGACGTGGTGCTCGACGGCGCCGGGAACGCCTACGTGCTCCAGTCGAACGCCGTGCGCAAGATCAGCCCCGCCGGGCAAGTGACGACCCTCTCCTTCGGCGGAACCTCCCTCTCCTCCCTCACGGGAATGGCCCTGGCGCCGGACGGGACCCTGGTGATGGTCAGCTTCGGGCTGAACAAGGTCTACCGCATGCCCGCGAACGGCGGCAGCGTCACGGTGGTGGCCGGCAGCGGGGCCGCGGGCGATGCCGACGGCGTGGGCGCCGCCGCGACCTTCCAACAGCTCACGGGCGTCTCCGTGGCTCAGGACGGAACCCTCTACGTGGTGCAGTACAACGGGACGCTGAGGAAGATCGCCGCGGACGGGACCGTGACCACGCTGGCCGGCGTCCCGGGGCAGGCGGGGATCGCGGACGGGGCCGGGGCTTCAGCCCGGTTCATGAACCCCCAAGGCGTTTTCGTGGCCTCGGATGGCAACATCCTCGTCGGCGAGTGGTTCGGCCGTGCCATCCGGAAGGCAACACCGGCGGGGGTGGTCACCACCTGGGTCGGTGGCACGCAGTCAGGTTTCCAGGACGGGCAGGGAAGTGCCGCGCGGTTCGACCGCCCCTCGCGGTTCGCGCAGGATGCAGCTGGAAATGTCTATGTGTCCGACGTCTACAACGACGCGATCCGGAAAGTGACCCCGGATGGCGTGGTCACCACCGTCGTGGGCGCCCCGGGCCTGCGGGGGATCCGGCCCGGCGCGCTGCCCGCCACGATCTACTTCCCCTGGGGCCTGGCGGCCCGGCCCAATGGCGACCTGCTGGTGGTCTCCGAGAACGGCATCATGGCCGTCACGGCCCCCTGAGGCCGGACGCGTCCACGGCAAGGCGCCCGGAATCCGGGCGCCTTGCCTGTTCCGGCCTCGCCTTCAGGCGGAGATGAGCGTCTTCAGCCCGTCCCGGAACAGCACGTCCACCTTGCGGCCCGCGCGCTTCTGCACCTTGCCGAGCCCGAAGGTGGGGTGGTCCATCCACATGCCTTCCTCCCACTTCACCTGCACGGAGTAGGGCTTCGCCACGGCGCCGGCCTGCTCGGCGTGCATCAGCTCGTGGAAACGCGAGCTGCTGGGCGCGGGCCGCGGGGCCGAGGCGCTGCGGGGCGTCCGCGCAGCGGGCTCGGCCTTGGGCTTCTCCGCCCGGAACTTGTGGATGGAGTTGCAGGCCGCGCAGATGAGCTTGTCCGGCTGCCCGTTGGTCACCGTCATCACCCGGTGCCGGGTCTCCTGCTTGCAGCGCCCGCAGGGCGCGTCGATGTCCTGGCCGGCGTAGTAGGTCTTGGTCGTCATCGGATCTAGTGCACCACGATATGGCGGCCGGGTGGGGAATTCAGCCCAGCAGCGCCGCCACCTGATCCAGCCGCGCCTGCTTCTCGGCGGCCAGGACGCGGGCCTTCTCCACCTCCTCGGCGGGGGCCTTCTCCAGGTAGCGGGGGTTGTCCAGGCGGCCGCGCAGGCCCGCCAGCTCCTTCTCGAGCTTCTCCTTCTCCTTCTCGAGCTTGGCCTTCTCGGCCGCCGGGTCCTTCAGCCCCGCCAGCTCCAGGGCGGCGGTGCCGCCGGCCACCACGGCCACGGCTCGGGTGGGCGAGGCCAGGTCGCCGGACGGGAAGTCGAGGCTCTCGAGCCTCGCGATGGCCTTGAAGGCCTCCGCGAAGGGGGCGAGCTCCGGCACCGAGCAGAAGGCGGGCACCCGCTTCGCGGGGTCCACGCCGTTCTCGGCCTTGAGGCGCAGGAAGGCGCTGAGCACCTCCTGGAAGCGCGGGATGAGGGCCGCGTCGCCGCCGGGCCGGGCCAGGAGCGGATCGCCCAGGGGCCAGGCGCGCTGGGCGAGCATCGCCGGCTCCCCGGGCTTGAGGCGCCCGGCCAGCACCGCCTCGTGGATCTCCTCCGTCACGAAGGGCACCAGCGGGTGCAGGGCCCGGAGGATGAAGTCCAGGAAGTGCAGGATGGCGGCCTTCTGGGCCGGCGTGCCCGAGGTGAGGTTCACCTTGGCCAGCTCGATGTAGGTGGCGCAGAAGTCGTCCCATACCAGGTGGTAGAGCAGGTCCGCCGCCTCGTGGAAGCGGAAGTGCTCCAGGGCCTCGGTGACCGCCTTCAGCGTGTCGGCGATGCGCCCCTTCATCCAGTGCTCGGCCTCGCCGAATTCCGGATCCAGGGCCAGGGTGACTTCGTCCGTGAGGTTCATCTGCACGAAGCGCGCGGCGTTCCAGAGCTTGTTGCAGAAGTTCCGGGAGCCCTCCAGCCGCGTGCGGCTCAGCGCGATGTCCGTGCCCGGCGCCGACATGGAGATCAGCGTGAAGCGCAGGGCGTCCGTGCCGAACTCGTCCATGACCTCGAGGGGGTCGATGACGTTGCCCTTGGACTTGGACATCTTCTGGCCGCCCTCGTCCCGCACCAGGCTGTTGAAGTAGACCTGCCGGAAGGGGATCTCCTTCATCCAGGTGAGGCCGCTCATGGCCATGCGGGCCACCCAGAAGAAGATGATGTCGTAGCTCGTGCACATCACGTCGTTCGGGTAGTAGCGCTTCAGGTCCGCGGTCTCGTCGGGCCAGCCCAGGATGCTGAAGGGCCACAGGGCCGAGCTGAACCAGGTGTCCAGGGTGTCGGGGTCCTGCACGAGGTCGGCGTGGCCGCAGGCCGCGCAGGCGGAGGGCGTCTCCAGCTCCACGTGCAGCTTCCCGCAGGAGGCGCAGGTCCAGGCGGGGATGCGATGGCCCCAGACCAGCTGGCGGCTGATGCACCAGTCCTGGATGTTGGTGAGCCAGTGCTCCCACACCGCCACGTGGTGCTCCGGCGTGAACGTGATGCGCCCGTCGCGGACGGCCTCCAGGGCCGCCTGGGCGGCCTCGTCCACCTTCATGAACCACTGCTCGCTCACCAGGGGCTCAAGGACGGCGCCGGTGCGGTCCGAGCAGGCCACCATGGACGTGTGGCTCTGGGTCTTGGCCAGCAGGCCCGCGGCCTCCAGGTCGGCGACCACCTTCTTGCGGCACTCGAAGCGGTCCAGGCCGGCGTAGGACGGTCCCGCCGCCGCCGTCATCTTGGCGTCGAAGCCGATCACCGCCAGGGAAGGCAGGCCCAGGCGCTGGCCCGCGGCATGGTCGTTGGGGTCGTGGGCCGGGGTGAGCTTCACGCAGCCGGTGCCGAAGTCCCGGTCCACGAAGCTGTCCGCCACGATGGGGATCTCCCGGTCCGCGAGGGGCAGCCTGACCTTCTGCCCGACGAGGTGCGTGTAGCGCTCGTCCTCGGGGTGCACCGCCACCGCCGTGTCGCCCAGCATGGTCTCGGGCCGGGTGGTGGCCACGGTGATGTGGCCGCTGCCGTCGGCCAGCGGGTAGTTGATGTGCCAGAGGTGGCCGTGGCGCTCCACGTGCTTCACCTCCAGGTCCGACAGCGCGGTCTGGCTGGCGGGGTCCCACTGGATCATGCGGGGGCCGCGGTAGATGCGGCCCTGGCGGTAGGCCTCCACGAAGACCTTGCGCACGGCGCGGTTGAGGTCGGGGTCCATGGTGAAGCGCTTGCGGGTCCAGTCCACGGAGGCCCCGAGCCGGCGGAGCTGGTTCTCGATGTCCCCCTGGTTCTGCTCCTTCCAGGCCCAGATGCGCTCGAGGAACTTCTCCCGGCCCAGCTTGTGGCGGTCGGTGCCCTCCTCCTTGAGCTGGCGCTCCACGATGACCTGGGTGGCGATGCCCGCGTGGTCCACGCCGGGCACCCAGCACACGTCGAAGCCCTGGGCCCGCTTCATCCGCGCCACCACGTCGGGCAGCGTGTAGGCCAGGGCGTGGCCCATGTGGAGGTTGCCCGTGATGTTGGGCGGCGGCAGGGACATGGAGAAGGGGGCCTTGGCGCTTGCCCGGTCGGCGGTGAACACGCCGGCCGCCTCCCAGCGGGCGTACCACCGGGTCTGGGCGGTCTTGAAGTCGAAGGCCTTGTCCATTTCGCGCATGGGATTCACCCGGGGATGTCAGTCAAAGGGCAGAGTTCGGTCCAGCCGCCGGGGCCGTCGCGTCCCGGCAGGAATCGGAGGGCTATACGGCCGCCGGAGACCCCTCCACCCGCATGCCCAGGGCTTCCACGAGCCGGTGGTCGTGGCTCTCCCCGGGATTGGGCGTGGTGAGGAGCTTCTCGCCGGTGAAGATGGAGTTGGCGCCTGCGAAGAAGGCCAGGGCCTGCATCTCGTCGCTCATGGCGGTGCGCCCCGCGCTGAGGCGAATGCGGCTCTTGGGGAAGAGGATGCGCGCCGTGGCGATCATGCGGACGAACTCAAGGGGCGGCACGGGGGGCAGGTCCGCCAGGGGCGTGCCCGGGACGGGGACGAGGTGGTTGATGGGCACGCTCTCCGGGGCCGGGTCCAGCTGGGTGAGCTCGTGGAGGAAGTGGAGGCGCTGGTCCACGCTCTCCCCCATGCCCACGATGCCGCCGCTGCAGACCGCCAGCCCGGCCTCCTGCACCGCCGCGATGGTCTGGAGGCGGTCCTGGAACTTGCGGGTGCTGATGATGGTCTCGTAGAAGTCCCGGCTGGTGTCCAGGTTGTGGTTGTAGACGTCGCAGCCCGCGGCCTTGAGGCGCTTCGCCTGCTCGCCGTCCAGCATGCCCAGCGTGACGCAGACCTCCATGCCCAGTCCCTTCACGCCCTTCACCATGCCGAGCACGGCCTCGAAGTTGGCGTCGTCCTTCACCTCGCGCCAGGCGGCGCCCATGCAGTAGCGGGTGCTGCCGTTGGCCTTCGCCTCCGCGGCCCCCGCCAGGACCTTCTCCACGTCCTTCAGCGGCTCGACCTTGAGGCCCGTGTTGTAGCGCGCGCTCTGGGGGCAGTAGGCGCAGTCCTCGGGGCAGGCGCCGGTCTTGATGGAGTCCAGGGTGCAGAACTGGACCTCCTCGGGATTCCAGTGGGCGCGGTGCACGCTCGCCGCCCGGACCAGCAGCTCGGGGAAGGGCAGGTCGTGGATGGCGCGGATCTCTTGGACGGTCTTCATGAAGCCCACCGGGTGAATCCTCCAACCTACCATGTCCGCCCGGGTTTTACCCCTCCGGAAAGCCCCGGAAACCGTGGTAAATTGGCCCTTCCGACCCGTCTTCACCCGCTTCGCTGGAGGACCCGTGACATCCCCTGCCACCGCCGCCTCCATGCCCGCCGCCGCCTCCGCCCAGCTCTCCCGGGAGCAGCGCATCGCCCTCTACCGCACCATCTACGCGGCCCGGCGCATCGACGACAAGGAGATCATCGGCAAGCGGCAGAACAAGGTCTTCTTCCAGATCAACGGGGTGGGCCACGAGGCGGTGCAGGCCGCGGCCGCGATGCTTCTGAAGCCCGGCCACGACTGGTTCTTCTTCTACTACCGGGACCGTGCCCTCGCCTACGGCCTGGGCTACACCGCCAGGGAGATGTTCCTGGGCTCCGTGGGCAGCGCCGAGGACCCCGCGAGCGGCGGCCGCCAGATGCCCAGCCACTGGGGCCACAGGGACCTGAACATCTTCACCACCTCGAGCCCGACGGGCTCCCAGTTCCTCCAGGCGGTGGGGGCCGCCGAGGCCGTGCTCCGGGCCGAGGCCGGCGGCCTGATGGCCCAGCTCGGCATCCGCGCCGACGAGGTGGTGCTCACCACCACCGGCGACGGCACCTGCTCCGAGGGCGAGTTCTGGGAGGCGGTCAGCAACGCCGTCAACCTCAAGGCCCCGGTGGTGTTCCTGGTCCAGGACAACGGCTACGCCATCAGCGTGCCCACGGAGGTGCAGTATCCCGGGGGCAACGTGGCGGCCCTGCTGAAGGGCTACGAGCCCCACGGGCTGCTCATCCTGGACGACGTGGACGGCTGCGACCCCCTGGCCAGCTACGACGCCCTGGCCCGGGCCGTCGAGCACGCCCGGTCCCGCAAGGGGCCGGCCCTGGTGCGGGCCAAGGTCATCCGCCCCTACTCGCATTCCCTCTCCGACGACGAGCAGCTCTACAAGCCCAAGGCCGAGCGGGACGCCGAGTCCCTGCGGGACCCGGTGAAGACCTACGCCGAGAAGCTCGTCGCCCTCGGCGACCTCACCCCCGAGGGGCTGGAGCAGCTCAAGGCCGAGATCCAGCTGGAGATCGACGTGGCCTGGGAGGCGGCCGAGGCCTCGAGGATGCCCGCCAGCGGCTCGTTCTACGAGCACCTCTACAGCGAGGACGTGGATCCGGCGTCGGCGGCCTTCGACACGGAGGCCTCCGTGTCCGAGACCACCGGGTCGAAGACCCTCATCGATGCCGTGAACCAGGTGATGAAGCAGGAGATGGCCCGGGACCCGCGCATCCTCGTCTTCGGCGAGGACGTGGCGGACGCCAGCCGCGCGGACGTGCTGGAGGAGGTGAAGGGCAAGGGCGGCGTCTTCAAGGCGACCCACGGCCTCCAGAAGCAGTTCGGCTCCCACCGCGTGTACAACTCGCCCCTGGCGGAGGCCACCATCGTGGGCCGCGCCATCGGCCTCGCGGCGAGGGGCTTCAAGCCGGTCGTCGAGATCCAGTTCTTCGACTACATCTGGCCCGCCATGCAGCAGCTGAGGGACGAGCTGGCCACCATCCGCTGGCGCAGCAACGGCGCCTTCAAGGCCCCCATGGTGATCCGCGTGCCCATCGCGGGCTACCTCATGGGCGGCGCCACCTACCACAGCCAGTGCGGCGAGAGCACGTTCACCCACTGCCCGGGCCTGCGGGTGGTCTACCCCAGCACGGCCCTGGACGCCGCGGGCCTCCTGCGCACCGCCATCCGCTGCGACGACCCGGTCCTCTTCCTGGAGCCCAAGCACCTCTACCGGCAGACCCACAACAAGGGCCCGGAAGTGCCCGCGGACTTCATGATCCCCTTCGGCAAGGCCCGCACCGCGCGCGAGGGGACGAGCCTCTCGGTCATCACCTACGGCTGCACGGTCCACCGCGCCGTGCAGGCGGCGCGGGAGGCGGAGAAGGAGGGCATCAGCGTGGAGATCCTCGACCTGCGCACCCTCAACCCCTACGACTGGGCCGCCATCGAGCGCACGGTGAAGAAGACCCACCGGGTCATCGTGGCCCATGAGGACACGATGAGTTGGGGCTACGGCGCCGAGATCGCCGCCCGCATCGCCGACGAGCTGTTCTTCCACCTCGACGCGCCGGTCCGCCGGGTGGCGGCGAAGGACACCTGGGTCGCCTACAATCCCCATCTGGAGGACGAGATCCTCCCCCAGCCTTCGGACTTCCTCGAGGCCTACCGGAAGCTGGCGAAGGTCTGATGGCGGCGAAACAGCCCGGCAAGCGCGCCCTGAAGGCGCAGCGGGAGGCCCGGCGGGCCGAACTCTCCGCGCGCCTGGCGGACCTGCTGCGTGCCCTGGGGCACGGCGCCTCGGCGGCCGCGGGGATGCTCGAACTCGGGCGGGCCGGGGACGCGGCGGGCCTCCGGGAGGCTCTCGCGAAGTACTCGGGGAGGACCGAGGCGGAACTGCGCCGGCAGCGGGAGGCCGAGGCCCTCGTTCTGGAGCTCGCGGGCCTGCCGGAAGCCTGAGGAATCAGGATCCTAAGACTCTGCTATTCAAAGGGTTCCACCGCTAAACCGACCGGAGCCCCGCGCGTCCTCTCTCCGGAAGCCGCGGCATCCAGTTCCGATCCCAACCTTCACTGCGGAGCCTGCCCATGCGAACCCTTCCCCGACTGCTGGTGGCCGGCGCGGGCCTGCTCGGCCTGGGGGCGGCGGGCCTCGTCACGAAGTTCTACGTGCTCTCCCCCGCGAAGCGTCCAGCCCCGGAAGTCAAGGCGCCGGCCACGCCGGAGGCCATCGCCCGGGGGCGCTACCTCGCCCATCACGTGGCCGCCTGCATGTCCTGCCACTCCGAGACGGTCGAGGGCACGGCCGGGGATCCCATCAAGGCCGGGCGCCTCGGGTCCGGGAAGGACTTCGGGCGGATGGAGGGCTTCCCCGGCGTCGTGCGGGCTCCGAACCTGACGGCCCACCGGGACGGCCTCGCCACCTGGACCGACGGCGAGATCCTGCGGTCGATGCGGGAGGGCGTCAGCCGCGACGGCCGGCCGCTGTTCCCCTTCATGCCCTACAAGGCCTACGCCAGGCACCTCACCGACGCCGACGCCCTGGCCATCGTGGCCTACCTGCGCACCTTGCCGCCCCTGGAAGGCGCGCCGCCCAGGACGGAGATCGACTTCCCCGTCTCCATGTTCGCCCGCGCCGCGCCGAAGCCCTTGGAGACGTCCCCCCAGCCCCTCGAATCCGATCCGGCGGCCCGGGGCCGCCGGCTGCTGGAGCTGGCCTCCTGCGCCGACTGCCACGATGCCTTCGACGCCCGCCACCGCCCCGTCCCAGGGCAGTTCCTTTCCGGCGGCATGGCCTTCTCGGTGCCGGGGCGGGGCATGGTCTACGCCCCGAACCTCACGCCGGATCCCGCCACCGGCCTCGGCGCCTACTACGACGAGGAGCTGGCGAAGGTGTTCCGCCAGGGCGTCAACCGCAAGGGGCGCTCCCTCTACGTCATGCCCTGGTCCGCCTTCGCGGGCCTGTCGGACGAGGACCTGAAGGCCCTCATCGCCGCCCTCCGGGCCCTGCCGCCGGTCCCGAAGCAGGTTCCCCCGCCGACCTTCCAGGACTGAAGCCGGCAAGGCTCCGGGGCGTCGGGGACGCCCCGGAGCCTTGCCCCGCGCCCTTCAGACCCCCACGGCCTCGCGCTCGGGGTGCAGGAAGGCCTGCTCCACGGCGTTCCAGTCCGGGCCGCCCTCCGGGCCGGCGGCGGCCAGCGTCCTGAGGCGCTTGATCTCCTCCTGGTACCAGGGCACCACGGGCTTGCCGATCTTCAGGGTGCCCAGCTCCTTCACCAGGTCGGTGGCCTGGAGGGCGCAGACCCAGCCGCGGTCGTAGGGGCTCTCCACCAGCGGGTCCGCGTGGGCCAGCACCTCGGGGTTGGCCTTCAGGACCTTGCCGCTCACGGGCGACGCGACGTGGACGGACTGGCCGTCCCGCCTGAGGGTGAAGAGCGGCTCGCCCTTGCGCACGGCCCGGCCGGGCTCGGGGGCCTCCACCGCCTCCACCGGGCCCAGGGCCTTGCGGACGAAGTCGTCGATGCCCACGCGGATCTGGCCGCCGGGCTCGATGCGGGCCCAGGCGTGGCCCTCGGAGAGGAAGGCGCCGCCCGGGACGCAGTACTCCCCGGCGGGGACGGTCTCGGCCACTTCGGGGGCCACGATGCGCACCACGGGCTGGCGCTGGGCCTC
>JABLTH010072046.1_pt1 | contig 24983 bp, 24 predicted proteins | sample 7875711 | NCBI WGS metagenome assembly JABLTH01 (sample SAMN14941262, study PRJNA633318) | bioreactor metagenome | isolation source: bioreactor | place: China | collected 2019-03-05 | reverse complement strand
GCCTGCCCGGTATCCTTGGCGCCTTGTCCGATCACTACCGGCGCCTGGCCGCGCCCTGACCTGCCATGACCCTGGGCATCCTTGCCGCCATCCACGACGAAGTCGACGCGCTGATCGCCGCCATGCGGCACGAGGATGCGAAGGCCACGGTACACCGCGTCGGCATGCGCGACTACCACGTCGGCACCCTGCACGGCCAGCCCTGCGTGCTGGTGCTGGCGCGCATGGGCAAGGTGGCGGCGGCGGCCACCACGGTGACGCTGATCCGCGAATTCGGTGCCAGCGAGATCGTCTTCACCGGCCTGGCCGGCGGTGTGGGCGATGCCACGCACGTGGGCGACGTGGTGATCGCCGACGCCACGCTGCAGCACGACCTCGACGCCCGTCCCTTCTTCCCCCGCCACGAGGTGCCGCTGCTGGAACAAGCCAGCTTCGCCACCGATGCCGCCCTCACCGCGGCCCTGCGCCAGGCCACCGAGGACTTCCTGCGCCTGGACCTGGCCGAGGCCGTGCCGGCGCCGGTGCGCGCGCGCTTCGGCGTCAGCGCGCCCGCGCTGCACCTCGGGCTGATCGCCAGCGGCGACCAGTTCATCGGCGCGCCGGCCGCGGTGGCCGAACTGCGCGCGCGCCTGCCCGGGCTGCAGGCCGTGGAGATGGAGGGCGCGGCAGTGGGCCAGGTATGCCATGAGTACGGCGTGCCCTATGCGGTGATGCGCACCATTTCCGACCGTGCCGACGACAGCGCCCATGTGGATTTCGCAGCCTTCCTCAGCGAGGTGGCGAGCCACTATTCCAGCGGCGTGCTGAATCGCTTCCTGGCGGCACGCCGCTGAGGCAGCGGCGGCGGCACGATCCGCCCGCGGGCGGGGCGGTGTCACCCGCGCCGGAACACCAGCCCCCACAGCGCCGTCAGCAGGGCGGCGCCCAGGATCGCGGCGCCCCAGCCGATCATCTGCCCGTCGATGAACCAGCGCAGCGCCTGGCCGCCATAGAAGGCCAGCGCCGCCCCCACCGCACCCAGCAGCGGCGCGACGCGCCAGCCGACCACGCGCCGCCCGACCGGGTGCAGTTGGCGCCCCGTGAGGCCGACCAGGGCGCCGACCACCAAGATTCCCACCATATGTTTTCCTGAATGCTGCGGTGCCGGCGGCCGTGGCCTGCCGCCCGCCGCCGGATGCAAGGTATCGCAAAAGTCACCCGTTCGGGGGCCTTGCGGCAGTGATGCCGCCCTCCCCCTCGATTCACCGCCGAGCGTGCAAGGATAAGACTTGGCGGACTCCTGAGCCAGATCAAGTCCGCGTCCAGCAATTTGTACCGCCGGCGGTATAATGCAAAGCGGTCCGCGCTGTATACGCCGCCGTATACGCGTCCACGCCCTCCGGCATCACCGCGGCCCAGAAAAAAGCCCCCGAAAGCACCCCCGCAAGAATGCAACTGCTCGCGATCGGCATCAATCACACCACGGCACCCGTCTCGCTGCGCGAGCGTGTGGCGTTTCCGCTTGAGCAGATCAAACCCGCGCTGGGCACCTTGCGCAATCACCTTGCGGGCCGCAGCGGCACCGAGGCCGCCATCCTCTCCACCTGCAACCGCACCGAGATCTACTGCGCCACCGACATCCTGGTGAGCGGCTCGGACGGCTTCGAGCACACGCTGCGCTGGCTGGCCCAGCATCACAACGTGCCGGCCGGCGAACTGGCGCCGCACCTGTATGCGCTGCCGCAGTCGGAAGCGGTGCGCCACGCTTTCCGCGTGGCCAGCGGCCTGGATTCGATGGTGCTGGGCGAGACCCAGATCCTCGGCCAGCTGAAGGATGCGGTGCGCACCGCCGGCGAGGCCGGCGCGCTGGGCACCTACCTGAACCAGCTGTTCCAGCGCACCTTCGCCGTGGCCAAGGAAGTGCGCGGCCAGACCGAGATCGGCGCGCATTCGGTGTCGATGGCGGCGGCGGCCGTGCGGCTGGCGCAGCGCATTTTCGAGAGCGTGTCGACGCAGCGTGTGCTGTTCATCGGCGCGGGCGAGATGATCGAACTGTGCGCGACCCACTTCGCCGCGCAGCAGCCGCGCCAGATCGTGGTGGCCAACCGCACCGTCGAACGCGGCGAGAAGCTGGCCGAGCAGCTCTCCGGCCAGGGCCTGACCACCGAGGCGATCCGCCTGTCCGAACTGGGCGAGCGCCTGCACGAGTTCGACATCGTGGTCTCCTGCACCGCCAGCTCGCTGCCCATCATCGGGCTGGGCGCCGTGGAACGCGCGGTCAAGCGCCGCAAGCACCGCCCCATCATGATGGTGGACCTGGCCGTGCCGCGCGACGTGGAGCCCGAGGTGGCGCGCCTGGACGACGTCTTCCTGTACACCGTGGACGACCTCGGCGCCATCGTGCGCGAGGGCAATGCCATGCGCCAGGCGGCGGTGGCCCAGGCCGAGGCGATCATCGAGTCGCGCGTGCAGAACTTCATGCACTGGCTGGAGACCCGCAGCGTGGTACCGGTCATCCGCGACCTGCAGCAGCAAGGCGAGTCGATGCGCCAGGCCGAGCTGGAACGCGCGCGCCGCATGCTGGCGCGCGGCGATGATCCCGAAGCCGTGCTCGAGGCGCTCTCCGGCGCCCTCACCCGCAAGTTCCTGCACGGCCCCACCCACGCCCTGAACCACACCCAGGGCGAGGATCGCGAGGCGCTGCTGCGCCTGGTGCCGGGCCTGTTCCGCCACAGCAGCCACTCCGAGCGCTAGCCGCGCCCGTCCTTCGCGCGCTGCCTTCGCGGCACGCGCCAGCCGCCCAGCCGCCCGCGCGGCGCCAGCCCCCGCAGCCGTCCTGCCCAGCCTGGCGCGGATGCGGCGGCGATGTCCCAGAACACCCTCCCGGAATTGCCGAACCCCCGATGAAAGCCAGCATGCAAGCCAAGCTCGACCAACTGGCCGAGCGACTCGAAGAGGTCAACGCCCTGCTCGCGCGCGAGAACGCCACGGCCGACATGGAGCAGTACCGCAAGCTGACGCGCGAGCACGCCGAACTGTCGCCGGTGGCCGAACAGTACGGCCAGTACCGCCAGGCCCAGGACGACCTGGCCACCGCCCAGGCGCTGCTGGACGACCCCGAGATGAAGGACTTCGCCGCCGACGAGATCGCCGTGGCGAAGGAGCGCCTGGAGGGGCTGGAGGGCAGCCTGCAGACGCTGCTGCTGCCCAAGGACCCCAACGACGACCGCAACCTGCTGCTGGAAATCCGCGCCGGCGCCGGCGGCGAGGAAAGCGCGCTGTTCGCCGCCGACCTGCTGCGCATGTACACACGCTACGCCGAGCGCCAGCGCTGGCAGGTCGAGGTGATGAGCGAATCGGAATCCGACCTGGGCGGCTACAAGGAAGTGATCGTGCGCATCGCCGGCGACAAGGCTTTCTCGCGGCTCAAGTTCGAGTCCGGCGGCCACCGCGTGCAGCGCGTGCCGGCCACCGAGGCGCAGGGCCGCATCCATACCTCGGCCTGCACGGTGGCGGTGATGCCCGAGGCCGACGAGGTGGGCGAAGTGCAGATCAACCCGGCCGACCTGCGCATCGACACCTTCCGCGCTTCCGGCGCCGGCGGCCAGCACGTCAACAAGACTGACTCCGCGGTGCGCCTGACCCACCTGCCGACCGGCATCGTGGTCGAGTGCCAGGACGACCGCAGCCAGCACCGCAACAAGGACAAGGCGATGAAGGTGCTGGCGGCGCGCATCAAGGACATGCAGGAGCGCGCCGCCCAGGCCAAGGAAGCCAGCACGCGGCGCAACCTGATCGGCTCGGGCGACCGCAGCGACCGCATCCGCACCTACAACTTCCCGCAGGGCCGCGTCACCGACCACCGCATCAACCTGACGCTGTACAAGATCGACGCCATCATGGACGGCGACCTCGACGAACTGGTGGGCGCACTGGCCGCCGAGCACCAGGCGGACCAGCTCGCAGCCCTGGGGGAAGAGGCCTGAGCGCCCCCCCATGCCGTGCGCTCACCTTTGTTTGCACATCCGGCACGATCGGAAAGCCTTTGTATCTGTTGTAAATGCTTGAAACAGCACTGGCATGGCCTGGGCCGCTTCCTATAATCGAACGCGACTGGACCTGCCGCGCAAGAAGGCAGGCGAACGTCACCTCGAAACGGACAAAAGGATGAAATCATGAAGAAGTTGCTCGCACTGCTGATGGTCGCCGCCGCTCTCACCGCTTGCGGCAAGAAGGAAGAAGCGCCTGCCACCAACGCCGAAAGCGCGATGCAGAACGCCGCCGATTCCGCCAAGGCCGCTGCCAGCGATGCCGCCGCGGCTGCCAGCAATGCGGCCGACGCGGCCAAGGCCGCCGCCGGCAATGCCGCCAGCCAGGCTTCCGCCGCCGCCGAGCAGGCCAAGTCGGATGCCGCCAGCGCCATGGCCAATGCCAAGGATGCGGCCAAGGACGCCGTCAACGCGGCTGCCGACAAGGCCAAGGACGCCGTCAACAAGTAATCCGGACGTACCGGCCGGCCCCGGGACATGCTCCTGGCCGGCCACCGGCGCGGCCAGGCTGCGCCGCACGGCCCCGCCCCCGCCACGCCGGCGTATGCTGTCCGGCAAGGCACGGCGGGGTTTTTTGCTGCCGGCCACCGCCCGACCTACCCGTACCCCGAGACACCATGCCGCACCCGGCACCCGCCGCCCCGTCAGCTCCCCAGGCCTCGCCACCCGCCGCCGATAGCGGCCCAGATAACCCAGATAGCGGCCGCTGGCCGTCCTCGCCCACCCTGCGCGAGGCGCAGGCGCTCGCCACCGCGGCCGGCCTGCCGGTGCTGGAGGCGCGCATGCTGCTGGGCCACCTGACCGGCTACAGCCGCACCCAGCTCATCACCCGCGACGACGAGGCGCTCACTCCTGCGCGCCGCGAGGCGCTGGCCGCGCTGGTCGCACGCCGGCTGGCGGGCGAACCGATGGCCTACCTGCTCGGCGAGCGTGAGTTCTTCGGCCGAGTCTTCCGCGTCACGCCGGATGTGCTGATCCCCCGGCCCGACACCGAGATCGCGGTCGAGGCGGCGCTGGCGCGCCTGCACGGCCGCGCGCGGCCGCATCTGCTGGACATGGGCACGGGCTCGGGCATCCTGGCGCTGACCCTGGCGCTGGAGCGGCCCGACGCCGAGGTCTGGGCCACCGATGTCTCGCCGGCGGCGCTGGCGGTGGCGCAGGACAATGCCGCGCGGCTGGGCGCGGGCAATGTGCGCTTCCTGCGCTCCGACTGGTACGCAGCGCTGCCGGAAGCAGTGCGCTTCGACCTGATCATCAGCAACCCGCCCTATATCGCCGCGGCCGACCCGCATCTGGTGCAGGGCGACCTGCGCTTCGAGCCGGTCGATGCCCTGACCGACCATGGCGACGGCCTCGGCGACCTGCGCACGATCGCCGCCGGCGCCCCGGCCCGCCTGGCGCCCGGCGGCTGGCTGCTGGTCGAGCACGGCTACGACCAGGGCGAGGCCGCGCGCGGCCTGCTCGCCGCGGCGGGCTTCGTCGAGATCTCCACCGCACGCGACCTGGGCGGCAACGAGCGCTGCAGCGGCGGGCGGCTGGCCACCTGAGCGGGCCGGCGGTGCCTGCGGCGCCACCCACGCAGGCACCGCCGCGGCGCTCCTGGCCCGGCCCTGAAGGGCCGGCCCGAATCAAGTAAAATCCGCCCCAGCACGGCGCGCCCCCGCGCTTGTTCCGATTTCCCCGTGCGGCATCGGCCCCGGCCGGCATCGCCTCAACCCGATACGTGAAACCATGAGTGACGTGCAACAAAAGATCGACCAGATCGTCAAGGGCAGCCCGGTCGTGCTGTTCATGAAGGGCACCGCCCAGTTCCCGATGTGCGGTTTCTCCGGCCGCGCCATCCAGATCCTGAAGGCCTGCGGCGTCGACGCGCCGACCACGGTCAACGTGCTGGAAGACGACGGCATCCGCCAGGGCATCAAGGAATACGCCAACTGGCCGACCATTCCCCAGCTCTATGTCAACGGCGAATTCATCGGCGGCTCGGACATCATGATGGAGATGTATCAGAGCGGCGAACTGCAGACCCTGCTCAAGGGCTGAACATGACGGCCACGCCCGCGGCCGGCGGCGCCGCGCCGCGGCGCGTGATCGTTGCCATCACCGGGGCCACCGGCGCCGTCTACGGCGTGCGGCTGGCCCAGGTGCTGCGCGGCGCGCCCGGGGTCGAAACCCACCTGCTGGTATCGCCCGCCGGCGTGATGAACCTGCAGCACGAGCTGGACATGGGCAAGGCCGAGGTCGAGGCCCTGGCCGACGTGGTGCATAACGTGCGTGACGTAGGCGCCACCATCGCCAGCGGGTCCTTCCGCGCGCATGCGATGGTGATCGCACCCTGCTCCATGCGCACCCTCGCCGCCGTGGCGAACGGCTTCTCCGACAACCTGATCACGCGCGCCGCCGACGTCACGCTGAAAGAGCGCCGCCGGCTGGTGCTGCTGGTGCGCGAGACGCCGCTCAACCTGGCGCACCTGCGCAATATGACGGCCGTCACCGAGATGGGCGGCATCGTCTTTCCGCCGGTGCCCGGCTTCTACCAGAAGCCGCGCACCATCGCCGAACTGGTCGACCACACGGTCGGCCGCGTGCTCGACCTGATCGACCTGCCCGAACTGGCGCAGGCCCTGGCGCCCAGCTGGCCCGGCCTCAGCGGCCAAGCCTGAGCCGGCCGGCCCGCTCCGGAGCGCGCACCGGCCTGGCCCGCTCAGCGCCAGTGGCGATAGCGCCGGCCGCCACCGTAGTAGCCGCCGCCGTAACCGAAATAGACCGAGGGGCCGACGTAGGCAGGCGGGGCCACGTAGGCCGGGCCGCCATAGGCGTCATAGGCCGGGTAGGCGGGGTAGGCCGGATAGACGGCACAACCGCCGAGCATTGCCGTGGCGGCTGCGGCCGCCATTCCGATCAACAGCGTCTTCATCGCGAGTCCTTTGGGGCGTTCCTGTTCTTAAGAACGTTATACGGGGACTCCCCGTAATACAGCGTCAAGGCGCTGTAACCCTTGTTACGATTCGCTACGAATCGCGCGCGTCACCCCGGCGTCACCCCGCGCGTCACCCCCTCCCCGCCATGCTCCGCGCGCGCTCGGACGGACATCCTGCACCGCACTAGATGTCGAAGCGAATCCCCTGCGCGAGCGGCAGCGCATCGCCATAGTTGATGGTATTGGTGGCGCGCCGCATATAGCCCTTCCATGCATCCGAGCCCGATTCGCGACCGCCGCCCGTTTCCTTCTCGCCGCCGAAGGCCCCGCCGATCTCGGCACCGCTGGTGCCGATGTTCACGTTGGCGATGCCGCAATCGCTGCCCGCCGCCGACAGGAAGGTCTCGGCCTCGCGCAGCGACTCGGTGAAGAGGCAGGACGACAGGCCGTGCCGTGCCGCGTTGTTCAGCGCGATGGCCTCGTCCAGCGAGGTGTAGGGCATCAGGTAGAGGATGGGCGCGAAAGTCTCGGTCAGCATGGTGTCGTGCTGCTCGCCGGTCAGCACCAGCGCCGGCCGCACGTAGCAGGCCTGCGGATAGCGCTCGCCCAGCAGGCGTTCGCCGCCGTGCACCACATTGCCCTGCGCGCGGCAGTCCGCCAGCGCGTTGGCCATGGCATCGCCCGCGTCGCCATCGATCAGCGGCCCCACCAGCGTGCCGTCCTCGAGCGGGTCGCCCACTGGCAGCCGGCCCAGTACCTGCACCAGGCGCTCGCCCAGTTGCGGCAGCAGGTCGGCATGCACGAACAGGCGCCGCAGCGAGGTGCAGCGCTGGCCCGCGGTACCGGCCGCGGCGAAGGTGATGGCACGCACCGCCAGCTCCAGGTTGGCGGACGGCGCCACGATGGCGGCATTGTTGCCGCCCAGCTCCAGGATGCTGCGCTTGAAGTGGCGCGCGCAGGCCACACCGACTTCACGCCCCATGCGCGTGGAGCCGGTGGCACTGACCAGGCGCACCGCCGGATGCTCGACCAGGTAGCTGCCCAGCGCCCGGCCGCCGGGCAGCACCGCCGAGATGCCTGCATACTGCGGCGCGGCGTTGGCCACCACGCGTTCGAGCAGGCCATGCGCGGCCAGCGCGCTCAGCGGTGTCTTCTCCGACGGCTTCCACAGCACGCCATTGCCGCACACCAGCGCCAGCGCCGCGTTCCAGGCCCACACCGCGACCGGGAAATTGAACGCCGAGATCACCGCGCACAGGCCGAAGGGGTGCCAGCTCTCGCGCATCACGTGCTGCGGCCGCTCGGAGGCGATGGTCAGGCCGTGCAGCTGGCGCGACAGGCCGACCGCGAAGTCGCAGATATCGATCATCTCCTGCACCTCGCCCAGCCCTTCCTGCAGGATCTTGCCGGCCTCCAGCGAGACCAGGCGCCCCAGCGCCTTCTTGTGCTCGCGCAACACCTCGCCGAAGCGCCGCACCACCTCGCCGCGCGCCGGCGCGGGCAGCAGCGCCCACGCGCTCTGCGCCTCGCGCGCGCGGTGGATGCGCTGCCCGGCCTCGGCCTCGCTGCAGGCGGGCAGGTGCCCGTAGGTCTCGCCGTCGATGGGCGAGCGCAGCGCCAGCGCGGCGCCCGTGCCCGCGCCGTCCGACCACGGGTGCGGCAGGCCCATGGCCTGCCAGCATGCTGCGATGTCCTGCGTCTTCATGCCGTCGTCTCCTGCAAGGGATGGCTTCTGTAGCGCCGGCCGAAACGGTTGGCCAGGAAGGCATCGAGCGCGATCGCCTCCTGCCGCACGAAACCGGCCTGCGGCAGCACGCCCCGTGCCACCAGGTCGAGCGCGGCGCAGATGCCGGCGGCGGTGGTGAGCTGGATCGCGTTCAGGTGGCCAGCCGGCGAGTCGGCGCCGCCGATGCGCGCCGAGAACGAAGCCTGCGTCAGCGGCGCGGCGCCCGCGGCGCCCGCTGCAGGATACCCCGTGGCGCTGGCGAAGACGATCACCACATCCTGCTGCGTGACCGGGATCGCGCTGTCGAAGATCTCGCGCAGCCATTCGCGCCGGTCGCGCAGGCGCAGGTCGTTGAGCAGCAGCTTCATCACCGCGCAATGGCCCGGGTAGCGGATCGACTTGTAGTCGACCTGGCGCGCGCGCCCGGCCAGCGTCTCGGGCAACGTGCCCAGCCCGCCGGACGTATTGAAGGCCTCGTACTCGACGCCGTCCAGCGCGAAGCTCTCCAGCCCTTCCAGCGCGGGGACTTCGACCTGCCGGCCGTCGACGATGGCCTCGCAGGGATTGCAGTACTCGTTGATCAGGCCCTCGGTGCTCCAGGTGAGGTTGTACTTGAGCGCGTTGTTCGGGTAGCGCGGCAGCGCGCCGACGCGCATGCGCAGTTCCAGCAGTTCGCCGCCGTCGCGCAGGAAGCGCTGCGCCAGGTCGTGCCCGACGATGCCGATGAAGCCCGGCGCCAGCCCGCACTGGGGCATCAGCACCGAGCGCGCGCCGTCGGCCAGGCGCCGGATGGCCTGGGTCGCGGCGACGTCCTCGGTCAGGTCGAAGTAGTGGACGCCGAGCGCCGCCGCCTGGGTGGCGACACCGACCGCCGCGTGGAAGGGCAGTGCGTTGAGCACCGCATCGGCGCCGGCCAGCAGCGCCGCGCAGGCGGCCGGCTCGGCGGGATCGCCGGCCTGTCCGACGATGCCGGCAGGCAGGCCCTGCAGCCGCGCCGCGTCGCGGTCGACCAGGCGCACGCGGTAGTCGCCGCTGTCATGCAGCATGGCGGCGATGGTGCGGCCGATCTTGCCCGCGCCCAGCACCACCACCTGCCAGGGCCTGCGCCCCGCGCGCGCGCCGCCGCCGCCCGCCACCCCCACCGGATCGGCCGCGCGGGCCAGTTTGCCTTGCATCGTCATGGGACCTCCTCTCGTGCTTGACCTGCCGTTGCATGACGGCCTTCTGGTGTGAAGTATGGGTCGCAGCTCCGTCGGAATGAAGGCACGAGATTGACGATATCCAGTCATAATCCGTCGAAACGACAGACATTCCCGACGAATCGACAAACGTCGACAGTCATCGACATGCAAGCGGCGCGCCGGCCCCGGCGCCTCGCCCAACCCAGGCAAGGAGGAACCCGATGCCGGAACTGGACGCCACCGACCGCCACCTGCTGTCGCTGCTGCAGGCCAACGCGCGCGAGAGCGCCGCCAACCTTGCGCGCAAGCTGGGCATCGCGCGCACCACGGTGGTGGCGCGCATCGCCCGGCTGGAACGCGAAGGCGTGATCGCCGGCTATGGCGTGCGCCTCGGCCAGCAGATGGAAGACAACGCCATCCTGGCCTTCTGCGGCATCTCGGTGCAGCCCAAGGCCGCGCCCGCGGTGGTGCGCGCGCTGCAGCGCCTGCCCGAGGTGGAAGAGCTGAACTCGGTCAGCGGGCCGGTGGACTACCTGGCGGTGATCCGCTGCGACACGCACGCGCGGCTCGACAAGCTGCTAGACGAGATCGGCATGCTGGAGGGGGTGAACCACACCGCCACCTCGATCGTGCTGGCGCGCAAGATCGATCGCAGGCGTGCTGCCGGGTAGTGCCGGATAGTGCCGGGCAGCACCGCCGCAGGCGCCAGCCGGATCGCCCCGCGGCAGGACGGGCGCGGCGGCGCTATGCTGCCGCATGCGAACGCGCCAGCGGTGCGGCCGCCGCGCCGACCGTCCCCATCAACGAACCTCGAACCGCAACAAGCATCCAGGAGAGACACACCATGAACCCTCGCATCCGAGTCGCCGTCGGCGGCGTGACCGGCTGGGCCGGCAGCGAACTGGCGCGCGGCGTGGCGCATGCGCCCGATATGCAACTGGTGGCCGGCCTATCGCGCGGCGCCGCCGGACAGCCGCTGGCGCAGCTGACCGGCCATGCCGACACGCCGGGCGTGGCGGCGGCCAGCATCGACGTGCTGGCGCAGACGCCGTGCGACGTCTACGTCGAGTACACCAAGCCGGCGGTAGCCAAGCACAACATCCTGCAGGCACTGCGCCACGGCGCGCACGTGGTGGTGGGCACCTCGGGCCTGTCGGACCAGGACTACGCCGAGATCGACGCCGCCGCGCACCAGGCCGGACGGGGCGTGCTGGCCTGCGGCAACTTCGCCATCACGGTGGTGCTGCTGCAGAAGTTCGCCGAGATGGCCGCACGCCACCTGGACCAGTGGGAGATCATCGACTACGCCAAGGCCGGCAAGGTCGATGCCCCGTCCGGCACCGTGCGCGAACTGGCCTATCGCCTGGGACAGGTCAGGCAGCCCGAACTGACGGTGCCGCTGGACAAGGTCAACGGCCCGGTCGAGCCGCGCGGCGCCTCGCTGTCGGGCACCCAGGTGCACGCCGTGCGCCTGCCCGGCTACCAGCTCGGCGTGGAGGTCATCTTCGGCGCCGACGGCCAGCGCCTGCACCTGCGCCACGAGGCGGGCGACGGCTCCAGGCCCTATGTCTCGGGCGCCCTGCTCGCCATCCGCAAGGTGCACACGCTGCGCGGCGTGGTACGCGGACTGGATCGCGTGATGGAAGGACTGTAGGACGGTCTGCAGGAACGTCTGCCAGGCAGGCGGTGCGCCGGCCCATGCCGGCAGCGCCGCAGCGCGGGCAGCCGGGCTACCAGGCGGCCTTGCCCTTGGCCTTCGGCTCGGGTGCGGCCTTGGCGGCTGGCGCCGAGGCCGGCGCCAGCTGCTTGGCCATGGCATCGCTCTGGCCCGTCATCAGCTTGCGCGCCTGCGGCAGCAGCATCTCGATAGTGCCCTCGTCGCCCTCTTCCGGGATCGCATACAGCTCCACCGTCAACGGCGCCTTGACCCAGGCCGCGTGCACGGTCTTGAGCGGCTTGCCGTTGCGGTCCTTGACCTCGACTTCGCGCTGACGGAGCGGCTTGCCGTAGCCGGCCACCAGCGACTCCAGCGCGGCCTGCTGGCCGCGCGTGCCGGTGGTCGGCACGATCAGGCCGACCAGCGCGTTACCGTCGACGAAGGCAACCACGTGCGTGCCGTCCATGAAGGACGGGCGCTTGTCGCGCGGCACGCCGATCTGGCGCATCACGCCGTCGCCGCGCAGTTCCACGCAGTAGGCTGTCACGTCGCGGCCATCCGGCGTGCGCTTGTCGGCGCAGTCGGGCAGTGCCGGGATCGGGTTGCCGATCTCCAGCGTGTGCAGCACCGGCGCCAGCGCGTTGCTGCCGGTGCCGGCGGGCGCCGCCTGGGCAGCGGTGGCCGAAGCCGCGGCGGTGGACGGGGCCGGGGTTGCCGCGGGCGCGGCGGCGCGGGCCGCCGGCAGGCAGGCCATCAGGCTGGCGGCAGCCAGCCCGGCAAGGGTCAATCGCATCGATACTCCAGGAATCTCGGACGGCCCGGCGCCATGCGCGGGCAGCCAGCAGTATGCCGGCTTCCCGCGCCTGCGCGCCGTGCGCGGCGAACAAGGCAGACAAAACCGGGCACAGACTGGATTGGAGCCCGGCCGGCCCGGGCGGTTCCTGAGCGGCACGGCCGGTCCGTTCCGGTGGCGCCGGCGGCATGTGGCCGCGGGCGCCGGAGGGGCGCTAGGCCGTCATGCGCAGCACCGCGTTGGCCAGTCCGGCCAGCACCGCCAGGAACAAGGCCCACAGCAGCAGGCGCGGCACGCGGCTGGGCGGCAGTTCGCGGCGGCCGGGCCGCGCGCGGGAGGCGTCCTGGCGCACCTCGTGGCGCGGGCCGCGCGTATGCCACACCATGTCGGGATCCGGCCGGGGCGGCGGGTCCTTCGCCTGCTTGCTGGGCGCGGGGCGTCCCGCCGGTCCTTGCGTGGCCATCTGTGCTCCCCGGTGAAGCGAAAGGCTGCCATCCGGCGCGGGCGGCGCCGTCGCGCGCACCGGACAGTGCGCCGGCGCGGGCCCATGGTAAGGCATCCGCCCATGCCCGCAACGGGCGCGGCACACGCTGCCGGGCAGGTGTTTGAACGCCGCCACACCTGGGCGCAGCACGCTCCACCCGGCGCCCGCTCAAGCCGGCGCGGCCTTGCGCTCCAGCCCCACCGCCTCGCGCCGGAAGGCATGGCCGACGTGGTGGTAGAAGGGATGAGGGCAGAACTGGCGGGCCAGGAAGGAGGCCAGCAGCGAGGCGGCCAGCAGGAACAGGGTCAGGTCCTGCGAGCGGGTCATTTCCATCACGATCACGCTGGCGGTGATGGGCGCCTGCGTGGCCGCCGCCAGGAAGGCGGCCATCGATACCAGCGCCAGCACGCGCGGCTCGGCCATGCCGGTGATGAAATGCGCGACGTTGGCGCCGATGCCGGCGCCGATGGCCAGCGACGGCGTGAAGATACCGCCGGGGATACCGGCGGAATACGACACCACGGTGGACACCAGCTTGGCCACGCCGAACCACAGCGTGGTCTCGTGCGGCACGCCGTTGATCAGGCCGGCGGCCTGGCCGTAGCCGGTGCCGAAAGTAGCGCCACCGGTGGCCCAGCCGATCGCGGCGGCCACCAGGCCGCAGCCGAAGGCCACCTGCACCGGGTGGCGCCCCGGCCAGCCGCGCCAGCGCGCCGGCAGCAGCGCGGGCACGCCGCCGATCAGCGCCTTGGCGAACAGGCCACCCAGGACGCCGTTGAGCACCGCGCACAGCAGCACCGGGCCCCAGGCGCTGTGCAGCGCCAGGATCGGCGTGCGCACGGTGAAGTACGGGTTGTTGCCGAAGATGGCCAGCGACAGGAAGCCGGCGGTCAGCACGCCGGTGAGCACCAGCCGGTCCCAGCGCACGGCCGTGCCCTTGCCCAGTTCCTCGATGGCGAACACCACGCCGGCCAGCGGCGTGTTGAAGGCCGCGGCCAGCCCGCCGGCGGCGCCGGCGGCGATCAGCGCATTGGGATGGAAGCCGATGCGGAACTGCAGCCGTTCGTGGCACCAGCGCCCCCACGCCAGCATGGCGGCCGCCCCCACCTGCACCGAGGGTCCCTCGCGGCCGATCGATGCGCCGGCCATCAGGCCGCCGGCGGTGAGCACCACCTTCCACATCGACTGGCGGAACGACACCAGGATGTTCTGCGCGGTGCCCGCCTCGGGCAGGTTGACCGCGGCGATCACCTGCGGGATGCCGCTGCCGCGCGCCTGCGGCGCGAAGCGGATGGTGAGCCAGCGCAGCGCCGCCAGCCCGCAGGGCAGCAGCAGGAAGGCCAGCCACGGCCTGGCCGTGGTGATGCGCTCGTTCCACTGCAGCGCCCATTCGGCGAGCCAGGCGAACACCATCGAGAACAGCGCGACGCAGCCGGCACCGCACATGAAGACGGTGTAGCGCATGGTGGTGCGCGACAGGCGCCCGACCTGGCGCGACTTGCGCGTGGCGGCCGAACGCGCGCGGCGGCCCAGCGCGCGCAGAAGGTCAGGGTCGTCCACGGCGGGGGCATCGTCCGGGTCAGCGTGATCGGGCCCCGCGGCGCGCCGCGCGGCAGTTGCGCCGGGCGCGGCGGCAGGACCGGAGGCAGGGGATGAGGAAGGCGGGGCGGCGGCAGAACCGGCGGGTTCAGCCGAACCGGTCCCGGGCGGGGCGGCGCCGGGACGGGACGCCGGGTTGGTCTCTTGGTCGTTCATGGGGCGGCAGGCGGTTGCAGGGACACCGCAGCCGCTCCCGGGCGCCGGAAACGTCGCGGCATCCCCGGCACTATACGCCCCTCGACGCGGCTCGTGCCGCATGGAATCGCGTGGAATCGCGTGGAATCGCGTTGCGTCGCGTTCGCCCGCACCGAGCCGTGCCGAGCCGCATCAAGCCGTGCCCCCGCCGGCAGCCGCTCAGTCCAGCGCGATGTGGTTGGCCTGGATCACCGCGCCCCAGCGGGCCCGGTCGGCATCGACGTAGCGCTGGATCTCAGCGCTGTCGCGCGGGCGCTGGATCACCAGGCCAAGCTCGGCGAAGGTGCGGCGGAAGCCCGGGTCGGCGGTGACGTGCGCGGCGGCCGCCTGCAGCCGCGCCACCACCTCGGGCGGCGTCTGCGCGGGCACCGCCAGGCCGAACCAGGTCGCAGCCTGGTAGTCGGGATGGCCGCTCTCGGCCACGGTGGGCACGTTGGGCAGCACCTCCAGGCGTTCGCGGCCGGTCACCGCCAGCGCCTTGAGCTTGCCGGCCTTGATGTGCGGCAGCGAGGTGCTCACCACGTCGATCATCAGCTGCACGTCGTTGGCCAGCAGCGCCGACAGCGCCGGCGCGCTGCCGTTGTAGGGCACGTGGGTCAACTGGATGCCCAGCTCCGTCTTCAGCATCTCGGTGGCGAGCTGCAGCGGGTTGCCGAGCCCGACCGAGGCGTAGTTGAGCTTGCCGGCGTTGGCCTTGGCATAGCTGGCGAAGTCACGGATATTGCCGGCCGGCACCTGTGTGTTGGTGACCACCACCAGCGGGATCTCGGCCGCCACCGAGACCACCTTGAAGTCCCGCCTGGCGTCGTAGTTGACCTTCTTGTACAGCATGGGGTTGAGCACCATGCTGGCGTTGCTGGCCAGCAGCATCGTGTAGCCGTCGGCGGACGCGCGTGCCACGGCAGTGGCGGCGATCATGGTGTTGGCGCCGGGCCGGTTCTCCACCACCACCGGCTGCTTGAGGTCGCGGCCCATGCCGTCGGCCAGCGCGCGGGCGAGCTGGTCGGCGGAGCCGCCGGGGGCGTAGGGCACCACCAGCTTGACGGGCCGCTCGGGAAAGGCGGCGGCCCGGGCGGCCGGGATGCCGGCGGGAATGCAGAACGGGGCGGCGCACAGGGCGGCGGCCAGTCCGGCGCGCCAACCCGCGGGAATACGGTGCAGCATGGTGTCTCCTGTTGCTCGTCTTTTTGCTCGTCTGCTCGTCTTTTTGCTTGTCTTCCTGCTTGTCTTCCTGCTTGTCTTTTGGCTCGCCTGCCGGCGTCTGCTCCGCGCATAGCCGATGCGGGCGGCCCGGTGCCGGCGGCGTCAGACCCGGCGCGTGCGCCCGGCCCAGTACTTGTCGCGCAGGCGGCGCTTGGCCAGCTTGCCGGTCTCGTCGCGTGGCAGCTGCGGCTCGATCACGATGGTGCGCGGCACCTTGAAGCCGGACAGCCGGCCGCGCAGCCATTCGACCATGGCGCCCTCCTCCAGCTGCGCGCCGGGCACCGGCTGCACCATGGCCAGCAGGCGCTCGCCGTATTCGTCGTCGGGCACGCCGAACACCACGCAGTCGGCCACGCCGGGATAGCGCACCAGTTCGTGCTCGATCTCGGCCGGGTAGATGTTGACCCCGCCCGAGATCACCATGTCCGAGGCGCGGTCGCAGATGAACAGGTAGCCGTCGGCGTCGAGGTAACCCATGTCGCCCAGGCTGACCATGCCGTCGCGGTCGATGGCCTGCCGCGCGGCCGCGTTGTGGCGGTAGGTGAAGTCGGGGTAGGCGGGCTGGCGCACGTAGACCAGGCCGACCTCGCCGGGCGCGCAGGGGCGGCCGGACTCGTCGAGGATGCGTACCTGCGCGGCGTCGACCGGCCGGCCGGCGGTGCCCGGGCGGGCCGCCGCATCGGCCGGCGTGGCGACGGTGATCATGCCGGCCTCGCTGGAAGCGTAGGTCTCATGGATGACCGGGCCGAACCACTCGATCATGGCGCGCTTGACCTCGGGCGCGCACGGCGCGCCGGTGGAGGCGACGAAGCGCAGCGAAGAGAGGTCGTAGCGCGCGCGCACCTCCGGCGGCACCTTGAGCATGCGCACGTACATGATGGGCACCAGGTAGAGCACGTCGATGCGGTGCTCCTGCACCAGCGCCAGCACCTGCTCCGGATCGAAGCGCGGCGTCAGCACCAGGCGCTCGGCCACCTGCAGCGCGTTCTGGATGAAGACGCCGGGGGCGCTGTGATACAGCGGCGCCGACATCAGCGCGCGGCAGCCGGCCACCACGCCCATGGTCTGCTCGACCACCGAGCGCATCTGCGCCAGCTGCGCGTCGAGCCGCTCCAGCGGGATGGGCGCGCGCAGCACGCCCTTGGGCCGGCCGGTGGTGCCCGAGGTATAGGCCATGTGGCCGCGCGGCGCCACGCGCGGGCCGTCGTAGGGCGGCTGCGCGCGCAGCCAGCTCTCGTAGTCGCGCACGCCGGGCGCGCCCGCCGCGCCGGCCTCGCCGTGGCGCCCCGGCGCCAGCGCCAGCACGGTCACGCCGGCCGGCACCGCGTCGCGCGCGGCGTCGAGCAGGTCGGCATGGGCGATCAGCACCTTGGCGCCGCTGTCGCTCAGCAGGAAGCGGATCTCCTCGGTAGTGAAATGCCAGTTGATCGGGCAGTAGTAGCAGCCGGCCGTGCGGCAGGCATGCACGATGTCGGCATAGATGGGATCGTTGCGCAGCAGCACGGCGACCACGTCGCCTTCCTGCACGCCCAGCGCGCGCAGGCCGCCGGCCAGGCGCGCGCCGCGCTCGGCGAGCTGCGCGCCGCTGTAGTGGGTGCCTTCGAAGTAGAGATCGGCGGACATCGGTGCTCCTCCTGTTTGCGGTTGGCCTTTGGCTGTTAGCGCCTGGCTGTTTGTCGTGTCTGTCATGCTTGTCATGCCTGCGGTGCCGGCGGCGCCTGGCCGGCATCGGCGTCGGGCGCGCCGACCGTGCGCGCCGCGCGGTCGGCGGCATTGCGTGCCTGGATGCGCTCGCGCGCGGCCTGCCACTCGGCGTCGCCCCAGTCCAGGTACTGCTTGAAATAGGCGCCGTTGGCCAGCCAGTCGCCGCCATCGAGGGCGATGGTCTGGCCGTTGATCCAGCTGTTGTCGCGCGCCAGCAGGAAGGCGGCCAGGTTGCCGATGTCTTGCGGGCGGCCGAGCCGGCCGGTCGGGTTCTGCCCGCTCATCTCCTCCTGGCGCGCATCGGTCGGCCGCAGCCGCGCGCCGGCGCCCTCGGTGGGAATCACACCCGGGGCGATGGCGTTGCAGCGGATGCCGTGGCGCCCCCACTCCACCGCCAGCGACTTGGTCATGGCATCGACGCCTGCCTTGGACATGGCCGAGGGCACCACGAAGGGGGAGCCGGTCCAGACCCAGGTGACGACGATGGACAGCACCGCGCCGGGCAGGCCATCGCGGATCCAGCGCTTGCCGACCGCCTGGGTGGTGTAGAAGGTGCCGCGGAAGACGATGTCGGAGATGGCATGGAAGCCATTGGGTGACAGGTCCTCGGTGCGGCTGATGAAGTTGCCCGCCGCGTTGTTGACCAGGCCGTCGAGCGGGCCGTGCGCCTGCCAGATCGACTCGACCATGGCGTCGACGGCGGCAGCGTCGCGGATGTCCACCGCATGGGTGGCGACCATGCCGCCGTGGGCCGCGCGCAGCCGCGCCGCGGCCTCGTCCAGCACCGGCAGGCGCCGCCCGCACAGGTGAAGTTCGGCGCCCAGCGCCGCCAGCTGGTCGGCCATGGCGAATCCCAGGCCGGTGCCGCCGCCGGTGACCAGCACGCGCTGGCCGGCGAACAAATCGCTCTTGAACATCGCTTGTCTCCTGCCGTCTTGCGGTCGTCGTTGTCGTGCCTCGCCTGCCCCGCACGAGCGCGGCAGACTGAAGCAGCCCACTGTAGCGGCGTGGCACCGCATCGACAATTGCCCAGGTCGGAATCACAATGTTGCGCAAGACGCGACAATCCCGCTGGCAATCCCGGATGGACCGGCCAGCCCGCACCATTCCGACCACGATGGACCTCAACCTCATCCAGGCCTTCGCCGACATCGTCGAGGCCGGCAACCTGGCCGAAGCCGGCCGCCGGCGCGGCGTGACGCGCTCGCAGGTCAGCCGCCAGCTGCGCGAACTGGAAACGCAGGCCGGCGCGCAGCTGATGCGCCGCACCACGCGCCGCCTCGAACTGACCGAAGCGGGCCACGCGCTGTACCAGCACGGGCTGCGCATCCTGCGCGAAGTCGCCGCGGCCCAGGCCGAGATCGACAGCCTGGGCAAGACACTGCGCGGCCACGTGCGCCTGAGCGTGCCGACCGGGCTGGGCGACAGCTTCGTGGCGCCGCTGCTGCTGCGCTTCGCGGCGCGGCACCCGGGCATCACGCTGCGCGTGTTCTTCGCCAACCGCGTGGTCGACCTGATCTCGGCCGAAATCGACGTGGCGCTCAAGGTCACCTCCGAACCGCCGCTCGACCACGTGGCGCGCGAGGTCTGCGAGATCGGCTGGCAGCTCTTTGCCTCGCCCGACTACCTGGCACGCGCCGGCACCCCGCTCACGCCGGCCGACCTGGCCAGCTGCCAGTTCCTGTGCCCGCCCTACCCCGGCCGGCGCTTCGCGCTGCGGCTGGAACGCGACGGCCAGCGCGAAGTGGTCTCCCTGAGCCCGCACCTGCAGTCGGAGCACTTCCCCTTCCTGCTGCGCGCCGTGCGCGAACACCATGGCGTGGCCCTGCTGCCGGCCTATGCCGGCTGGGAAGACGTGCATGCCGGGCGCCTGGTGCGGGTGCTGCCGGCGTGGCAGCCCGAGGGGCTGGGCAGCCGGCTCTACCTGATCACCACACCCAGCGTCCACCCCACCCTGGCCACGCGCGCGCTGATCGGCTTCCTGCGCGAGGAGATCCCGGCGCTGGACGTGTTCCGGGAAGCGGCTGCGGACTGACGCCGCCCGGGCATGGCCCCGCAAGCCATGCGGCAATCGGCACGGCCACCGAACTTGCAAATTGCAAGCTAAGATGCGGGCTTGCAGATCGCAAGTCGGAACACCACAGCACAACAGGCCGAGCCGGAGGAGACGACGATGGGCCATACCGATTTTGCCGCCATGGCCTGCCCCGTGGCCCGCTCGATGGCGGTGCTGGGCGAGCGCTGGGCCATGCTGGTGCTGCGCGAGGCCTTCTACGGCAGCACCCGCTTCGACGAATTCGAGCGCCACCTGGGCATCGCCCCCAACATCCTCAGCGCGCGGCTGAAGTCGCTGGTCGAGCACGGCCTGATGGCCCGCGTGCCGGGCACGGATGGTGTGCGCCACGTCTATCGCCTGACCGCCAAGGGGCGCGACTTCTTCCCCGCCTTCGTGGCGCTCAAGGCCTGGGCCGACCGCTGGATGACCGACGCCGCCGGCCCCTATGTGGTGCTGCAGGATCGCGCCACAGGGGCAGGCATCGAGCCGCCGGCGCTGGCGCGCGCGGATGGCTCGCCGATCACGCTCGACGACCTGCGCGTGCGGCCGGGCCCCGCGGCTGGCACCTACCTGCAACGGCGCTTCGGTGACGAGGCGGCGCATGCCGATGCTGCCGCGACAAACGAGCCGGGCGGGCTGGCCGCCGGCGTACCGGCGCGGGAGGACGGCGATGCGTGAATCCCCGACCGCCGCCGCCGCGCTGCCCCGCGCCGGCGCCGCCCGCGCGGCGCTGCCCACCCCGCAGCTGCTGCGCGGCATCCTGCGCCTGGCCGCGCCCACCAGCCTGATCGCACTGCTGCAGGCCAGCGCCCAGCTGATCGAGACCTGGCTGGCGGCACGCCAGGGCACCGCCGCGCTGGCCGGCTGGGCGGTGGTGCTGCCCTTCGCGCTGCTGCTGCAGCAGATGTCCACCGGCGCCATGGGCGGCGGCGTGGTCTCGGCCATCGCGCGCGCCCTGGGCGCGGGCCGGCGCGAGGAGGCCTCTTCCCTGGTGCTGCACGCGCTGATCATCGCCATCACCGCCGGGCTGGCCTTCGCCGTGGCGCTGGCGGGCTTCCCGCGCGGCGTGCTGGGCGCGGTGGCCGGCGCCACCGCGGCGGAGGCCGCCACCACCTATGCGATCTGGCTGTTCGGCGCCGGCGCGGTGCCGGCCTGGCTGGCCAATACGCTGGCCTCGGTGCTGCGCGGCGGCGGCCGCCACGCGCTGGCCGCGCGCGTGCTGTCGCTGATGTGGATCGCCTTCCCGCTGCTGGCCTGGCTGCTGGCGGAGCCCGCCGGCATGGGCCTGGCCGGCATCGGCGCGGCGCTGGCGGCAGTGTCGTGGGCGGCCGCGCTGGCCATGGCCGTCGTGGTGGCGCGCGGCGGCGCCGGCTTCACGCCGGTGCTGCGCATGCGGCCCTCGCGCGCGCTCTTCGCGCGCATCCTGTCGGTCGGGCTGGTGGCCTGCGCGCTGGCCTCGGTGGCCAACCTGACCACCATCCTGGTCACCGCCCAGCTGCGCCACCACGGCACCGCCGCGGTGGCGGCCTACGGCATCTCGGCGCGCCTGGAATTCCTGATGATCCCGCTTGCCTTCGGCGTGGGTTCGGCGCTGACCGCGCTGGTCGGCCGCGCCGTCGGCGCCGGCGACTGGGCCACGGCGCGGCGCACGGCCTGGGCAGGCGCGCTGCTGGCACTGGCCGTGGCCGGACTGGTCGGCGCGGCGGTGGGCCTGGCGCCAGCGCGCTTCGCAGCGCTCTTCACCCACGATGCACAGGTGGCCGCCATCGCCGCGCGCGCGCTGTCCTGGGTCGGCCCGGCCTTCGGCGGTTTCGGCCTCGGCATGGCGCTCTACTTCGCCTCGATGGGCGCCGGCCGCATGCGCTGGCCGGTGGCAGCCGGCCTGGCCCGCATCGGCCTGGCCGCCGGCGGCGGCTGGCTGCTGGCCAACGTGGCCGGCATGGGGCTGGACGGGCATTTCCTGGGGGTGGCGCTGGGCATCAGCGCCTACGGCCTGGTCACCGCGCTCGGGGTGCGGCCGGGGGCCTGGTCGGCACGCTGAGCCTGCCACGGCGGCCGGATGCGTGCACGATGCGTCATCCGCCCCTCTTGAACTCGGCGCGCCGGGCCCAAAGTAGACTAGAGCGGCCGCTGCGGCACGGGATCCACGGCGCCGCGCCCGCCTCCCGTCCCCAACCGAGAAGGTGCCATGCCCCCTCGCACCACCATATTCATCGCCGCCCTGCTGATCGGCCTGCTGCACGCCTACGTCGGCGCGCGCGTGCTGCCGGACCTGCCCGTGCCCCTGCTGGCGAAGCTGCTGGGCGGCGCCTGGCTGCTGCTGTCGTGGCCGCTGATCCCCGCCGCGCTGCTGGCGCGCCGCCTCAGCCACCCGTGGTCCGATGCCATCAACTGGGTCGGCATGCTGGCCATGGGCCTGTTCTCCTCCCTGCTGGTGCTGACCGCCGCGCGCGACCTCGTGCTGCTGGGCTGCCGCATCGCCGGCTGGCAGCCACCCTGGCTGCTGCCGGGCAGCGCCGCCGCCGTGCTGCTGCTGGCGCTGGCGGTGACGGCGCTGGGCTTCCTCAACGCGCGCCGGGTGGCGCGCGTGGTCGAGGTGCAGGTGCCGGTGGAGGGGCTGCCGGCCGCGCTGGACGGCTTCACCATCGTGCAGATCAGCGACATCCACGTCGGGCCGACCATCAAGCACAGCTACCTGGCGCGCATCGTCGAGCGCGTCAACAGCCTGCAGCCCGACGCGGTGGCCATCACCGGCGACCTGGTCGATGGCACGGTGCGCGAACTGGCGCCCCACACCGAGCCGCTGGCCCGGCTGCGCGCGGGGCACGGCAGCTTCTTCGTCACCGGCAACCACGAGTACTACTCCGGCGCCGATCCCTGGATCGCCGAGCTGCGCCGCCTCGGCGTGCGCGTGCTGATGAACGAGCACGTGGTGATCGAGCGCGACGGCCACGCGCTGGTGCTGGCCGGGGTCACCGACTATTCGGCGCACCGCTTCGACGAGGCGCACCGCAGCGACCCCGCGCGCGCCATCGACGGCGCGCCGGACCGGGCCGGCGTGCGCGTGCTGCTGGCCCACCAGCCGCGCACCGCGCCCGCCGCCGCCGCGGCCGGCTTCCACCTGCAGCTGTCGGGCCATACCCACGGCGGCCAGTTCTGGCCCTGGAACCTCTTCGTGCCGATGCAGCAGCCCTATGTGGCGGGGCTGGACCGCCACCAGGACATGTGGATCTACACCAGCCGCGGCACCGGCTACTGGGGCCCGCCCAAGCGCTTCGGCGCGCCGTCGGAGATCACGCGGATCCGGCTGGTGCGGGCGGGCGCCGGGGCAACGTGACGGGCATCGAGCCGGCGGGTGCCTGCCCTCTCCCACGGCCCCTCTCCCACCAGTGGGAAAGGGGAGCCAACCATCGCTGGGGCGTGCGCATGCCGGGCCCACATCCGCGCCCACAACCGCGCCCACAACCGCGCCGCCCAATGAAAAACGCCCTCGCGTGAGCGAGGGCGTTTCCCTTTCCGGCCGGGGCCGCGCTCAGCGCGCGATCGGCTTGTAGCGGATGCGCTTCGGCTTGGCGGCCTCTTCGCCCAGGCGCTTCTTCTTGTCGGCCTCGTACTCCTGGTAGTTGCCGGGGAAGAACTCGACGTGCGAGTCGCCCTCGAAGGCCAGGATGTGGGTGGCGATGCGGTCCAGGAACCAGCGGTCGTGGGAGATCACCATCACGCAGCCGGCGAACTCCAGCAGCGCGTCTTCCAGCGCGCGCAGCGTTTCCACGTCGAGGTCGTTGGACGGTTCGTCCAGCAGCAGCACGTTGCCGCCGGCGATCAGCGTCTTGGCCATGTGCAGGCGGCCGCGCTCGCCGCCGGACAGCGAGCCCACCTGCTTCTGCTGGTCGCCGCCCTTGAAGTTGAAGCGGCCGATGTAGGCGCGCGACGGGGTCTCGTAGCGGCCCACGGTCAGCACGTCGGCACCGCCCGAGATTTCCTCGAACACGGTCTTGCTGCCGTCCAGCGCGTCGCGGCTCTGGTCGACATAGGCCAGCTTCACGGTCGGCCCGACCTTGATCTCGCCGCTGTCAGGCTGCTCCTTGCCGGTCAGCATCTTGAAGAAGGTCGACTTGCCGGCGCCGTTCGGGCCGATGATGCCGACGATCGCGCCCGGCGGCACGGTGAAGCTGAGATCGTCGATCAGCAGGCGGTCGCCGAAGCCCTTGGTGACGTTCTTGAACTCGATGACCTCGTTGCCCAGGCGCTCACCCACCGGGATGAAGATTTCCTGTGTTTCGTTGCGCTTCTGGTATTCCTGGCTGTTGAGCTCGTCGAAACGGGCCAGGCGCGCCTTGGACTTGGCCTGGCGGCCCTTGGGGTTCTGGCGCACCCACTCCAGTTCCTTCTTCAGCGCCTTCTGCCGCGCCGATTCGGTCGACTCTTCCTGCTTCAGGCGGTTTTCCTTCTGGTCCAGCCAGGAGCTGTAGTTGCCCTTCCAGGGGATGCCCTGGCCGCGGTCCAGTTCGAGGATCCACTCGGCGGCGTTGTCGAGGAAGTAGCGGTCGTGGGTGACGGCCACCACGGTGCCGGGGAAGCGCGTCAGGAACTGCTCCAGCCAATCCACCGACTCGGCGTCCAGGTGGTTGGTGGGTTCGTCCAGCAGCAGCATGTCGGGGCGCGACAGCAGCAGGCGGCACAGTGCCACGCGGCGCTTCTCGCCGCCCGACAGGTGGCCGACCTTGGCGTCCCACGGCGGCAGGCGCAGTGCGTCGGCGGCGATCTCCAGCTGCAGCTCGGCGTTGTTGCCGTCGCTGGCGGCCAGGATGGCCTCGTACTTGGCCTGCTCGGCGGCCAGGACGTCGAAGTCGGCATCCGGCTCGGCGTAGGCGGCGTAGATCTCGTCGAGCTTCTTGCGCGCCTCGAACACTTCGCCCAGGCCGCCTTCCACGGCCTCGCGCACGGTCTGCTCGGGGTCTAGCTGCGGTTCCTGCGACAGGTAGCCGATGTTCAGGTTGGGCATCGGCGTGGCTTCACCCTCGATGTCCTTGTCCAGGCCGGCCATGATCTTCAGCAGCGTGGACTTGCCCGAGCCGTTCAGGCCGAGCACGCCGATCTTGGCGCCGGGGAAGAAGGACAGCGAGATGTCCTTCAGGATGTGACGCTTGGGCGGAACGATCTTGCCCACGCGGTTCATGGTGAAAACGTACTGTGCCATGCGGATTCGCGGGTTGGGTGCTGGGGAATGGCGGCAGTGTAGCAAAGCCGGGCGGGAGCGCGGCCCGCGCGGCGGCCGGCGCGAGCCGGTACAATGCCGGCTGCGCGCACCGCGCCGCGGCAGCACCCGCCGGCCCGCGCCGCGCCAACCCAGACCCTTCCCGCAGCAACCCGCCCAGGCACGCCCCGAACCGGCCGCGCCGGGCCTGACGCCCGGCCCCCGCCGGGCCTCCGGATC
>JABLTH010009471.1_pt1 | contig 25010 bp, 19 predicted proteins | sample 7875711 | NCBI WGS metagenome assembly JABLTH01 (sample SAMN14941262, study PRJNA633318) | bioreactor metagenome | isolation source: bioreactor | place: China | collected 2019-03-05 | reverse complement strand
CAGCGATGTGGACGAAAACTACATCGCTTCCGCACGGTGTCTTGCCATCACCGGGACTCACCTTTCTCATCCGCAGACCCGCGAGGCGGTGCTGACGGCGCTGGGCTATGCCCGTCGTCACGGCGTGCGCACGGTGCTGGACATTGATTACCGCCCGGTGCTGTGGGGGCTGACCTCCTTAGGCGACGGCGAAACGCGCTTTATCGCGGCCGATCAGGTCACCCGTGAACTTCAGGAAGTGCTGCACCTCTTCGACGTTATTGTCGGCACCGAGGAGGAGTTTCACATTGCGGGCGGCAGCACGGACACCCTGCAGGCGCTGGCGCAAGTGCGTGCCGTGAGCCAGGCCACGCTGGTCTGCAAACGCGGCGCGCTTGGCTGTTCAGTCTATACCGGTGCCATTCCGGCCCGTCTGGATGACGGCCTGACGGTGACCGGCGTGCGCGTGGAGGTGCTGAACGTCCTCGGCGCGGGCGATGCCTTTATGTCTGGCCTGCTGCGCGGCTACCTGAACGATGAGGGCTGGGAGCAGGCGTGCCGCTATGCCAACGCCTGCGGCGCGCTGGTGGTCTCGCGCCACGGCTGCGCCCCGGCGATGCCGAGCAAAATTGAGCTGGATGACTATCTCTCGCGCGCCGCGCTCGTTCCACGCCCGGATCTCGACCCGCGTCTGAACCATCTGCACCGGGTCACCACCCGTCGCCGCGAATGGCAGGAATTGTGCGTAATGGCGTTCGATCACCGCAGTCAGCTTGAAGATATGGCGCTGCAGTGCGGGGCGTCGCTCAAACGTATTCCGGCGCTCAAGCAGCTGATCCTGCAGGCCAGCCGCGAGGCGGCGAGCCGTGCCGGGCTGGCAGGCAAAGCGGGCCTGCTGTGTGACGGTACGTTTGGTCAGGACGCGCTCAACGCCATTACCGGTGAAGGGTGGTGGATCGGGCGGCCCATTGAGCTGCCGGGCTCCCGTCCGCTGGAGATGGAGCACGGCAACATCGGCACCCAGCTTATCAGCTGGCCGCAGGAGCATGTGGTGAAGTGCCTGGTCTTTTTCCACCCGGAAGATGCTCACGGCCTGCGCCTGGAGCAGGAGCAGAAAATTGCCGAGGTCTACCACGCCTGCTGCCAGTCGGGGCATGAGCTGCTGCTGGAGGTGATATTGCCCGCCAGCATGCCGCGCAGCGATGAACTTTATCTGCGTGCCATCTCCCGTTTCTACCACCTGGGTATTTACCCGGACTGGTGGAAATTGCCGCCGCTGACGTCCGATGGCTGGACGGCACTGAGCGAGATTATCCAGCGTCGGGATCCGCTCTGTCGTGGGGTGGTAATCCTCGGGCTGGATGCGCCGGCCGAGCAGCTGCGTGCCGGGTTTAACGCCGCGGCAGGGCACGAACTGGTGAAAGGATTTGCCGTGGGGCGCACGCTGTTTGGCGAAGCTTCCCGCGCATGGCTGAAACACGATATCGACGATGCGCAGCTGGTGGCGCGCATCCGGGACAATTACCTGCAGCTTATCGCCTGGTGGCGCGAGCGCGGACACGCATAATGGAGACGACAATGAGTGTGCAATTAGGCATTAACCCCCTGACGTGGACTAACGACGATCTGCCTTCCCTTGGTGCCGAAACGCCGCTGGAGACCTGTCTGAGCGAGGGGAAAGAGGCCGGTTTTGCCGGTTTCGAACTGGGCAACAAATTCCCGCGTGAAGCGCGCCTGCTTGGCCCCATTTTGCAGTGCCACGATCTGCAACTGGTCTCTGGCTGGTACTCCGGCCGCCTGCTGGAGCGCAGCGTGGAAGAGGAGATTGCCGCCGTGCAGTCCCACCTGACGCTGCTGCGTGAGCTGGGGGCAAAGGTGCTGGTATTTGCGGAGGTGAGCGGCTGCATTCACGGCGAGCAGCAGACGCCGGTGCATCTGCGCCCGCGCTTCCCGCAGGCACGCTGGAAAGAGTATGGCGAGAAGCTCACGGAATTTGCCCGCTACACTCAGCAGCAGGGGGTGCAGATTGCCTATCACCACCATATGGGGACGGTGATTGAGTCTGCTGACGACGTGGACAACCTGATGACCCATACCGGCGAAGAGGTCGGGTTGCTGCTGGACACCGGTCACCTGACCTTTGCCGGGGCCGATCCGCTGGCAGTGGCGCAGCGCTGGGCGTCGCGCATCAACCACGTTCACTGCAAAGACGTGCGTGCCGACGTGCTGGCGGATGTCAAAAACCGCAAAACCAGCTTCCTCGATGCGGTGCTGAGCGGCGTGTTTACCGTGCCGGGCGACGGTTGCGTGGATTATCCGCCGATCATGCAACTGCTGAAAGCGCAGAATTATCATGGCTGGCTGGTGGTGGAGGCGGAGCAGGATCCGGCGATTGCCCATCCGCTGACCTATGCCCGTCTGGGGTATAACAACCTGAGCCGTCTGGCGCGCGACGCCGGGCTTATCTGAGGAGGTGACATGTCACGTCTGCTATCACGCTGGCAACAGCCGAACGCTGAAGGGCGGACCCAGTCCGTCACGCCGGAACGCGCCGGGTGGGGATATGTTGGCTTTGAGGCCTATGAGTTGCAGGAGGGGCAGCAGTTGACGCTGCCCGCCGTCAGCGAAGAGCGCTGTCTGGTGCTGGTGGCCGGGCGCGCCTCCATCAGCACGCCTTCCGAGCAGTTTAACGATATTGGCGAGCGGATGAGCCCGTTCGAGCGCATCAAGCCGTGGGCGGTGTACGTTACCCCGCAGGAGACGGTTCAGGTGAAGGCGCTCACGAAGCTGGAACTGGCGGTTTGTGCCGCTCCGGGTAAAGGTAGCTGGCCGACGCGGCTGATTGCACCGCAGGATATCGACGCTGAAGCGCGCGGCAAAGGCCATAACCAGCGCTATGTGCACAACATTCTGCCGGAAGACAAACCGGCTGACAGCCTGCTGGTGGTGGAGGTCTGGACCAACGAAGGCTGCACCAGCTCGTACCCGAGCCATAAGCACGACACGGATAATCCACCCCAGGAGACGTATCTGGAGGAGACCTATTACCATCGCCTCAACCCGGAGCAGGGGTTTTGCATGCAACGGGTCTACACTGACGACAGAACGCTGGATGAATGCATGGCGGTCTACAACCGTGACGTGGTGATGGTGCCGAAGGGCTACCACCCGGTGGCAACCCTGGCGGGGTATGACAGCTACTACCTCAACGTGATGGCCGGGCCGGTGCGCAAATGGATGTTCACGTGGGAAGAGGACCACGCGTGGATTAACCGGGATTATCCCACAGAGAATGGGGGCTGAAGCGGCCTTTCTTGTCGGGTGGCGCTGCGCTGACCCGACCTACGAAACCGTAGGCTCGCGCAAGCACAGCGCCGCTGGTCGAATTGTCTTCAGTGCATCTGCCTCGCCTGCTCAATCGTGCGGGCAATGGCTTCCGGCTGGCTCACCATCGATACGTGGCTCGCCGCGACCTCGGTGGTGTGCGCGTGGATGGCCTTCGCCATCGCGCGTTCAAGCTCAGGATTGATCATCCGGTCGTTCTTGCTTACCACATACCAGCTCGGCTTCGTGTGCCACGCCGCGCGAGTGACCTTTTCGCCAAACGCATCGCCCTTTATTGGCCCCTGTGTGGCGGCGATGATCTGTTGTTCACCCGGTTTCACATCCGGTGCGAAGTCCTTACTGACCGACGCAGGCGGCAGGTATAAAAAGCCGTCCGCGGTTTTCGCGATACCCGCGCTCCCCGGTGGCGCCGGGTAGCTATTCGCCAGCTCTGCCGTTGACTGACCGGCGTCCGGCGCGAACGCCGCCACATACACCAGCGATTTCACCCGCGCATCGTTGCCGGCCTCGCTAATCACGGTGCCGCCCCAGGAGTGACCTACCAGTACCACGTCCCCGTGTGCGCGAGCGATGGCGCGCCGGGTGGCTGCTACGTCATCTTTTAGTGAAGTCAGCGGCAGCTGGACGGCTATTACCTCGGTGTGGCGTTTCTGCAAAAGGGAAATCACCTTGTTCCAGCTGCTGCCGTCGGCAAAGGCGCCATGCACCAGCACCACGCTGGTTTCACTCTGCGCAAAGGCGCTGGCCGACATCGCCAGCAGACCCGCCGTCAGTATCGATAATGTTTTCATCTTCAGGCTCCTCAGAAATGGTGGACCGGCGCATGCGGCGGCACGGTGAATTCAAGGGTTTTATGGTCGAGAGGCTTATGCGTCGGGTCGGCCAGAATAATGGTCACCTTGTGTTTTCCGGCGGGCAGTCCCACCAGAATCACCGGCTCACCGCTGGTGTCCGCCCAGTGCCAGGGCGCGTCATCCACCACAACGTGAATATGGCCGATGCGCGGAGTGACTTTCAGCGCGTCGGGCCCAAAGACAGGTTCAATGCGCAGGTTTTCAACACGGTACTGAATAAAGACAGCCCCCTTACTCAGCGGGCCTGCCAGCGGCGGATCGACAATCAGCCTGGCGGGTGGCTGGGGCTGCTCAAGCGGGGCAACGGCAGCCGGACCGTTGACGTCGGCGGCGCTGAGATTATCCAGTGGTGCCCCCCAGGAGCTGACCGATGCCACGGCCAGGGCCGGGAGCAATAAATATCGGCGAATCATCTGTGTCTCCTTATCGGTTCATAGTGATAACGAACACAGAAGACCATTTTTATGTATCAGAGATGTTTGCTGCGGGCGGCTTTTTGTACCGGCTTGTCTGCGGGGCGTTCTCGATACAGTGTGATACATTCTGCGTGCCCGAACGGCGTACAATGGCGATCGCCAGCCCGGCAATTACCAGCGTTAACCCGGTAGACACCCACATAGCGCCCGCGATCCCCAGCGTTTTGTTAAGCCATGCGTATGCAAACGGCGACGCTGCTGCCATCAGTTGTGCAGGGATCAGAAGCAAACCAGTGCGCCGGGCATAGCTTTCAGCGCTGAACAGCGCCAGCGGTAGCGTGGCTTTGACGATTGTCACCAGCCCGTTGATGGCGCCATAGCCCAGCACAAATCCGGCAGCACACCAGGCATACAGGGTACTGCTTAGCCCAAGAAGAAAGCAGAGCGGCATCGCGAGGGCGGTAAAGCGTGTAAGGGAGAGTGGGGTTGAGCGGGCTCCCGCCATGACCTCGATTGCGCGCGCCCCCGTCTGGCCGACTCCCCACAGCATGCCGAGGGCGATCGGCAGGCCGACGCTGGCGATAAACTCCGGCAGGTGGGTGGATGTGCCGTTAGAGACAAACGTAATGAGGGCGATAAACGTTGCGTAAAGCCAGCCGTTACGCCGTTCACCGGCCGGGATGGGGGCATTTACGCTGCGGGTAATCGCCAGACGATGTTGGGGGAGGGTTCGAATGCATACCGCGCTCAGCAGTCCAAAAAGAGCGTAAATTTGCAGCGCATGCTGCCAGCTCATCACCTTCAGCAGCGTGTCTCCCAGCGGCCAAAAAACAGCAGACGCCAGCCCACCAGCCAGCGTAATGCGTGAGATCGTTTTTCGCGCCTGCTGTCCATACAGGTTTACCAGCGCGGCGAATAGCGCATCGTAGAGCGACAGGCGCATCCCGATACCGGTCACCAGCCAGGCGCTGTACCAGCCGGGAAGGGTCTGGGTGTATGCCATCCCCGCGCAGCTTACGGCGATCAGCAGCGTTCCACTCATTACCACGTTTTGCCCGCCAAAGCGTGCCAGCAGACGGGCGACAAAAGGGGAGACGGCGGCCATCACCAGCATCGCCAGCGTCAGGCCGAGATAGAGCTGGGGCGATGTCCATCCCCTGTCGGCGATAATGGCGAGGGCAAAAGTGCCGGGCATATAAAAAGAGATCCCCCAGTTGATAAGTTGATTACATCCGGCGGTGAGGGCGAGGCGGCGGGGAAGTGCAGGTGTTTCCATGAGTTTTCATTCCGTTATTCAGTTGTCCTGAGCATAACGGGCGCGGTATTGTGCTGGCAGTGCCGTATCTTTATGACCCGTATAAGAGAAACTTTGCATGACGACGCTCAATCTGGGACATCTCGCGACCTTCCGTCTGGTGATCCAGCGCGGCAGCTTTTCGGCTGCAGCGGATCTGCTCGGTATTTCCCAGCCTGCCGTTAGTCTGCAAATACGCCAGCTGGAACAGTTTCTGCAAACGCGGCTGGTAGAACGAACCGGGCGCGGCATCAAGGCTACACCTGCCGGACAGGCTCTGCTGCTCCACGAAGAGCGTATTCAGCATGCGGTAGATGAAGCGGTTCGTTCCGTGAGTGAATTCAGCCACGACGTGAGCGGCACCGTGACGCTTGGCACTGGCGCAACGGCCTGTATCCATCTTTTACCGACGTTGTTGCAGCAGCTACGCAGCGACTACCCGCTCCTGAAAGTGGGGGTAACCACGGGCAACACCCTCGACATTGTCAGGGCGATAGAAGAAAACCGTCTCGATCTGGGGCTGGTGACCCTGCCGGTCAGTGGTAAAAGTCTGGACGTCATGACGGTGATGGACGAAGAGTTTGTTTTTATTGCCTCGCTTATGCAGCAGGAGCGATTTTCGCGTTTAACCCCTGAGGCGTTGCACCTTCAGCCGCTGATTGCCTTTGAATCCGGCAGTGGCACCCGCGCGCTGATAGATGGCTGGTTTGCTGCATGTGGGTTAGCGATTGCGCCGGTGATGCAGCTTGGCAGCATTGAGGCCATTAAACGGATGGTTCGCGCGGGGTTGGGTTATAGCATTGTACCGCGAATGGCGGTTGAACATGCCGCTGACCGCGAAGGGCTAAGCGTCATGTCGCTTGAACCCGTATTGCAGCGGCAACTGGCTGTTGTGATGCGTCAGGATAAGATCCTCAGCAAAGGCATCGCGGCCATTATTCGGATAATACAAAAACCACCGGTGAATTAGCGATCGGCAGTATCGACGTTCAGGCTGGTTTGCTGCGACTGGAGTTTGTCCTGATGGTGATACCAGGCACCAATGGAGGAATAAACGAAGCGGCCAAAGAAAAACAGGAAGCTGATTAGCAATATGATGCGGGTCATTCGAGTGTTAAATCGATGTCGTTTTCGCATACGTGTGGCCTGACTCACTGTGTTTTTCCTGGACATACCCTTTTGGGCGACGCGGATATTAAGGCACAGCGTGAAGGGTGGGTCAATTCTGCGATGTGTAAATAACCGTCAACATATACATTAACCGATGTTATTAAAAATAATAATTGCATTTACGATATTGATAACACGAAGAAAATTAACCGGAAAAAAACAGAAGAAAGGAAATTTTGAATTAAATAGTTTGATTTAAGTCAACGGATTCCCCGCAGTGGTATTTAAAATCCCTCCTCCATACTGTTTGCCCCGGGTTTTAGCGGGCAGCACGTACGTCAGGTCGGATGCCTGTCTTCATTTTCCCTCAGGAGAAAGGGGTTTAATCGGGCATCTATGAACACTATTGCTTTCCTGAAACAGAATAAAGACCGCTGGTGGGCGCTGCCGCTTATTTTACCGGTGGTGTTGCTGCCCATGCTGAGCGCGGCCAATACCCTGACGCAACTGGGCGACGGCATTGTGGCACTCTATTATCTGCCGCTCTTTTTCCTGCTCACCTTAATGCTGTTTTTCGGCGTTGGGGCTATTCCCGGAATAGTGCTGTCGCTGTTTATTCGCTATTACCCGCAAGTTGGGCTGTTTGAAACCATTGCCGGGATCTTCCATTTTATTATTCCCTTAGTGCTGAGTTGGGGCGGTTATCGCGTCTTTGCCCCCAGACGCAATATGACGGCTTACGGCGATATACGGCTGATGGCGCAGCGCATTTTCTGGCAGGTGTTATGTCCGGCAACGCTGTTTCTGGTGCTGTTTCAGTTTGCGATTTATCTGGGCGTGTATGAGAGTCGCCAGAGCCTGGCGGGGCTGAACCCGCTTAATATTCACACGCTGATCAACTATCAGGCGCTGCTGGTCAGCGGCTTAACGGGCGTACCGCTGAGTTACCTGATAATCCGGCTGATTCGCCATCCGCGTTACTTCAGGGCATTGATTTCACAGAGCCGCGCGCAGATAGATAAAAAGGTGACGTTCATCGAGTTTCTGGTCTGGTCGATCATACTGGGCGGGCTGCTGCTGTTGCTGCTGATACCAATGAATGAGAACAGCTCTATCTTCACCACTAACTACACGCTGTCGCTCCTGATGCCGGTGATGCTCTGGGGCGCGATGCGCTTTGGTTACAGGCTGACATCCCTCATCTGGACGCCGGTCCTGCTGGTCTCTATTCACTATTTTTACCGTTATATCCCTGTGAATCAGGGCTACGACATTCAACTGGCGATCACCTCTTCCAGCTACCTGGTCTTCTCGTTTGTGGTGGTCTATATGTCGATGCTGTCGACCCGCCAGCGTGCCGTGAATAAGCGCTCCCGCAGGCTGGCGCTCCTCGACCCGGTTGTCCATATGCCTAACCTGCGGGCGTTGTTACGCGATCTGGCCCGGAACCCGTGGTCGGCGCTCTGTTTACTGCGTATTCCTGAACTGGAAGTGCTGGGCCGAAATTATGGCGTATTGCTGCGAATTTTGTACAAACAGCAGCTGGCACAGTGGGTTAATGGCACACTCCAGCCCAATGAGCGGGTGTATCACCTTACCGGGTATGATCTGGCGGTGCGACTCAACGCGGAATCGCACCAGCAGCGAATCGAGACGCTGGATGAGCATATCAAACAGTTCCGTTTTATCTGGGATGGCATGCCGCTACAGCCGCAGGTGGGCATGAGCTACTGCTATGTGCGCTCACCTGTGAACCATCTCTATCTGGTGCTGGGGGAGTTAGGGGTTATTGCCGATCTGTCGCTCTCAACCAACCACCCGGAAAACCTTCAGCAGCGTGGTGCTGTCCATCTGCAGCGCAGCCTGAAGGATAAAATCGCGATGATGAGCCGCCTGCAAAAGGCGCTCGACAACAACGAATTCACCCTGCTGGCGCAGCCCGTTCGTGGCCTGCGTGGCGATCGCTATCATGAAGTGCTGCTGCGGATGCCGGATGCGGACGGCGCGTTACTTACTCCCGATCGGTTCCTGCCCGTCGCTCAGGAGTTTGGCCTGTCGTCGCGGGTCGATTTGTGGGTGCTGGAGCGCACGCTGCGTTTCCTGGCCGAACACCGTGACAGGCTGCCCGGCCAGCGCTTTGCCATTAATCTTGCGCCCTCAACCGTTTGTCGGGTGCAGTTCCCGCTGGAGGTGAGCCGTCTGCTGAATAAATACGCCGTGGAGGCGTGGCAGTTGATCTTCGAGGTGACCGAGTGCAGTACCTTCGGCAGCGCGGAGCAGGCGATGCATACCCTCCGGCAGCTACAAAAAATGGGCGTACGCATTGCGATAGATGATTTTGGTACCGGCTATGCAAGCTATGCGCGGCTGAAAAGCGTGGACGCAGACATCCTCAAGATTGACGGCAGCTTTATTCGCAATATCGTCAGCAACAGCCTGGATTACCAGATTGTGGCCTCTATTTGCCATTTAGCGCGAATGAAAAAGATGCTGGTGGTTGCGGAATATGTGGAGACTGAAGAGATACGTAGCGCGGTTCACGCGCTCGGTATCGACTATGTGCAGGGCTATCTGATAGGTCGGCCGGAGGCGCTTGAGTCACTGCTGGAGGCAGAGGCGTCCGTAGCGGACGCCTGAGCCGTTACGCCGCGACGTCGGCGCTCTCTTCTTCGATTTTGAGCATCCAGCCGGTGACCGCTTCCCAGTACTGCTGCTCTTTTTCCAGATCCAGCAGAACCAGCGCATTCTGGCTAAACCAGTCGTGCGGGAAGCTCAGCGTCCAGTGATGGTCATCCGTTTTGAGTTTCAGCGTGGGCGGCGTGGTGGTGGCCTGACGCTGGTTATTCAGCAGCACGCCCAGACGCAGCAATTGAATCATCGGCAGGAACTGCTTTTTCTTGAACAGCGTGAAGCGCGGCAGATCGTCGAGCTTAATGGCTTTGCGATGATAGCGCACCAGCGTCGCCATCATGGTTTGCTGCTCCTGGTTGAAGCCCGGCAAATCGCTGTTTTGCAGAATGTAGGCGGAATGACGGTGCATGCCGCTGTGGTTGATGTTCAGGCCCACTTCGTGCAGCATCGCGGCCCATTTCAGCAGGGCGGCAAGCTGCGGATGGGCAAGCTTCGGATTCTGCTCCTGCCACTGATCGTACATCTGTACGGTCGTTTCCAGCACCCGCTTCGCCTGTTCGCGGTCGATGTTGTACTGGTTTGCCAGGCTTTGCGCGGTGCGGCTGCGAATATCCTGATGGCGGAAGCGGCCTTCCATCTCATACAGCACGCCTTCACGCAGCGCGCCGTCAGAGAGACGCAGCTCCTTAATGGCCAGCGCATCGAATACGCCGCACAGGATAGCCAGTCCCGGTACAAACACCGCTTTACGCTCGTCGGAAAGACCCGGCAGGCTTAACGCGTCGAAACTTTTATATTTCAGCACCTCTTCGGTCAGCAACGTCAGGCGTTCGGGGGTGATAAAACCGTCTTTTTCACCCATCGCCAGCAGCACTTCATGGGCCGCTTTGATGGTGCCCGAGGCCCCCAGCGCGACGTTCCAGCCCTGGATACGGTACTGCCAGGCCAGATTTTCCAGCTTCTGAACGGCGGCCATGCGCGCCCGCTGGAAGTTTTCCCGCGAGATCGCACCGCCCGGGAAATACATCTGCGCAAAACTGACGCAGCCCATACGGCGGCTTTCCACCAGACGCGGTTCAAAGTCTTCACCAATGACCAGCTCTGTGGAGCCGCCGCCGATATCAATCACCAGCTTGCGGCCTTTTTCCGGCTGCGTGTGCTCAACGCCCATAAAAATCAGACGCGCCTCTTCGTTACCGGAGATGATCTCAATGGGGTAGGGGATCACTTTTTCCGCACGCTTGAGGAATTCAGGGGCATTCAGCGCCTGGCGCAGGGTATGCGTTCCCACAATGCAGACACTGGAGGGTGAGAAGCCCTGCAGGCGTTCGGCAAACAGCGACAGGCAGTTCAGGCCGCGCTCCATCGCCTCTTCGCTGAGCATGCTGCGTTCATCAAGACCATCTGCCAGGTGTACGCGCTGCTTCAGACGACCGATGATCTGCAGCGCGCCATCCACCTCACGGGCGATGACCATGTGGAAACTGTTAGAACCAAGGTCGACCGCGGCGAATTCCTGTGGTCGTGGGGTCTTATCATTTATCGGCATAGGTTAATCGGGTTGCTCGAGTGATTTGATATAGTCGTAAATCGCCAGTTGCGACCGCACTTTGCGGCGGTTGCCGCGCGGTACATAGCGGTTACTGAGTTCTTTGTCGATATAGCGCGCTTTCACCGTGTCGCTAAACAGAATCTCGATAATGTCGAGAATACGCTGTTTCAGGCGCGGATCCAGCAGCGGCGCTGCGACTTCAATGCGATAATCAATATTGCGCGTCATCCAGTCTGCCGAAGAGAGATAGACCTGTTTATCTCCCACATTATCGAAAATATAGACCCGATCGTGCTCCAGGTAGCGGTCGACAATGCTGATGACGCGAATATTATCGCTGATACCTTCCAGTTCCGGGATGAGGGAGCACATGCCGCGGATCAGCAGGTTAACCGGAACGCCGGAGCTGGACGCCGCATAGAGTCTGTCCACGAGACCTTTGTCGACCAGATTGTTGAGCTTCAGCGTGATGCCGGACGACAAGCCTTTCTGGGCGTTGGCAATTTCTTTGTCGATCATATCGTACAGCAGGCGGCGCGAGTTCTGCGGTGACACCAGCAGATAATCGAAGCTCACCGGGCGGTACGGGTTCTCAATAAAGTTGAACACCCGGCGCACCTCGTTGGTGATGCGCGCGTCGGCGGTCAGCAGCGAGTAGTCGGTATAAATTCGTGCGGTTTTCTCGTTAAAGTTCCCGGTACCGATGTGGTCATAGCGCACCACGTCGTCACCCTCTTTACGGGAGATAAGGAACAGCTTGGCGTGAATTTTCAGCCCCGGGGCGGAGAAGATAACGTGCACACCTGCTTCCGTCAGACGGCGCGCCCAATGGATATTGGCCTCTTCGTCGAAACGTGCCTGCAGCTCAACCACCACGGTTACTTTTTTGCCGTTGTGCGCGGCGTGGATCATCGCATCGATGATGCGGGAGTCTTTCGCCACGCGGTAAATATTGATTTTGATTGCCAGCACGCTCGGGTCAAAGGAGGCCTGACGCAGCAGCTCCAGCACGTGTTCAAACGTGTGATACGGATAGTAGAGCAGGACGTCGCGTTCGCGGATGGCATCGAAACCGTTACGGAACTTATCGAACCAGAGATGACGCAGGCGCGGCAGCGGTTTATTCACCAGATTGGCTTTGCCGACGTTCGGGAAGCCAATAAAGTCTTTAAAGTTATGGTAACGACCGCCCGGCACGATGGAGTCATAGCGCGAGATAGTCAGCTTGTCACGCAGCATTTCCACCATCGCGTCTGGCATATCACGCTGATAGACAAAGCGCACCGGTTCGGCCGTCAGACGCTGCTTGAGACTGGAGGACATCAGCTCCATCAGGCTGGCTTCCATCTCGTGCACCAGGTCATATTCGGCGTCACGGGTCATCTTCATCGAGTAGGCGTTTAACGCGTCGTAATCGAAGAAGCCTTTGAAGATATCGTCCAGACAGTAGCGCAGGATGTTATCCAGCAGGATCATCGGTTTGCGTCTGCGCGGGGTTTCCGGCGGCAGGTTCACAAAACGTGGCACCTTGTCGGACGGGATCTCCAGCAGCGCGTAACGGATGGATTCACCGCGAATAATTTCCACCGCCAGGTAGGTGTAGTCATCTTTCAGGAACTGCACCAGATCGGTTTCGCGGTTGATCAGAATAGGGGTGATGTGCTGGCGCAGATACTGTTTAAAGTAGTGGCGCAGCCAGTTTTGTTGGTTAACGGAGAGCTGACGTTCGTTAATCAGGAAGATTTGATTGCGTGCCATCTCTAGCAGCAACTCGTTATAGAGGCCGTCAAATTCCTGATCGGCTTTCAACACGCGGGACTGAATTTTGCCTAACAGATGGCGAGAGTGAGAGTTTAAGCCCTGCTCTTCGCTGATGATGATCCGCCGTTTCAGCTCGGCAAAGCGAACCTTGTAGAACTCATCAAGGTTGTTGGAATAAATGCCCAAAAAACGCATGCGCTCAATAAGCGGGTTGCTTTTGTCCGCCGCTTCCTGGAGTACGCGTTCGTTGAATGCTAACCAGCTTAGCTCTTTCTCGATATATAACTTTTCCTGACCCATTACAGCTCACACTCCAGTTCAATCACAGGACGTGGTAAATCCGTCTCGTCCTTATTATGGCGAGCATTTCCACGATATGTCCAACAGTGCCAGAAAAGTATGACAGTTATTTTTTTGTTGGAGATTTTAGAAGGTTGGAGAAGGGAATATCGGGTAATGCGCTTTGTTGGTCGGGTAAGCGCTGCTGCGCCACCCGACAGAACAGACTACTCTTCGGCCGCGTAACCCTGCGGGGGCAGTTTCACGCCATCCAGCCAGGCAGCACCGTCGCGCATCGCCAGACGCCCGTCGACAAACCAGCTGACCACCAGCGGATAAATGGCATGTTCCTGGCTCTGCACCCGTTCGGTGATGTCGTCTTCGGTGTCGCCGTCAAAGACCGGGACTTTCGCCTGCAGGATCACTGGTCCGCCGTCCAGCTCATCGGTCACGAAATGCACCGAGGTCCCGTGCTCTTCATCGCCGTTTTCCAGCACCTGACGATGGGTGTGCAGGCCGGGATATTTCGGCAGAAGCGAAGGGTGGATATTCAGCAGACGCCCGGCGTAGTGCCCGACAAACGCCGGGCTCAGGATGCGCATATACCCCGCCAGCACCACAACGTCCGGCGCGTAGGCATCAATCTCCTGAACCAGTTCGCGGTCAAACGCTTCACGGCCGGCGAACTGACTGGCCTCCAGCGCGTGCGCGGGAATGTTTGCTTCCCGGGCGCGCTCAAGGCCGAACGCGTCGGCCTTGTTGCTGAATACTGCCCGAATGGTGCCATTGATTTTCTTCTGTTTGCAGGCGTCAATGATGGCCTGCAAATTGCTTCCGTTGCCGGAAATGAGCACCACGATGTTTTTCATTCAATGACCACACGCTGTTCGGAATCGGAAGCTTTGATAATACCGATTTTCCACGCGTTTTCACCTTTGTCCGTCAGCAGCTTAACGGCTTTATCCGCTTCGCTCGCTGGCAGGGCGATCACCATACCCACGCCACAGTTAAAGGTGCGGTACATTTCGTGAGAACTCACGTTGCCCGCGGTTTGCAGCCAGTTAAAGACCGCTGGCCACTGCCAGGACGATTCGTCGATTACCGCCTGGGTGTTGTCCGGCAATACGCGCGGAATGTTTTCCCAGAAGCCGCCACCGGTCAGGTGGGCAATGGCGTGAACGTCCACGTTCTCAATCAGCTCCAGCACGTTTTTCACGTAGATGCGGGTCGGTGCCAGCAGATGGTCAGCCAGAGGTTTACCTTCAAGTTCGGTGGTTTGTGGGTCGCAACCGCTTACTTCGAGGATTTTACGCACCAGCGAGTAGCCGTTAGAGTGCGGGCCGCTGGAGGCCAGCGCAATCAGCACATCACCATCAGCCACTTTACTGCCGTCGATAATTTCTGATTTTTCTACCACACCCACGCAGAAGCCTGCGACGTCATAATCTTCGCCGTGATACATGCCAGGCATTTCTGCGGTTTCACCGCCAACCAGCGCGCAGCCAGACTGCAGACAGCCTTCGGCAATACCGTTGATCACGCTGGCTGCGGTATCCACATCCAGTTTGCCTGTCGCGTAGTAGTCGAGGAAGAACAGCGGCTCAGCGCCTTGTACCACCAGGTCGTTTACACACATCGCGACCAGATCGATACCGATCGTGTCGTGACGTTTTAAATCCATCGCCAGGCGCAGTTTTGTGCCTACACCGTCAGTACCCGAGACCAGAACAGGTTCACGATATTTTTGCGGCCGCGCGCACAGTGCGCCGAAGCCACCCAGACCACCCATCACTTCCGGGCGGCGGGTTTTTTTCACCACACCTTTGATTCGGTCAACCAGCGCATTACCTGCGTCAATATCAACACCGGCATCTTTGTAGCTGAGAGAAGTTTTGTTGGTCACGGCTCAAGTCCCCACGCGATTGCATAGCTAGTAAGAAAAATCGGCGCAATTCTAACAGTCCAGGCAAACGTTTGCGAGCCTATTCTCGGCGCGAGGATCTTTTTTTCTGCTCCGCCCCCGGCGGCGCGCAAACTTGACTCCGTTCACGAAAATGAAACCGGTTTCGGCGATCTGCTTGCATGCGGTTTAGGGAATGAACATCATGAAATGAAACCGGTTTCAGTTTCATTTAGGAGGAATGAAGGCCATGAACATCGCCGCATTTGATATCGGTGGCACCGCGTTAAAAATGGGCATTGCGACAGCGCAGGGAGAGCTACTGCAAACGGATAAGGCCGCCATCAGGAACAGCGACGGTGACGCCATTCTTGCGCAGATGCTGAACTGGGTAACGGCCCATCCCGGGCTTAAGGGGATCGCCATCAGCGCGCCGGGGTATGTTAATCCGCATACCGGCTTTATTGAGATGGGCGGGGCCATTCGGCGCTTCGACCAGTTCGCAATGAAAGGCTGGCTTGAGGCGCATACGGATTTACCGGTCACCGTCGAGAATGACGCTAACTGCGTGCTGCTGGCGGAGCGCTGGCAGGGCAAGGCGAAGGATATCGATAACTTTCTGGTACTGACCATCGGCACCGGGATCGGCGGGGCGATTTTCTGCAACGGCAGGCTGGTTCACGGGGCGCGTTTTCGCGCCGGAGAGTTCGGCTACATGCTCACGGAAAGGGCAGACTCAAGACGTGTTGCCCGCCACTCCATGAATGAAAACTGTACGTTACGCACGCTTCGCAAGCGCTATGCCGACTTTCACAGTCTGACGCTTGAGAGCGTCACCGGCGAGGCCATTTTTGATGGCTATGACGCAGGCGACACCGTATGCCGCCGCCTGGTGGATGATTTTCTTAACGGCATTGCGACAGGGCTCTACAACCTGGCGAATGTGTTCGACCCGCAGACCATCTTCATTGGCGGCGGTATCGCGGAGCGGCCCGGGTTTATGGATCTGCTTCGCACCCATCTTGCGTGGTTTGGCATCGCGGATATCGCCGATGTCGTCAGCCACGGCAACCGGGCCGGTCTTGTCGGCGCGGTTTACCACTTCAGACAGCAGTATCCGTCAGCAATCAGCAACATCGAATGAGGGAAAGAGTATGTCAGGATTTAAAGAAGGTTTTCTGTGGGGCGGCGCGGTGGCCGCGCACCAGCTGGAAGGTGGCTGGAAAGAGGGCGGTAAAGGCGTAAGCGTCGCCGATGTTATGACCGCTGGCGCCCACGGCGTGCCGCGTGAAATCACCGACGGCGTGCTGCCAGGAAAAAATTACCCGAACCACGAAGCCATCGATTTTTACCATCGCTATAAAGAAGACATCAAACTCTTTGCGGAGATGGGGTTCAAATGCTTCCGTACCTCCATTGCCTGGACGCGTATTTTCCCGAAAGGGGATGAGCTGGAGCCGAACGAAGCGGGCCTTCAATTCTACGATGACCTTTTCGATGAATGCCTCAAATACGGCATCGAACCGGTTATCACCCTGTCGCATTTTGAGATGCCGTATCATCTGGTCACCGAGTACGGCGGCTGGCGCAACCGTAAGCTGATCGACTTCTTTGTCCGCTTCGCAAAAGCGGTCTTCCAGCGCTATCAGCATAAGGTGAAGTACTGGATGACCTTTAACGAGATCAACAACCAGGCTAACTTCCACGAAGATTTTGCGCCGTTTACCAACTCCGGACTGAAGTATGCGCCGGGCGAAGACCGTGAGCCGGTGATGTTCCAGGCCGCGCACTATGAGCTGGTGGCCAGCGCGCTGGCGGTAAAAGCCGGGCGCGAGATTAATCCTTCCCTGCAGATCGGCTGCATGATTGCCATGTGCCCCATTTATCCGCTGACCTGTGCGCCTGACGATATCATGATGGCGATGAACGCAATGCATCGTCGCTACTGGTTCACCGACGTTCACGTGCGCGGCAAGTATCCGCAGCATCTGCTTAACTACTTTGCGCGTCGTGGTTTCACGCTGGACATTACCGAAGAAGACGAAGCGGCGCTGACGCAGGGCTGCGTGGATTACATCGGCTTTAGCTATTACATGTCCTTCGCCACCAAAGCGACGGCGGATAACCCGGAACTGGATTACGATGAAAGCAAGAGCCTGGTCTCCAACCCGTACGTGCAGAAATCTGACTGGGGTTGGCAGATTGACCCGGTTGGCCTGCGCTACTCCCTGAACTGGTTCTGGGATCACTACCAGCTGCCGCTGTTCATCGTTGAGAACGGCTTCGGCGCGATTGACGTGCAGGAGAGCGACGGCACGGTGAACGACCAGTACCGCATTGATTATCTCTCGGCGCACATCCGCGAGATGAAAAAAGCGGTGGTGGAAGATGGCGTGGATCTGATGGGCTACACCCCGTGGGGCTGTATCGATCTCGTTTCTGCCGGCACCGGCGAGATGAAGAAACGCTACGGGTTTATCTTTGTTGATAAAGACAACGAAGGGAACGGCACGCTGAACCGCAGCAAGAAAAAGTCGTTTGACTGGTATAAGCAGGTGATTGCGAGCAACGGCGATAACCTGTAATTGTCGGGTGGCGCTTACGCTTACCCGACCTACACTACACGTAGGCCCGCGTAAGCGCAGCGCCACCGGGCAGAATCCCGCACCCAAGCCGGAGTCTCGCCTCCGGTTTTTTTGTCTCTAAATCACTTTGCTTGATATACGTCAAGCAAGATGGGTATGGCCTAATCCGAAAAAAGCGGTATAATCCCGCGATTTTTTTGCGGACGCCACCTCAGAGGAGAAAGAGAATGAAGATTGTGGAAGTGAAACACCCACTCGTTAAACACAAGTTGGGCCTGATGCGTGAGCATGACATCAGCACGAAGCGTTTTCGCGAACTGGCATCTGAAGTCGGCAGCCTGCTGACCTACGAAGCGACCTCTGACCTCGAAACGGAAAAAGTGACCATCGAAGGCTGGAACGGCCCGGTGCAGGTTGAGCAGATCAAAGGTAAGAAAATTACCGTGGTGCCAATCCTGCGTGCTGGTCTTGGCATGATGGAAGGCGTGCTGGAGCACGTACCGAGCGCGCGTATCAGCGTGGTGGGGATCTACCGTAATGAAGAAACCCTGGAGCCGGTTCCGTACTTCCAGAAGCTGGTGTCTAACATCGACGAGCGTATGGCGCTGGTGGTTGACCCGATGCTGGCGACCGGCGGCTCAATGATTGCCACCATCGACCTGCTGAAAAAAGCAGGCTGCAGCAGCATCAAAGTGCTGGTGCTGGTTGCGGCACCGGAAGGGATCGCGGCGCTGGAAAAAGCACACCCGGATGTGGAGCTGTACACCGCGTCTGTCGACCAGGGGCTCAACGAGCACGGGTACATCATCCCGGGGCTGGGCGATGCCGGCGATAAGATCTTTGGTACGAAATAATCGAATAACGATAAATAAGCCGACTTTGAAAGTCGGCTTTTTTTTGAATAAAACACACATAACTAACCATCTCAGAGGAAAACACTATGACGCGCCGTGCTATCGGGGTGAGTGAAAGACCGCCGCTTTTACAGACTATCCCGCTTAGTTTGCAGCACCTGTTCGCTATGTTTGGCGCAACCGTGCTGGTGCCAATCCTGTTTCACATTAACCCGGCTACCGTGCTGTTGTTCAATGGTATCGGGACGCTGCTGTACCTCTTTATCTGTAAAGGTAAAATCCCGGCGTATCTGGGGTCGAGCTTTGCCTTTATCTCGCCGGTGTTGCTGCTGCTGCCCCTGGGGTATGAAGTGGCGCTGGGCGGCTTTATCATGTGCGGTGTGTTGTTCTGCCTGGTCTCTTTCATTGTGAAGAAGGCCGGTACCGGCTGGCTGGACGTGATGTTCCCACCGGCGGCGATGGGGGCCATCGTTGCCGTCATCGGTCTGGAGCTGGCAGGCGTGGCGGCGAATATGGCTGGCCTGCTGCCTGCTGATGGGCAGTCGCCGGACTCTAAAACCATCATCATCTCACTGGTGACGCTGGGTGTGACGGTATTTGGCTCCGTGCTGTTCCGCGGTTTTATGGCGATTATCCCGATCCTGATCGGCGTGCTGGCGGGTTATGCACTCTCCTTCGTGATGGGGGTTGTCGATACCACGCCAATCGCTCAGGCGCACTGGTTTGCCCTGCCAACCTTCTATACGCCACGCTTTGAATGGTTTGCTATCTTCACTATTCTGCCTGCCGCGCTGGTGGTTATTGCTGAACACGTTGGCCACCTTGTGGTGACGGCGAACATCGTTAAACGTGACCTGATCCGCGACCCGGGTCTGCACCGTTCGATGTTTGCAAACGGCTTCTCGACGATCATCTCCGGTTTCTTTGGCTCCACGCCAAACACCACCTACGGTGAGAATATTGGCGTCATGGCGATCACTCGCGTTTACAGTACCTGGGTTATCGGCGGTGCGGCAATCATCGCAATCCTGCTCTCCTGCGTGGGTAAACTGGCGGCAGCGATCCAGATCATCCCGGTTCCGGTGATGGGCGGCGTGTCTCTGCTGCTGTACGGCGTAATTGGCGCATCTGGTATTCGCGTGCTGATTGAGTCCAAAGTGGACTACAGCAAAGCGCAGAACCTGATCCTGACTTCCGTTATCCTGATCATCGGCGTGAGCGGCGCGAAGGTACACATCGGCGCGGCCGAGCTGAAAGGCATGGCGCTGGCGACCATCGTTGGTGTGGGCCTGAGCCTGATTTTCAAGCTGATTTCCGTGATCCGCCCTGAAGAGGTGGTGCTGGACGCTGACGAAAGCGAAAAAGCGTCACACTGATCGTAAAACCGGGTGGACGATCCGCCCGGTTCTCTCCTGGCAGGTTCCGTGCTAAACTCCGTTCCGATTTTATGTAAGATCTGGTTGAGGTACTTCTGAACGGACCGGCACAGCTCTCTCTGCCACTCTATCTCCCTGACGACGAAACTTTCGCGAGTTTCTGGCCGGGTGATAACCCCTCTTTACTGGCTGCACTGCAGAACGTGCTGCGCCAGGATCACAGCGGATACATCTATATCTGGTCACGCGAAGGCGCGGGACGCAGTCACCTGTTGCATGCCGCCTGTGCTGAGCTTTCAGCGCGGGGGGATGCGGTAGGCTATGTACCGCTGGATAAACGTACCTGGTTTGTGCCTGACGTGCTGGAGGGAATGGAACATCTCTCCCTGGTCTGCATCGATAACATCGAATGCGTGGCGGGGGATGAGCCGTGGGAAATGGCGATCTTTAACCTCTATAACCGTATCCTGGAGTCGGGCAAAACCCGGCTGCTGATCACCGGCGATCGTCCGCCGCGCCAGCTGAATCTGGGGCTGCCGGATCTGGCCTCCCGACTCGACTGGGGGCAAATCTACAAACTGCAACCGCTGTCAGATGAAGACAAACTCCAGGCGCTTCAGCTGCGCGCCAGACTGCGCGGATTTGAACTGCCGGAAGACGTAGGGCGCTTCCTGCTCAAGCGTCTGGACAGGGAAATGCGCACGCTGTTTGATACGCTCGATCAGCTCGATCGCGCCTCCATTACCGCCCAGCGCAAGCTCACCATTCCGTTTGTGAAAGATATTCTGAAGCTTTGAGTTTTTTTGCCCGGTGGCGCTGCGTTTACCGGGCCTACGGGATCGAGTAGGCCGGGTAAGGCGCAGCCGCCAACCGGCTAGAGGTCTCCCATCAGGTGCTCCACCAGCAGCGGAATCGGCCTCCCTGAGGCCACGCTTCTGCCACCCTCACGCCACAGCGCCGTACCGCTAATATCCAGATGCGCCCACGGGATTGTCGGCGGGCAGAAGTGATGCAGCAGCCACGCCGCCGAGGCACTGATTGCCGCATTGTTGGGCGGCGTATTGCACAGATCGGCGATGGCGCTGTCGGTCTGCTTTTTCAGCCGCGCATCCAGCGGCAGGGACCACACTTCATCTCCGCTCTGTTTTCCTGCCTGCGTCAGCGCCTGGCTCAGTGGCTCGTCCTGGGTCATCAACCCGCTCAGCTCATATCCCAGCGCTTTGACCACCGCACCCGTCAGCGTTGCCATATCGATAATGTAGCGCGCCTGCGGATGGCGCTGGCTGGCCCAGGCGATAGCGTCTGCCAGCACCAGTCGGCCTTCGGCATCGGTATTGTTGATTTCAACCGTGGTGCCGTTGCAGGCTCTGGCTACCGTGCCAGGCTGCATGGCGTCCGGGCCGATGGCGTTTTCTGCCAGCGCCAGCACGCCCATGAGGCGCACGGGGAGCGCCAGCTCTGCAACGGTCAGCATCAGCCCCAGAACGTTCGCTGCCCCGCACATGTCATATTTCATGGTGTACATGCCCGCGCCGTCCTTGAGCCACAGGCCGCCGGTATCGAAGGTAATGCCTTTACCTACATAGCAGCGCACCGGGCCGTCAGAAACACCGTCATAGTGAATAGCCAGCAGTCGTGGCGGGCAGGAGGCGCCTTTGCCAACGGCGTGAAGCAGCCCCAGACCCTGCTCAACGATCTGCTTTTCATCCAGCACTTCACAGCGCAGGGCAGGGAAGGCCGCGCACAGCGTCTGCGCCTCCTGCACCATAAACTGCGGCGTGCAGCGGTCGGAGGGGGTATCGGCCAGACGGCGTGCGGCGACCATTCCACGGCCAATGGCGAGCTGCTGGCGGAAGATAACGTCCAGCCGCGCCTGCTGTTCTGGCAGGCAGAGGGCGGTAACGTGCTCAACGCGCAAAGTGACATCGTCCGCTTTCTTCAGCTGCAGATCGCTAAGCCTGTGCGACTGATTAAAAAGAAAACGCAGGACCTGTTGCAGCACAACGTCGTCAATGTGGGTGACATCCAGGACCACGTCGGTACTGACGGGCGTGGCCAGGAGCGGACGGAGTGCCGTAAGCAATCCTTCGGTAAGGCTATCCTGCCAGAGAGCATCTGGCACCAGCGTGATGCGTGCAAAAGGCGCACAGCCAAAACGGGTGTCGGCAACGGCATCTTGCCCGCGCATTTCCGCAATCAGTGGCGTGTCCGGCAACAGCGTAGACGTGCTGCGGGCGATGAGGTGGCCGTGTGGCTTTACGTCAGAAAGGGCGGTGATCAGCTGATACGTCATCATCATTACTCCTCAATCGGTGCGCGGATCCGTGCGGCATAGGCCTGCATCCATTCATCATCCACCGCCTGATAGTGCGTTTTTTCCCGCAGGCGTTCGGCGCGAAACACGGTCAGCGGCTGGCGTGCCGTCGCCACCACAAAGGAGAACGTTTTAATGTTGGTGGCGGCGCCAAATTCACCTTTGTTATTCATGCATACCACGGAGAGATCCCCCGCGCGGCCAAAGCGCGACATCAGCTTGTCTTCCAGCTCGAACACCACGGAATCTGCCGCCTGCTGCGGAGACATCCCCTGCGCCATGCGGCGAACAATTTCGTAGCTGGTGCAGCCTTTCATCAGATCTTCGCCCACGCCCGTGGCGGTGGCGGCGCCGGTTTCACTGTCGCAGTAGAAGCCGGAGCCGATGATCGGCGAATCGCCAAGTCGGCCGCGCTTTTTCATAAACAGGCCGCTGGTGGAGGTCGCCACGCTCATGGATCCCTGTTTGTCGAGACCGATAATCCCGACCGTGTCATGGCCATCGTAGGGGCTTAAGCCTTTATCCAGCGTCTCCCGGCAGCGCTTGCGGTAGTGCTGCATGGCCCGGTCGGTGAGCATCGTTTTGTCGGCAAAACCCTGGCTCAATGCCCACTCGCGTGCGCCCTGGCCGACCAGCAGGCTGTTATAGCGCTGGCGGCTTAACGCCTGCGCCACGCGTACCGGGTTGGCGATATCCACCAGATTTCCCACGGCGCCAAACGCCAGCGTGTCGCCGTCCATGTAGGCGGCGTCCAGTTCCACCTCGCCATTTTCGGTTGGTAGCCCGCCGTAGCCGACCGATTTATAGAACGGGAAGTCCTCGACGGCGGCAACGGCATCCACGACCGCGGCAGCCACCGGTTTCCCTGCTGCCAGCGCAGAGGCCGACTCGGTGACGCCTTCAAGCGCCATTCGCCAGGTGGCGATAATTCCCCACATGCTTTACTCCTGTTTTGCAAGGGTGGTGTCGGTTTGCGTCACGGTGGCAATCTCCGCGGCGCGGTACTGTTTATCCACGATACGCATGAATGGCAGATACAGCATCGCGCCAATCAGCAGGTTGATAAGCTGCATGATGCTGCCGCTGAGATGCCCGGTGACGATAAAACCGCTGATAACAGGCGGCAGCGTCCAGGGGATAAACACCCCGGTGGTGACGGCGACCGCACCAATTTTCATTGCCACGTACTGCACGGTGACCAGCACCAGCGGCACCAGATTGAACGGAATGAGCATGATCGGGTTCATGATCACCGGCAGGCCGAACAGAATCGGCTCGTTGATGTTAAACACCGAGGCCCCCGCGCCCAGGCGCGCCACTTCGCGCATGTTTTTACTGCGGGCGAAAATCAGCATCGCAATCACCAGCGACAGCGTGGCCCCTGCGCCGCCCATCCAGATCATGTCAAAAAACTGTTCGGTGATAATGTGCGGAGGGGTGGCACCGGCCTGAATGGCGGCGATGTTATCGGTCTGGTTCTCCATCCACAGCGGGCGAATAATGCCGTTGATCATCGAACCGGAGTTAATGCCCACTGACCACAGAATGGTGATGCTGAATACGGTCATCAGCGCGCCAAAATAGGAAGTGCCGTAGTGGCGAACCGGGGTTGCTACTACCTCGTAAATAAACTGATGGATGGTGTTGTAATGGGTGTTTTCAAAGCCGATGCGGATCATCAGCACCAGGATCATCACCAAGAGGGCAGGGATCAGCGCCGCGAATGACTCCTGCACCGCAGGCGGCACGCCATCCGGCATTCTGATAACCAGTTTTTTGCGCTTCAGCCAGCAGAACAGCTCCGTCCAAAGCAGAGAGCCAATCATCGCCACGAATAACCCTTTACTGCCAATCCACTCTACCGGCATGACGGTGATGCCACCCTGTTCCGCCACTTTGATAAAAGGGGTCAGGATCAGAAAGGCGACCAGCGCCAGAATGCCGCAGGAGATACGGTCTTCGCCATAGTGTTCAGCCAGGCGATAGGCGACCAGGAAGCTGATAAACAGCGACATGGTCGAGAACACCGCGTTGAACGGGATTTCGATAATCGCGCTCCAGCTTTCCCCAAACGCCTGAGACATAAACTGCTGATAGGTTTGATTGGGAAAGGAGGAGATCACCAGCAGGATAGAGCCGACGATGATAAACGGCATGAATGAAACGTAGGCACCGCGAATGGCACCAAGATGACGCTGCTGGGCCGTTTTGGCCGCCAGCGGCATCAGTTTTGCTTCAAGAAATCCCAGAACATTGTTCATTGTGAACTCCGTACAAGATTGAGAGGTGTTGTTTATGTTATCTCTGGGGATTATCAGTGAAGCGCGGCGTGCGAAAGGTGAAATCGGTCACAAAGCAATCGCTGGTGTATTATAAATCTCATAAGATTAGTTCTGGAGTTTGTTGCGATGGAAATCAAACTGCACGCCAATGCGACCACGACGCCGCGCATCCGTCGTTATCTTCAACAGTCGGATAAGAGCGACAGAGAGCTGGCCGTCGAGCTGGGCATTTCGGTCACCACCGTCAGACGCTGGCGCAATCGCGACCAGGTGTCGGATAACCATACGGCGCCTAAAGTGATACACAAAGCGATGAGACAAGAGCAGGTTGCGCTGGTGAATGCCCTGCGTGACATTCTGGGCGCACCGTTGGATGACCTGCTGCTTATGGTCAACGACGTCCTGGGGATCGCTGTTTCCCGCGCCACCCTAAACCGCTATCTCAAACCGGCCGCTGCAAAGCAAAAAGGGGCCCCCT
>JABLTH010018420.1_pt1 | contig 25060 bp, 23 predicted proteins | sample 7875711 | NCBI WGS metagenome assembly JABLTH01 (sample SAMN14941262, study PRJNA633318) | bioreactor metagenome | isolation source: bioreactor | place: China | collected 2019-03-05 | reverse complement strand
CATGTAGGTCACGGTCTCGAAGCCGCGGTGCGGGTGGTCGGGGAAGCCGCCGATGTAGTCGCCCGGGTTGTCGGTGCCGAAGGCGTCGAGCATGAGGAAGGGGTCGAGCCGGCGCTGCAGGTCCTGCGTCAGCACGCGCACGAGCTTGACGCCGGCGCCGTCGCTGGTGGCCTGGCCTTGCACCAGGCGTTCCACGCCGCGCGGCCGCGTCACGAGGGGGGTGGGTTTGTCCATGGGTGCCAAGCTTAGCCCGCGCCCGGCCGCCTTGCCGGCGCGTCTTCTGTAAGCTGCACCCTCCGCAGGGCGACCGAAGCCGGATGAACGCACCCACCCCCGAAGCGCTGGCCGACCGCGTGGCCGCGGTGCGCGCCCGCACGCGGGCACTGGCCGCGCCGCTGTCGCCCGAAGACCAGTGCGTGCAGCCGATGCCCGACGCCAGCCCCACCAAGTGGCACCTGGCGCACACCACCTGGTTCTTCGAAGCCGTGGTGCTGCAGCCGCACGACCCCGCCTACCGGCCGTTCGACGAACGCTTTGCGCGACTTTTCAATTCCTATTACGAAAGCCTCGGGCCGCGCCACCCGCGGCCGCAGCGCGGCCTGCTGACGCGGCCTTCGCTCGAAGAGGTGCACGCCTATCGCTCGGCGGTCGACGCGGCGCTGCTGCGCTTCGTGCGGGCCGCGGACGCCGACACCCGTGCCGCCGCCTTCGGCCTGGTGGAACTGGGACTGCAGCACGAGCAGCAGCACCAGGAGCTGTTGCTGACCGACATCCTGTGCACCCTGTCGCACAACCCGCTGGCGCCGGCCGTGCGCGAAGGCGCGCCGCCGCCGCTGCCGGCGGCCGCGCCGGGCTGGGTGGAACACGCGGGCGGCGAGGTGCTGGTCGGCCACGGCGGCACGGGCTTCGCGTTCGACAACGAGACGCCGCGCCATGCCGTTCGCCTGCAGCCCTTCGCGCTGGCGAACCGGCTGGTGACGAACGCCGAGTACGAGGCCTTCGTCGCGGACGGCGGCTACCGGCGGCCGGCGCTCTGGCTTTCGGACGGCTGGGCCACGGTGCAGGCGCAGGGCTGGCAGCGGCCGCTGTACTGGCGCGACGGCGGCCGCCACTTCACGCTGCACGGCGAACAGCCGCGGCGCCCGGAAGAACCGGTGCTGCACCTCTCGTTCTACGAGGCCGCCGCCTACGCCGAATGGGCCGGCGCGCGGCTGCCGACCGAATTCGAGTGGGAAGCCGCCGCCACCGCGCCGCGGCCGCCGGCGCAGTGCTTCGGCTCCGCCTGGCAGTGGACGCGTTCTTCGTACGACCCCTACCCGCGCTACCGGCCCTGGGCCGGCGCGGTGGGCGAGTACAACGGCAAGTTCATGGTCGGCCAGATCGTGCTGCGCGGCGGCAGCCTTGCCACGCCGCCCGGCCACGAACGGGTCAGCTACCGCAACTTCTTCCCGCCGGCCGCGCGCTGGCAGTACAGCGGGCTCAGGCTCGCGAAGGACCTTCCCTGAGGGAGCGAATTCCATGAAGGCGATCTGGAACGGCACCGTCATTGCCGAGAGCGACGACACGGTGGTGGTCGAAGGCAACCACTACTTCCCGGCGGCGGCGGTGAACCCGAAGTTCCTGCTGCCCAGCAACACGCGCACCATGTGCGCCTGGAAGGGCGAGGCGCGCTACCACACGGTCTTCGTCGACGGCGACGCCAACCCCGACGCCGCCTGGTACTACCCGGCGCCCAAGGACGCGGCGGCGAACATCAAGGACCGCATCGCCTTCTGGAAAGGCGTCAAGGTCACCGAGTAGGCGCCATGGCCGAGCTCGGCGCGCTGCACCGGCGCCGGCTGCGCGAGGTCTGGCGCTCGGCCGGCTGGCCCTGCCAGGACGGGGTGGAGATCGAACTGCTCGCCGCCGGCTGGCTGGAGCGCGTGCGCGACGCCGAAGGGCGCGAGACGCTGCGCGTCACCGACGCCGGCGTGCAGGTGCTGGCCGCCATGCTGCAGAAGAACCGCGCCGCGCGCGACGCCCACGAAGCGCTGGTGGCGCGCGTGGCCGCCGAGATGCAGCGCGCCGGCCGCGTGGTCTGGCGCGGGCTGTCGCTGCGCGCGCCGCTGGCGGGCGCCGAGGCAGGCGAAACGCGCTGGGTGATGGCGATGCCCGACGTCTATTCGATCCGCCACACCACGGTGGAGGACTACGCCGAGCCGGTGGCGCACGAGATCAAGGTCCGGCGCGCCGACCTGCTGTCGGACCTGCGCCGGCCCGACAAGGGCGCCGCCTACCTGGCGCTGGCCAGCCAGTGCTGGTACGTGCTGCGCGAGGCATCGCCGAACCGGACGAGATCCCCGAAAGCTATGGCGTGCTGCTGGCGCGCGAAGGAGGCCTCGAAGTGGCGCGGCCGGCGCCGAAGCGGCCGCTGCGGGTGCCGTTTCCGGTCTGGATGGCGCTGGCGCGCGCCAACGCCGAGCCGGCGGCCGGCGACGAGGCACAGGGGCTGCTGGGCGGCGCCTGAGCAAGGGTGGCCCCGCGTTCGGAGGATCCCCCGGGGTGTCGGATTGATTTACAGTTGCTTACGGCACTGGCGAGTAGTCGACAGCAAGTGCTTGATGCAATTCGCATTTGCCAGGCTGGCGCGCCGCTTGCACGGTGCCGATATCCGGAGGCGGCCGGTCCAGTCGCCAGGTTCCCAGGGATGCAGATCATGAGTATCACTGCCGTTTCCAGAGTCGCCGCTGCCGCCGCCGCGATCTTCGGGCTGCCCGCCTGGGCCGCCGGCACCTGGGACTTCTCGGTCTGCAACGGCAGCACCACGGCCATCGGTACCGCATCCGGCACCCAGACCGGCGCCGGTGCGGTGGGCAACAGCTACGCCTGCGCCGCCAACGGCAGCACCACGCGCGACCTCACTGTCAGCGGCTGGGGCGCCGTAAGCAGCACCAACAACACCTTCGGCTCGGCCTGGGTCTCCTCGCAGGGAACCGACGGCTTCGGCGTCGGCGGCGGCTCCGAAGGCGGCGCGGGCACCTCCGGCAACAACGCGGCGCTGGACAACGATCCTTCGACGCTGGCGCCGAACATCATCGTGCTGAAGTTCAACAGCGCCGTCATCCTGGACAAGGTGACGCTGGGCTGGGCCCTGAACGACGCCGACCTCACGATCATGGCCTACACCGGCGCCGGCACGCCTTCCAGCTTCCTGATCGGCAAGACGGCGGGCAATCTGACTTCCGGCGGCGCGACCGCCGGCTGGAGCCTCGTGGAGAACGCGGGCGACGCCTCGCCCGACGCCCCCTTCCCGGCCTCCGGCTCCAACATCACATACGGTGTGAACGGCGGCGGGGTTGCCGCTTCGTACTGGCTCATCAGCGCCTACAACTCCAGCTTCGGCGGCGGCACGCTCGACACGCTGGTCGACTACGCCAAGCTGCTTTCGGTGACCACGCGCGACGTCGTCGCCAAGGTGGCCGAGCCGGGTTCGGTCGCGCTGGCGGGCATGGCGCTGCTTCTGGCGTGGGCGTCGCGGCGCCGCCTGCCGATGCCGACGCTGCGCCGCGGCTGACGCGGCCCGCCGGCACTCCGGCCCGGAAGGCGCCCCGCGGGGCGTCTTTTCGTTTTGCGGTGCCGTCAGCGCAGCGAAGCCAGCAGCGCGCCCGCTTCCTTGCGGCTCTGGAAGGGTCGGGGACTCTTCAAGGCCGCTTCGAGCTCCTCGCGCGCCTCGTTGCGGCGCCCGCTGTCGGCCAGCGCACTGGCCAGGTGGAAGCGGATCTCCGCATTGTCGGGCGCGCGCAGCCGCGCGTCGCGCAACAGCTGCAGCGCGCGGTCCTTCTGGCCGGCCCGGAAGGCCGCCCAGCCGGTGGTGTCGATCACGTTCGGGTTGTTCGGCTGCACCGCCAGCGCCAGTTCGGCGGTCTTCAGCGCCGCCGGGTCGTTGAGCATGATCTGCACGCCAGCCAGGTTGTTCAGCGCCTCGGCGTCACGCGGCGACTGCTTGAGCACCGCCTCGTACGCGGTGCGGGCCGCGTTCCAGTTGCCGGCGCGCGCCTGCACGTCGCCGATCACCTTGCGCACCAGCAGGTCCTGCGGGCGCTGGCGCAGCCAGGCTTCGGCCACCTGCACCGCGCCCGGCAGGTCGGCCAGCGCCTGGGTGCGCACCAGCCGCAGCACGCTGTCGGTGGAGGGCTCGAGCTGGTGGGCGTGTCGGTAGGCGTCCACCGCCGCCGCCCCCTGGCCGCGTTCGGCCGCCAGCGCACCCAGCAGGCTCCAGCCGACCGCCGACTTCGGCCAGCGCACCTGGAGTTGGCGCGCGCGCTGCTCGGCCTTCGCGAACTCGCCCTGGCGGATCTCGACGTCGCCCATCAGGGCTTGTGCCGGCAGGAAGGCGGGATCGGAATTGAGCGCCTTCTCCAGGCTGTAGGCGGCGCCGGACAGGTTGCGCGCCGCGACCTGCAGCAGCGCGATCTGGACCTGCAGCGGGGCGTCGAAGTTGGCCACCCGGGTGGCGTTGGTGAGCGTGGTGCGGGCGGCGTCGACGTTCTCGCTGGCCAGATACGCGCGGGCGATGGTGACCAGCGCCGTGGCGTTCTCGGGCGCCTTCGCGGCCAGCTTGCGGCTGGCGTCCAGCGCCGCCGGCGCGCGGCCGCCGCGCAGGTGGAAGTCGACCAGCGCGATCGCCGGCCTCAGGTCGCCCGGCTTGGCGAAGTCGACCGCCTTCTCGTACCAGCGCTGCGCTTCGGTGGTCTGCCCGCGCAGCTCGGCCAGGGCCGCCATCTCGGCGATGGCCTCCTGGTTCTTCTCGTCGATGCGCAGCGCGTCGTTCAGGCGCGACGCAGCCATGTCGTAGTTGCGCGCCGCCGCCTCCAGCCGTGCCAGACCGACGCGGGGGCCGATCTGGCGGTCGTCGACCGCGAGCGCCTGCTCGAAGGCCTTGCGGGCGCCCGCGGCGTCGCCGTTGCGCGCACGTGCGGTGCCCAGCAGCTGCTGCATCCCGCTGTCGGAGGGGCGCCGCCTGGCCAGGTCCTCGGCGATGGCCACCGCCTTCGCGGGCTGCTGGTCCTGCAGGTACAGGCCCACGAGCGCGGCGCCGGCGAGCGCCTGGGAAGGGTCCTTGCGCCAGGCGGCCTCGAGCTCGGGCCTTGCCTCCTGCGGCCGGCCGCTGGCGATCAGCGCCTGGCCCAGCGTCGCGCGCAGCAGCGGCAGGTCCTGCGACGTCAGCGCTTCACTCAGCATGCGCACCGCGCGCGCCGGCCGGCCCTGGGCGATGTGGGCCTGCGCCAGCATCGCCATCGCCTGGGCGTCGCGAGGCGCGACCTTCAGGTGCTGCTCCAGTGCCTCGACCGCGCGCTCCTGGTTGTTCTCGGCCAGATAGACCTGGGCCAGCAGCTTCGAGACGCCGCCGCCGGCCTGCGCGCGCTGGGCCATTTCCAGGTAGGGCCGCGCCTTCTGGGGCTGGCCCAGGCCGAAGTGCGCCAGGCCGGCCAGCAGCAGCACCTGCGGCCGGTAGCGCAGCGCCTCGATCGGCAGCGGGTCGAGCTGGGCCGTGATCTCGGTCATCGCGACGCGCGCTTCCGCCGCGTTGCCGTCGCGTTCGGCCAGCAGCGCGCGCAGCCAGGCCACGCGCGGCTCGGTCGGCGCGCCGCGGCGCAGTTCGGCGATGTCGCGGCGCGCGTCCTCGGCGCGTCCCAGGTCCAGGTAGAGGCCGGCGCGGGCGATGCGCGCTTCGACATGGTTGGCGCGCTGCGTCAGCGCGCGGTCGTAGGCGGCGAGCGCGGTCTTGGTGTCGCCGCGCACCAGCGCGACGGCGCCGCGCTGGTACCAGGCGTCGGGATTCGCGGGCGACAGGGCCAGCGCCTTGTCGACCGCGATCTCGGCCTCGGGCAGCTGGCGCGAACGGATGCGGATCGGCACTTCGGCGAGCCAGCTCTCGGCGGCCCTGGGGTCGAGCGCGCGTGCGTCCTCGACGCTGCGCAGCGCGTTGCGCGACTCGCCCCGGTCGGACTGGGCGCCCGCGCGCAGCAGCAGCAGCTGGGCCTGAACGCCGGCGGGCAGTCCATTGGGGGAGAAGCGCGGCTGGTCGAGCACCAGGTCCTGCTTGCCCATCGCCAGCGCGGCCTGCGCCAGAGGCAGCACCACCTCGGCCCGGTTCACGCCCAGCCGCAGCGCTTCGTCGAAGGCGGCCTCGGCGGCCGCGTACTCGGCGTTGGCCAGCAGCGCACGGCCCAGCAGCACGTGGGCGGGCAGCATCTCGCGGTCGATCTGGAGCGCGTTCTTGAGCTGCACGATGGCGCCCCCGAGGTCGCGCCGCTCGAAGCGGGTCAGTGCGTCTTCGTAGTAACGGCTGGCCTTGGGGTCGCCGGCGCCGAAGGCCAGGGGCGCAGCCAGCAACAGCGCAGCGGCGGCGGCGCGCAGCGCGGCGGTTCTGGGCTGGAAGCGGAGGTGACGCACAGCCCCCGATCCTAGGAGATTCCCTGGCCGCAACCGCGGGGCCGCGCCTGCCGGGCGAGTCCGAACGGCGCACAATTCGCCGAACCGCGCCTCTTTGGAGTCCGCTGCCCATGAAGTTCCCTTCCTGGCCGGCCCTCGTGCTGACCACCTGCCTCGCCGCCGCCTTGCCCGCCCTCGGCGCCGCCGGGCTGCCTTCGCGCAACGTGGCCTGGCTGCCGGCCGCCGCCGACGCCGACATCGACCGCGCCTTCGCGCAGGCGCGCGCGCAGGGCAAGCCGCTGCTGCTGTACTGGGGCGCCAGCTGGTGCCCGCCGTGCAACCAGCTCAAGGCGACGCTGTTCAACCGCCAGGATTTCGCGGCGCAGGCGAAGTCCTTCGTCGCGGTGGCGGTCGACGGCGACCTGCCCGGCGCGCAGCGCCTGGGCCAGCGCTTCAAGGTGAGCGGCTACCCGACGCTGGTGATCCTGAGCCCGGCCGGCCAGGAACTCACGCGCCTGCCGGGCGAGGTGGACGCGGCGCAGGTCATCGCGCTCATGCAGCTGGGCCTGGCCGGCGGCCGGCCGCTGAAGGACGTGCTGGCCGACGCGAAGGCCGGCAAGCCGCTTTCGGCCAACGAATGGCGTCTGCTCGCCTTCTATTCCTGGGAGACCGACGAGGAGCAGCTGGTGCCCAAGGCCGAAGTGCCCGGCCTGCTGGCCCAGCTGGCGGCGGCCAGCCCGGCGGCCCACCCGCCGGCAGATAGCGAGACCACCACCCGCCTGTGGCTGAAGGCGCTGGCCGCCAGCGACGACGGCAAGGGCGTCAAGCCCGACGCCGCGCTGCGCGAACGCGTGCTGCGCGTCGTCGCCGACCCCGTGCTCACGCGCACCCACATGGACGTCATCGGCAACGGCGCCGCCGACCTCGTGCGCGTTCTCTCGGGCGATGAAACGCCCGAGCGTTCGCCGCTGGTGGCGCAGTTCGACGCCGCGCTGCAGCGCCTGGCCGCCGACGCCACGCTCTCGCGCGGCGACCGCGCCACCGCGCTGGCTTCGCGCGTGGAACTGGCGCGTCTGGGCCTGCCCAAGGAACAGGCGCAGGTGCAGCTGCCCGAGGCGCTGCTGAAGACGGTGCGCGAACACGTGGCGCTCGACGACCGCGAGATCACCGACCCGTACGAACGCCAGGCCGTCATCACCGGCGACGCCTGGATCCTGGGCCAGGCCGGCCTGTGGACCGAAAGCGACGCGCTGCTCAAGGCCAACCTCTCGAAGAGCCAGTCGCCCTACTACCTGATGAGCCAGCTCGGCGGCAACGCGAAGAAGCAGGGGCGACCGGAAGAGGCGCTGCGCTGGCACCAGCAGGCATGGGAGAAGAGCGTCGGGCCGGCGACGCGGCTGCAGTGGGGTTCGCGCTACCTCACCGAGCTGGTGGACCTGGCGCCCAAGGACGGCGCGCGCATCGAGAAGGCGGCGGTGCAGCTGATCGCCGAGGCCGGGCGCGACAGCGCCGCCTTCGAAGGCCGCAGCGTGCGTTCTCTGCAGCGCATGGGGCGCAAGCTCAACAGCTGGAACGCCGACGGCCGGCATGCCGCCACCCTGAAGCGCCTGCAGGCGCAGCTGGACGTCGTGTGCCGCAAGGTCGACGCCGGCCAGCGCGCCGCCTGCCAGGGCGTCTTCGCTCCCGCCAAGGCGGGCTGAGTTGCCCGACCGCGCGCGTCGCCGCCTGCTGGCGGGCGTGCTGGCCGCGCCCGCGGCCGGTGCCGGCTGGGCGCAGGGCGACGACGAGCGCCCGGTCAACGGCCGCTGGGTGCACGCCTGGGCCGGCTTCGGGCGGCCCCTGCTCGGCCCCGACTACACCCACTTCCCCTATGCCGACCCGGCGGCGCCCAAGGGGGGCACGCTGTACTGCTGCAACCCGGACCGCCGCTCCAGCTTCGACAAGCTGAACTACTTCAGCATCAAGGGCAACGCGCCCTGCGGCCTGCTGCACTACGTTCACGAGACGCTCGTGGTGCGCGGCGCCGACGAGCCGATGACGATGTACGGCCTGCTGGCCGAGGCGATCTGGGTCGAGCCCGACTACTCGGCGGTGGCCTTCCGACTGCACCCGGCGGCGCGCTTCTCCAACGGCGACCCCGTGCTGGCCGAGGACGTCAAGCACAGCTGGGCGTGCATGGTCGGTGCCGACGCGCGGCCGGAGTGGCAGGTCTACATGGCCGCGGCGGAGGCGGCCGTGGTGGAAGGCGAGCGCCAGATCCGCTTCCGCATGAAGGAACGCAGCACCGACGCCATCTTCAAGCTCGCCACGCTGCTGCACGTGTTCTCGCGCCGCTGGGGCGGCGGCAAGCCCTTCGGCCAGGTCGTGAGTGAGCCGCCCATCGCCAGCGGGCCCTACGTGATCGAGCACACCGAAGGCGGCCGCCGCATCGACTTCAGGCGCCGCCCCGACTACTGGGCGCGCGACCTGCCGGTGCGGCGCGGCTTCTTCAACTTCGACCGCGTGGTCTACCGCTACTACCAGGACGAGGACATCCAGATCGAGGCCTTCAAGGCCGGCGAGTTCGACTTCATGCGCGCCTACAGCGCGCGTGTGTTCCACCGCCAGCACAAGGGCCGCGCCTGGGACCAAGGCCGCATCGTCAAGGTCCTGCTGCCCACCGAGACGGTGGAGGCGCTGCAGTCGTACTACATCAACCTGCGGCGGCCGAAGTTCCAGGACATCCGCGTGCGCGAGGCGCTGGGCCTGACCTGGGACTTCGAGTCGAGCAACCGCTACCGCAACTTCAAGCAGGCCGACAGCCTGTTCAACAACTCCCCCTACGCCGCCGAGGGGCCGCCGTCGCCCGCCGAGCTGGCGCTGCTGGAGCCCTTCCGCGCCGAGCTGCCGCCGCAGGTGTTCGGCCCGCCGTACCGCGCCCCGCGCACCGGCGACGACCCGATGGCCCTGCGCCGCAACCTGCTGAAGGCGCGTGGCCTGCTCGAAGCCGCCGGCTGGCGCACCGGCGCCGACGGTCGCCTGCGCAACCGCAGCGGCGAGGCCTTCGAGTTCGAGTACCTGAACGCGAGCTCGAACGTCACGCGCGAGATCGACTGGGCGCGCAACCTGCGCAAGCTGGGCATCGTGCTGAACATCCGCAACGTGGACTACGCGCTGTACACGCGGCGGCTGGAGGAGTTCGACTTCGACGTCACCACCATCGTCGAAGGCCACTTCACGTTGCCTTCGGCGCAGGACTACCAGCGCATCTACTCCAGCAAGCTGGCCGACGTGAAGGCGAGCGACAACCTGCGCGGCGTGAAGAGCCCCGCGGTCGACCGCCTGCTCGACGCGATGGGCGCCGCGCAGACCCTGGCCGAGCTGCGCACCGCCTGCCGCGCGCTCGACCGCGTGGTGATGTGGAACCATTGGCAGGTGCCGCAGCTGTTCGCGGCCAACATCCAGCTCTCGTACTGGAACCGCTTCGGCCGCCCGGCGCGCGCGCCGCGCTACTACACCGTCTCCGTCACGGTCGACGTGGAGCCGCAGCTGGCCTGGCCCGACCTCACCTGGTGGGAGAAGAAAGCCTGAGATGCTGGCCTACGTCGTCAAGCGCCTGCTGCTGATGGTGCCCACGCTGCTGGGCGTGCTGACGGTCGCCTTCCTGGTGGTGCAGTTCGTGCCGGGCGGGCCGGTGGAACAGGCGCTTTCGCAGGCGCGCTCGCTCTCGGCCAGCGGCGTGTACCGCGCGCGCGGCGACAGCGACGCGCAGCAGGTGGAGCGGCTGAAGAAGCTCTACGGCTTCGACAAGCCGGCGCACGTGCGCTACGTGGAGATGCTGGGCAACTTCCTGCGCTTCGACCTGGGCACCAGCTTCGCGCAGAACAAGCCGGTGGCGCAGCTCATCGGCGAGAAGCTGCCGGTCACGATCACGCTCGGGCTGGCCACGCTGCTGGCGACCTACCTCCGGGCGCTGCCGCTGGGCATCGCGAAGGCGGTGCGCGAAGGCAGCGCCTTCGACGTCGTCACCTCGGTGGCGGTGCTGGTGGGGTTCGCCATTCCCGGGTTCGTGCTCGGCGTGCTGCTCATCGTGCTGTTCGCCGGCGGCAGCTACTGGGACCTGTTCCCGTTGCGCGGGCTGGTCTCCGACAACTGGGCGCAGCTGCCGTGGCCGGCGCGCGTGGCCGACTTCCTGCACCACCTGGTGCTGCCGCTCACCTGCCTGTGCATCGGCAGCCTGGCCACCACCAGCTTCCTCACGCGCAACACCTTCATCGAGGAACTGCGCAAGCAGTACGTGCTGGTGGCGCGGGCGAAAGGCCTCTCGCAGCGCCAGGTGCTGTGGCAGCACGTGTTCCGCAACGCGCTGGTGCCCATCGTGACCGGCTTCCCGGCCGCCTTCGCGGGGGCCTTCTTCGGCGGCTCGCTGCTGGTGGAGACGCTGTTCTCGCTCGACGGGCTGGGCCTGCTCAGCTACGAGTCGCTGATCCGCCGCGACTACCCGGTGGTGCTGGGCTCGCTGTACCTGTTCACGCTGATCGGCCTGGCCATCAAGCTGGCGGCCGACGTGATCTACACCGTGGTCGACCCGCGGGTGCAGTTCCAGGCGGTGGGGCGATGAGCGAGCTCTCCTTGTCGCCTGGGGGGCGCGCGTGGGCGCGCTTCAAGCGCCATCGACTCGGCTTCTTCTCGTTCTGGCTGCTGCTGGCGCTGCTGGCGCTGAGCTGCGTGGCCGAGCTGCTGAGCAACGACCGCCCGCTCGTGGCGGTCTACGAAGGTCGATGGACCTTCCCCGTGTTCCACAACCCGCCGGAACGCTTCTACGGCGGCGACTTCGACACCCCCACCGACTGGAAGGACCCCTTCATCGCGCAGCAGTTCAGCCGGCCCGCCCACTGGCGGCTGCAGACGCTGAACCCGCACTCGGCCGATTCGGTGGACGACTTCCGCCGCGTGCCGAACCCGGCGCCGCCGAGCCGCTACAACTGGCTGGGCACCGACGAGGCCGGGCGCGACATGGTGGCGCGCCTGTTCTACGGCTGGCGCACGAGCCTGCTGTTCGGGCTGGCGCTCACGGCGATCGGCAGCGTGGCGGGCATCGCGGCCGGCGCGGTGCAGGGCTACTTCGGCGGCCGCGTCGACCTGGGGCTGCAGCGGCTGATCGAGATCTGGGCCTCGGTGCCCGAGCTCTACCTGCTGGTGATCTTCGCCTCGCTGTTCGCGCCCTCGATCGGCCTCTTGCTGCTGCTGCTGAGCCTGTTCGGCTGGATCGGCCTGGCCGACTACGTGCGCGCCGAGTTCCTGCGCAACCGCGGGCTGGACTTCGTGCGCGCGGCGCGTGCACTGGGCCTTTCCAACCGGCAGATCATCTGGCGCCACCTGCTGCCCAATTCGCTCACGCCGGTGATCACCTTCCTGCCCTTCCGCATGAGCGAGGCGATCCTGGCGCTGGTGGCGCTCGACTTCCTGGGGCTGGGCGTGCCGCCCGGCACGCCTTCGCTGGGCGACCTGGTGCGCCAGGGCAAGGCCAACCTGGACGCGTGGTGGATCATCGGCCCCACCTTCACGGTGCTGGTGGTGACGCTGCTGCTGCTCACCTTCATCGGCGAAGCGCTGCGCGACGCCTTCGACACGCGCAAGTCATGACGGCGCCACTGCTGGAGATCGAGAACCTCACGGTGCGCTTCGGCGACAGCACCGTGGTCGACGGCGTCTCGTTCGCCATCGCGGCGGGGGAGAAGTTCGCCCTCGTCGGCGAGTCGGGCTCGGGCAAGTCGATCACCGCGCTGTCGGTGCTGCGGCTGGTGGACGGGGCGGCGACGAGCGGCGCGATCCGCTTCGCCGGCGAGGACGTGCTGGCCAGGAGCGAAGCCCAGATGCGCGGCCTGCGCGGCGCACGCATCGGCATGATCTTCCAGGAGCCGATGACGGCGCTCAACCCGCTGTACACGGTGGGCCACCAGATCGCCGAGGTGCTGCGCCTGCACCAGGCGCTGCGCCCGAACGCGGCGCACGCGCGCGCGGTGGAACTGCTGGCGCGCACCGGCATCCCGGAACCCGAACGGCGCGTCGGCAGCTACCCGCACCAGCTCTCCGGCGGCCAGCGCCAGCGGGCGATGATCGCGATGGCGCTGGCCTGCCGCCCCGAGCTGCTGATCTGCGACGAGCCCACCACCGCGCTCGACGTCACCGTGCAGGCGCAGATCCTGGCCCTGCTCGACGAACTGCAGGCCGAGATGGGCATGGCGCTGCTGTTCATCACCCACGACCTGAACCTGGTGCGCCGCTTCACCCACCGCGTGGGCGTGATGGAACGCGGCCGGCTGGTGGAAAGCGGCGCCACGGCCGAGGTCTTCGCCCGCCCGCGGCACGACTACACGAGGCGCCTGCTCGCCAGCCGCCCGCAACGCCTGGTGCAGCCGCTGGCGGCCGAGGCGCCGCCGCTGCTGCAGGCGCAGGGCATGCGGGTGGACTTCGTCTTCCGGCGCGGCTGGTTCGGCCGCGGCTCGCTGGCCGCCGTGCGCGACGCCACGCTGACGCTGCGGCGTGGCGAGACGCTGGGCATCGTCGGCGAATCGGGTTCCGGCAAGACCACGCTGGGCATGGCGCTGCTCGCCTTGCAGCCCGTCGCCGGCGGCCAGGTGGCGCTCGGCGGCGAGCGCGTCGACGACGCGCCGCGGGCCACGCTGCGCCGGCTGCGGCGGCGCATGCAGGTGGTGTTCCAGGACCCGTTCGGCTCGCTCTCGCCGCGCCTGACGGTGGGGCAGATCGTCGGCGAAGGGCTGGCGCTGCACCGCCCCGAACTGGACATCGCCGGCCGCGAACGCCTGGTGGCCGAGGTGCTGGACGAGGTGGGCCTGTCCGAGCGCCACGGCGTCGCGCACGTGGCGCACCGCTACCCGCACGAGTTCTCCGGCGGCCAGCGTCAGCGCATCGCCATCGCGCGCGCGGTGGTGCTGCGGCCCGAAGTGTTGGTGCTGGACGAACCGACCTCGGCGCTCGACGTCTCGGTGCAGCAGCAGGTGCTGCAACTGCTGGCGGCGCTGCAGCAGCGCCACGGCCTGAGCTACGTCTTCATCAGCCACGACCTGGCGGTGGTGCGCGCGATGGCGCACCGCGTGCTGGTCATGAAGAACGGCGCCGTGGTGGAAGAAGGCGAGGCCGAGGCCCTGTTCGCCGCCCCGCGCGAGCCCTACACGCGCGAACTGCTGGCGGCGGCGCAGCTGGCCTGAGCTACAGCTCGATGGTCGCCAGCAGGATGCCGGCTTCGTCGGTTCGCGGCGCCACCTCGCAGCCGAGAGCGGCCAGCATCTTCAGCATCGGCACGTTGTCGGCCAGCACGTCGCCACGCAGGCGGCGCACGCCGTGGCGCGCCGCGTGGCGCGCCAGCAGCGCCAGCATCTGGCGGCCCAGGCCCTGGCGCTGCCAGGCGTCGGCCACGGCGACCGCGAACTCGGCTTCGCCACCTTCGCCATTCCCGTTCACCACGTAGCGCGCGTCGGCCACGATCACCGGCTCGTCGTCGTCGCCCTCGGCATGCGCCACCAGCGCCACGTGCGTGCGGTGGTCGATGCGCGTGAACGCGGCCAGCACCGGCGGCGGCAGCGCGCGCATGCCGACGTGGAAGCGCCGGTAGCGCGAGGCGGGGGAGAGCGCCATCACGAAGGCCTGCTCGGCTTCGTCGTCCTGCGGCAGCACCGGGCGCACCAGCACGCGGCGGCCGTCGTCCAGCAGCAGCGGGCGGATCAGCGACAGCGGCAGCCGTGGCGGCGCGGCGGCGGTGGCGGTGGCGGCGGCGACCGCGGTCATGCGCACACCAGCAGCTCGGCACGCCCGTCGCCGCGCAGCGCGCAGGCGATGGCGTGGCCGGCGCTCTCGGCCACGAACTCCTCGCCCGGGCCGAGCACGATGTCGCGCGGGTCGTGGTCGAGCGTGATCCAGGTCTGCCCGGCCAGGCCGCGCAGGCGGCTCTTCGGGGCCAGGTCGAGGTGGGTCAGGCGGTCCGGCGAGAGGGCCAGGCGGGCTTCGGCGGTGTCGATGAGCATGTTCGGCTCCTGGGTCAGGTGGCATGCGGCAGGCTCATGGATGAGAACCTGGCAAGTAGCACCGATGCGGCGAATAATCGGTGCAGGCTGCCCGGGGCTCAAACGATGGTTTGGAATCCTTGGCATTCCTGGAGCGCATGCGAACCCCTGACCCTGCCAAGCTGCCGCCGCTCGACCTGCTGCTCGCCTTCGAAGCCGCGGCACGCCACCTCTCGTTCACGCGCGCCGGCGCCGAACGCTTCGTCACCCAGTCGGCGATGAGCCGGCAGATCCGGGCCCTGGAAGACGACCTCGGCGCGGCGCTGTTCGAGCGCCGCCACCGCGCGCTGGTGCTGACGCCCGAAGGGCAGCGCCTGTTCGCCGCCTGCAGCAGCGTGCTGGCGCAACTGCGCGGCGTGGTGGCCGACATCCGGGCGCCGCTGCGGCGCGAGGTGCTCTCGCTCACCACCACGCCGGGGCTGGCGTCGCTGTGGCTGATCCCGCGCCTGCCGCGTTTCACGAAGGCGCACCCGGGCGTCGACGTGCGGCTGGACGCCACCTTCGAGCTGCGCAACCTGGTGGCCGAAGGCTTCGACCTCGCGATCCGCTACGGCCGCGCCGGCGCCGGCGACGGCGTGCCGCTGTTCGGCGAGACCGCGCAGCCGGTGTGCAGCCCGACCCTGCTGGCGGCGGGCCCGCCGCTGCGGGTGCCGGCCGACCTGGCGCAGCACACGCTGCTGCAGGTGGAAGTGCCGGCCGACTCGGGCATGCCGCTCGAATGGGCGCCCTGGCTGCAGGCGGTGGGCCTGCCCGACCTGCAGCCGGCGGCGCGCCTCACCTTCAGCGGTTACGGCGAGGCGGTGGCCGCCGCGCTGGCCGGCCAGGGCGTGGCGCTCGGGCGCCGGCCGCTGCTGGACCAGCTGCTCGCCGCCGGCCAGCTCGTCACGCCCTTCGCCGACCGCACGGCGATCCCGCGCGAGTACTCGCTCATCGTGCCTTCGGGCGCCCACGCGCGGCCGGCGGTGCGCGCGCTCGAGCGCTGGCTGCTCGACGAGGCGCGGGCGCTGCTATCGTGAGCGCACCCCAGCGAAAGGCCTCGATCGATGTCGCGCCCCGTCCTGCCTGAAGACCGCATCCACCCCGCCGTGCGCGACAAGGTGGCGCAGCACCACCGCGACGTCGTGCAGCAGGTGCAGGACGCGGTGGCCGCCCATGCGGTGGTGGTGGTGGGCATGCGGCAGAACCCGTTCCCGCGCAAGGCCCGAAAGGCGCTCGAAGCGGCCGGCGTGCCCTTCCACTACCTGGAGTACGGCAGCTACCTCAGCGCATGGCGGCGCCGCAACGCGCTGAAGATGTGGACCGGCTGGCCCACGCTGCCGATGGTCTTCGTCAAGGGCCAGCTCGTCGGCGGCGCCGACGACCTGGCCCGGCTCATCGCCAGCGGCGAGCTGAAGCGCCTGCTGGGCTGAGGTTCTACTTCAGCAGGCCTTCGGCCTTCAGCGCTTCCTGCACCGCGGGGCGCGCCGCCATGCGGGCCATGAAGGCGCCCAGGTGCTTGAGGCCGGTGATGTCCACGCCGACATGCTTGCCCCAGCCGGCCACCACGAACAGGTAGCCGTCGGCCACCGTGAATTGCGAGCCCATCAGGTAGTCGCGGCCTTCGAGCTGGCTGTTCACCCAGCCCAGCTTGTCCAGCAGGCGCTGGCGGAAGATCGCCTTCGCCTCCTCGGGCTGGTTCGGCTGGAACAGCGGCGAGAAGCCCTTGTGCAGTTCCGAGGTGACGAAGTTCAGCCACTCCATCAGGCGGTAGCGCTCCATGGTGCCGTAGGCGGGGGCCAGGCCCTTGGCCGGCACCTGGTCGGCGATGTACTGCACGATGACCGGGCCTTCGGTGAGGCGCTGGCCGTTGTCCAGCTCCAGGCACGGCACCTGGCCCTTGGGGTTGATGGCGAGGTAGTCGCTGCCGTCGGGCAGCTTCTTGGTCTTGGTGCTGGCCAGCACCGCGTCGAACTTGAGGCCCGCCTCGCGCAGCGCGATGTGCGGGCTGAGCGAACAGGCGCCGGGGCTGTAGTAGAGCTTCATGGTTTGCCGCCCTTCGGTCGGGTTGTGATGGGGCCGCGAAGATACTGCAAGCGGCGACCTTCCGTGGACCCAGGGGTAAGCCCGCACAATCGGCGCCCATGCGATCGTGGGCGTTCTTCGTCGCGGCCCTGCTGGCGCCGCTTGCCGCCGCCGCGGCGGGCGACCTGCCGGCCGGGTTGTCGACCTGCCGCCTGGCGGGGGTCGAGCACGAAGCCTGGTGCGGCAGCGTCGAGCGGCCGCTGGACCCCGCGCAGCCGGCGGGCCGCCAGATCCAGGTCCACTTCGCGGTGCTGCCGGCGCTGGCGCGCAACCGAAAGCCCGACCCGGTGTTCTTCTTCGCCGGCGGGCCGGGGCAGAGCGCCATCGCGCTGGCGGGCCCGGTGGGGCGGTTGCTGGGGCGCTTCTCGAACCGGCGCGACATCGTGCTGGTGGACCAGCGCGGCACCGGGCGCAGCGCGCCGCTGGCCTGTGACGACGAGGACCCGCGGCGCCCGCTGGCCGAGGCGGTCGACCCCGAACGGCAGCTGGCGCAGCTGCAGGAGTGCCGGCGCCGCCTGGCCGCGCTGCCGCACGGCGATCTGGCGCAGTACACCACCACGATCGCGATGCAGGACGCCGACGCGGTGCGCCAGCGCCTGGGTGCGGAGCGCGTCAACCTGGTCGGCGGCTCCTACGGCACGCGCGCCGCGCTGGAGTACCTGCGCCAGTTTCCGCAGCGGGTGCGGCGCGTGGTGCTGGACGGCGTGGCGCCGCCGGACATGGTGCTGCCGCAGACCTTCGAGCCCGACGCCCAGGCCGCCTTCGAAGCCGTGCTCGCGGCCTGCGAAGGCGAGGCCGCCTGCCAGCGCCGCCACCCGGCGCTGCGCGCGCAGTGGCGGCAGCTGGTGGCTTCGCTGCCGCGCGTGGTGACGGTGACGCACCCGTTCACCGGGGCCGAAGAGAGCTTCACGCTCACGCGCGACACGCTGGTCGGCCTGGTGCGCCTGCCGCTGTACCTGCCGGCGATGGCGGCCGCCTTGCCGGCGGCCATCGCCGCCGCGGCCCAGGGGCGCTTCACGCCGCTGGCGGGCTTGAGTGCGGGCACGTCCGGCCGGCCGGAGCTGGCGCTGGCGCAGGGCATGCACTTCTCGGTGGTGTGCGCCGAAGACGCGCCGCGCATGGCCGCCGGCGCGCCGGACGAAGCCTTCGCGCGCCTGTACCGGCGCACCTGCGCCGACTGGCCGCGCGGCACGGTGCCGGCCGGGTTCTACCGCGTGCCGCCGGCGCCGGTGCCGGTGCTGCTGCTGTCCGGCGGTGCCGACCCGGTGACGCCGCCGCGCCATGCGGAACGGGTGGCGCAGGCGCTGGGCACGAACGCGCGCCACGTGGTCGTGAAGGAAGCCGGCCATGGCGTGATGGGCCTGGGCTGCATGCGCGACGTGCTGTACCGCTTCGTCGACGCCGAGAGCGAAGCGCAGGCGCTGCTGGTCGACGCCGCCTGCGCGCAGCGCGTGCCGCGGCCGCCCGCCTTCGAACCGCCGGGAGCGCCGTGATCGAGGTCGAGTCGCTCGCCAAGCGTTTCGTGCAGGGCCGCGGCCGCGGGAAGCGCGAGGTGGTGGCGCTCGCCGGCGTGGACTTCAGCGCCGCCGACGGCTGCATCACCGGCCTGCTCGGCCCCAACGGCGCCGGCAAGACGACCACGCTGCGCATCGCCGCCGCGCTGCTGCCGCCCGACGCCGGGCGGGTGCGGGTGGACGGCATCGACGTCGCCGCCGAGCCGCGGCGCGCGCTGGCGCGGCTGGGCATGCTGTCCGACGCCAAGGGGCTGTACCCGCGCCTGACCGCGCGCGAGAACATCGTCTACTACGGCCGCCTGCACGGCTTGACGGCCGAGGCCGCGAACCGACGCGCGGAGACGCTGGCGGCGATGCTGGAGATGCAGCCGCTGCTGGACCGCCGCAGTGCCGGCTTCAGCCAGGGCGAGCGCATGAAGACCGCGCTCGCACGCGCGCTGGTGCACGACCCGCCGAACATCGTGCTTGACGAACCCACCAACGGGCTGGACGTGCTGGCCACGCGCGCGCTGCGCGCCGCGCTGCGCCGGCTGCGTGACGACGAAGGCAAGTGCATCGTCTTCTCCACCCACATCATGCAGGAGGTCGAACGCCTGTGCGACCGGGTGGTGGTGGTCTCGCACGGCCGCACCGTGGCCGCCGGCAGCGTGGCCGAACTGGCGGCGCGCACCGGCCTGGCCGACTTCGAGGAGACCTTCGTGCAGCTGGCCTTCACCGACGACGAGCGCCGCCACGGCGCGGGCCGCTGAATGCGCGCCGCCTGGACCGTGTTCCGCAAGGAACTGATCGACGCGCTGCGCGACCGGCGCACGCTGGCCGTGCTGCTGCTCAGCTCGGTGGCGGTGGGGCCGCTGGTGCTGGTGCTGGTGTCGGCGCTGGTCTCGGGCATCGAGAAGCGGGCCGAGGCACGCGAGGTGGTGGTCGAAGGGCTGCAGCACGCGCCTTCGCTGCGCAACTACCTGGAGCGCCAGACCTACAACGTGCGCGAAGCGCCCGCGGGCTGGGAGCGCGAACTGCGCGAGAGCCGCCTCGGCGACCCGGTGCTGCGCGTGCCGGCCGGCTTCGAGGACGCGCTGGCGCGCGGCGAGGCGCCGGTGCTGGAACTCTTCAGCCATGCCGGCAACCAGCGCGCGCAGGGCGGCGCGGGGCGCATCCGCGCGCTGCTGTCGGGCTTCAACCAGGAACAGGCGACGCTGCGGCTGGCCTTCCGCGGCGTGGCGCCGACGCTGCTGGAAGCGGTGCGGGTGGAAGACCGCAATCTCGCCGACCCGGCGGCGCGCGCCGCCCAGCTGACCACGCTGGTGCCCTACTTCGTGCTGATGGCGGTGGTCTACGGCGCGCTCGGGGCCGCGCTGGACACCATGGCCGGCGAACGCGAGCGCGGGTCGCTCGAGCCGCTGCTGATGAACCCCACCTCGCGTGCGGCGCTGGTGGCCGGCAAGTGGGGCGCGGTGGCCACGGTGGCGATGCTGATCGCGCTGCTGTCGGCCTTCAGCTTCCTGCCCGCGCAATGGCTGCTCAGGAGCGAGACGCTGGCGGCGCTGTTCCGCTTCGGCGCCGCCGAGGCGGCGGCCTTCGTGCTGGTGATCCTGCCGCTGGCCGGTGCGCTGTCGGCGCTGCTGATGGCCATCGCCATCCGCAGCAGGAGCGTGAAGGAGGCGCAGGCCAACACCACGGTGCTGGTGCTGGCGGTCTCGCTGCTGCCGCTGGTGTCGGTCTTCAACCAGGAGGGCCAGGCGCCCTGGCACCTGTGGACGCCGGCGTTGGCGCAGGTCACGCTGATGGGCCGGGTGCTGCGCGGCGAGGCCATCGGCCTGGCCCAGGCCCTGCCGCCGCTGCTGGTGTGCGGCGCGCTGGCTGCGCTGTCGCTGGCCTTCGTGGCGCGCCGGCTGGCGCGCGCGGCGCTGGAGTAGCGCGCCGCGACCGCCGCCTACTGCGTGGGCGTGGCGAGCGCGCGCGCCACTTCGTTCTGCCAGGGCAGGGCGTGCACGATCTCGTTGAGGTAGAGAGCCGCCTCCAGCGCGGTGAGGACCTCGCCTTCGTTGCCGATGAGGCGCAGGTTCGTCACCACCGCCAGCGGGTCGGCCATCGCGACGACGCCGTCGCCCACCTGCACCCAGTCCCAGGCGACACCGGCCTCGCCTTCGTCGGACGCGCTGCCCCAGAGGGTCTGGCCGGCGGCGGGTCCGTAAGGGTCCGGCGGTGCCGTGACGCGGGTGCCCAGGTGCTGCAGGCGCAAGCGCACGGCGCGCTGGGCCTGCCACAATACAGGGGGCCAGGCCCGCAGCGACCAGGGCGAAGAGCCGGCCAGTGCGGTACCGCTGTGGGGTGCGAGGGTGTGCTGCATGGGTCATATCTTTCGGCAGCGGCGGCGGATAGGAAAGCTGTAAACCCTTTCAGGGGTTCGGTGCCTGTCGTGACAAATGGGTGGAAGGCAGCGATAGATGCTTCCGGCTGAGTTCTCGTCGGTACTCCAGGCCAAGAGCCGCGAAGACTTCGGATCGGAAGTCGCGCGCTTCAGCAAGCGCCTGGGTTTCGACACCTTCAGCGCGGTTGCCGTACTCGACCGCGGGCTGGGCAAGTCGGAGTTCTTCGCCGTCGACAACGCACCCGCGGCCTACCAGGAGATCGCCTGGGACACCTCGCTGGCGCGGCGCGACCCGGTCATGCAGCACTGCAAGCGCGAGACGGTGCCCATCATCTGGAACCGCGACACCTACGCCAGCAGCGGCGAGGTCGACCTGTGGGAGCGGATCTCCAGCTTCGGCTACCACACCGGCATCTGCATGGCCTTGCACCTGCCCGAAGGACGCCACTTCGTCTTCGGCGTCGACCGCGACCAGTCACTGCCGAGCAACGCCGGCGAACTGCAGCGCGTGGTGGCCGACCTGCAGCTGTTCGCGGTCTACGCCCAGGACGCCGCGATGCGGCTGTTGCTGCCCAGCGTGCAGCAGGCGGAGCGGCCGGCACTCACCCCGCGTGAGCTGGAAGTGCTGCGCTGGACCATGGAAGGCAAGACCGCCTGGGAGGTGGGCGCCATCCTGGGCATCAGCGAGCGCACCGCCGTGCTGCACGTGAACAACGCGATGCACAAGCTCGGCTGCACCAACAAGCACCAGGCGGTGCTCAAGGCCCTGCGGCTGGGCCTGATCCACTAGCAGTCGTATCCAGGTGTATCGCCTTGCCGTCGGCGGCGGCTGCACCCTGTAAGAGTTGACAGTTCCCGGGTCGACCATGCGCTGTTTCAATTCATCGGCCAGTGCACGAAAGCACTCACTGCCCACCGATGGAGCGACACATGGATCTCAAGGAACCGACTGTTTCTCAGCCCCAGACGCAAGAAATGGTCCCCGCGGCTCAAGGGCCGATGGAACTCGATCCTTCGCTGTTCGCCTTCGTCAGCGGCGGTGCGCCGTTCAACACCTGGGGCAATGGCGCCCAGACGACGTCCAATACGTCCACCACCTCCTGAAGGTTGCGCGCTTAGGGGCGGCTGGTGATCCGCCTCTAGGCCTCTTGGCGTCACGGGTCTCATCCCTCCAGTTCCGTGATGCTTGCGGACCGGCCACGCCGGTCCGCATTTTTTTTGCTCCGGCAAGCCACCATGCGTCTGTTGTTCAGGCCTGAAGCCGTCGAGGCGCAGACCCAGCAGTGGCTGGGCCGGGTGCAGCTGGTGCGCCCGCTCGCGATGAGCGTGGTCACCGCCGGGGTCGTGCTCACGCTGGCGGCGCTGCTGGCCTTCGTGTTCCTGGCCCAGTACACGCGCAAGGCCACCGTGGGCGGCGTGCTGGTGCCCGACCTGGGCCTCATCCGCATCGTGCCCACCGCCAGCGGCAGCGTGCTCGAGCGCCGCGTCCAGGAAGGGCAGGCGGTGCGCGCCGGCGACGTGCTCTTCGTCCTGGCGCTCGAACGCTCCACGCTCGACGCCGGCACCCAGGCCCAGGTGCAGCGCAGCCTGGACGAGCGCGCGCGCAGCCTGAAGGAAAGCGCCGACCAGCAGCAGCGCCTGGTGGTGGCCCAGCAGGCCACGCTGGAGCGTCGGCTCGAAGCGCTGGCCAGCGAACTCGCCCAGCTCGAAGCGCAGGCCGCGGTGCAGCGCCAGCAGCTGGCGCTGGCACGCGACGCGCTGCGCCGGCTCGAGTCGCTGGAAAGCGACCAGTTCATCTCCACCGCCCAGGTCCAGGCCAAGCGCGAAGAGGTGCTGGGCCTGCAGTCGGCGGCGCAGGCGCTGGAACGCCAGCGCGCCGGCCTGCAGCGCGAGCAGGCCGCGCTGGCAGGCGAAAGGCGCCAGCTGCCGCTGCAGGCGCGCAATGCGCAGGGCGGCATCGAGCGCGACCTGGCCGCGCTGGCGCGCGAGGCGGCCGAGCAGGACGCGGCACGCCAGGTGGTGATCCGCGCGCCGCAGGACGGCACCGTGACGGCGCTGCATGCCGAAGTGGGGCAGAGCGTCTCGGCTTCGGCGGCGCTGGCCAGCCTGGTGCCGGCGGGTGCGCGGCTGCAGGCGCAGCTGTACGCACCTTCGTCGGCGATCGGCTTCGTGCGCGCCGAGCAGGCGGTGCGGCTGCGCTTCGAAGCCTTCCCGTACCAGAAGTTCGGCCACCGCGAAGGCCATGTGCTGCGCGTCTCGCGCACGCCGCTGGCGCCCAGCGAGCTGGCGGCGCTGGCGCTGCCGGCCGACGACGGCGCGCGTCAGGCGCTGTTCCGCATCACCGTGGCGCTGGAAGCGGCCGATGCCGAGCCGCTGCCGCTGGTGGCCGGCATGCGCCTGCAGGCCGACGTGCTGCTGGAGCGCCGCCGGCTGATCGAGTGGCTGTTCGAGCCGCTGCTGGGCCTGGAAAGGCGCATCTGAGATGGCTTTCGGACTGAACCTGGGAATCGGTGACAGCCGCGTGCCGGTGGTGCTGCAGACCGAAGCCGCCGAGTGCGGCCTCGCCTGCCTGGCGATGGTGGCTTCGGCGCTGGGCCACCGCACCGACCTGCCGACGCTGCGCCGGCGCTTCTCCCTCTCCGCCAAGGGCGTGACGCTGGCCGACCTGGTGCGCATGGCCGAGCAGATGCAGCTCAACTCGCGCGCGCTGCGCGCCGAGCTGGAAGACCTGCCGCAGCTGCGCACGCCCTGCATCCTGCACTGGGACCTGAACCACTTCGTGGTGCTCGTCTCCATCAAGCGCGGCGTCGCGCTCATCCACGACCCCGGGCGCGGCGCGCGGCGGCTGAAGCTGGAGCAACTGTCGCCCCACTTCACCGGCATCGCGCTCGAACTGCAGCCGGCGCCCGGCTTCGCGCCGGTGGAAGAACGGCAGCAGATCACCGTCGGCCAGCTTCTCGGGCCGGTGAGCGGTCTCAAGCGTTCGCTGGCGCAGATCTTCCTGCTCGCGTTCGCGCTCGAAGCCTTCGGCCTGCTGGCGCCCTTCTTCATGCAGTGGGTGGTCGACGGCGTGGTGGTCAGCGGCGACCGCGACCTGCTGCTCACGCTGGCGCTGGGCTTCGGCCTGCTGGTGCTGCTGCAGGTGGCCACCGCGGCGGCGCGGTCGTGGGCGGTGCTGTACCTGTCGGCCACGCTCAACCTGCAGTGGCTGGTGAACGTGTTCGCGCACCTGATGCGGCTGCCGGTGGCCTGGTTCGAGAAGCGGCACGCGGGTGACATCTGGTCGCGCTTCGGCGCCGTGCAGCAGATCCAGCGCACGCTGACCACCAGCTTCATCGAAGCCCTGCTCGACGGCCTGATGGTGCTGCTGGCGCTGGCGATGATGGCCGTCTACAGCGTGCCGCTCACGCTCGTCGCGCTGGCGGCGGTGGCGGGCTACGCCTTGCTGCGGCGCCTTCTGTTCCGCCCGCTGCGCGAGGCGACCGAGGAGTCGCTCGTCTTCGAGGCCAAGCAGGCCAGCCATTTCCTGGAGTCGCTGCGCGGGGTGCAGGCGATCAAGCTCTTCAACGCCCAGGCCGACCGCCAGTCGCGCTTCGCCAGCCTGGTGGTGGACACGATGAACGCCGACCTGGCGACGCGCAAGCTGGAGCTGGTGTTCTCGGTCGGCAACCGGCTGCTGTTCGGCGTCGAACGGGTGGTCGTGGTGGGCGTGGGTGCGCTGCTGGTGCTGCAGGGCAAGCTGACGGTGGGCATGCTGTTCGCGTTCATCGCCTACAAGGAGCAGTTCGCGCAGCGCATGGCGGCGCTCATCGACAAGGCGGTGGCGCTGCGCATGCTGCGCCTGCAGGGCGAGCGCCTGGCCGACATCGTGCTCACGGCGCCCGAGGCCGACAGCGCGCGCGACGCCGCACTCGCGCGCGACGCGGCGCCCGCGATCGAACTGCGCGACGTGAGCTTCCGCTACGCCGACGGCGAGCCCGAGGTGCTGCGTGGCGTGAACGTGAAGATCGAGCCCGGCGAGTCGGTCGCCATCATCGGCCCTTCGGGCTGCGGCAAGACCACGCTGCTCAAGCTGATGCTGGGCATCCACGCGCCCACCGGCGGCCAGGTGCTGGTGGGCGGGGTGCCGCTGGCGCGCCTGGGCGTGCGCGCCTGGCGCGACCTGGTGGGCGTGGTGATGCAGGACGAGCCGCTGTTCTCGGGCTCGATCGCCGACAACATCAGCTTCTTCGACCCCGCGCCCGACCGCGCCTGGATCGAGCAGTGCGCCCGCGTGGCCGCGGTGCACGACGAGATCGAGGCCATGCCGATGGGCTACCACACGCTCATCGGCGACATGGGCGCGGCGCTCTCGGGCGGCCAGAAGCAGCGCGTGCTCCTGGCGCGCGCGCTCTACAAGCGGCCGAAGATCCTGCTGCTGGACGAGGCGACGAGCTCGCTCGACGTCGACCGCGAGCGCGTGGTCAACCAGTCGGTGCGCCAGCTGGCGCTGACGCGCGTGATCGTGGCGCACCGGCCGGAGACCATCGCCTCGGCGGCGCGCGTGATCGCGCTGCACGAGGGGCGCGTCGCGCAGGACCTGCGCAGCGTGGTCGGCGCCCCGCCGATGCAGTGAGTCCGGCGCGTCAGCTGGTCTTGGT
>JABLTH010032631.1_pt1 | contig 25112 bp, 29 predicted proteins | sample 7875711 | NCBI WGS metagenome assembly JABLTH01 (sample SAMN14941262, study PRJNA633318) | bioreactor metagenome | isolation source: bioreactor | place: China | collected 2019-03-05 | reverse complement strand
GAACCTGCGCTCCAATATCGAGGCGCTGGATACCATCCTGGAGGCCGTGAACAAGACCGGCTACAAGATCGGCAGCGACGTCCTGCTGGGTCTGGACGTGGCCAGTTCCGAGTTCTTCAAGGACGGCAAGTACGACCTGGAAGGCGAAGGCAAGGTCTACACGCCGGCTCAGTTCGTCGATCTGCTGGCCGGCTGGAGCCGGCAGTATCCGATCGTCACCATCGAGGACGGCATGGCCGAGGGCGACTGGGACGGCTGGAAGCTGCTTACCGATACCATCGGCGACAAGGTGCAGTTGGTGGGCGACGACCTGTTCGTCACCAATCCTTCGATCTTCCGCGAAGGCATCGAGAAGAAGATCGCCAACGCCATCCTGATCAAGGTCAACCAGATCGGCACGCTGTCCGAGACGCTCGAGGCCATCGCGATGGCGGACGCCGCCAAGTACGCCGCGATCGTGTCGCACCGCTCGGGCGAGACGGAGGACACCACCATCTCCGACATCGCCGTGGCCACCACCGCGACCCAGATCAAGACTGGCTCGCTGTGCCGTACCGACCGCGTGGCCAAGTACAACCAGCTGGTGCGTATCGAGGAGCAGTTGGGCAGCGCCGCGCGCTACGCCGGTCGCCAGGCCTTCCCGAACCTGTCCAGCCTGCCGGGCTGACCGGACGCGGACGGCCCATGCTGCGCTGGATCGCCCTGATCCTGCTTCTTGTCCTGATCGGTCTGCAGGTGAAACTGTGGACCGGCAACGGGGGCGTGCACGAGGTGGAAACCCTGCGCGCCGCCGTGAAGAAGCAGACCGAGGACAACCAGCGCCTGCTTCAGCGCAACCAGGCCCTCGGCGCCGACGTGGACGATCTCAAGCACGGCGAGCAGGCGGTGGAAGCGCGCGCGCGCGGCGAGCTGGGCCTGATCAAGCCCGGCGAGACTTTCGACCAGGTGGTCGAGCAGCCCGGCGCCGCGTCCAGCGCCGCCGCGCCGCCGGCCGCCAGCGCCAGCAGCGGACCTTAGACATGACTTCCCTGTGGTGTGTGGTGCCGGCCGCCGGACGCGGTGCGCGGGTCGGCGGAGACATCCCCAAGCAATACCTGCCGCTGGCCGGCGAGCCGTTGATCCGGCACACGCTGGAGCGCCTGGCTGCGCACCCGCGCATTGCCGGCCTCATGGTGGTGCTCGGTGCCGGCGACGAGCGCTGGCCAGGTTGGAATCGCCTCGCCGGCAAGCCGGTGCGCACAGCCATCGGCGGTGCCGAGCGCTGTGACTCCGTACTCGCCGGCCTGGACGCGCTCTCGGCGGAAGTGGCGCCGGACGCCTTCGTCCTGGTTCATGACGCCGCGCGACCCTGTGTGCGCGCGGCGGATATCGACCGCTTGATCGACCTCGCCATGCCGGCGGGAGGCGGCCTGCTGGCGGCGCCGCTGCGCGACACGCTCAAGCGCGCGGATGCCTCGGGGCGCAGCCTGACTACCGAGCCTCGCGAAGAGCGCTGGCGCGCGTTCACGCCGCAGATGTTCCGCCGGGGCGATCTGGCCGATGCCTTGCGCGCCGCCGCGGCGGCCGGGCTCAAGGTGAGCGATGAGGCGATGGCGATGGAGCGGGCCGGTTTCGCCCCGTTGCTCGTCGAAGGCGCGGAGGACAATATCAAGGTCACGACGGCCGCCGACTTTGCGCTGGCCGAGTTCCTGCTGAGCAAGACGACGTGAGGACGTGCAGCGCATGATGCGGATCGGCCAGGGCTTCGACGTACACGCTTTCGGCGATGGCGATCACGTCATGCTCGGCGGTGTACGCGTGCCGCACAGCCGCGGCGTAATTGCCCATTCCGACGGCGACGTGGTGATCCACGCCTTGTGCGACGCCATCTTCGGCGCCTTGGCACTGGGCGATATCGGGCGGCACTTCCCGCCTTCGCAGGAACGTTGGCGCCATGCCGAAAGCCGGCTCTTCCTGCGCCATGCTTACACGCTGATGCGCGAGCGCGGTTATGCGATCGGCAACGTCGATGTGACGGTGATTTGCGAGGCGCCGAAAGTCGGTCCGCATGCCCAGGCGATGCGCGAGTGCCTCGCGGAAGACCTGCATTGCGATATCGACCGCGTCAGCATCAAGGCCACCACTACCGAGAAGCTCGGCTTCACCGGACGCGGCGAGGGCATTGCCGCGCAGGCCTGCGCGCTGCTGGTCCTGGCCTGAGCGAAGCGGAGGTCCGCGGCTCCGCCAGCCGGTTGCACGAGCAACTGGAACAGATCATCGACCTGTTGCGCCGGCACAAGCTGGTGGAACAGGTGGCGCATGCGCAGCATGGCCCGCACCAGGATCTGGTCGACAACTTGTTGCATCGCCAGCATCTGTCGGAGCTGCAGCGTCAACTGGATGGCCTGCATCCGGCCGATATCGCCTACATCCTCGAAGCTCTGTCGCTGGAAGATCGTCTCGCAGTCTGGCAGCTGGTGAAAGCCGATCGGGACGGCGAGATATTGCTCGAAGTCTCCGATGCCGTGCGCGAATCGTTGATCGCGGACATGGATCAGGGCGAGATCCTTGCCGCGGTGGAGCCGCTGGAGGCCGACGAGCTGGCCGACCTCGTCGAGGACCTCCCGACCGAGGTGCTGCCCGAACTGATGGCCAGCCTCGACGCGCAGCAACGCGAGCAGCTGCAGTCGGCGCTGTCCTGGAAGGAAGACCAGGTTGGCGCGCTGATGGACTTCGAGATGGTCACCATCCGCGAGGACGTCAGCCTCGAAGTGGTGTTGCGCTATCTGCGCCGCTTCGACGAGCTTCCCGCGCAGACGGACAAGCTGTTCGTGGTGAACCACGATAACGTGCTCACCGGGGTCTTGCCTTTGCACCGGTTGCTGGTGAATCCGCCCGAGACCATGGTGAGCGATGTGATGGCGCCGGACGTCAATACGTTCCATCCGGCGGACGATGTTTACGAGGTGGCCCAGGCCTTCGAGCGCTATGACCTGGTGACGGCGCCCGTGGTGGACGACGGAAGCCACCTGATCGGCCGCATCACCATCGATTCGATGGTCGATGTCATCCGTGAGGAAAGCGAGAGCGAGGCGCTGAGTCGCGGTGGCTTGCGCGAAGAGGAAGACATCTTCGCCTCGGTATGGAAATCCATACGTAACCGCTGGGCGTGGCTGGCCATCAATCTGGTGACGGCCTTCGTCGCGTCGCGCGTGATCGGGCTGTTCGAAGGCTCGATCCAGAAACTGGTGGCGCTGGCCGCCCTGATGCCGATCGTGGCGGGCATCGGCGGCAATTCCGGCAACCAGACCATCACCATGATCGTGCGTGCGCTGGCGCTGGACCAGATCACCACGGACAGCGTCAGGCGCCTGTGGCGCAAGGAGCTGGGGGTGGCGCTCGCCAATGGCCTGGTCTGGGGCGGCGTCATCGGTGGGGTGGCGTGGGCGCTGTACGGCAACTTATCGCTAGGCCTGGTGATGACGGCGGCGATGACGCTGAACTTGCTGCTCGCGGCTTTCTGCGGCGTCGGCATTCCCATGCTGATGGCGCGCATGGGGCGCGATCCGGCACTGGGCTCCAGCGTCCTGATCACCGCCATGACGGACAGCGGCGGTTTCTTCATTTTCCTGGGATTGGCGACGCTGTTCCTGATGTGACGCCGACGTCGGCATCCACTTTTCGGTTGGACTTATGAGCGATCTTCCTTACGCCTATGGCACGCCCCCGCTGGACGCACAGTTGCGCAGCGCGCCCGAAGACTTCTTTGTCGAGGAAATCCTGGGCTATGACGCCGACGGCGAAGGCGAACACGCGCTGCTCTGGGTGGAGAAGCGCGGCGCGAATACGGACTGGGTTGCCCGCGAACTGGCGCGTTTCGCAGGCGTACCGCCGGTGGCGGTCGGCTATGCCGGATTGAAGGATCGCCACGCGGTGACGCGCCAGGCGTTTTCCGTCCAGCTGGCCGGCAAGCCCGACCCGGACTGGAGCGCATTTCCTCATGCGGAGGTGAAAGTGCTGGCCGCGGCGCGGCACAAGCGCAAGCTCAAGCGTGGCGCCTTGCGCGGCAACCGGTTCGTGCTCGTGTTGCGGCAGGTGCAGGGTGATCGCGCCCGGGCCGAAGAGGTGCTGGCCCAGATCGCTGTGCGGGGCGTACCCAACTATTTCGGCGAGCAGCGTTTCGGCCGTGGTGGCGGGACCGTGGAGCAGGCGCGCGCGATGTTCGCGGGCCGCCGGGTGGATCGGGACAAGCGCGCCTTCCTGTTGTCCGCCGCACGCTCGCATATCTTCAACGAAGTGCTGGCGGCCCGCGTGGAGCGCGGCGCCTGGGATACGCCGCTGGACGGAGAGATCTGGTCGCTGGCCGGCACGCGCTCCTGGTTCGGGCCGGAGCCGTTCGATGCCGCGCTGGCCGATCGCCTGGCGCGGGGCGACATCCATCCTTCCGGGCCGCTGTGGGGGCAGGGCGAGAATCCTGCGAGCGGTGTCGCGGGCGAACTGGAAAACGCCATTGCCGCGGCGAATGCCGATCTCGCGGAAGGAGTGGCATCCGCGCGCATGGATCAGGAACGCCGTCCGCTTCGGCTCATGCCGCAGGCATTGCGCTGGCAATGGCTGGAAGGCGACGCGTTGGAGCTGGCTTTTGAACTTCCCGCCGGCGCGTACGCGACGGTGGTTGTCCGCGAGCTTGCGCGAACCTGAGCCGGAGGCTCAGCCTTTCAAGAGTACGACCACCGCGCCCGTGCCCCCCTGCATCGGGCGGGCCGAGGCGAATGCGATGACGTCGTCGCGCCGTCGTAGCAGCCGATCGGTCAGCACTTTCAGAACCGGGCCGCTGTTTTTCGAACGCAGCCCTTTGCCATGCACGATGCGCACGCAGCGCCATCCGCGCTCACGCGCCTCGGCCAGGAAGTCGGCGATGGTGGCCTGCGCGGCCGCGGCGTTCATCTGGTGCAGGTCGATGTCGTCCTGCACGCTGAATTGGCCACGCTTGAGCTGCTTGAGCAATTTGGGCGGATAGCCGTCGCGCAGGTAGCTCAGTTCTTCGCCAACCTCCATGAGCCCTGGATCGAAGGCCATGTCCAGCAGTTCGCTTGGCACGGCGGCCTCATCCGCCTCGAGCATGTGGGCGCGCGGCTCCGGTTTCGGTGCGGCCGGCGGTTCGGTTGCGTCGAGGCGGCGGACATCGCCGATCGCCTCGCGGAACAGGCGCGCGTCGTCGTCGGTCACGGCAGGTCGGCGTTTCATGCTTCCATCCTAGACCAGGAAGGCACAGGCGCGGTTCCGCGAGCAGGTCATCGGTCCGCTCGGATGGGCTTGGTGGAGGCCGGATGCCGTCTGGCGGCAGCGGCACGAATTCAATGCGTTGCGTGTGGCCGGCGATGAAAAGACCTGCCGTGCTCGGGTAGACTTCGGACCATTACTGGCGCGCCGGGGACTCGGGTGCGCGCCGGCCTTTGGCTTTGAACGGATGACGATGCGAGTTCTCGTAAGCAACGACGACGGCGTGGATGCTCCGGGCATCCGCGTGCTCGCCGAGCGCCTCGGTGCGGTCGGCCAGGTCACGGTGGTGGCCCCCGATCGGGACCGTTCCGGCGCCAGCAATTCACTGACCCTCGACGCGCCGATTCGCGTACTGCGGATGGACAACGGTCATTACCGGGTGGCCGGCACGCCGACCGACTGCGTGCACTTGGCATTGGCGGGCCTGCTCGACCACGAGCCGGACATCGTGGTGTCGGGCATCAACAACTCGGCCAATCTCGGCGATGACGTGATTTATTCGGGTACCGTCTCGGCTGCCATGGAAGGGCGCTTTCTCGGTTTGCCGGCGATCGCCGTGTCGCTGGTCAGCACGGACCACAAGGGCGAGCACTACGATTCCGCCGCGCGCGCCGTGTTGATGCTGATGGAGCGGTTGCTGGTGGACCCGCTGCCCGCCGACACCATCCTCAACGTCAACGTGCCGGACCGGCCATGGGACGAGATCCGCGGATTCGAGGTAACCCGCCTCGGCAAGCGCCATCGTTCCGCGCCCTGCATCCGCCAGACCGACCCGCGCGGCAAGCCGATCTGGTGGATCGGGCCGGCCGGTGATGTGGACGATGCAGGCCCCGGCACCGATTTCAACGCCGTGCAGCGCGGCTACGTCTCGGTCACGCCGATCCATGTCGATCTGACCCGCTTCCAGGCGCTGGAGAAAGTGAGCAGCTGGATGAACGCGCTCACCAGCCATATGGCGGATGGAGAAAAGGCGGCATGACGATGAACGTTCATCCGCTGCCGCCCTCGGCGCTGAAAGGCGAGGGCATGACCTCGCAGCGCGCCCGCGACCGCCTCGCGGCGAAGCTGAAGGACGACGGGATCAAGGATGCGCGCGTGATCGAGGTGATCCGCAACCTGCCGCGCCATCATTTCATCGACCAGGCGCTGCATTCGCGAGCCTACGAGAACACCGCGTTGCCGATCGGCCACGGGCAGACCATTTCCCAGCCGTGGGTGGTGGCGCGCATGACCGAGGCCCTGCTGGAGTTCGGCGTGCCGAAGAAGGTGCTGGAGATCGGCACCGGTTCGGGCTACCAGGCCGTGGTGCTCGCATCGCTGGTGCCGCAGCTCTATACCGTCGAGCGCATCGAGGAATTGCTGCGCCAGGCGCGCCGCCGCTTCCGCCAGCTCGGGCTGGCCAACATCCGCTCGCGCCACGACGACGGCAAGCTGGGCTGGCCGGACGAAGCCCCGTTCGATGCGATCATCCTGACGGCCGCGGGCGACACCAGTCCCACTCAGTTGCTGGATCAGCTCGGACCGCACGGCGTACTGGTGGCCCCGGTGGGGTCGCCCAGCCACCAGACCCTGATCCGCATGCGCGGTGACGGGAATGGCGACTTCATCCAGGAAGAACTGGGTCCCGTGAGCTTCGTGCCGCTGCTCGGCGGCATCGGCTGATTCCCCTCCATCAAGGACGCTCGATGCGCCTCTTAGGAACGCTGTACGCCCGCGCCCTGACCTGGGCGCGCCATCCACGGGCGGTCTATTACCTCTGCGGCCTGAGCTTCGTCGAAGCCCTCATTTTCCCGATCATGCCGGAAGTGATGCTCGCGCCGATGATGCTCGGCAAGCGGCACAAGGCCTTCTTCTACGCCAATATCAGCCTGCTGTTCTCGCTGCTGGGTTCGCTGGTCGGCTATGCGCTGGGCCACTGGGCTTTCCAGGCCTTGCATCCGGTGCTGGAGGCATTGCATCTGCTGGCGCCGATCGAACAGGGGGTAGAGAACCTCCGCGCGCAGATGAATACGCATTGGCTTGGTCTGCTGGTGGTATTGGCGCTGGCGGCCTTGCAGCCGGTGGTGCCGATGAAGTTCGTGACCTGGGCGTCCGGCATCGTCGGCGTGCCAGTGATTCCGTTCCTGGTCTGCATGGCGGTGGGGCGCGGCAAGCGCGTGTGGCTGCTGGCGCTGCTGATCCGGTTGTTCGGAGAGCGTGCGGAACGCCTGCTGCACAAGCACATCGAGCGCATTGGCTGGGCCGCGATCGTCATCCTCGTCGCGTTGCTGGCCTGGTGGCTGCTGCGTCGCTGATGAAGCGGTCGGTTATACGCCAGCATGAAAATGAGGTTATGGCTCGGTATGCTCACCGCATGAAAGGACACAGCCGCTACCTCGCCCCCGCCGCGCTCTCCCTGCTGCTCGCTGCCTGTGTGTCGCCACGCAGCTCGGTAGTCGTCGAGCCGGCCGGCAGCTCACAGGGACATACCGTGGCGCCGGCCGCGCGTGCTGCCGCTCCCGGGGGCAGCTACCGGGTGGTCAAGGGAGACACCCTGTACTCGATCGCTTTCCGCAACGGCGTCGATTTCCGCGACCTGGCCTCCTGGAACGGCATTGCGGCGCCTTACACGATCTGGCCGGGACAGACACTGAAATTGTCGCCCAGCGGGAGCGCGACGCCGGCCGCGGCGAGCCATACGGCCACCGTCGGGGCGGTTACGTCTATGAAAGCACCGCCGGCTACGGCGGCGGCCGCAAGCTCCGGCACGTCGGGTGGATTCCAGAGCGTGCCGAACGAGCCAGCGATAGCGTCGACTACCAGCCATGCCGCGACGAGCGTGGCGGCTGCGCCGGTTTCCGTGCCATCTGCTCCTGTCCCGCATAGTGCGGCCCCGGCCGCCGCGAGCACTGCTCCGCTGGTCGTTCCCGTAGCGGGTTCGCCCGCGACCGCGCATACCGCCGCGGCGGCGGCGACTCCGCCCCCAGCGCCGGTCCAACCGGCGGCCGCGGGCGCCACCCGCGCCAGTGCCGGCGTTACCTGGCGCTGGCCGGCCGATGGTGCACTGGGCAAGCGTTTTCAGTCGGGTGATGCGATTCCTGGCATCGAGATCCTCGGCAAGTCGGGCGATCCCGTGCGAGCCGCCGCCGATGGCGTGGTCGTCTACAGCGGAAATGGACTGGTCGGCTACGGCGAGCTTGTCATCATCAAGCACAACGACAGTTTTCTGTCGGCCTATGGCCACAACAGCAAGCGCCTGGTGAAGGAAGGCCAGCGCGTCAGCGCAGGACAGCAGATCGCCGAAATGGGCTCGACCGGCGCTTCGAGGGACGAGTTGCAGTTCCAGATCCGCCGCGACGGCAATCCGGTCGATCCGCTGGGCTATCTGCCAACGCGCTGAGGCTGGGGAAGGGGGCGGCCGTAGCCGCTGGCGTCAGTCGTTCGGCAGGATGAAGGCGGCGACGACGCGGCGGCTCTCACCCGCCAGCAGGTCATAGGTGCGCGCCGCGGCGGCGTTGTCCATCACTTCGATGCCGACGCCTCGGCGCAGGAAGCCGGCCATGAACGCGGCCGCGGGGAACACCTGGCGTTCGCCGGTGCCCAGGATCACCACTTCGGGATCGAGCTCCAGAATGGCGTCCACGTGGCCGGCATTCAGTTCGCCCGCATGGGCGACCGGCCAATCCTCGATCGCGCGTACTGGGGAAAGCACCAGGCTGCGCGTGAATTCGCGATCGACTACGGTGACGCTGCGCGCGCCGACGCGGCGGACGAAGAGGTAGTCGCCGGGGCGGTCGAGCGAGAGGTCCATGGGCGGCTCAGCGGGGCAGGGCGAGCTTCGGCTCGTCCTCGTTGCGGCGGAACAGCACCACGATGTGGCCGATCTGCTGGATGTTCTCCGCGCCGGTGCCGCCGGCAAGGAAGTCGATCTGTTCCTGGCGCTCGTCCTTGTCGCCGCCGGACAGCTTCACCTTGACCAGTTCGTGATGGGTGAGAGCCAGATCGAGTTCCTTGACCACAGCTTCGGTCGCGCCCTTGGCGCCCAGCAGGATCACCGGCTTCAGGTCGTGGGCCAGGCTGCGCAGGTAGCGGCGCTGTGACGGGGAGAGCGACATGCGTTCAGTCTCGGATTCGCGGCAGATGGACCGACAAGGGTATCATGGCGCCCTATTTCCCCGTATCTATGGCCGTTGCCGACCCATGTCCCGCAGCAAAAGTAGTTCCCGCTGGCTGAGGGAGCATTTCGATGACGTCTATGTGAAGAAGGCGCAGGCCGAGGGTCTGCGGTCCCGCGCTGTCTTCAAGCTGGAAGAGCTGATCGACCGCGACAGGCTGCTAAAGCCGGGCATGCGGGTGGTCGACCTCGGGGCCGCCCCGGGAGGCTGGTCGCAACTGGTGCGCCAGCGCCTGGGGGATAACGGTACGGTGATCGCCCTCGACATCCTGCCCATGCAGGGCATCGCGGGGGTGGATTTCCTGCAGGGGGACTTCCGCGAAGAAGCCGTGCTGCGCGAACTGGAGAGTCGGCTGGAGGGGCAGAAGGTCGATCTTGTGCTGTCCGACATGGCCCCCAATATGAGTGGTGTCGCGCTGGCCGACCAGATCCGTGCCATGGACCTGGCCGAGCTGGCACTGGATTTCAGCCGTCAATGGCTGAAGCCGGGCGGTTCGTTCCTGATCAAGCTATTCCAGGGCGTTGGCTTCGACGATTACCTACGTAGCTTGCGCGCGGAGTTTTCGCGCGTAACTATGCGTAAACCAAAGGCCTCCCGCGCCCGTTCGCGTGAGGTGTATGCGCTGGCCACAGGAAGAAAGGCCAGTGGCGCTCAACCGGGCGAGAACCGTGCATGAACGAGATGGCTAAAAATCTGGTGCTCTGGCTGATCATCGCCGTGGTGTTGCTCACGGTGTTCCAGAGCTTCAATCCGCATGGCGCGTCGTCGTCCGACCTGCCTTACAGCAGCTTTGTACAGAGCGTGGACAACGGCAACGTGTCCACCGCGGTGATCAGTGCCGACCAGCCTGCCACCATCAGCGGCAAGCTGAAGGACGGCAGCGCATTCCGCACCGTCGCCCCCGTGCTCGGCTTCTCCACCAGCTCGGTGGTCAAGCAGATGCAGGACAAGGGCGTGGAGGTGCGACAGGAACCCGCCAACAACGGTTTCTCCCTGCTGGGGCTGCTGCTCAACTGGCTGCCGATCATCCTGATCGTGGGCGTCTTCATCTGGTTCATGCGCCAGATGCAGGCCGGCGCGGGCGGGCGGGGGGCCATGAGCTTCGGGCGTTCGCGGGCCAAGCTGCAGGGCGAGGACCAGATCAAGGTCAACTTCAGCGATGTGGCCGGTTGTGACGAGGCCAAGGAGGAAGTCGGCGAACTGGTCGAGTTCCTGCGCGATCCGGGCAAGTTCCAGAAGCTGGGCGGCAAGATTCCGCGCGGCGTGCTGATGGTGGGCCCGCCGGGCACCGGCAAGACCCTGCTCGCCAAGGCGATCGCCGGTGAAGCCAAGGTGCCGTTCTTCTCGATTTCCGGTTCCGACTTCGTCGAGATGTTCGTCGGCGTGGGTGCGAGCCGCGTGCGCGACATGTTCGACCAGGCCAAGAAGCACGCGCCCTGCATCATCTTCATCGACGAGATCGATGCGGTCGGTCGCCATCGCGGCGCCGGCCTGGGCGGCGGTCACGACGAGCGCGAGCAGACGCTCAATCAGTTGCTGGTCGAAATGGACGGCTTCGAAGGCACGGAAGGCGTGATCGTGATCGCCGCGACCAACCGGCCGGACGTATTGGATCCCGCGCTGCTGCGTCCGGGCCGCTTCGACCGCCAGGTGGTCGTCGGCCTGCCGGACGTGAAAGGGCGCGAACAGATCCTCAAGGTGCATCTGCGTAAGGTGCCGACCGCGGCCGATGTCGATCCCATGACCATCGCGCGCGGCACGCCGGGCTTTTCCGGCGCCGATCTCGCCAACCTGGTCAACGAGGCCGCGCTGTTCGCGGCTCGGGAGAATGCGCGCGATGTGCGCATGACCCACCTCGACAAGGCTCGCGACAAGATTCTGATGGGCACGGAGCGCCGCTCCATGGCCATGAGCGAGGACGAGAAGAAGCTGACCGCCTACCACGAGGCTGGGCACGCCATCGTTGGCCGCCTGGTGCCTGAGCACGACCCGGTCTACAAGGTCACCATCATCCCGCGCGGCCGTGCGCTGGGCGTGACCATGTATCTACCGGAAGGCGACAAGTACAGCATGAACCGCGTGGCGATCGAGTCGCAGCTGTGTTCGCTCTATGGCGGGCGCGTGGCCGCAGCGCTGATTTTTGGCGAGGACAAGGTCACCACCGGTGCGTCCAACGACATCGAGCGCGCCACGAAAATGGCTCGCAACATGGCGACTAAGTGGGGCCTGTCCGACAAGCTCGGTCCGATGACGTACGGCGAAGAAGAGGACGAGGTATTCCTCGGTCGCGCCGTTACGCAGCACAAGAACGTTTCGAACGAGACCGCGCGCAAGATCGACGAGGAAGTGCGCGATATCCTGGATCGCGCCTATGCGCGCACCAAGCAGCTGTTGACCGACAACATCGACAAGCTGCATGTCATGGCCGAAGCTCTGCTGCAGTACGAGACCATTGACGCACACCAGATCGACGAGATCATGTCGGGGCGCGTGCCAGGCCCACCGGCTGATTGGACGAAGAACGCCTCCCCTGGCCCGACGCCGCCCCCTCCGCCGCCGCGCGGGGACGCAGGCGCCAAGGTGGGCGATCCGGCGACGCAGAGCCGGCATCCATTCAACTGATGCGCATATCCCACCGATGAGTGGATGAGAATAGGGCAGCCATGGGCTGCCCTATTCATTTGATGCATCAGGCTGACATGCGAATGAACCAAAGAGGAGTCGCCGCTGATCGCCACGGCGCGAAAATGACGCAGTCTTCTCCCTCATCCCCCTAGGCGATCTTGTTCATGGCGGCTAGAATGATCGACTTGGGTGCGGTGGTCTGTTCGCTGGGAAATGAATGCTTCGGCAGCCGGTGAAAAAAACTGAAAAAAGTATTGACGACTACCGCCCGAATCTGAATAATTCCGCTTCTCGCTTCGACGCTTTCCACTTCGGTGGTTAAGCGGAAAAGGCAAAGTTTTTACAGCGCGCCCGTAGCTCAGTTGGATAGAGTACCAGGCTACGAACTTGGTGGTCGGGAGTTCGAATCTCTCCGGGCGCGCCAATTACAAAGCAAGGTGTGATGTTCGCATCATGACTTGCTCCGCAGGACAAAGCATCGTCATGCGGAACCGGACGAAAGATGTGTTCGGTGTGCTTCGATACGGATTGACTGGGCGAAGCGTCACCCGTAGCATTTCAAAGCTTCGGCGTTGCGAAAGCGGTCGAAGGTTCGAAATTCGGGGTATAGCTCAGCCTGGTAGAGCGCCAGCTTTGGGAGCTGGAAGTCGTGGGTTCGAATCCCTCTGCCCCGACCAGCAGTTGCTCTGCACCCGAGTGCATTGCGCCTGTAGCTCAACCGGATAGAGCATCGGCCTTCTAAGCCGACGGTTGCAGGTTCGATTCCTGTCGGGCGCGCCAACACATGTAAAGTTATGGTGGGCGTAGCTCAGTTGGTTAGAGTACCGGATTGTGATTCCGGTTGTCGTGGGTTCGAGTCCCATCGTCCACCCCAAATCAAAGCAAGTTCAGGGCCGTTAGCTCAGCTGGTAGAGCAGTTGACTCTTAATCAATTGGTCGTAGGTTCGAATCCTACACGGCCCACCAGTAACGAAAACGCCCAGGGAAACCTGGGCGTTTTTCTTTTCGTATTTCTGCGACCGAAATCGAATGGACGGCTAGACGTCCATGCAATCATCCGTCTATGCGAGTCGATGACGGGCCGGGCGTGTCCACAGAATCGTTTCTGTGGATGTAAACGCGTCACGGCCGTCGCTGAGCTCCAGCTCTGTGCATTCGCTAGGCGATCGCACCGGTACGCGTATGAAGCCCTCGTGGCTCTACTGTCGATGCTTGCGAAATGCCATATCGCTGTAGCAATGCATCGCGGCGTCTTAATGGCGACGCTGTTGTGGATGGGGAATGTCCATGGAGTACCCGTGTACTGGGACAAACCAAACAAAAAGGGCCGAGCTTTCGCTCGACCCTTCTAAGTGGTACCGGTGATAGGACTCGAACCTACACTCTGTCGCCAGAAGCGGATTTTGAGTCCGCCGCGTCTACCATTCCGCCACACCGGCATTGCAGCGCGACATTATGCCGGGTTCAGTGGACGGGGTCGAGACCCAGTTGGCGGTCGGTGCGCTCGTAGCAGTGGTCGGTGCCTACCGGTTTGAAGATGGCGCAATGTGTCATCGGGCCGGAGTAGATGTGCAGGCTCACCGCTACCGCCTCGTCGCTGGGGTTGCGGATGGTGTGGTACTCGTGGGGCGGGATCAGGCTGCCGGCGGAGCCGGGGCCGGCCTGGATGGAGCCTACGGGCTGGAAGCGCCACTGGCCGCCGGCATCGTTCAACCGCTCGTACTGTACGACCTCCAACGCTCCACTCCAGACGCCTTCGACGCACCACATGCCGCAATGGTCGTGAATCGGTGTGCCCTGGCCCGGTCCCCAGGTCATGGCGACCACGCAGTAACCATGTTCTTCACTGCGGTACAGCTCGCGGCGCGCGTAGCGACCTTCGGCGGTCTCGAAGACGCAGTCGGGAAGCTTCACTTCCTGGCCGCGAATGAGCTGGCACAGGCTATTACGGAGGCTATCGGTGATTTCGGGCGTGGTCGGCTTGCCGACAGCGGTGTCGATGGCATCGATGAGCTTGCGACAGCCAGGAAATTCCACGGTAAGCATGCGGTTCTCGTAAGGCGATGATACGGCTGGTCAGAATCTTACCAGCCCGGTGACGGACGGCGGTTAAGCGGGTTACAGGCGCCGCAGAAAGCCGCCGATGGCTCGGCTGTAGTTCTCGATGTCCACCAGGAAGGCATCGTGCCCCTGGGGAGAATCCAGCGCGACGAATTCGACCTGGGCGCCGGCCGCGCGCAAGCCCTCGGCGATCTGCTCCTGCTGCTCGAGCGGAAACAGGATGTCGGTGCTGACGCCAATGACCAGTGCCTGTTGAATCCGTATGCGCTTAAGGCCTTCCAGGATGCTGCCGTTGCCGTACTCGGAGACATCGAACCAATCGCTGGCGCGCGAAAGATAGAGGTAACTGTTGGGGTCGAAGCCGCGCACGAATCGTTGCGCATGGCCTTGAAGATAGGACTCCACCTGGAACTCGAACCCGAATGGATCGTCGTCCCGCTGCTCGGACTCCAGCCGGATGCGCGCGAACCGCCCGTTCCATTCCATGGCGGAGCGATACGTGATCACGCCGAGTTTGCGCGCGATGCTCATGCCCGTCTCCGGGTAGTGCGCGTCGTCGTAATGGCCGTTGTTCCACTGCGGGTCGAGGCGGATCGCCTCGCGCTGTAGTGAACGGATGGCGATGGCGAACGGCTGCGCTTGCGGCGCCGTATCCACGCTGATGTGCGCGCGCACGCTGTCCGGGTGCAGCAGCATGTAAGCCAGTGCGCTCATCCCGCCCATCGAGCAGCCGATCAGGCAGGCGAGTCGCTCGATGCCCAGGCCTCGTACGGCGGCATGGGCGGCATTGGCCACATCTTCGAGCGCCAGCTCGGGAAAGCTCAGCCGGTAGGGCTCGCCAGTGGCCGGATCGATCGAAGCGGGGCAGGTGGAACCCTTGTCGCTTCCCAACGAGTTCACGCAGATCACGAACCAGTGAGCGGTATCGATGGCCCTGCCTGGACCGATCATCGCCTCCCACCAGCCGGGAGAAGGATCTTGTTCGTTCGAGGCAGCATGCGCGCTCGGCGACAGGCCGGTGAGGATCAGCACGGCGTTATCGCGCGTCTCGCTCAGGCGGCCCCAGGTTTCATAGGCCACACGGGCGCCGTGCAGTGCGCCGCCACGCTTCATATGGAAAGGCGTGGGCAGCTCGAAGTAGCGGCGCGCGTCGTGACTCATCAATGGACCTTGTCGATCTCGATCTTGACCGGCGACGAGGTGTTCACGTCGATCACGCCGGCGTCTCCCTCCAGGTCGCCCGGCTGCGCGATGGCCTGTCCGCTCTTGCTGATGCGTGCGCCGACGAAAACGCGTTTCGCCGACGACAATCTCAGTTGCGGCGTCATCCCCATCGCATCGGTCAGGGTCACGGAAGCGGGCAGGGCAGAAGCATCCATCTTGGCCACCGCCAGAGGCATGGGCGGTCCTCGTTCGGCGCGCGCATAGACGAACAAGGTGTCCCCGGTGCTCAGCTTGTCTTTCAGCGCGGGAGCCAGCGAAACCTGGACTTGGAGCGCCGGCCCTTCGCTGGTCGGTGCTTCCGAGCCCGCGGGTGCACCGCCGGCGCGCGCTTCCGCTACGGCGATCTGCTCGGTCACGGCTTTCGCCACCGTGGAACCGGGTTCAAGCAAGGGCTGCAATTTGCGCCAGGTCGTCGCCGCCTCGGCATAGCGATCGTGCTGGAACTGGCTGATGCCCAGCAGCCAGAGGCCGCGCTGGTTATCCGGCTCCTGCTGGACGGCACGCTCCAGCAGGTCGAGCGCCCGGCCTTCGATCCGGTGATCCGAACGCGCGATCGAATCCGATTCGGCCCAGCCGACCATGGCGGTGGTATTGCCCGGCTCCAACTGCAATGCCTGGTCGTAGGCGTCGCGCGCTTCGCTCGATTTGTGCATGGCGCCGTAGGTCTGCGCCAGCAACAGCCACCCTTGCAAATCCTTCGGTTGTTCCGCCAGGTGGCGGCGTAGCTCGACCACAGCCTGGTCGATAGTCAACGGCTGGTCCGACTGTTTCTCCACGCCGTTCAATGCGACTGGCGTGCCGATCAGCAGATACAGGCCGGCGGTCCCGACGGGCAAGACGAACGCGACCGCCAGGATGATGGCGAAGATGCCGCGCGGCCGACCTTGCCGGCGGCCCTGGCGAATCAGCGGCAGCAGCAGCAGCGCCAACGCCACGGCGATCATGGCCGCGGCGATCAGGTAGAAAGCGAGCTTCACCAATCGTCCCCTTCGTTCGTGCCTGTCTCGCCTGTCTCGCTTGGCGCGGAGGTCGCACCGCGGCTGCGCTTGCGGATGGTGATCACCACCACGGCCGCGCCGGCGAGCAGGATCGCCAGTGGCCCGAACCACAGCAACAGCGTGCTGCCCTGTACCGGCGGGTCGTACAGCACGAAGTCCGAGTAGCGATCGACCAGGTATTGCTTGATCTCGGCGTCGCTCTTGCCTTGCTGCATCAGTTCGAACACCTGATGGCGAAGGTCGCGCGCAAGATCCGCGTTGGAATCGGCGAGGTTCTCGTTCTGGCACACCAGGCAGCGGAGCTGGCGCGTCAGGTGCTGGAATCGCGCCTCTTCCGCATGATCCTTGAACGGCATCGGATCGATGGCCTGCGCGGCGAGCGTGCCGCCGAACATCGCGAATGCGACGACCAGCAGCAGGCGTGTGAGCAACGGCGAAAGCCTCACGGGGCCTCCTTCCGCAGCGCGGCGATCGCGGGCTTGAGTTCCTTCTCGATCACCATGGGCGTCAGCGGACCGATGTGCTTGTAGCGGATCACGCCCTTCGCATCCACGAGGAAGGTCTACGGCGCGCCGTACACACCGAAATCGATCGCGGTGCGACCCTCCCTGTCGGCGATGACCAGGCCGTACGGATTGCCGTGCTGTTCCAGCCAGGCCTTGGCTTCGTCCGGTTCATCCTTGTAGTTGTAGCCGACCAGCGGCACACCGATGCGCTGGCCTTCGCTCATCAGTACCGGGTGTTCTTCGCCGCAGGCGATGCACCAGCTGGCGAACACATTGATGAGATAGGGCTTGCCGAGCATCGCATCGCGGGTGACGGTCTGCGATGGGTCGTCGAGCCTGGGCAGTGCATAGGCCGGCGCGGGCTTGTTGATCAGCGGGGAGGGTACTTCGCGCTGATCGTGGCGGGTGTTCCACCAGATGCCGAAACCGAACAATGCCACCAGCAACAGGAAGCCGAAAAACGGAAGCAGCCGGCTCATGCGTGCGACTCCCGCGCGGGCGTCGCCGCCGTATCGGCTGCTTCGCGCCGCGTGCGGAAACGCCGGTCCGCCGCGCTGAAGAAGCCGCCCAGCATCATCAGGAGGCCGCCGGCCCAGATCCATCGCACGAAGGGCTTGTGGTACAGGCGCAGGGCCCAGGCTCCCTCGGGGTCGTTGCGATCCATCGGCTCACCGAGCGCGACATACAGATCGCGCGTGATGCCGGGATCGATCGCCGATTCGGTCTGCACTTGGCCGCGAGTGTAGGTGCGCTTCTGCGGGTGCATCACGGCGATCTCGCGTCCATCGCGCATCACCGTAACGCTGCCCTGGTCGCCGCGCCAGTTGGGGCCGTCGGCGACATGCACGCCATCGAAGCGGAAATCGTAGCCGCCGATGGTCTGGGTCTGGCCGGGCGCCATGCGCACGTCGCGCTCCACGCTCAGGGCTTCGGTGAGCAGCACCCCGGCGAGGAACACGCCCACGCCCATGTGCGCCAACAGCATGCCCGCCATCTCCGCCGGGTACCTGCGACCCGCCGGCATCTCACGCCAACGCTTGACGACGTAGAGCAGCGTGCCGACGCCGCACCACACGGCGGATGCCGTGCCGGCTACGGCCTTGAGTTCCCATCCCGTGGCGAAGGCCGCGGCTACCGCGCAGGCGACGGCTGCGAGGCCGGCCCGAGCGGCAACGCTCTTCAGCGAAGCCAGCCCATCGCCCTTGCCGCCCCAGCGCAGATAGGGGCCGAACGGCAACAGCAGCACTACCGGAATCATGAGCAGGGTGAACAGGAAACCGAAATAGGGTGGGCCCACCGAGATCTTGCCGAGGTTCAACGCATCGCCCAGCAGCGGAAACAGCGTGCCCAGCAGCACCATCGCGGCCGCCACCGGGAGCATGAGATTGCCGATCAGGATCGCGGTTTCGCGCGACACGACGCCGAACGGCTTGCCGCCCGCGACCTTGGGGGCGCGCAGTGCGTACAGCAGCAGCGAACCGCCGACCACCACCGCGAGGAAGCACAGGATGAACAGGCCGCGCTTTGGATCCGAAGCGAACGCGTGTACCGAGGTCAGCACGCCCGAGCGCACCAGGAAGGTACCCAGCAGCGAGAGCGAGAAGGCGAAGATCGACAGCAGGATCGTCCACGCGCGCAGCGCGCCGCGTTTCTCGGTCACCGCCTGTGCGTGAATAAGCGCCGCACCGACCAGCCACGGCATGAAACTGGCGTTCTCGACGGGATCCCAGAACCACCAGCCGCCCTAGCCCAGTTCGGCATAGGCCCACCAGCTGCCGGCCACGATGCCGGCCGAAAGGAAGCCCCATGCCACGTTGGTCCAGGGACGCGCCCAGCGCACCCAGGCCTGTTCGAGTTCGCCGCCGAGCAGAGCAGCGACGGAGAAGGCGAATGCGACCGAAAAGCCCACGTAGCCCATGTACAGCACGGGCGGATGGAAAGTCATGCCCGGATCCTGCAGCACCGGATTCAGATCGCCGCCATCAGGTGGCATCGGCAGCAGCCGTTCGAACGGATTGGAGGTGAACAGAATGAAGGCGAGAAAGCCCACCGCGACCAGTCCAAGCACGCCCAGTACGCGCGCCACGAACACCTCGGGCAGGTTGCGGCTGAGCGCTGCCAGCGCCACCGTCCATAGGTTGAGGATGAAGATCCACAGCAGCAGCGAACCTTCGTGCGCCCCCCAAACCGCGGCCAGCCGGTAATACCAGGGCAGGGCAAGGTTGGAGTTGTCGGCGACGTAGCGCACCGAGAAATCGAAGTGCAGGAAGGCCCAGCTGAGAATCGCGAAGGCCATCGCCACGAACACGGCCTGCCCGGCCGCGGCGGGTCGCGCGATGGCCATGAGCGCGGCGTTGCCGCGCCAGGCGCCGAGCAGCGGCAGCAGGCCCTGCGCCAGCGCCAGCAGTAAGGCAAGGATGAGCGCGAGTTGCCCCAGGTCCGGCGTCATTGCGGCTTGTCCTGCCCAACGGCTTCGTTGATCTGCTTGCCTTGGTGCGCCTTGGCCATGGCGTCCTTCAGTTCTTTCGGCATGTAGGTCTCGTCGTGCTTGGCCAGCACTTCGGTCGCGATGAAGCGCGCGTTCTCCATGTGGCCCGTGGCGATCACCGACTGGTTGTCGCGGAACAGGTCGGGAAGGATGCCGGTGTATTCCACCGGCATCGCGCCCGTCGCATCGATCACCGTGAAGGTAACCTTCAGCGAGTCGGAGGCGCGCTGGATGGATCCGGCTTTGACCATGCCGCCCAGGCGGAAGGTCTTGTACGCATTCGCCTCGCCGGTCTGCACCTGACTGGGAGTGAACAGGTAATTCATGTTCTGCTGCAGAGCGAACACCGTGAGGCCGATGGCCACGGCGGCGGCCGCCAAGACCAGGAGCACGATGATGAGCCGGCGTTTGCGGGTGGGATTCATGGCATCACTCTGCGTCGCCCATTCGGCGTAAGTGTCAGGACGAAGCGGTCGGGTTGCGTTGCTGGCGCGCGTTCTGGCGCGCCAGGCGCGCGCGCAGCTCACGAAGATGGCGGCGCCGGCGAATACCGGGAGCCAGGTAATCGGCGACAAGCACGATGAAGAACACTGCATAGGCGGGCCACACGTACGCAGCGTAGCCGCCCATGGCGAAGAAGGCGCTCATCGGCGCGCCTCCTGTTCGGCGATCTGCCGTACCCAGTCCTTGCCGCTTTCCAGCGCGAGCAAGTCGGCGCGGACGCGGCCGAACAGGCTCGCCACGTAATAGAACTTGGTCGCGGCCATCATGGTCAGCAGCGGCCACAACATGTCGCCGCTCATTTTCGAAGGGCCGAGAATACGCACGGTCGAACCCTGGTGCAGGGTGTTCCACCAGTTCACCGAGAAGTGCACGATCGGTACGTTGATGATGCCGATGATGGCCAGGAAGGCCGCGGCACGCGCACCTTGCCGGCGGTCCTCGAAGGCGTGATAGAGGCCGATGACGCCCAGGTAAAGAAACAGCAGTACCAGCTCCGAGGTGAGGCGGGCATCCCAGGTCCACCAAGTGCCCCACATCGGCTTGCCCCACAGCGAGCCGGTCACCAGGGTGACGAAGGTGAAGGCGGCGCCGATCGGCGCGGATTCCATCGCCACCACTTCCGCCAGCTTGAGTCGCCAGACCAACGCGATGAAGGAGGCCACGGCCATCACACCGTAAATGAACAGACTCATCCAGGCGCTGGGCACGTGGATGAAGATGATGCGGTAGGCGTCGCCCTGCTGGTAATCGGCAGGTGCCAGGACGAGACCGCCGTAGAGCGCCGCCACGCCCAGCAGCAGTGCCAACGCCAGGGCCCAGGGACGCAGGGTGCCGGCGAAGCGGTAGAAGGTCGGCGGCGAGCCGAGCTTGTGGAGCCAGAGCGGGATCCAGTTGGCCATGTGTCAGGCATCCAGGGCGATACGTAGAGCGGCCGCGCAGGCCAGCGGCGCCAGCACCAGGGCCAGGGCGAGCGCCGCGCCCAGCCAGGCGATGGGAGCCAGCCAGGGCAACCCCTGTTGGGCCGCGGCGACCGCGCCGGCGGCGAAGATGACCACCGGCACGCAGAGCGGCAGCAGCATCAGCGCCAGGAGCATACCAGAGCGCCGCGTGCCGGCCGTCAGCGCCACCAGGATCGCGCCGAGCAGGCTCAGCAGCGGAGTCGCCAGCAGCAGCGCCAGCAGCAAGACCGACATCGCGGCCCCCGGCAGGTGCAGCATGCCCGCGAGCAGCGGGGCGATCACGATCAGGGGCAGGGCGGTGGTGATCCAATGCGCCAGGATCTTCATGCCCAGCATCAGTGCCAGCGGCTGTGGAGCGAGTACCAATTGCTCCAGCGAGCCGTCCTCGATGTCGCCGCGGAACATGGCGTCCAGTGCCAGCAGCATGGCCAGCAGCACGGTCACCAGCACGACGCCGCCGGCGATGCGTTGCAGCAGCGCGTCCTCCGGTCCGAGTGCGAAGGGAAACAGCGTGGCGACGATCAGCGCGTAGAGCACCGGCATGGCGATATCGCCACGGCGTCGCCAGGCGAGGACCAGGTCACGGCGAAGCAGGGCGGCGCAGGCGGCCGGCAGAGGCGCCCGGTTCATGCGTGCATCCGGATGCGCCGGGGCTCGCCGCCAAGGAAGCTCACCGCGCCGTGGCTGGTGACCAGGGCGGCGCCGCCACGTGCGGCGTGCCGCGCGAGCAGGCCGTTCACCAGCTCGATACCGGCGCGATCGAGATTGGCGTAAGGCTCGTCCAGCAGCCATAGCGTCGCCGGCAGCAGGAGCAGGCGCACCAGTGCGGCGCGTTTCTTCTGCCCTGCGGAAAGGCGCCTGACCGGCTCGTCCTCGTAACCGGCCAGACCGATCTCGCGCAGGGTTTCGCCGATGGCCAGGCCATCGCGCTTGCCGTACAGGCCAGCGGCCACGGCAAGGTTCTCGCGCGTACTCAGGTCGGCCTTCAGGCCCAGGTGATGACCCAGGAACAGGATGTCGCCCAGGTGCGCGTCGCGCCGCCAGGGTTCGCCGCGCCAGAGCAGAGCGCCCTCATCGATGTGGAGCAGGCCGGCGAGGATGCGCAGCAGGGTCGTCTTGCCGCTGCCGTTGTCGCCCTCGACCAGGGCGATTTCACCTTCACCGAGGCTGAAATCCAGCGGACCGAACACGGGTTCGTACTGGCGATAGAAGGCAAGCGCCCTCGCTTCCAGAAGCAAGGGCTTAGCGTTCGGGGCGGTCATCCCGGCGATTGTCCGCAAAGCCCGCCGGGCTTGTCCATGCGGCGCAGCGCCGCCTGAGCGGAGATGCCGCAGCCGTGTACGTAGGCGTTCTGGCCGAAGCGGCGCGCCAGCGCGTCCATGGTCGCCATGGACGGGCCGACAGCGAACAGGCTCGCTTCGCGCCAGTAGGCGCCCACGCCAACGCCGGCAGCGATCAGTAATGTCTCGGGGCACCCGCGCAAGCTGGCCAGCAGGGCGTGCTGCGCTTTCCGGTTCGCGGCACGGGGCAGATGGCGGGAGCCCGGATTCCAGGCCGTGACGAAACTCCAGGGGTGGCCATCGACCCATGCGGCCAGTGCGACTGGAAGTGCCTCGCCGATGCGGATGGATGCCCAACCGCCTTGCCTCAGCCGCACCCGGTAGTCGGTGGCGAGGTAGGCAGCCAGCAGGCGCTCATCCATGCCGCAGGCTGGGCAAGGGCGGCAGCGTCGCCTTGAGCGTGGCCGCGGCGGCCTCGAGATCGACGGCGTGCGCGTCCGTCGATCCGCGCAGCAATTGCTGCAGCAACAAGTCCTGGGCGCGGCCGCGTTCGTACGCGTAGGCGTAGGGCAGGTGGGTGAAGGTCACCATGCGGTAGCGCGCCATGAAATGCCGCGGTGCACGTTCCGCCAGCCGCAGCCCCAGTTCCCGCTTGGCGAGGTAATGGGGATCGGCCACCGAGTCGCGCATCTCGACGTAGTTTTCGAGCGCCATGGCGGCGATGGCATTGGCGTTGGGCTGTCGCACCCGCTGGAACTCGGCGAAAACGTCGGCGGTGTCATCGGGCGCTTCGGCCAGCAGCGCGGCAAGCGCCACGGTGTCCTCGAAGCCGCAATTCATGCCTTGGCCATGGAACGGCACGATCGCGTGCGCGGCATCGCCGATCAGCAGGGCGCGCCCGTCGAGGTGCCAGCGGTCGAGGTATAGCGTGGAAAGCGTGCCGACCGGATGGCTGCCGTAGTCTTCCGCGAAATCCGGAATCAGCGGCAGCAGGTCGGGGAAGTCGTCCCGGAAGAAGGCTTCGGCGGCGCGCGCGTCCGGCAGGGTGGCGAAGCTCGGGTGCGCTCCTTGCGCCGGCAGGAACAGCGTGACGGTGAAGCTGCCTTCGGTATTGGGCAGCGCGATGCACATGTAGCCGCCACGCGGCCAGATGTGCAGCGCGTGGGGTTCGATCGCGAACTGGTCATGACCGCCGGCATCGCCAAGCACGCCGGCGGGAAGCCGGTCGGCGGGCGGAATTTCCAGTTCCTTGTAGGCGTGACCCAGTGGCTCCACGCGTTCGCCCAGCGGACTGTATTCGTGCATGGCGGCCCGCAGCGCGGATCCCGCGCCGTCGGCGCCGATCAGAACATGCGCCTTAACCTCGCGTTCGATGCCCTGCTCATCCGCCAGCCGGATGCGCCGTGCATCGAAATCCGCACGCACCAGCGATTGCCCGAAATGGAAACGCACGCCGGCCGCTTCGGCCGCATCGAGCAGCAGCATGTTCAGCGCGCCGCGCGAGACGGACCAGATCACCTCACTGTCGTCTACGCCATAGCGTTGCAGGCCCGAGCGGCCATCGCGCGTATGCACCATGCGTCCGCGCATCATCACCGCACATTGCAGCACGTCGTCCGCGAGCCCGGCGGTACGCAGGGCCTGCAGGCCGCGTTCGGCCAGCGCGAGGTTGATGGACCGGCCGCCAGCGAAGCCGGCGCGGCGCGGATCGGGACGCTTCTCGTAGACCTCGACTGGAAAGCCCCGGCGGGCCAGCTGCTGAGCGAGCAGGGCGCCCACCAGGCCGCCGCCGATGAGGGTGATGCAAGGCTGGGTGGATGACGCCATGGCGTGTTCCGTCGGTCCGTTCGCGGAACTTTATCAGGCGGGCGTGGGCATCAGCGAACCTTCGCCCGCGCTGCCTCAGAAGCTCATGAAGTAGCCGCCGTTGACCGGAAGATTGGCTCCGGTGATGTAGCCCGCCTCGTCCGCCGCGAGGAAGCACACGGCCCGAGCGATATCGCCCGGCGAACCGAGCCGCCCTACCGGGATGCCCTCGATGATCTGCGCCCGGATTTCGGCCGGCACAGCGGCGACCAGGGGCGTATCGCAATAGCCCGGCGAGACGGTGTTGACGGTGATGCCCTTGCGCGCGGTCTCGCGCGCCAGCGCCATGCCGAAGCCGTGCACGCCGGCCTTGGCGGCGGCGTAATTGGTCTGGCCGAACTGGCCGGTCTGGCCATTCACCGAACTCAGATTGACGATGCGGCCAAAACCTCGGGCGCTCATGCCCTCGACCACGTGGCGGCACATGTTGAACACGCCGTCGAGGTTCACGCGCATCAGCTCGTGCCATTGCTGCGGGCTCATCTTGCGCAGCGTGGTGTCGCGGGTGATGCCGGCGGCGTTGACCAGCACGTCGACGCGGCCGTGTGCGGCCTCTACGCGTTCGATCAGCTTGCCGCAGCTATCGTAGTCGCTTACGTCGACCGGCTCGAAGCGGACGGCTGCGTCCAGTTCGGCAAGTTCTGCGCGGAAGGCTGCCAGGCGTTCGCCGCGGGCGGGCAGATCGGCGGCAACCACCGGCCGGCCGGCAAGGGCCAGTTGGCGGCAGATTTCCGTGCCAAGGCCGCCGATGCCGCCTGTAACGATGGCGATACGAGTCATGGGGCGCTCACTCGATCATGCCGCAGGGCAGCACGTGTTGTGCCGCAGCGGCTGTTGCACAAGAAAGCGCCGGCGCCAGCGGGCGCCGGCGTTGGAGAGGGGAATGCTTACTTCTTGCCGCTGCCAGGCTTGGCCGTGCTGGACGCCTGGCTTGCGGCGTCGAGCAATCCGCTCTGCATGGACTTCCATGCGTCCATGTTGCGCTGGGTCAGCTCGTTGAGCATCGACCATGGCGTCTGGCCGAGCAGACTATTGAGCTGGTTGCGGAACTGCTGCTGCTGGTCCAGGAAGACCTGCAGGCTGCGCTCCAGGTAGGGGCCCATGAAGCCCTGCAGCGAGTCGCCGTAGAACCGGATGATCTGGCTCAGCAGCTGCGGCGACAGCATCGGCTGCCCCTTCTCCTCG
>JABLTH010013531.1_pt1 | contig 25148 bp, 19 predicted proteins | sample 7875711 | NCBI WGS metagenome assembly JABLTH01 (sample SAMN14941262, study PRJNA633318) | bioreactor metagenome | isolation source: bioreactor | place: China | collected 2019-03-05 | reverse complement strand
CGGGCACGCGCGGCCGACGCGATGCTGCGCGCCCGCGCCGAGACCGATGGGCGCGCCGCACGCCAGCGCCTGGCGCGGCTGGAATGGTCGGAAACCGTCAAGCTGTTCGACGAGGGCCAGGTCTCCGCAGTGGAACGCGACCGCCGTCGCCTGGCCCTGGAGGGTGAACAGGCGGGCGTCGACGGGGCACACGCCGCGCTGGGCGAAGCCCGCGCGGCGGAGGCCGAGGCCGAGGCCCAGATCGCGCGGCTCCAGGCCGTGCTGGACGAGACCGCCGTGCGCGCGCCGGTGGCCGGGCGCGTCGAGTACCGCGTGGTCGAGGTCGGCACGGTACTGCCGGCCGGCGGCCGCGTCGCCTCCATGCTGAATCCGGACGACATCTACTTCACGATCTTCCTGCCGGGCCCGCAGGCAGGCCGGCTCGCCATCGGCGCCGCGGCCCGTATCCTGCTGGATGCCTTCCCCGGCGAGGCCATCCCGGCCAGGATCGGCTATGTCGCCAGCGAGGCCCAGTTCACGCCGAAATATGTCGAGACCGAGGGGGAGCGGGCCAAGCTGATGTATCGCGTCAAGCTGCAGCTGCCGGTCGAGGTGGCGCGGCGGCTGGCGCCGCGGCTGAAGGCGGGCATGACCGGCGCGGGCTATGTCCGGCTGGATGCGGCCCGCTCCTGGCCGCCGGCACTCGCCGTGCGCGGGGAATAAGGGATGGCCATGAGCGGCGGCGCGCTGCCGGGCGCCATCGAGATCACCGGGCTCGCGCACCGCTACGGCGCCGTGCAGGCGCTGGAGACGGTGTCGCTGACGCTGCCGGGCCAGAGCACCATCGGCCTGATTGGTCCCGACGGTGTCGGCAAGTCGACCCTGCTGGGGCTGATCGCCGGCGTCAAGCGCATCCAGCAAGGCCAGGTGTCGGTGCTGGGCGCCGACCTGCGTGAGCGTGCCCGTCGCGAGGCGATCCTGCCGCGCGTCGCCTTCATGCCGCAGGGCCTGGGCCGCAATCTTTATCCCACGCTGTCGGTCTACGAGAACGTCGACTTCTTCGGCCGCCTGTTCGGCCTGGACGGCGCCGCGCGCGCGGCGCGCATCCGGCGCCTGCTCGAGGCCACCGGCCTGGCGCCCTTCCCCGACCGCCCGGCCGGCAAGCTGTCGGGCGGCATGAAGCAGAAGCTCGGCCTGTGCTGCGCGCTGGTGCACAACCCCGACCTGCTGATCCTCGACGAACCGACCACCGGCGTCGACCCGCTGTCGCGGCGCCAGTTCTGGACCCTGGTGGACGAGCTGCGTGCCGAGCAGCGTGGCATGACGGTGATCGTGGCCACTGCCTATATGGAAGAAGCCCAGCGCTTCGAGCACCTGGTGGCCATGGACGCGGGCCGCGTGCTGGTCAGCGACAGCACCGCCGCCGTGCTGCAACGGGCCGGCACCCGCGACCTGGAGCAGGCCTATATCTCGCTGCTGCCACCGGCCCGGCGCGGCGACGGCGCCGGCCTGCAGATCCCGCCGCGGCCGCCCGTGGACGGTGAGCCGGCGATCGAAGCCGAAGGCCTGACACGCCGCTTCGGCGACTTCGTCGCGGTGGACCACGTCAGCTTCCGCATCGAGCGCAGCGAGATCTTCGGCTTCCTCGGCTCCAACGGCTGCGGCAAGACCACCACCATGAAGATGCTGACCGGCCTGCTCGATGCCAGCAGCGGCAGCGCGCGCCTGCTCGGCCAGCCGATCGACGCCACCGACATGCGCACGCGCATGCGTGTCGGCTATATGTCGCAGTCCTTTTCGCTCTATGAAGAACTGAGCGTGCGGCAGAACCTGGACCTGCATGCCCGCCTCTACCGCATGGAGGGTGAACAAGCGCAGCAGGCGGTCGCGCAAGCGCTGGACGGCTTCGAGCTGGCCCCCTATGCCGACGAGCGTCCGGCGGCGCTGTCGCTGGGCATCCGCCAGCGCCTGCAGCTGGCGGCCGCCTGCCTGCACCGGCCCGAAGTGCTGATCCTGGACGAACCGACCTCGGGCGTCGATCCCGGCGCGCGCGACATGTTCTGGCGCCACCTCGTCAAGCTGTCGCGCGAAGCGCGCGTCACCATCTTCGTCTCCACCCACTTCATGAACGAGGCGGCGCGCTGCGACCGCATCTCCTTCATGCACCGCGGCCGCGTGCTGGCGGTGGGCACGCCGGAGGCATTGCGCCGGCAGCGCGACGCCGCCACGCTGGAAGATGCCTTCGTCGACTACCTGCTGGAAGCCGAGGGGCAGGATGCGCCCGCGGCCACGCCTGCCGCAGCCGCTGCCGGGACCAAGGCCACCACCGGGCCGGCCGGCCACGGCCTGCCGGGCGGCGACGCGGCGGCACCGGCGCCATCTGCCCTGGCCGCGCCACTGGCGCGCATCTGGGCCTTCGCCCGGCGCGAGTCGATCGAACTGGCGCGCGACAAGCTGCGGCTGGCCTTCGCCATCCTCGGTCCCGTCATCCTGCTGCTGGCGGCGGCATGGAGCGTGTCCTTCGACGTCGAGAACGTCCGTTTCGCCGCGCTCGACCGCGACCAGAGCCTGGCCAGCCGCGAACTGCTCGAACAGTTCGCGGGTTCGCGCTATTTCGTGCCGGCCGGCACGGTGCGGGACGAGACCGAGGCGCAGCAGGCGCTGCGGGCCGCGCGCGCCTCGCTGGTGGTGGAAATCCCGCCGGACTTCGGCCGCGACCTGCTGGCCGGCCGCCGGCCGGAAGTCGCCTTCCATATCGACGGCTCCAGTCCCTTTCCGGGCGCCACCGTGCGCACCTACGCCAACGCCGTGCTGCTCGGCTACGTGCAGGCGCGCGCCCGCGCCCTGCCGGTGGCGGCGCCCGCGCTGCCAATGGGTGTGGAGACGCGCTTCGTCTACAACGAGCAGTTCCGCAGCATCTACGCCATCTCGCCGGGCATCGTCATGCTGGCATTGATCCTGATCCCCACCATGCTGACCGCGCTCGGCGTGGTGCGCGAGAAGGAGATGGGCTCGATCACCAATCTCTATGCTTCGCCGGCCGGCGTCGGCGAGTACCTGCTGGGCAAGCAACTGCCTTATGCCGGCCTGGCGATGGTGGCTTACCTGGCTCTGGTGGCGTTGACCATCACGGTGCTGGGGGTACCGCTCAAAGGCTCCTTCCTGGCGCTGTCGCTGGGCGCGCTGCTGTTCATCCTGGCCGCCACCAGCCTCGGCCTGCTGGTGTCGACCTTCGTGCGCTCGCAGGTGGCGGCCATCTTCGGCACCGCCATCCTGTGCCTGATACCCTCGGTCAACTTCTCCGGCCTGCTCTACCCGGTCTCCACGCTGACCGGCAGCGGCTACTGGGTCGGGCTGGGCTTCCCGTCGTCCTGGTTCCAGCTGGTCAGCCTCGGCAGCTTCACCAAGGGCTTGGGCGCGGACAGCTTCGGTGCCATGTACCTGGCGCTGCTGGGCTTCGCCCTGGCCTACCTGGCCGGCGCGCGCTGCCTGTTGCGCAAGCAGGAGGCCTGACCGTGCGCCAGTGGCTCAAGAACGTCGCCCGCCTCAGCCGCAAGGAGATCTTCAGCCTGTTCAGCGATGCCACGCTGATGATCCTGATCGTGTTCGCCTTCACGCTGGCGGTGGTCTCGGTGGCCAAGGGGATCAAGGCGGAGGTCTCGAACGCCTCGGTCGCCATCGTCGATGGTGACCAGTCGGCCTTGTCGCGCCACCTGCGCGACGCCATCCAGCCGCCCTACTTCAAGCCGCCGGTCGACGTGGACCGGCGCGCCATCGACGCCGAACTGGACCGCGGCCGCTATATCTTCGCCATCGAGATCCCGCCGGACTTCGAAGCCAACGTGCTGGCGGGGCGATCGCCGTCGCTGCAGGTGCTGGTCGACGCCACCGCCATGACCCAGGCCGGACTGGGCGCGGCCTACCTGCAGGAAATCCTGACCGGCGAGACCCTGGCCTTCCTGCGCGCGCGGAACCTGCAGGCGCAGTTGCCCGCGGTGGCGGTGATGCGTGTCCAGTTCAACCCCAACACGGAATCGTACTGGTTCACCTCGACGATGCAGATCGTGGTCAATATCACCGTGCTCTCCATCATCCTGGTGGGCGCGGCGGTGATCCGCGAGCGCGAGCACGGCACCATCGAGCACCTGCTGGTGATGCCGGTGCGCGCCAGCGAGATCGCGGCGGCCAAGATCATCGCCAACGGCTCGGTGATCTTCCTGGTCTCGCTGCTGTCGCTGTGGCTGGTGGTGAATCTCTGGCTGCGGGTGCCGCTGCAAGGCTCGCTGGCCTTGTTCGCCCTCAGCACGGCGCTCTACCTGTTCTCGGTGACTGCGCTGGGCATGTGGCTGGCCACGCTGGCGCCGGCCATGCCGCAGTTCGGCCTGCTGGCGGTGCCGACCTATGCGGTGGCCTACCTGCTGTCGGGCGCGGCCACACCGGTGCAGAGCATGCCGGCAGCGATGCAGCCGGTGGTGCAGTTCCTGCCTACCACGCAGTTCGTCACCCTGACCCAGGCCATCCTGTTCCGCGGCGCGGGGATCGACATCGTGTGGCCGCAGCTGCTCGGGGTCACCGCCGCCGGCGGGCTCTTCCTGGCGCTGGCGCTGGCGCGCTTCCGCGCCATGCTGGCGCAGCAGGGCTGAGGCCGGCAACGGCCGCCGCCCTCACCGAACCCACCGAACCCACCGAACCTACGGAATCCATTCGGAGCAAGCTAGTGAAGCAGACCAAGGCAAGATTCGCGGCAGGTGCCGCCGCCCGGCCGGAACCCGGTGCCGCGCTGCTGGCGGTCGCCGCCGCCTGCCTGATGGCCGCCTGCAGCACCGTCCAGGTGGACATGCCGGCCGCGCCGGCCGCGCCTGCGGCCTTCCAACAGGCGCCGCAGGCCGGCGGCAGCCAGGCCGACCTGGCACGCTGGTGGCAGGATTGGCACGACCCTGAACTCACGCGTCACGTCGAAGCCGCGCTGCGTGCCAACACCGACCTGCGCGTCGCCCGCGCGCGGGTGCTGGAGGCCCGTGCCTGGGCCGCCGTGGCCGATTCGGCCCGCTATCCCACGCTGGCGGCACAGGCCGGTGCGGCACGTGGCTTCGGCGACCTGCGCAGCCCGTCGCCGGTGCCGGACCGCTCGCCCGACCTCGAGGCCTATGCCGGCGGTGTCAGCGCCGCCTGGGAGGTGGACGTGTTCGGGCGCCGCGCCAGCGATGCCGAGGCCGCCGCCGGCATGGCCCTGGCCGCCGAAGAGCAACTGCACGGCGTGCAGCTGGCCATTGCCGCCGACGTGGCTCAGAACTACCTCGAAGCGCAGGGGCTGCAACGGCGCCTGGCCCTGCTAGACCGCAGCCTGGCGACGCTGGGTGAACTGGAGCGCTATGTCCAGGCGCGCTTCCGTGCCGGGCAGGCACTGGGCTACGACCTGGAGCGGGTGCGCGAGCAGGTTTCGGCGCGCGAGGCGGAGCGGCCGGTGCTGCAAAGCCAGATCGAGGTGCGCCAGCGCCGCCTGGCGGTGCTGGAGGGGCAGGCGGCGCAGTCGGCGCCTGCGCTGGGCGAGCCGGGGCCCTTCCATGTCCCGCCCGTTCCTTCCGGCGAGTTGCCTTCGTCTGTGTTAGATCGGCGACCGGACGTGCGCGCAAGCGCCGCCCTCGTCCGTGCGCAGGCCGCCCGCCTGGGCAGCGCCAAGGCCGAACTGCTGCCGCGCTTCTACCTCAGCTTCGTCGGGCTGGACGGACGCATCCGCATCGACGGCCTGCCCGCGCTCAGCGGGACTGGCGGACTGCTCGGCGTCGGGGTCGACCTGCCGCTGTTCAACGCCGGCCGCATCCGCTCCACCATCGCCGCCAACGACGCCCGCTTGCAGGCGGCCCTCGCGGAACACGACAAGACCGTGCTGCGCACCCTGGAGGAGGTCGACAGCGCCTATGGCGTGCGCAGCGGCCTCGACCAGCGCGAAGCCCGCCTCGGCGGAACCCTTGCCATCGCCAGGCGCAACGCCGACCAGTCCCGGCGGCTCTACGAGGCCGGGCGTCGCACGTTCGAGGACGTGCTCTCAGCCCGCCTCGGCGCCCTGCAGCGCGAGGACGAACTGTTGCAGGCGCAGACCGGACAGGCGCTCGCCACAGTCCAGCTCTACCGTGCCCTGGGCGGCGGCTGGTCGCCCGCGGCCGGCGCCGCCGCGGGCTGAGGCTGGCGCGCAACGGCCGGCCAGCGCTGCCGACCCGCCTGCGGCATTCGGTGTCACAATGGCGGCCGCATCGCCCGGCGGCAAGCCGCCCGGCGCCTGCCTGGTGTGCTGAGCCGACGGGCTCCAGGCACCCGCCGAACCCGAACACGCGATCCCGCGCCCTGTCTCGCCGCCGTCCATGCTTGCCTCCAGCTACGATCAACTGCTTGTCCTGTTCTCCGTGCTGGTGGCCATGCTGGCCTCGTATACCGCGCTCGACCTGGCCGGCCGGCTGACGGCGGCGCGCGGGCGCGCCGCGCAGATGTGGCTGCTGGCCGGCGCCGTGGTGATGGGACTGGGCATCTGGTCGATGCACTTCGTCGGCATGCTGGCGTTCCGCCTGCCGATCCGCCTGGGCTACGATCTGCCCATCACGCTGCTCTCACTGCTGATCGCGATCGGCGCATCCGGCTTCGCCCTGCGCCTGGTGACGCTGCCCTCGCTGCCGCCGAGCAGGCTCGCGCTCGGGGCGCTGCTGATGGGCGGCGCGGTGGCGGGCATGCACTATACCGGCATGGCTGCCATGCGCATGCGGCCGGGTATCGACTATGAACCTTGGTGGTTCGCGCTCTCCCTCGTCATTGCCGTGGCCGCCTGCGGCGCCGCCTTGTGGATCGCCTTCCGGCTGCGCCATCAGGGCCGCCATACCCATCGCCTGCGCGTCGGCGCGGCCGTGCTGATGGGCCTGGCCATCGCCGCCATGCATTACACCGGCATGGCGGCTGCGCGTTTCCCGCTGGGCACCATCTGCGGGGCTGCCACCGATGGCCTGGCGGGCGAGGCGCTGGCGCTCCCCATCCTGGTGATCACCATCTGCGTGCTCACCATGGCGCTTCTGACCTCCATCCTCGACCTGCGCATGGAGATGCGTACCGCGGTGCTGGCCGCATCGCTGGCCGCCGCCAACGAGGAGTTGAGCTATCTCGCCCTGCATGACAAGCTCACCAAGCTGCCCAACCGCGCCCTGCTTGAGGACCGCTTCGAGCAGGCACTGCGCTCCGCCGCGCGCACCCGCAGCCGGCTTGCCATCCTCTTCATCGACCTGGACGGCTTCAAGGCCATCAACGACTCCTTCGGCCACCAGATCGGCGACCAGGTGCTGGCCGAGGCGGCCGGGCGCATCCGTGCCAGCGCGGGCGCGGGCGACATCGTCGGGCGGCTGGGCGGCGACGAGATCGTGCTGGTGAGCCAGTCGGATGCGCCGGAGGATGCCGGCGCGCTGGCCGCCCGCATTCTCGGCAGCCTGCGCGATGCCATCACGGTGTCGGGACACGCGCTGCATATTTCGGCCAGCATCGGTATTGCCCTCTATCCGGACAATGGCACCGACCAGCGCACGCTGCTGCGCAACGCCGATGCCGCGATGTATCACGCCAAGGCCTCCGGACGTGACACCTGCTGCTTCTTCACCCATTCGATGAATGCCGACGCCCAGGCGCGCCTCGAGCTGGCGCAGGACCTGCGCATGGCTCTCGAACGCCACGAACTGGAACTGCACTACCAGCCCAAGTTCCAGGCGCCCGACAACACCGTCTGCGGTGCCGAGGCGCTGTTGCGCTGGCGCCACCCGCGCCGCGGGCTGCTGTCGCCCGACCAGTTTCTCGCCCTGGCCGAGAAGACGGGCCTGATCCTGCCGATCGGCACCTGGGTGCTGGACGAGGCCTGCGCCCAGCTGGCGCGCTGGCATGCCGAGGGGCGGGCGCAGCTGACCATGGCCGTCAACCTGAGCGCCACCCAGTTCTGCCATCCGGCGCTGGTGGGCACGGTGCGGGCGGCCATCGAACGCCACGGACTGGCGCCGCAGTGCCTGACCATCGAGATCACGGAATCCACGGCGATGCGCGATGTCGAGACCAGCCTGGCCATTCTCCAGCGGCTTGACGAAATGGGCGTGCGCATCGCCATCGACGATTTCGGCACCGGCTATTCCAGCCTGCTCTACCTCAAGCGGATCCCCGCCAGCGAGCTCAAGATCGACCGCGGTTTCGTGCGCGAACTGGCGCAGGATGGGGAAGACGCCGCGATCGTCTCGGCCATCATCGCGCTGGGTCAGACCCTGAACCTGAAGATCGTCGCAGAAGGGGTCGAAACCACCGCCCAGCAGGACTTCCTGACCCGGCTCGGTTGCGACACGCTGCAGGGCTACCTGCTCGGCGCACCGGTTCCTGCGGTGGATTTTCCTGGCCAGGCCATCCCTGCCGCCGCCTGATGGCAGGCGTCCGGCAGCCGCGTGCGTCTTGCCAGGATACCTGCCCGCACCAGAATGACGCTCCACCCACCCGTGGGGTGGTCCATAAGTTGCGGTGCAAGCACAATCAATCACGACAGGACTTGACCCCCCTGTCGTTCCCGATAGCCACGGCCCTCGTTGCCGTGGCTTTTTTTTCGCCTGGATCGACCGCTTCCCCGCGCGGTGTCGCGGGCGAAATCGCTCCTTTCCTTGGCCTTTTCCCAGCCTAATCACGGCGTTCGCGCTGCCGGGCGGCATTAGCTTATGACGAAGTAATGTTTGTCCGCCGCCGCTCCGGCCGGTAGTCTTCGCACTTTTGCCGCTTCTTCCCATGCCGTTCTTCGCCGTTCCCGTACGCGCCGCCATGTTCCGCCGCCTTGGCGCCTTCGCCTCCCTGGCCACCGTGGCCGCCGCTTTTGCCATGCCGGCCCAGGCGCAGAGCCCCGTGCTGCAGAAGATCCGCGATACCGGCACGATCACGCTCGGCTACCGCGAATCGGCGCTGCCGTTCTCCTTTGCCGACGACAAGGGCCAGCCCGCCGGCTACGCTGTCGACCTGTGCCTGCGCGTGGCGGAAGCCGCCAAGCAGAAGCTGGGCCTGCCTGAACTCAAGGTGCGCTGGCTGCCGCTGACGCCGCAGAACCGGGTGCCCGCCGTCGTCAACGGCCTGGTCGATCTCGACTGCGCACCGAACACCAATACCCTGGAGCGCCAGAAGCAGGTTGCCTTCAGCGTGTCCCACTATGTATCGACGGTGCGTCTGCTGGTGCGCGCCGATTCCGGCATCCACTCCTTCGCCGACCTGCGCGGCAAGACCGTGGTGACCAGTGCCGGCTCCACCGGCGACCGCCACGTGCGCCGCCTGAAGGCTGAGTACGGCTATCGCGACGTCTATGCCAAGGACCACGGCGAGTCCTTCCTGCTGCTCGAATCCGGCCGTGCCCAGGCCTTCGTGATGGACGACGTGCTGCTGGCCGGCCTGCGCGCCCGTGCCAAGGACCCTTCGCAGTACGTGATCGTCGGTCCGGCCCCGTCCGTGGAGCAGAACGCCCTGATGATGTCCAAGGCCGATCCTGCCTGGAAGCAACTGGTCGACCAGACGCTGGCCAAGATGTTTGCCGGCCCGGATATCGCGGCGCTGCAGAAGCGCTGGTTCCAGGAGGCGATCGGAGCGCGTGGCGTGAACCTGGCACTGGTCCCCTCCGACCAGGTCCGGGCTGCCTGGAAGCATCCGTCGGACGCCGTCACCGAGTAAGGCGCCGGCGTGGCGCTGGCGCGTCCTTGTGCGCAAGACAAGACAATGAGGCGCCAGCGACGACCGTTGCGTCGGCGCCGCCCCTGGCTGACAAGAAAGTTGACAGCCAGGCGAAATGTTAGCGAAACTGCTTTCAAGCGGCGCCCGCCGGCTCCGGAAAAGGGCTGGCAAGGCGCCGCGTATTCGATCGACCGCCGGAGGGGCGGCATTTTCCAGGAGATATCATGAATAAAGTTGTCGCAACGGCCGTCGCTCTCACGCTCGGTACTGCGTCGCTGGTAGCCTTCGCTCAGAACAGCGGTAAGCAGTTCGACCCCTACAGCCAGGGTGCCAAGGCTGGCGAGAAGTTCGATCCCTACAGCCAGGGTGCCAAGGCCGGCGACAAGTTCGACCCCTACAGCCAGGGCGCGAACAAGAGCACCCGTGCCGACCTCGCGGCTAGCGACGCCTCGGCGCCGGCGGCCAAGAAGAGCCACAAGAGCAAGAAGAGCAAGAAGTCGAAGAAAGCCGCATCCGCTGCTGCAGCGAGCTGAGCACTCGCGTCCGGCCTTTCCTGCAAAGGCCGGTGCAGCCGGAAGAAAGAAGCCCGCTGACGCGGGCTTTTTTCGTGTTGCCGTTCAGGCCGCGGCGTAGTCCGGGTGGTCCCCCAATGGGCTGCCATGCTCCGCCGGGGCAAGCCTGCCGCCGGACCGGGCCGCAGGCAGGCGGAAGAAGGCGACTGCCTCCTTCAGGCGGCGGGCCTCCTCCTCCATGGCCCGCGAGGCCGAAGCCGCCTCACTGACCAATGTGGCGTTCTGCTGGGTGACGTGGTCGATCTGGCTGATGGCCTGGTTGACCTGCTCGATGCCCCGGCTCTGTTCTCCGGATGCCTGGGCGATCTCCTCGATGATGCGGTTGACGCGCGCCACCGCCTGCGTCACCACTCCCATGGTTTCCCCGGCCTCTCCGGCCAGAGTGGAACCGGCATGGACCTGCTGCACGGACACCGAGATCAATTCCTTGATTTCCTTGGCGGCGCTCGATGAACGCTGCGCCAGGCTGCGCACCTCGCTGGCGACCACGGCGAAGCCGCGCCCCTGCTCGCCCGCGCGCGCCGCCTCTACCGCGGCATTGAGTGCCAGGATATTGGTCTGGAACGCAATGCCCTCGATGATGCCCGTAATCTCCGCGATCTTCTCGGAACTGGCGCTGATCTGCTGCATGGTATCGACAACGCGGCCGACGGCGGTGCTGCCCTTCTGCGCGACGTCCGCAGCGTCGTGTGCCAAGGTGCTGGCCTCGCGCGCATTCTCACTGTTCTGGCGCACGGTGACCGTCAATTCCTCGATGCTGGCGGCGGTCTCCTCCAGCGATGCCGCCTGCTGCTCCGTGCGCGCGCTGAGGTCGACGTTGCCGGCCGCGATCTCGCCCGTGGCCCCGGTGATACGGCCGCTGCTGTCGCGCACGCCATTGACGATCTGCGCCAGGCGCGCGGTCATGTCCCGCAGCGCACGGAGCAGGCGGCCGGTCTCGTCATCGCTTTCGGCGTCGATGCGTTGCCCCAGTTCGCCCTGCGCCACCGCGCGCGCGGCATCCACTGCGCGCTCGATCGGGCGCGTGATGGCGCGCGTCAGCAAGAGGCCACCGATCACGGCCAACGCGACCGCGGCGATCGAGATGCCGATCAGCAACTGCCGCTGCAAGGCGTAGTCCGCTTCCATCTGGCGGATGGTCTCTTCCTGGCGCGTGCGCGTGAAGGCGGCATAGGCTTCGGTTGCCTTGACCAGCGCAGCCAGCAGGGGCCGGCATTCATTGTTCATCTTGGCGATCGCTTCGTCATTGCGCTTGGCCAGCGCCAGGCTGACGATGTCCAGCGCAACCGGGCCGTAGCGTGTCTCCACCCGGTCGATCTCGGCGACCAGTTCCTGCGCCCCCGCGGGCGCCGACAGCGCCATTTCCTTCAGCCGGCGAAGGTTGTTCTTCACATCCTCATGTGCCTGCGCGACATCGGCCTTCTCGATGTCCAGATCGGCCTGCTGGGTGACCAGGACCAGGTTGCGGGCGGCGATGGCGCGCCGGTCGACCGCGGTACGTACCTTGACGGCCATCTCCGCGCGCGCGTCCAGGCCATGGATATAGGCTGAAAAGGCTTCGGTGGTCTGGCTCAAGGCCCGCAGCGACATCGCGCAGATCACGATAGCGATGGCGGCCAGCGTGCCGAATCCGAGCAGCAGCTTGGTCTTGATGGTGAGGCTGGACAATTTCACGGTCACTCCTTCCGCTTGGGGGGCGTTGTTATACGGATCGGTCAGACAATGGGAGTCCGCGATGCGTCGATCGCGCATCGGGCCGCTGCGTGTCCCGTTCCGCTCGTACGGAGATGACGCCGTGAGAGTGGCGTACGCATGCGGCGTGCATGTGCGCCGCATGGCTTTATGCCTCTGGCTAACGACAGCCGTGGCAGGGAGTTTCTCCCCACTGCGGTGGGGAGGGATGTCCCGGATAGGCGCTCGGATAGACGCTCGGATGGAGGGGCGGAAGGCGTCAGTTGTCGCCGGAATCGAGCGTCATCGACGTTACGTCGATGCGCTGCAACTGATCCAGCTGGCGGATATCCGTGCGCAGCACGAAGGCTTCGGTGGGGCAGTACCAGTCGGTGATATGCATCACGGTCGGTTCGACCTGGATGACCTCGTCGCCGACCATCAGCGGTCCGAGCGAAGTGCGTTTGTCATAGGTGATCGGCAGGCAGCTCTTGCGGCCGAGCACGGTATCGATCACCTGCCGCTTGCCCACGCGGCGCGACCCCACGATGATCGAGGCATGCAGCGCGCGCATGCTGCCGACCACCTCGTCGGACCCCGCCGGCGAGATATCGAGCGCCACGCTCGATTCGAAGGTCTCGCCTGCCAGCGTGGTGCCTTCGCGAATGTCCATGCCGGCGTAACTGAACACGCCTTTGCCCTTGAAGGCGGCCTCGCCGAACATGCGCGCATAGCGTCCCCGCGCGTTGATCACGGCGTGCTGGCTCTCGATTTCGCTGGCTGCGTCCGGCGCAGTCTCGTTCGGATGACGGTCGATCGAGACCTCGTGCACCTGGTCCATCACTACCGGCGGGCCCATCAGCGCCGACAGCGCGGATTTCGACATGACCTCGAGCACCGCGCGGCAGCCTTGCGGCGTCTGGTCGGTATCGCGCAGTGTCATCGTGATCGACATCGGCATCGCGCCATCGCCCTCCATCTGCACGCGTGCCCCCGAACGGAACCAGGGGGCATCGCATAGCACCGCCCGGCCCGGCGGCACGGTGATGGCAGGAGCCTCGCCGGCGCCGCCCGCCGCCGCCTGCGCGCCGCGGCCGTCCAGCGCTTGCGCCGAGGCCGGCGCGAATGCCCAGAGATAAAGCCAAGCCAGCGCCAGCGGCAAGCCATGTAGCGACTTCTTCTTCACATGAATCCTGTCTAGAATGAAACGACCATCCGCATCCATCACGTCGTCCACCTGCCGGCATCGGCGCGCCGTTGTGTTCGTTGTATTCGTTGTGTTCCACCAGGCGGTCGCAGAGGGAAAGTAACGCGTTTCGGGCGGCTTGTCTCGTCGAGCATCCCGTGACCATCCCGTCAGGCCCGCCCGCATCCCTGGGAGATTCTATGCTTCTGTACTACGCGAAACTGTGGTGGGTCGTGGCGCTGCGAGGTATTTTCGCAGTGCTGTTCGGCCTGTGCGCCTTTTTCGCGCCGATCGCGACGCTGGCCGTGCTGATACTGATCTTCGGTGCCTACGCCGCCGCCGACGGGGTGGTCGCCCTGGCCATGGCCATCTCGGGCAAGGAGCGCGACGGCAGCGACCGCTGGATCCTCGCGTTGCAAGGGGTGCTCGGCCTCGGCATCGGCGCGCTCACCTTGTTCAATCCAGCCGTCACGGCGCTGTCCCTGCTGCTGTACATCGCTGCCTGGACCCTGGCCACCGGGGTGCTGCAGATCGTTGCCGCGGTCCGCCTGCGCAAGGAGATCCCGAACGAGTGGTGGATGATCCTGGCCGGGCTGGCCAGCATCGCACTCGCCTTCCTGCTGCTGTGGAATCCCGTTGCAGGCGCACTCGCCGTCCTGTGGATGATTGCAAGCTGGGCCACTGTGTGCGGCATACTGCTCATTGGCGTCGCATTCCGGCTGCGGCGCGCGCATCACGACCACCTGCACGGAAAACCCCTGGCGGCCTGATCCCGGCGGGAAAGCCGCCTCGGCAGGCGTTCCGCCGGGAGGGGGGCGACGGTCGTGCTACCATTGCGCGCCGCGCGCCTCAGGCAGCATTGTTGCGCGCGGTATAAGTGCTGCATGAATCACCTTTTTGCCGCTACTCGACGCAATCCGCGGATCCGATGTCTACCGGATCCGATGCGAATGCGTTGAGCCTCTCTTCCGTCCGGCCCCGTGGCCGCCCGGAAGGATCGCCCGGCCCGCCTAGCGCCGGAGAGGCGTGGCCCCATGCAGCGCCGGACGACCATCAAGCCAGTTTCTCTTCAGGAGATTTATGCGTAGTTCATCGACCTCGCGCTATGCCGGGTTACCTGTCGCTGCTATCGCGCTGGTAAGCCTGTTCATTCTGCTGGTCTGGTTCGGCACGCTCGATGCGCGCCACCTGCTGCGCTCCGACGAGGGACGATATGCCGAGATCGCGCGCGAAATGTTCGCCAGTGGCGACTGGGTGACGATCCGCTACAACGACCTGAAGTATTTCGAGAAGCCGCCTTTCCATATGTGGGTCACGGCGCTGACCTACACGCTGTTCGGCCTCGGTGACTGGCAGGCACGGCTGTGCGTGGCCTTGTCGGGCATGATCGGCCTGGTGGCCTCGATGATGGCGTCCACCCGCTGGTTCGGCGCGCGCGCCGGCCTGCTGACCGGCCTGGTGCTGGTCGCCGCGCCGATGTGGAGCGTGGCGGCACACTTCAATTCGCTCGACATGACCTTGTCGGGTGCCATGGCCTGCGTGCTGGCCTTCATGCTGCTGGCACAGCATCCGGATGCCAGCCCGGCCGCGCGGCGGGGCTGGATGTGGGCCTGCTGGCTGGCCATGGGTGTGGCCATCCTGACCAAGGGCCTGGTGGGCATCGCCCTGCCCGGCCTGGTGCTGGTGCTCTATACACTGATCTCCCGCGATTTCGCCTTGTGGCGGCGTATCCACCTGTTTTCGGGCATCGCGCTGATGCTGGTGGTCACGGTGCCCTGGTTCTGGCTGGTTTCCGAGCGCAACCCGGAATTCCCGCAGTTCTTCTTCATTCATGAGCACTGGCAGCGCTATACGTCCAAGGTGCACTCGCGCAGCGGCCCCGTGTATTACTTCGTGCCCCTGTTGATCGCCGGTTTCCTGCCCTGGCTCGGCCTGTTCCCGCGCATGTGGCAGGTGGTCCGAGGTGAAGGCCAGGCGCTCCGCTCCGGCGCGCGGCCGTTCCGCCCCGCGCTGCTGACGGCTATCTGGGCCATTGCCATCTTCGTCTTCTTCAGCCTCTCGGACTCCAAGCTGCCCGGCTATATCGTGCCGATCTTCCCGGCCCTGGGCATCCTGGCCGGGTCGGCGCTGGAGCACATCACCGAGCGCTCCTGGCGGCGCCAGATGCTGGCGATGGCGGTGATCTGCGCGATCGGCCTCGCCGCCAGCCCCTACGTGGCTACCCTCAACTCGGACAACACGCCGAATGCCCTCTACCGTCCTTTCGCGGTCTGGGTCGGCGCCGCCTTCGTCGCCCTGCTCGCCGGCATCTGGCTCAGCTATCGCGTGCTGCGCCGCCGTGGCATCTTCGCCAGCGTCGTGACCTACTCCGTCGCCATGTTCTGCGGCTTCACCATTGCCCTGCTCGGCCACGAGGTGATGGGCCGCAAGTCGTCCGGCGCCGATATGGTGCCCGCCATCAAGGCGGTGCTGACCGACGACATGCCGCTCTACGGCGTGCGCATGCTTGATCACACCCTGCCGTTCTACCTGCAGCACACCCTGGTCATGGTGGAAGCGCCGGACGAACTCGACTTCGGCACCAAGCAGGAACCCCAGAAATGGGTGCCGACGCTGGATGGCTTCGTCGCCAAGTGGCAGGACGGCCAGCATGCGATGGCGATCATGGGTGCCGATACCTATGAACACCTGCGCCAGCGCCATGTGACGATGTACAAGATCGCTCAGGATACGCGCCGCGTGGTGGTGTCGAACTTCGCGCCGCCGGGCCAGGCGCAGGCTGCGCCGGCCGCCTCCGTCGAACCGGCCGCTTCCGCCCCGCAATGAGTGCCGCATGAGCCTTTCTACCTTTGCCTTCATCTTTACCGGCGTGCTGCTCAACGCCTGCGCGCAACTGCTGCTCAAGGCCGGCGTCAACGCCGTCGGTGCGATCACGCTGGATCGCGCCACGCTCTTCGCCACCGCCCTGCGCGTGCTGACGCAATGGCCGGTGCTGGCCGGCCTGACCCTGTACGTCGTCAGCGTGGGGGTGTGGATCGTCGGCCTGTCGCGCGTCGACGTGTCGATCGCCTACCCCATGCTGTCGCTCGGCTATGTGGTCAACGCGCTGGCAGCCTGGTGGCTGTTCGGCGAGATGATCGGTCCCTTGCGCGTCGCCGGCATCCTGTTGATACTGGCTGGCGTTTTTCTGATTGCCCGTTCCTAGGAGCCCGCGCCCATGTCCGCATCCGTTTCTCCCGCCGAGGCTTTCCTGCCCTTCGTGCGGCCGAGTATCGATGAAGCCGCCATTGCCGAGGTCGGCAAGGTGCTGGCGTCCGGCTGGATCACCTCAGGCCCCAAGATGCAGGCCTTCGAGGAAGCCCTGTCGGCCCTGTTCGGCGGCCGTCCGGTGCGCACCTTCGCCAATGGTTCGGCAACCATGGAGATCGCGCTGCGCATCGCCGACATCGGCCCGGGCGACGAAGTGATCACCACGCCGATCACCTGGGTGGCGACGGCCAACGTGGTGCTGACCGTCGGTGCCCGTCCGGTGTTCGTCGACATCGACCCGCGCACCCGCAACATCGACCTCGATGCCGTCGAAGCCGCCATCACGCCGCGTACCCGCGCCATCATGCCGGTCTACCTGTCGGGCCTGCCGGTCGACATGGAACGGCTCTACGCCATCGCCGCGCGCCATCAGCTGCGCGTGATCGAGGATGCCGCCCAGGCCATCGACTCGCGCTGGCGCGGCCAGCGCATCGGCGCCTTCGGCGACCTGGCCAGCTTCAGCTTCCAGGCCAACAAGAACATCACCTGCGTCGAAGGCGGCTGCCTGGTGATGAATTCCCCCGAGGAAGCCCTGCGCGCCGAGCGCCTGCGCCTGCAAGGCGTGATCCGCACCGGCATGGACGGCATGGACGTCGAGGATCCGGGCGGCAAGTTCAACCTGACCGACGTCAATGCGGCCATCGGCCTGGCGCAGCTGGCGCACCTGGACGCCATCACGGCGCGCCGGGCGGCGCTCGCCGAGACCTATTTCCGCTGCGCGGAGGCCGCCGGCCTGCGGGATCTGGGCATCGGCCTGCCCTTGCCGCTCGACCCGCACGAGGCCACCACCAACTGGCATATGTTCCAGGTGGTGCTGCCCGTCGAGCGCTTCGCCGGCGAGCATCCGCTGGGCGCGCGCGCCGCGGTGATGGAAGCGATGCGCGAGCAAGGCGTCGGTACCGGCGTGCACTATCCGCCGGTCCACCTGTTTTCTTACTACCGTTCCCTCGGCTGGCGCGAGGGCATGCTGCCGCACGCCGAGCGCATCGGCCGCGGCATCGTGACGCTGCCGATGTTCCCCGCCATGCGGGATGCCGACGTGGAACGTGTCTGCGCAACCCTAAGCGAAACATGCAAACGCCTCTTCAAATGAGCCCCGTGGAGGTCTCGGTCATCATCCCCGTCTACAACGAGGAAGACGGCCTGCAGGCCCTGTTCGACCGCCTCTACCCGGTGCTCGACGGACTCGGCGAATCGTACGAGATCATCTTCGTCAACGACGGCAGCCGCGACCGCTCGCCGCAGTTGCTGGCCGCGCAGTTCCACCGCCGCCCGGACGTGACGCGCGTGGTGCTGTTCAACGGCAATTTCGGCCAGCATATGGCGATCCTGGCCGGCTTCGAGCATTCGCGCGGCAAGATCGTCGTCACCCTCGACGCCGACCTGCAGAATCCGCCGGAAGAGATCCCGCGCCTGGTCGCCTCGATGCGCGAGGGCCACGACTACGTGGGCACCATCCGCCGCGAGCGCAACGACTCGGCCTTCCGCCGCATCGCCTCCAAGGCGATGAACCGCCTGCGCGAGCGCATCACCCGCATCAAGATGACGGACCAGGGCTGCATGCTGCGTGCCTACGACCGCAACATCGTCGACACCGTCAACGCCTGCCGCGAGGTCAACACCTTCATCCCGGCGCTGGCCTACACCTTCTCAGCCAACCCGATCGAGATCGTGGTCGAGCACGAGCAGCGCCATGCCGGCGAGTCGAAGTACTCGCTGTTCCAGCTGATCCGGCTCAACTTCGACCTGGTAACCGGCTTCTCGATCGTGCCGCTGCAGTGGTTCTCGGCCATCGGCACGCTGCTGTCGATCGCCTCCGCCGGCCTGGTGGTCCTGCTGCTGGCGCGTCGCTTCCTGTTCGGCGCGGAAGTCCAGGGTGTCTTCACCCTGCTGGCCTTCAACTTCTTCCTGGTCGGCATCATGCTGTTCGGCATCGGCCTGCTGGGCGAGTACATCGGCCGCATCTACCAGGAAGTGCGCAACCGCCCGCGCTTCCGCATCCAGGCCGTGCTCGAGGCCGGCCCGGAAGGCGCCGCCAGGCCCGCCAGTACGGAGGCACCGTGCGCGCAGTAGTCTTCGCCTACCACCACGTCGGCGACCGCTGCCTGCGCGTGCTGCACGCGCGCGGCGTCGAGGTGGCGCTGGTCGTCACGCATCGCGACCGCGCCGACGAGAACATCTGGTTCCGCCGCGTGGCAGACACCGCGGCCGAGCTGGGCCTGCCCTGCATCTATGGCGAGGATCCGGCCGACCCTGCGCTGGCCGAGGCCGTCGCGGCCGCGCGTCCGGACATGATCTTCTCGTTCTACTACCGCGCCATGATCCCGCAGGCGGTGCTGTCGCTGGCGCCGCGCGGCGCCTTCAACATGCACGGCTCGCTGCTGCCCAAGTACCGCGGCCGCGTGCCGGTGAACTGGGCGGTGCTGCACGGCGAAAACGAGACCGGGGCCACGCTGCACGCGATGGAAGCCAAGCCGGATGCCGGCTACATCGTCGGCCAGACCGCGGTGCCCATCCTCCCGGACGACACCGCCGCCCAGGTCTTCGACAAGGTGACGGTGGCCGCCGAGCAGACGCTCTGGGGCGTGCTGCCCGAGATGCTGGCCGGACGCACGCCGCAGCATCCCAACCGGCTCGAGCAAGGCAGCTATTTCTCCGGGCGCAAGCCCGAGGATGGCCGCATCGACTGGTCCCAGCCGGCCGCGGCCGTCTACAACCTGATCCGCGCGGTGGCACCGCCCTACCCGGGCGCGTTCACCGATCTCGGCGGCAGGCGCTTCGTGGTGGCGCAGGCGCGCCGCCCCGCTCCCGCCCGCCAGGCATCGCTGGCAGCCGCCCTGCAAGGCGGCGCGCCGGGTCTGCACGTGGTGCAGGACAGCATCGTCGGCCTGTGCGGCGATGGTGGCCTGGTCCTCGTCCATGAACTCCAGTCCGACGGCGCCACGCTGGCACCGGCGGCATTCGCATCCCTTCTCACCGCATCGACCAAAGAGGAAAACCGATGAAAAAGGTCCTGATTCTTGGCGTCAACGGCTTCATCGGCCATCACCTGACGCGTCGCATTCTCGAAACCACGTCGTGGGAAGTCTACGGCATGGACATGTCGTCCGACCGCCTCGGTGATCTCGTCGAGCACCCGCGCATGCACTTCTTCGAAGGTGACATCACCATCAACAAGGAGTGGATCGAGTACAACATCCGCAAGTGCGACGTGGTGCTGCCCCTGGTGGCCATCGCCACCCCGGCCACCTACGTGCGCCAGCCGCTGCGCGTGTTCGAACTCGACTTCGAGGCCAACCTGCCGATCGTGCGCGCCGCCGTCAAGTACGGCAAGCACCTCGTGTTTCCGTCGACCTCCGAGGTCTACGGCATGTGCACCGACGGCGAATTCGATCCCGAGTCCTCCTCGCTGGTGTACGGCCCGATCAACAAGCCGCGCTGGATCTACGCCTGCTCCAAGCAGCTGATGGACCGCGTGATCCACGCCTACGGCATGGAACAGGGCCTGAACTACACGCTGTTCCGCCCCTTCAACTGGATCGGCGCCGGCCTCGACTCGATCTTCGAATCGAAGGAAGGCTCCTCGCGCGTGGTGACCCAGTTCCTGGGCCACATCGTGCGCGGCGAACCGATCAAGCTGGTCGACGGCGGCGAGCAGAAGCGCGCCTTCGCCGACATCGCCGACGGCATCAGCGCGCTGATGCGCATCATCGAGAACCCGAACGGCGTGGCCAGCGGCAAGATCTACAACATCGGCAACCCGGGCAATATCCACTCGGTGCGCGAGCTGGCCGAGATGATGCTGAAGATGGCCGGCGACTACCCCGAGTACGCCGAGGAAGCCAAGAAGACGCAGATCATCGAGACCTCGTCCGGCGACTTCTACGGCAAGGGCTACCAGGACGTGCAGCACCGCGTGCCGAAGATCGACAACACCATGACCGAGCTGGGCTGGAAGCCCGAGTTCAACATGGAACAGGCGCTGCGCCGCATCTTCGAAGCCTACCGTGGCAAGGTGGTGGAAGCGCGCACCCTGGTCGACTCGGCTTCCTGAGTACGGCGCCGATGGCACGCATTGCCCTGAAGGTGGACGTCGACACCCTGCGCGGCACGCGCGAGGGGGTGCCGGCCCTGCTGAACATGCTGGAGAAGGTGCGTGCCGAAGCCACCTTCCTCTACAGCCTCGGCCCCGACCACACCGGCTGGGCGCTGCGGCGCGTGTTCCGTCCCGGTTTCCTGAAGAAGGTCTCGCGCACCTCGGTGGTGTCCAACTACGGGCTGCGCACGCTGATGTACGGCGTGCTGCTGCCCGGCCCGGATATCGGCCGGCGCGGCGCCGCCCAGATGCGCGCCGCACAGGCGGCCGGCCACGAGTGCGGCATCCACACCTGGGACCACGTCTACTGGCAGGACAATGTGCGCGGCCGCGACGCAGCCTGGACGCGCCGGCAGATGCAGAGCGCCTTCGACCGCTTCGTCGACATCTTCGGCGAAGCGCCGCCGACGCATGGCGCGGCCGGCTGGCAGATGAACGACGAGGCCTTCCTGCAGATCGACGACTGGGGCATGGCCTATGCTTCGGACGGCCGCGGCGTCTCGCCCTACATCCCGACCGTGGGCGGCCGGCCCTGCCGCCACGTGCAGATGCCGACCACGCTGCCGACCCTGGATGAACTGATCGGTGTCGACGGCCTGACCGAGGACAATGTGCACGAAGCCGTGCTGAAACTGAGCGCGGATGGCCGCGATCATGTCTTCACGCTGCACACCGAACTGGAAGGCGGCAAGCTGGCGCCGGTCTTCATGCGCCTGCTGCAGGGCTGGCGGGCGCAAGGGCACGAGCTGGTGTCGATGGCCACCTACTACCGCCATCTCGACCGCAGCACCCTGCCGCAGCTGCCCGTGAGCTGGGGCAGCATCCCCGGGCGCAGTGGTGAGCTGATCATTCAGCCTTGAGGCTGCGCGCAGAGCGATCGCCTGCTCCCCGCGTCCCCCTGACGAGACTGTCATCGCGCGGTCATGCTGCCGTGGCCGACCGCTCGCTGCGCCGGTTTCCGGCATGCGATCCCCGCATGCATCCTGACCGGAGACCTGCATGACGACACCGTTCCGCAATGGTCTGGCCGCCTTCGGGCTGGCCGGCACCCTGGCCTTGGCCGCAGTACCCGCCGAGGTCAGCGCCGCCGACGCGCCCCTGCCATCATCCGCTTTGCCTCAAGGGCCCTTGCCGGGCGAGCGCGTCCAGCCCGCAATGTCTCGCGCACCGTCGTGGTCGCGCCGCGCCAGAAGAAGATCGACGTCGAGGCCGGCAAGTCGGTAGCGTTCCGCTTTGGCACGCAGAAGGCAGCCTGGGCCTTCGCGCCGTGCTTCGGCGCCGGTGCTCTCGAACGGGTCCGCAAATTCTCCGAGATCCCTGCCGCGCTGGGTATCTGGATGCGGATCCGCCCGGGCAGCATGTTCAGCGGCGGATGACGCGTGCGCGCCTGCCGTACGCGAGGTCCATATATCCTAGGGTTTACCCTGTCAACTTCGGCCACCTGGTGACGCTAACTGTGAGGGTTTTCCATCACAAGAACGGGTCCGCCGCCGCATCGTACGGCTGGCGATAGGGGTTGCAGCGCATGTTACGCATTGAAGATCTGGATACGCCGCCGGAGGTATTCCTGCGCGACCAGGCTGAGGGGTATGACTTCTATACCGCCTTCCAAGGGGCAAAAATCGAGGGGTTCCGCTTCGGCTACTTTGCCGTCTACCGGCACGACACCCTGGTGACCGTGGCGCCGTATTTCGTCATGGACTTCCGCCTGGACACGCTGCTGCCGGCGGGCCTGCTCAAGCGCAGCCTGAGCTGGATCAAGTTCAACCTGGCCTGCATCGGCAGCCCGACGGCGGACTTCGGCCGCATCCATGGCGAGGTCTCGAGCGATATCCTCGCGCTGATCAATGCCACGCTGTCGACGCGCGGCAGCCTGCTCGCCTACAAGGGCTTCGGCGATGGCCTGCCGGTGGCGGGTTTCGTGCAAGCGGCCGGACTGCCGGTGCCGGTGCTGCCGCTGCGGCCCGACTACTTCAGCGCGCTCAAGAGCGATCGGCGCAACCTGCTCAAGCGAAAGCTGAAGAAGGCGAGCACGCTGCGCTATGAAGAGTGCGACGGCCTCGCGCCTGAGCTGGTGGAGGCGGTGCACAGGCTTTACCTGAACACATACAACAAGGCCGAGCTGAAGTTCGAGAAGCTCACCCCGGAGTATTTCCGCCGGACCGCGCCGATCAGCAAGTACCTGCTGTTCTTCCACGAGGATGAACTGATCGGCTTCACCCAGCTGATCGGGCGCAACGGCCGCCTGGTCAACCGCTATATCGGCCTCGACTACGACAAGAGCGACCAGCACGGCCTGTACTTCGCCATGTTCATCCGCGCGGTCGAGGTGGGTGCGCGCGAGGGCTACCGCGACATGGAGCTCGGCGCCACCGCCTACGAGTTCAAGCGCATCCTGGGGGCGCAGCAGGTACCGACCTGGAATTACTACCGCCACACCACGCCGTGGGTCAACTGGGTGCTGGGCAAGCTGCGCAGCGTGCTGGAGCCTTCCGAGTCCGAACTGCGCTGAGACAGCGCTGATCTGGCGCCGCGGGCGGCCCCGCCCGTCGCGTCAGGCGGCGATGCCGCCGGCAGGCCGGGCGGCGCCTTGCGGCGCCCGCGCTTCCTGCTGCCTGGCCAGCCGCAGCCCGTTGAACACGACCAGCAGGCTGGCGCCCATGTCGGCGAACACCGCCATCCACATGGTGCCCTCGCCCATCACCGTGAGCACCAGGAACACGGCCTTGATGCCGAGCGCCAGCACGATGTTCTGCCACAGGATGCGCGAGGTCTGGCGCGAGAGGCGGATAAAGGCGGGCACCTTGCGCAGGTCGTCGTCCATCAGCGCCACGTCGGCGGTCTCGATCGCGGTATCGGTACCGGCCGCGCCCATGGCGAAACCGATGTCCGCGCGCGCGAGCGCCGGTGCGTCATTGATGCCGTCGCCCACCATGCCGGTCTTGCCGGCCCCTCCTTCCAGCGTCGCCGCCAGCGCGGCCAACGCATCGGCCTTGTCCTGCGGCAACTGGTCGCCGCGTGCTTCGTCGATGCCCACCTGCGCAGCGATTGCGGCGGCCGTGTGCGGGTTGTCGCCCGACAGCATCAGCGTCTTGACACCCAGCGCATGCAATTCGGCGATCGCCTGCCGGCTGCTTTCGCGCACCGTGTCCGCTACGGCGAACAGGGCCAGCACACCATGGTCCGCGCCGGGTGCGCCTTCCAGGGCCAGCAGGACCACGGTCTTGCCCTGGCGCTCCAGCGCTTCGAGCCGGGCCTCCAGCGCGGGCGAGCACAGGCCGAGTTCATGCACCAGCCGGTGATTGCCCAGGCAATAGCGGCGGCCCGCAACGGTGCCGCGGGTGCCGCGGCCGGGCAAGGCTTCGAAGGCTTCCACGCCCAGCAGGTCGAGGCCGTCGGCGCCGGCGGCATGGGCCACGGCGAGAGAGACCGGGTGGTCCGAGCGTGCCGCCAGGCTGGCCGCGATGCGCCGCACCTGCGTCTCCTCGCCGGCCAGCACGGCGAAATCGGTCTGCGCGGGCTTGCCGTGCGTGAGCGTGCCGGTCTTGTCGAGCGCAAGCCAGCGCAGGTCCTTGCCCTGCTCCAGGTAGACGCCGCCCTTGACCAGGATGCCCTGGCGTGCGGCGGCGGCCAGGCCGCTGACGATCGTGACCGGCGTCGAGATCACCAGCGCGCACGGGCAGGCGATCACCAGCAGCACCAGGGCCTTGTAGCACCAATCCAGCCAGTCCCCGCCAAGCAGCAGGGGCGGCGCCAGCGCCACCAGCAGTGCCACGGCGAACACCACGGGCGTGTAGACGGCGGCGAAGCGGTCGACGAAGCGCTGGGTCGGCGCGCGGCTCGCCTGGGCGGCTTCGACCGCGTGGATGATGCGTGCCAGCGTCGAGTCGGCGGCCACCGCCGTCACGACGTATTCCAGTTCGCCCGCCTGGTTGATCGAGCCGGCGAACACGGCATCGCCCTCGCCTTTTTCCGCCGGCACGCTTTCGCCGGTGATCGGGGCCTGATCGATGGTGGAGCGGCCGCGGCTGACCTTGCCGTCCAGCGGAACGCGCTCGCCGGGGCGCAGGCGGACCGTGGCGCCGACCGCCACGCTGCGTGCCTCGACCTGCAGCCAGCCGCCGTCGGCCTGGCGCACGGTGGCCTGCTCCGGCGTCATCGCCATCAGGCCGCGGATGGCCTGGCGCGCGCGGTCGAGCGAGGCCGCCTCGATACGCTCGGCCACGGCGAACAACACCATCACCATGGCAGCCTCGGGCCACTGGCCGATCAGCATGGCGCCGGTCACGGCGATACTCATCAAGGCGTTGATGTTGAGCTTGCCGTGGCGCAGCGCGATCCAGCCCTTGCGGTACGTGTCCAGGCCGGCCAGGCCGATCGCGGCAAGCGCGAAGGCCAGCGGCAGCCAGGGCACGGCAAGGCCGGCCCACTCGCTGAGCTCGGCACTCAGGGCGGCGACGCCGGCCAGGGCGAGCGGCCACCATGGCTTGCGCACGGCCTCGGGCGCCGCCGCGGGCTCGGCGCCGGCTTCCAGCACTTCCGGCTTCATGCCAAGGCTTTCGATGGCACGCGCCAGGGAATCCAGCGACGCCAGCTTGTGATGAACCGTCAGCACCCGCTGCATCAGGTT
>JABLTH010028507.1_pt1 | contig 25182 bp, 13 predicted proteins | sample 7875711 | NCBI WGS metagenome assembly JABLTH01 (sample SAMN14941262, study PRJNA633318) | bioreactor metagenome | isolation source: bioreactor | place: China | collected 2019-03-05 | reverse complement strand
GGCGCTCGACGCGGCACAGGCCGCGCACGTGCTGGGCGCCCAGGCGAACGTGTGGACCGAGCACATGCCGAGCTTTGCGCACATCGAGCATGCGGTATTCCCGCGCCTGGATGCGCTGGCCGAGGCCACCTGGACGCCGCTTGCGCGGCGCAACTGGCCCGACTTCCTCGCACGCCTGCCGGTGCAGCTGGCGCGCTATCGCGCTGCGGGTATCGGCTATGCCGACAGCGCCTTCGCCCCCGCGATCACGGTCGATGCCGATGCCGCGCTGGCCCACGGGCGCACGCAGGTGCGCATCGCCAACCAGGCGGACTTCGGCACGCTGCGCTACACGCTCGACGGCAGCGCGCCCGGCGCGACGTCGCCCGCGTATGTCGCGCCGTTCGAGGTAACGCTGCCGGCGACGGTGCGCGCTGCCGCCTTCGCGCCTGATGGCGACGCGCTGGCCTCGCCGCGCACGCAGGTGATCGACCGCGCCTCGCTGCTCACCCGCAACGGCAGCGAGCTCACCAATTGCCCCGGCAGCCCGTTCCGCCTGCGCGTGCAGCCCGAGCCGGATGCCACCACGCTGGCGCCGGTCTATACCGTGCCGCTGTTCAACAGTTGCCAGCAGTGGCAGGGTGCGCCGCTCGACGGCGTCGACACCTTGCATGTGACCCTGCAGCGGCTGCCCAACAACTACGCGCTCGCCCACGAGGCCAAGCTGGTCGTGCAGCGCCCCCGCGCGACGCCGTTCGGCGAGCTGGTGGCGCACGTGGACGGCTGTGAGGGCCCCGTGCTGGCCCGTTGGCCGCTGACCAATCCCGCACGCTCGCCGCGCTCGCAGCCGTTCGACGCTGCCATAACCCCGACCACGGGCAAACACGACCTCTGCTTCGTCCTCACCGCGCCAACCGCCGGTCCGCTGCATGCGTTCGACCGGGTCGAGCTGGGGGAGGGCGCGAAGTGAGGCGAGCGGACCGAGCGGGCGATTGCACGCAAGGCACTTTCGGCTGCTGCGATCCGGCGCATGATTGACCACCATCCGAGCCATGCCTGAAGCCACCGTCCATCCATCCGGCCCACGCTTCGCCTCTGTCGACGCCCTGCGCGGCCTCACCGTGGCCGCCATGCTGCTGGTCAACGACCCGGGCGACTGGGGGCATGTGTACTGGCCGCTGGAACATGCCCAGTGGCACGGCTGCACGCCGACTGACCTGATCTTCCCGTTCTTCCTGTTCGTTGTGGGCGTGTCGATCGCGCTCGCTTTCGGCCCGAAGCTCGAACGGGGTGACGCGCGCGCACCAGTGCTACGCGGCGCGTGGCTGCGCGCGCTGCGCATCCTCGCGCTGGGCCTGGCGATCAACCTGCTCGCCGCGTGGCTGATGCCCGGCGCGCACCTGCGACTGCCAGGCGTGCTGCAGCGGATCGCGTTGTGCTTTGCGCTGGCCGCGCCGCTGGCGTTGGTCACGCGGGCGTGGACCCAGGGCGCGCTGATCGTGGTGATCCTCGCCGGCTATGCCTGGTTGTTGCATCTGGGCGGCACGCTGGCGCCGTGGGACAACCTGGTCAGCCGCAGCGACAGCGCGCTGTTCGGCCGCTTCGTCTACCAGATCGACCCGGCGACCGGCCGCGGCCATGACCCGGAAGGCCTGCTCGGCACGCTGCCGTCGCTGGCCACGACCCTGCTCGGCCTGATCGCCGGGCACTGGCTGCGGGCCGGACGTGCGCGGCGCCTGTGGCCGATGGGTGTTGCCCTGCTGGCGGCGGGTTGGGCGTGGTCGCTGGTGCTGCCGTTCAACAAGAACCTGTGGACACCCTCGTTCGTGCTGTGGACCGGTGGCTGGGCGATGCTCGCGCTGGGCCTGGCGCATGACGCCATCGATCGCCGCGGCTGGCCGCCGATCGGCCGACGCTTCGGCGTCAACGCCATCGCGGCGTATGCCGGCTCGGAACTGATGCAGATCCTGCTGCCGGCCACGGGCGCGCAGCAGTGGCTCTACACCGAAGGGCTGGCGCGCTGGATCACGCCGCTGGCCGGGCCGTACGTGGCGTCGCTGGCGTGGGCGATCGCCTTTGTGGCGCTGTGGTGGGTGATCGTGTGGGCGATGGACCGGCGCGGCATCCACCTGAAGCTGTAACCTCGCCGGTCGTGCCATCGTGCTGTAAGACGGGCCATCTACAAGACGCGTTTGCCTCCGGAGTGGCCCATGCGTCGCCTGATCTGTCTCACCCTCCTGCTCGGACTGCTGCCGATGGCTAATGTTGTGCACGCCGCCGAGAAACCGCTCGCATCGAAGGTGCGGGTGATCGGCCACCGCGGCGCCAGCGCACTGCGACCCGAACACACGCTGGCCTCGTACGCCAAGGCGATTGCCGACGGTGCCGACGTGATCGAGCCCGACCTGGTGATGACGAAGGACGGCGTGATGGTGGCGCGCCACGAGAACAACATCGCCGAAACCACCGACGTGGCGAACCACCCCGAGTTCACTGCGCGCAAGACCACCAAGGTGATCGACGGCCAGCGGGTCACTGGCTGGTTCACCGAAGACTTCACCCTCGCCGAACTGAAAACCCTGCGCGCCCGCGAGCGCCTGCCCGAGCTGCGCGGCACCGCCTGGGACGGCCATTTCCAGATCGCCACGCTGGACGAGATCATCGACTTCGTCGCCGCCGAATCGGCCGCGCGCGGGCGGGTGATCGGCCTGATCCCGGAGATCAAGCACGGCACCTACTTCCAGCGCATCGGCCTGCCGATGGAAGACGCGCTGCTCGCCACGCTCGCCGCGCATGCGTACACGCGTACCGCGCCGGTGGAGATCCAGTCGTTCGAGATTGCCAACCTGAAGTGCCTGCGCGGCAAGCTGGGCAAGGCGCATCCGAACATCACGCTGCTGCAGCTGATCGACGAACCGGCGATGCATCCGGGCGACGTGCTGGCGGCTGGCGGCACGCTCACCTACGCGCAGATGATCACGCCCGCGGGGCTCAAGACCATCGCGCAGTACGCCGATGCGATCGGCCCCGACTACCACGCGATCATCCCGTACACCGCCGACGGCCACCTCGGCACGCCCACCGCGCTGGTGCACGACGCGCACGCCGCGGGCCTCGAGGTGCATCCGTACACGTTCCGCCCGGAGAACACCTTCCTGGCGAAGGATTTCTGGCAGGGCGACGATCCCAACACCTTCAACGCCGCCGGCATGCTGGCGCAGCTCAAGGTGTATCTGGACACTGGCATCGATGCGTTCTTCACCGACGATCCGGCGCTGGGACGGCAGGCCGTCGACGCGCGCTGACGCGGGCGGACATGCGGCTGTCACCGCGGTGTAGCGCGTGCCGGCAAGCATGCGCGGCTCCGCTTCCAGGATCGCCGCCATGCCCCGCCTGTTTCGCTCCTGCCTGGGCCTGCTGGCCCTCGCGCTCGCCCTGCCGGCCGCCGCCACACCGGTACTGCTGATCTCCATCGACGGGCTGCGACCGGCCGACGTGCTGCATGCGAAGGAGCGCGGCCTGGCGCTGCCCAACCTCACGCGCTTCGTGCGCGACGGCGCCCACGCCGAAGGCGTCACCGGCGTGCTGCCCACGCTCACCTACCCGAGCCACGTGACCCTGCTCACCGGCGTGTCGCCGCGCGTACACGGGGTGGGGGGCAACCTCAGCTTCGATCCCACCAACAAAAATCAGCTCGGTTGGGACTGGTACGCCAGCGACATCAAGGTGCCCACCCTGTGGCAGGCCGCGCACGACGCGGGCCTCTCCACCGCCAACGTGCACTGGCCGGTGAGCGTGGGCGCGGTGGGCGTGGACTGGAACCTGCCGCAGATCTGGCGCACCGGCACCGACGACGATCGCAAGCTGCTCGCCGCGCTGGCCACGCCCGGCCTGCTGCCGGCGCTGGAGAAGGACCTCGGCCCGTACCCGCAGGGCATCAACGAGGAGCTGGATGGCGACCAGGCCCGCGCGCGCTTCGCGGTGAAGCTGCTCGAGCTGCATCAACCGCAGTTCATGACCGTCTACTTCGCCGCGCTCGATCACGAAGAGCACGCCAAGGGCCCGGGCACACCCGACGCCAATCGCGTGCTCGAGCAGATCGACGCGCTGGTCGGCGAAGTGGCCGATGCCGCGCGCCGCGTGCATCCGGATGGCGTGATCGCGGTGGTGTCCGACCACGGCTTTGCGCCCGTCACGCAGGACGTCAACCTGTATGCGCCGTTCCTCAAGGAAGGCCTGGTGACGCTGAAGGACGGCGCCATCACCGACTGGCAGGCGGCGGTGTGGAACGACGGCGGCAGCGCGGCGATCGTGCTGCGCGATCCTTCCGATGCGGCTACCAAGGCGCGCGTGCAGGCGCTGCTCGATCGCTTGCGCCAGGACCCGGCCTACGGCATCGCCGAGATCCTCGATCGCCGGCAGCTGCTGGCCAAGGGCGGCAGTGACAAGGCGAGCTGGTTCGTGGTGTTCAAGCCCGGCTACGAGCTGGGCGTCACCCTCGATGCGCCGCTGCCGGCACCCTCGCACTACCACGGCATGCACGGCTACGACCCCGCGCGTCCCGACCAGCGCGCCACCTTGCTGATCGCCGGCAAGGATGTGCCGGCCGGGCGCGACCTCGGCGTGGTCGACATGCGCGACATCGCACCCACGCTGGCCGGCTATCTCGGCGTGGCGCTGCCCACGGCGCAAGGACATGCGCTGCTCGCACCGAGGCACTGAACGATCCGGCGGATGTGACAGAACGGTTTAGCCGTCCAAACGCGCTGACACGCCGGTGTAAGCGTCGCTTCACACGCGCCACTCATGCTTTCGCGATTCGCCCCGCCGGGGCGATCGCAGGTTTCCCGTTTCTCCCACTGATGCCGCGAGGGCTGTGCCCCCGCGACGAGGATGTGCACGCATGTCGAACCGCCTGATCTCCCATCGCCGCGCCGTGCTGGCGCTTGCCCTTTTCGCCGCGCTGCAGGGAAGCGCGTTGGCTACCGACACGCCCAGCGCCACGGATGCCGCGCCCGCCGATGCTGCCGCCGACGTCAGCAAGGTCAAGCAACTGCAGGCCGTGTCGGTGATCGGTCAGGGCGAGTCGCGCCAGGTGCAGCGCATCACCAGCGAAGACGTGAAGGTGCTGCCGCCGGGCAGCAGCCCGCTCAAGGTGCTGGAAGGCAAGCCGGGCGTGCATTTCGAATCGGCCGATCCGTTCGGCAACTACGAGTGGTCCACCCGCATCAGCCTGCGCGGGTTCAACCAGAACCGCCTCGGCTTCACGCTGGACGGCATCCCGCTGGGCGACATGAGCTACGGCAACCAGAACGGCCTGCACATCAGCCGCGCGCTGATCGCGGAGAATCTCGGCGGCGCCGAGCTGGCCGAAGGCATCGGCTCGCTGGGCACGGCGTCCACCAGCGATCTGGGCGGCACGGTGCAGTTCTACTCGGCCGATCCCACGCCCGACTACGGTGTGACTGTGGCGCAGAGCATCGGCACCGACTCGGCCCGCCGCACCTACGCGCGGCTCGACACCGGCGACCACCACGGCTTTGCCATGTACTTGTCCGGCGCGTACGCCACCGTGGACAAGTGGAAGGGCCAGGGCGACCAGACGCAGAAGCAGTTCAACGGCAAGGCGGTGTACGACTTCGGCGACGACAGCCGCGTCGGCGCGCTGCTCACCACCTCCAGCCGCCACGAGAACGACTACCAGGATCTCTCGCTCGCGCTGGAAAAGCGCAACGGCTGGAACTGGGACAACTTCCGTCCCGACTGGAACCGCGCCGTAGCCGTGGCCACGCAGTACCAGACCACCGGCACGGTCAACGACGGCAACGTGCAGAGCGTGGATGACGCCTACTACGACGCCAGCGGCCTGCGCGACGACACCGTGGCCAGCGTGTTCGGTGATTTCGCGCTCAGCGACACCGTGCGCCTGAAGGCCACCGGCTACTACCACAACGATCGCGGCCAAGGACACTGGTGGACGCCGTACGTGCCGTCCTACCCGGGCACGCCGCAGCAGACGCCGATCTCGATCCGCACCACCGAGTACGGCATCGACCGCGGCGGCCTCACCGCGGCGCTGAGCTGGGACATCGGCATCCATCACGTGGAGGCGGGCTTCTGGTACGAGGACTCCAACCACAACGTGCAGCGCAACTACTACTACGTCAGCGGCCCGGTCAGCGACAACTACTTCCTCGAAGACCCGAACATCCGCCAGTTCTACCAGCACTACGAAACCACCACGCGGCAGTTCTACGTGCAGGACAGCTTCAAGCTGATGGACGATCGCCTGAGCGTGGACGTGGGCTTCAAGTCGCCGCACAGCAAGGTCACCGCGCGCGCCGTGCCGGGCACGCTCACCTACGGCACCGCCGGTGCCTACGCCGCCGGCACGCTGACCGCGAAGAAGACCTTCCTGCCGCAGATCGGTGCCAGCTACCAGCTTGGCGGCGGCTTCGAGGTGTTCGGCTCCTACGCCAAGAACATAGCCGCCTACCAGGCCGGCATCACCGGCCCGCTGGCTACCACCCAGGTCGCCTTCGACACCTTCGGCAAGCAGCTCAAGCCCGAGCAGTCGCGCACCATCGAAGGCGGCCTGCGCCAGGTCGGCGATTTCTACCAGGCCTCGCTGGCGCTGTACGACGTGAAGTTCGACAACCGCCTGCTGGTGATCTCGCAGTGCGCCGGCATCGTCGGCTGCGCTAGCGGCTACGCCAACGTGGGCTCGGTGAGCAGCCGCGGCGCCGAGCTGGCAGTGAACTTCAAGCTCGCCGACGACCTGCACTGGTCCAACTCGCTCTCCTACAACCGCTCGCGCTACGACAACGACTACGTCAGCGGCTTCGACGCGCAGAACAATCCGATCGTGGTGCCCACCAAGGGCAAGACCGTGGTCGACAGCCCCAAGCAGCTGATCGCCTCGGAGCTGGTGTGGACGCCGGGGCCGTGGGACCTACGCCTGTCCGCCCACTACACCGGCAAGCGCTACTACACCTACATCAACGACGCCGGCGTGCCGTCGTACTGGCTGTTCAACGCCGCGGTGGGCTACGACTTCGGCAAGCTCGGTTTTGCCGAAGACATCAAGCTCGCGCTCAATGTCACCAACCTCGCCAACAAGCGCTACTTCGGCACCATCGGCTCCAACGGCTTCGTGGTCAGCGACGCCGGCGGTACCTTCCAGACCCTGCTGGCCGGTGCCCCGCGCGCCAGCATGCTGACGGCGACCGTGCGGTTCTAAGCGTTCAGGTGCCGCCCGGCCCAGCGCCGGGCCGGGCGGCATTATGATCGAGCGGACCTGTCCCGAAGGATCTCCGGCATGGCCGACGCTCGTCGCGGGACTCCGCGCTCCCTGGTCGCTCTGGCCATTGCTATCCCGGCGGCCGGAGCTGTTCTTGGCGGTTTGATGGGCGCACCAGCTGCCGTCGATGATTGGGATTGGCTGCACTGGACGTGCAAGCCGCTGGCGACGGTGTTAGTCATCGCGATGGCCTGGCATACGCCGTGGCCGTTGTCCGCGCGCTATCGCCGGCGGGTGCTGATGGGGCTGGGCTTCGCGCTGCTGGGCGACGTATTGCTGATGTTGCCGGGCGACTTCTTTGTGCCGGGGTTGGCCGCATTCCTGCTCGCCCAAGTTTCTTTCCTTGCTGCCTGGCTGGACGACAGCCGCTTCGCTGTGCGTCCACTGGCTTGGCTCGCCTGTCTGCTGGCTGCGACAGTGTTGCTGTGGCTGCTTTGGGCGCACGTCGCTCCCGCCCTGCGTGTGCCGGTATGGGGCTACGCGCTGGTGCTGGCGACGATGGCGGGGCAAGCGGTGGGTCGTGCCTGGCAGCACGCGGCGATGGCCGACGCCCTGGCACACCCCGCGCGTCGCGCCGCGCTCGGCGCCCTGCTGTTCATGATCAGCGACAGCCTGCTGGCGTGGGACCGGTTCCGCCATGCACTGCCGCTGTCGGCGCTATGGGTGCTCGGCACCTACTATCCGGCGATCGGACTGATCGCCACATCAGTCAGGCGCAAATTTGAACGGGGGCGTGCTTATCGCTGATGAGTCAGCGCTTGCAGAAGGTCGTTCCATCGGGTGCTTCATCGATCAGGGGATATCCAGTGGTGTTCGCAGGTGGCTTTGACCTCCCAGATGTCGTATCGCTCACATAGCGGTGCCCGTCAAAGTCCAGCACTGCGTCATGCGCGATACTGCCACCGCCACCGATATGGATTTGCAGCGAACGCCAGCGATGATGACGTCGTTCCAGCAGGCGCACCGGCAGGCGAGTGGCCGGCATTTGCGAGATGGGTAACCAGTCACCCCGCCACTCTCGAAGCACCAGCAGGGTACAGCCGCCGCTCCCGCACCAGTCGCTACCACGCAGGTACACGAGCGCTTCCGATCGTTCATCACCGTCGAGATCAGCAAGGGCAACCAGTCGATCGCCCGAGTCGAAACCCTGCGCATCAAGGAATAGCTCCAGACCACGGGGCAATTCGTCCCTGGCGTGGCACGCAAGCTGGGCCTGCCCAGCGCTGGCGGTGGCGATGACGAAGAGCAAGGCTAGACGAACCATGCTGCGAGGGAGAAATCTTTCGGTAGGGCTCATCACGCTATCCCGGTAGACAGCACGCTCCTCCGCCTCACGTCGTCCAGCCGCGCGCATTCGCGTAGCCGGCCAACGGCACCAGGCCGATCGCCACGAGCAGCACTACGCCCTGCAGCAACGGCGCCACGCCGCTGGCGGCCTTCAGGTGGTCCATCATGACGAACATGCCGACGTCCTGCGCCAGCACGCCTAGCAACGAGGCGATGAGCAGGCCGGTCGCCCAGCGCTTGCGCAACAACAGGCAGATGCATCCCAACGCGCCGCCGATGACCGCGATGCCGGTGGCGACGAGCGCCCAGAGCGGTCGTTCGCGGTACAGCGCCTGCTGTGCCTCGGGCAGCCGGGCGAGATCCTCGGGGGTAAGTTGCAGATCGGCCACGAAGGCCGTGCAGCCGGCGAGGTTCCACAGCAGGGCGAGCGCAGCGACAACATAGAACCAGGTGGGAGGCTTGTTCATGACGTGCTCCTCGAAGAACCCGGCTCGATTGGCCGGCGGCAGGATTAGACCGCCGGATGCCGATCATTCGTCAAGTGGCGTCGCAGATACACCGCGCGCATGGCCGTGGACTAGCTAGAAAGAGCCTGGCCAAAAAAAACGCCACCCGTTGCCGGGTGGCGCCAAAACAGCTTGAAAGAGGCCGGGACACCGTCCCGGCCTCCGCCCGCACGATCAGAAATCGTACGAGGCGCTCAGACGCACATAACGCGGGGCTTCGAAGTAGATGCCCTGGTTGTACGTGTTGGAGACCGTGTACTTGGCGGCCTCGAACGTCGCATCGGACTGCAGTGCCTTGGTTTCGTTCAGCACGTTGAACACATCCAGGCTGAAAGCCAGCTTGTGATCCGCGAACGCCGGACGATAGGCCACGCTCAGGTCGAGCTTCTTGGTCCACGGGTTACGGCCCGCATCGCCAGGAGCCGACGGGGAGCCGGCGCACCAGTGGTAGCTCGACTTGTAGCTGCTCGGATCAGACTCGTTGGTGCCGTAGTAACCCAGGCAGCTCTTCGGTGCGCCGGACTGCACGCGCAGGGCACCGGACAGCATCCACTCCGGATTGAGCTGGTAGCTGCCACGTACCTTCAGCTGGTGGCGGCGGTCGTTCGCCAGCAGGCCGTACGAGTGGTCCATCAGTGCGGCAGTGTCCCAGTCCTGCGTCTTGGAGACGTCGTCCTGGCCAATGTCGGACTTCACCTGTCCCTCGGTGTTGCCGTAGCTACGCGAGAAGGTGTAGTCAACGCGGGCCTGCCACTTGCCGTCGAACGGATGCTCCAGGTACATGTCGAGCGCGTAGTACTTGCGCTTGGCGCCTTCGTTGAAACCCCAGTCTTCCTTGGACATGCGGATGAGCTCGGAACCCGAGCCATCGGCATAGTTGACCTTGAAGGTGTTGGTCTCGCCCGGGTTGAAGATGTAGCAACCGCGGAAGTCCAGCTTGCTGGAGTCGATGCCCAGCGAGTCGGCCTTGTCGGCCAGGCGCTGGATGTCGCAAACGTCGTCGATGGCGGTCTGCAGCTTGCGGAACGTCAGCTTGGCACCGGTCACCCACTGCTGACCCAGAGCCTTGTCGAAGCCGACCATCACCTCGTCCTGGTACTGCGACTTGAGGTTGGTTGCCGTCACGGTCTGCGGGTCCGGCGAGACGCCGTACTCGTTGTTGGACGACACCGGGCCGGGGCCAATGGAGGTCAGGCCGGTCGGGTTGCCGTTGGCGTCAATGCCCGTGTAGGTGAAGTATTCGTCGGTGAACGTGGAGGCCGAGGCACCACGGATCGCCACGCTGGCCGGCAGCGCCAGGTAGTAGCGGCCCAGGTTGCCGTAGACCTTCAACGAGGAATCACCGAACACGTCCCAGCTCGCGCCCAGGCGGGGAGCCCACTGGTTGTCGTTGTTGACGTAGGCCTGGCCGAGGTTGTTGTAGTTGGTGAACTTGTCGTTGCGCAGGCCGAGATTCAGCAGGACGTTGCTGCTGACCTGCCAGGAGTCTTCCAGGTAGTACGCCTTCTGCTTCACCGACATGCTGGTGATGTTGTCGAGGATGTAGCGATCGACGTAGTAGCCATCACCGCCTGGGGCACCAACGCCGAGGCCCGCATCGAGTGCTTCGTCGGGGGCATTGGTCTTGCCGTAGATCCACGCATAACCCGGGCCGGTCATGCCCTGACCCTCGTTGGAGGAGCCGTAGTACATGTTGTCGATACCGGCCGACAGGGTGTGGTCGCCCAGGCGGTACTCGAGGTCGGCACGCAGGCCGTGGGTCTTGTTCTGCGCGCTCGGATCCTTCGCGTACAGAGCGGTCTGCCCGTTGCGGATCGGCGAGCCACCGGTGTAGGCCGGGTTCTGGTTGTACGAGGTGTACAGGTACGGCTGATCGCTCGCGCCGGGAACGGCCGAGTAGTCCTCGTTCTTGCTCCAGCCGTACTGCGCGCTGAAGGTCAGGTCATCGGTGATGTAGCTGGTGTACTTGCCGATGTAGTAGTGCGACGACATCTTGGTCGAGGTGTCGTTGCCGATGAAGCTGCCGGTCTTGCCGGTGCTGTAGTCGTACTGGTACAGCTGACCGGCATATTCGTCCTTGTTGTCGATCGCGGTCAGCTCAAGGATATTGCTGTCGTTGATGTTCCAGTCGAGCTTGGCGTACACCTTCGGACGGCTGTACTGGTAGTACAGGTTGTTCGGGTTCGAGGACTGGATCGACGAGGTCGACTTGCCCTGCTCCTTGTCTGCCTCGGCGGCCAGGAAGAAGAACAGCTTGTCCTTGATCAGCGGACCGCCGACGTAAGCGCTATACGTGGTTTCCCAGCTGCCGTTGTCCTTGCGCGAACGGTACACCGTGCCCGGCAGGCTGCCGTCCTGGTAGGTGTAGCCGTTTGGCAGGCGCTGGTTGGGGAAGTACACGTAAGCCGGATCGGCTGCGGCGTACTTCGGCGACCACACCACCTGCGCCCCGAAGTGCCACTCATTGGTGCCGCGCTTGCCGACCTGGTTGATCACGCCGCCGTCGGAGCGACCGTACTTGGCGCTGTAGCCGCCGGTCAGCACCTGCTGCTGGTCGATGGCGCCGTAGGGCAGGCCAACGCCACCCAGCGCGTTCAACGGATTGGTGGTGTTGTAGCCGTTGATGTAATAGGCGTTCTCGCTGACGCCCGCGCCGCCGAACGACACGGCGTTGTTGAAGTAGCCGCTGCCGGCCACGGTGCCCGGTGCGAGCAGTGCGATGGACTCGGCGGTGCGGTTCAGCGGCAGGCGCTGAAGGTCCTGCGAGGTGATCACGGTACGCGAGTCGACCGAGGTGACGTCGATCGAGGGCAGCGCGTTGGCCGACACCGAGATGGCGCTCAGCTGCTGCGCGTTGTTCGCCGAGGCGCCCAGGTCGACTTCGACGCCGCCGCCCACGCGCAGCGAGACATTGTTGCGCGAGTCGACGGTCTGGCCGTCCTTCAGCAGGGTGACGGTGTAGTTACCCACCGGCAGCGAGCTGGCCGAGTAGCGGCCGGACGCGTCCACGGTGACCTGGCGGGAGAAGCCCGACTCGCTGTCGATCTTCACAGTCTGGCCGGCACCATTCGGCACCTGGCCGAAGATGGCACCCGTGGTGGCCTGGCCGAACGCCGCGCCGGCCAGGCTCATGCCCACGGCCAACGCCAGCGCCGAGCGGCGATTAAACAAAGTGTGCTTCATTGTTATTTGAACTCCAGACAAACAATAGCCGTGGGCCAGCACCTGCGTGCTGGGCCGGATGGCTTGGAGACGGAACGCTGCCTTGGGGAAGGTGGCGCACCACGGCATCGTCTAGCTTGGGGGATGGACGATGTAACGCCGACGTTAAGCCAAGGTTGCCCTTCAGTGCAACCCAGCTAACGGCATGCTGTCCGCGCGCGAGTCAAAACAGCACAGCTAAGCCGCCGCCACGCGTCATCGTTGCTTTTCATTCCTCTTGGTCCTGGTGCTCGGCGGGGCTTCTTGTGCTGTCGCGGCCCGGTAACCGGACCGCCGATGTAGCGGCAGGAAAAAGAGAGGCGCGGTTGCCCGCGCCTCGTCGTGTCATGCCCTTGACGTTGAACTGCCGACTCAGGCCTCCAGCAGCGGCTGCCCTTCGTCCGTGGGTTGGTCCGCGTGGTGGTCGGTGGACAGCAGCATGTAGAACGCCGGCACCACGAACAGGGTGAACAGCGTGCCGATCGCCAGGCCGGTGGAGATCACCAGGCCCATGTTGAAGCGACCCGCCGCACCGGCGCCGGAGGCGATCACCAGCGGCACCACGCCCAGCACCATCGCGGCGGTGGTCATCAGGATCGGGCGCAGGCGCACGGCGGCGGCGTGCTCGATCGCCTCGCGCTTGCTCATGCCGGCCAGCTGCGAGTGGTTGGCGAACTCCACCATCAGGATGCCGTGCTTGGAGATTAGCCCCATCAGGGTCACCAGACCCACCTCGGTGTAGATATTGAGGCTGGTGAACAGGTTGACGAAGATCAGCGCGCCGAACAGCGCCAGCGGCACTGACACCAGGATCACGATCGGGTCACGCAGGCTGTTGAACTGCGCGGCCAGCGCCAGGAACACGATGATCACCGCGAACAGCAGGGTGCCGCCGAAGCCGCCGGATTCCTGCGTGAACTGCCGCGACTGGCCGGCGTAGTCCACCGTGTAGCCGGTAGGCGCGACTTCCTTCACCAGGTCGCTGAGGTACTTCAGCGCGTCGCCCTGCGACATGCCGGACACGCCGGAGATGGTCGCCGAGTTCAGCTGCTGAAAGTGGTTGAGCGATCGCGGCACCACCTGGTGCTTGATCTTGGCCACGGTGGAGGCCTGGATCACCTCGCCGCCCGGCGTGTTGATGTAGTAATCCAGCACCTGGTGCGGGTTCAGTCGGTCGGCCTGCAGCACCTGCGGGATCACGCGGTACGAGCGGCCGGAGATCGAGAAGTAGTTGACGTAGCCGCCGCCCAGCGCCGCGCCCAGCGAGGCGCCGATGTCCTGCTGGGTCAGCCCCAGCGAGGTGATCATGTCGCGGTCGAACGACACCGTCGCCTGCGGCTTGTCCACCTTCAGATCCGAGTCGATGAAGTAGAACTTGCCGCTGGCCTGCGCCTTGGCGAGCACCTGGCTGGCGACCTCGTTGAGGTTCTCGAAAGGCTCGGTGGTGGTGATCACCATCTGGATCGGCAGACCCGAGGCACCCGGCAGCGGCGGGAACTGGAACGCCGCCACCTGCGCACCGGCGATGCCGTTCCAGGCCTGCTGCAGCTCCTGTTGTAGCTGCTGGGCCGATCGGCTGCGCTGATCCCAGGGCTTGAACAACACGCCGCCGATGCCCTGGTTGGTGGTCGGTACGCCGGTGAGCTGGAACATCTGCTCGTACTCCGGCAGCTTCTTCGCCGCGGCGAACATCTGCTCGGCGTACACGTTCATCTGCTGCGCGGTGGCATTCGGCGCGCCGACGATCTGCCCGGCCACGATGCCCTGGTCCTCTTCCGGAGCCAGCTGCGACTGCGCCGTCATGCCCAGCGCGATGGTCGCCAGCAGCAACAGGGCGGACATCACGATCACCACCGACCAGGTCGACAGCGTGCCGTGCAGCAAGCGCTTGTAGCCGTGCTGCACGCGCTCGAACTGGTGGTCGATGAATTTCACGAAGCGCCCGTCGTCCTGCTCGGCGCGGAAGAACTTCGCGCACATCATCGGCGACAGCGTGAGCGCCACCACCGCCGACACGGTGACGGCGCCGGCGAGGGTGAACGCGAACTCGGTGAACAGCGCGCCGGTGAGGCCCTTCTGGAAACCGATCGGCACGTACACCGCGATCAGCACCACGGTCATCGCCAGGATCGGCCCGCCCAGCTCGCGCGCGGCCAGCAGCGCCGACTGCAGCGGCGTCTTGTGTTCCTCCTTCATGTGCCGGTCGACGTTCTCCACCACGATGATCGCGTCGTCCACCACCAGGCCGATCGCCAGCACCAGCGCCAGCAGGGTCAGCAGGTTGATCGAGTAGCCCAGCGCCAGCATCACGAAGAACGTGCCCACCAGCGACAGCGGCATCGCGATCACCGGGATGATCACCGCGCGCAGGCTGCCCAGGAACAGGAAGATCACCACCGTGACGATCACCAGCGCCTCGACCAGGGTCTTGACCACCTCGTCGATCGAGCTGTTCACGAACTCGGTACCGTCGTAGACGATCTCGCCGGTGATGCCGCTGGGCAACTGATGCTGGATCTCGGGGAACGCGTCGCGCACGGCCTTGGCCACGTCCAGCACGTTGGCGTCCGGCGCTACCTTGATGCCGATGAACACCGAACGCTTGCCGCTGAAGGCCACGTTGAAGTCGTAGCTGTCCGAGCCCAGTGTCACCGTGGCGACGTCCTGCAGGCGCACGATGGCGCCCTTGTCCTGTTTCACCGCCAGCTGCTTGAACTCGTCCACCGTGTGCAGGTCGCTGGCGGCGGTGAGGTCCACCGTCACCGCCTGGCCCTTGGACGAGCCCACCGCGGCGAGGTAGTTGTTCGCCGCCAGCGCCTTGTTGACGTCTGCCGCCGTGACGCCGTGGGCGGCCATCTTGGCCGGGTCCAGCCAGGCGCGCAGCGCGAAGTTGCGCGCGCCGAGCAGCTCGGCGGTCTGCACGCCGGAGATCGAATCCAGCTTGGGCTTGACCACGCGCGAGAGGTAGTCGGTGATGTTGTTGGTGGGCAGCACGTCGCTGTAGAAGCCCATGTACATCGCATCGACCGTTTCACCGGTCTGCACCGTGAGCACCGGCTGCTGCGCCTGCTGCGGCAGCTGGTTCTTCACCGAGTTCACCTGGGTGGTGATCTCGGTGAGTGCGCGGTTGGCGTCGTAATTCAGGCGCAGCGTGGCGGTGATGGTCGACACGCCCTGCACACTGGTGGAGGACAGGTAGTCGATGCCCTGCGCCTGCGAGATCGCCTGCTCCAGCGGCTGGGTGATGAAACCGGCCATGGTCTGCGCGTCGGCACCGTAGTAGGCGGTGCTGACGGTGACGGTGGCGTTCTCGGTCTCCGGATACTGGCGCACCGTGAGGCTGGTGACGGCCTTCAGGCCGAGTACCAGGATCAGCAGGCTGACGACGATCGCCAGGACCGGCTTGTTGATGAACAGGTCGGTGAATTTCATGGGCGCTGGCTCACTGCTCCTGCGGCGTCGGGCTGGCGCTGTCGGCCGGCTGCACGCGGTTGTCGACGGTGATCGGCGCGTCGTTCTTGAGCTTCATCTGGCCGCTGGTCACCACTTCGGTGCCGGCGCTGATGCCCTTGAGAATGGCCACCTGGTCGCCGCGGCTGTCACCGGTGGTGACGAAGGCCTGCTTCACCGTGGGCGGGTTCGGCTTGCCCTTGGCGTCCTTGCCCTTGGACGGCTGCACCACGTACACGGTGTCGCCGTACGGGTTGTAGACGATCGCCGCCTGCGGCAGCGTCAGTTGCGTGCGCTGCTGGCCCACATCGACGCTCACCTTGGCGAACATGCCCGGGGTCAGCGTCTGGTCGTGGTTGGGCACGGTGGCCTCCACCTGCACGTTGCGCGTGCTGGTATCCACCTTCGGGTTGATCGCGCTGAGCTTGCCGCCGAAGCTGCGGCCGGCGTAGGCGTCCAGGCTGAGCGTCACCGGCTGGCCCACCTTGAGCCGGCCCAGCTCGCCCTGCGGCACGTTGAAGTCCACGTACAGCGGGTCGAGCTGCTGCACCGTCACCACCGTCGTGCCGGCGGCGAGGTAGTCGCCCGGGCTGATCGTGATGATGCCGGCGCGGCCGTCGAACGGCGCACGCAGCTGCTTCTTGGCGATCACTACCTGCTGCTGGGCCACGGCCGCCAGCCGCGCCTTGGTATCGGCCTGCGCGGTGTCGAAATCGGCCTGGCTGATCGCCTGGGCCGCGAGCTGCTTGCGCGCGCGCTCCAGGGTGATCTTCGACAGCTCGGCGTTCGCCTGCAGCTGCTGCAGCTGTGCCACCTCGTCGCCGTCGCGCAGTTGCACCAGCAGCTGGCCCTTCTTCACTTCCTGGCCGGACTTCAGGTTCACGTCGGTGACCAGGCCGGCCACCTCGGCGGCGAGATCCGCACCGTTGGCGGCGCGCAGCGTGCCGACCGCGTTGAGTGCGGGCTGCCACGGCTGCTCGGCCGCCTTCACCGTGCTCACGGTGACCGGGCCGGGCTGGGGCATGGAGTGGATCATGCGCATGACCAGCAGCACCTTGATGCCGACGATCACTGCAATCAGGGCGAGCGTGCCCAGGATCACCCAGATCATCCGCTTGAGCGTGCTGGGCTTCTTGTCTGCGCGTATCGTCATGCGCGAATTCCTTATCGGGAAACGTTGGAAGGGGAAGCGGAAGTGGCCATCGGTGCGGCGGCGTCCTGGCGCCAGCCGCCGCCGAGCGCGGTGTACAGCGCTGCGGTATCGGACAGTCGCGCGGTACGCGCCTGGATCAGGGTGATGCGCGCCTGCTGATAGCTGCGTTCGGCATCGAGCAGGTTGAGGTAGCCGGTGGCGCCGAGACGGTACTGCTCGCGGGTGAGGTCCAGCCGCTGCGATGCCGCCTGCTCGGCGGTGGCCTGGGCGGCCAGCGTCTGCGCGTCGTACTCCAGTGCCTGCAGCGCGTCGGCCACGTTCTGGAAGGCGGTCAGCACGGTCTGCTGCCAGTCGGCGGCGGCCTTGTCGAGGCCCGCCTGCGCGGCACGCTTCCTGTGCAGCAGCTCACCGCCGTGGAACAGCGGCTGGGTGAGGCCCAGCCCCAGCGACCACGCGCCGGTGCCGGCGGAGAACAGATCGCCGCGGCTGAAGGCCTGCGAGCCGGCGCTGCCGGACAGGGTGATCTGCGGCAGCATCGCGGCGGTGGCCACGCCGACCTGGGCGGAGGCCGTATGCAACGCGGCAGAAGCGGCGCGGATGTCCGGACGCTGGTCCACCAGTTGGGCGGGCAGGCTCACCGGGATGTCCTTCGGCAGCCGCACCGCATCGAGCGTCAGCGGTGCGGCGTCCAGTTGCGCCGGGGTGGTGCCGAGGTAGGTCGCCAGCCGGTTGCGGGTGGCGGCGAGCTGGGCGCGCAGCGGCGGCAAGGTCGCCTCGGTGGTGGCCAGCTGAGCGCGCACGGCCAGCGTGTCCGACAGCGACTTGGCGCCGATCTGCTGCTGCGTGCTGGCGATGTCCAGCGTCTTGCGCTGCCAGTCGACGATCTGCTCGGTGGCGCGGATCTGTTCGCGCAGCGAGGCCTCCTGCAGCGAGGCGGTGACGACGTTGCCGGCCAGGGTGAGGTAGGTGGAGTCGAGCTGCGCCTGCTGATAGTCGCGCTGCGCCAGCTGCGCCTCGATGCCCCGCCGCACCCCGCCGAACAGGTCGAGCGTGTAGCCCACGCTGACCGAGGCGTTGTACAGAGTGAACGGCCCCACGCCGCCCGGCACGCCGGACGCCGCGCCCGACTGCTTCTCGCGCGTGGCGCCGAGGCTGGCGTCGACCGACGGGAACAGTCCACCGCGCGCCGCGCTGGCGTTCTCCTGCGCCTGGCGCAGGGCGGCCTGGGCGGAGACGATCGATGGGCTATGCCGCAGCGCCATCCACACGCGTCGACTCAGCTCGTCATTGCCGAAAGAGGTCCACCAGCGCGCCGGCACATCGCGCCCGGCCAGGAACTGCTGCGCGTCGCCGCCGGGCGTGGCCGCGTCGGTCGTCGCCGCGGGCAAGGGCGCCGGCGTGTAGCGGTCTACCGCGGGTGCGTCGGGACGCTTGTAATCCGGGCCCACGGCGCAGCCGGCGAGCCAGAGGGGAAGCGCCAGCGCCGCAATTATTTGCGCGCTCCGGGCGAGCGGCGGGAGCGTCTTGGGAGCACGAAGACGGGACAAGGGCGGTAACCTGGGTGGAGTCCTGAGGAGGCGCGACATTAGCATACCAATCAGTTCAGTTATGCATGTCGCAAGTAACAAGCAACGGGTGACAAACCTCACATGAAAAATCGTCCGCATGTGTGTCCATCCGTGGGGGAGTGGGGGTGAGGGAAGGTGGCGTCTGCATGGCGACGAACCACCCCCCCCCTGTTTCGACAACCGGTCCCGTCCGCATGGCTATGATGATCGCAGCGCACGGAGGAAGCCCGTGCGCTGCCCTTCCAACGATGCTGTCCCGGCCGAGCGCGCGCGATGATTTCCGCTGAAACCGTCATCACCTTTGCCACCCCGGTGTTCTTCGCCCTGATCGGCGTGGAGCTGCTGGTGGCGAAGCTGCGCGGCCGGCGCGCCTACCGCAGCAACGACGCCGTCACCAGCATCGGGCTGGGGGTGATCTCCCAGCTGGCCGGGGTGTTCCTCAAGGTGCTTACGGTGGGCGTGTATGCCTGGTGCGTGGAGCACGTGGCGCTGTTCGCATTGCCGGCCGACGCCTGGTGGGTATGGGTGAGCGCCCTGCTGCTGTACGACTTCCTCTACTACTGGCTGCACCGCATGGGGCACGAGGTGAACATCCTCTGGGCCGCGCACGTGGTGCACCACCAGAGCGAGGACTACAACCTTTCCACTGCTTTGCGCCAGACCGCCACTGGCGGCCTGCTGGGCTGGCTGTTCTACCTGCCGATGGCGCTGCTCGGCTATCCGGTAAGCGTGTTCGTGGCCGTGGCGCTGATCGATCTGCTGTACCAGTTCTGGGTACATACCGAGCAGGTCGGCAAGCTCGGCTGGTTCGACCGCGTGTTCTGCTCGCCGTCCAACCATCGCGCGCACCACGCGGTGAACGACCGCTACCTCGACCGCAACTACGGCGGCATCCTGATCCTGTGGGACCGCCTGTTCGGCACCTTCGTCGAGGAAGACGACAACGATCGGCCGATCTACGGCACGCGCGCGCCACTGCGCAGCTTCAACCCGCTGTGGGCGAACCTGGAGGTGTACTGGGCGACCTGGCAGGACGCGCGTCGGGCGACGCGCTGGCGCGACAAGCTGCAGATCTGGTTCCGCCCGCCGGGCTGGCGACCGGCCGACGTGGCGGCACGCTTTCCCAAGCCGGCCTTCGACCTCGCCCGCGAACGTTTCGACCCACCGCTCACCCGTCGCCGTGCTGTCTACGGACTGGCGCAGTTCGCACTGCTGTTGGGCATGACCACGCACTTCCTCGGCCTGGCGGCACAGGCCAGCTTGGGCGTGCTGCTGGGGTATGCCGCAGTGATCGCGCTGAGCCTCACCGCGCTCGGGGCGTGGTGGGAAGGACGGCGCGGGGCAGTGTGGCTGGAGGCGACCCGGGTGGTCGCGCTGGCTGTGGTGCCGGTGCTGCTGGGGCGCTGGTTCGGCCTCGACGGAGCGCCGGTGCGGCTGGCTTTCGCGCTGGTATTCGGCGCCAGTGCGCTCGCACTGGCGTGGGTGACGCGTGGCGCCGACAGCCCTTCCGACACCGGCGCCATGGCCATGGGTGGGGCGCGCGCGGCCGCTTCCAAATAGCCGTCTATACGCCCAAATAATTGATTTTGTTAGATGTCCGTGAATGTTTTCGCGGACATCGTTGTTATAGTCGTCGGCTGTTACACGTCGGTATCAAGGGGATGCATGATGGGCTTTCTAGCTAAGCTGGTGCGCCACAAGTCGATCGAGCAACTGCAGGCCGAGGCCGGTAACCGAGGCGATTTCCGCCGCGTACTGGGGCTCTGGCAGCTCACCGCGATCGGCGTGGGCGCCATCATCGGCGTGGGTGTGTTCGTGCTCGCCGGCCAGCAGGCCGCGGCGAACGCCGGCCCGGCGGTGGTGCTCAGTTTCATCATCGCGGGCCTGGGCAGCGCGTGCGCCGCGCTGGCATACGCCGAGTTCGCCGGGATGATCCCGGTCACCGGCAGCGCCTACACCTACGGTTACGCGGTGCTGGGCGAACTGTTCGCCTGGATCATCGGCTGGGATCTGCTGATCGAGTACGCGCTGATCGTGGGCGTGGTGGCGATCGGCTGGTCCGGCTACGTGCAGGCGCTGATGGAGCAGATCTTCGGCGTGTCGCTGCCGGTATGGGCGCAGGGCGCCTACGACCCACAGCACCCGGGCAGCGGCAAGGTGTTCAACGTGATCGCCGCGGCGATCTCGCTGCTGATCGCCTGGATGCTCACGGTGAAGACCGAGTGGGGCGCGCGGGCCAACACCGTCATCGTCACCATCAAGGTGATCGGCGTGGCGCTGGTGATCGGCGTGGGCGCGTTCTACGTCAACACGGCCAACTGGCACCCGTTCATTCCCACTGCGGTGGTCAAGGACGGCATCAGCAGCTACGGCTGGGGTGGCGTGCTGGCCGCGTCGAGCATCGTGTTCTTCGCAGTGTTCGGTTACGACACGCTGACCACGGCGGCGGAGGAATCTAAGAACCCGCAGCGCGACCTGCCGCGCGCCGTGCTGCTCTCGCTGGCGGTGTCGATGGCGCTGTACATCCTGGTATCGCTGGTGCTCACCGGCATGGTGCCGTACGACCAGCTCAGCGGCGCCGCGCCGGTGGATGCGGCGTTCAAGGCGCTGGGTCTGGACTGGGTGCGCGGCATCATTTCGGTCGCGGCGATCGCCGGCATCACCAGCGTGATGTTCGCCTTCATGCTCGGCGCGGCGCGCATCTGGTTCGCGCTGTCGCGCGACGGCCTGCTGCCGAAGTGGTTCGCCAAGATCCATCCCAAGTACGGCACGCCCGCGCGCCCCACGATGATCCTGGGCGTGTTCACTGCACTGGTCGCCGGCTTCTTGCCGATCGGCGAGGTCGCCGAGCTGGTCAACATCGGCACGCTGGCCGCCTTCATCATCATCTGCGGCTCTGTGCTGATCCTGCGCGTGCGCCAGCCGCACGTGGAGCGACGTTTCCGCACGCCGATGCTGTGGCTGGTGGCCCCGGCCGGCATGCTGTTCTCGTTGTTCCTGATCATCGGCTGGCCGTGGTTCGCCGACGGTCGCTTCCAGCTGCTCGGCGGCCTGCCGATGATCACCATCTGGCGCTTCATCGCCTGGATGGCGCTGGGCCTGGTGATCTACTTCGCCTACGGCATGCGCCACAGCGAGCTGGCCAAGTCGTAAGTCGCGCTGTTGCTCGCAATGAAACGCCCGCGGAGCCGGTTCGGTTCCGCGGGCGTTTTCTTGAGGGAGTGATCGCACCGTGCAATCCGTTACCGCCGGGCGACCCCTCTGGTTCGCCTGCAGGTGTTGCGAGTGAGCAAGCGCAAGGCGACCGCCGTGCGCATCGCAGTATCGGATCTTCCCGCCCCAGGCCGCGCGTGGGCGATCCTCGAGTAGGTTGCAGCCTGTTCTTTCGGCCATCGCCGATCTTCGCTGACTATGACTGGCGGCCGTGATGCGGGGCACGCTGGTCTTCGGCTTGCGCGCTTTCGCTCCTCGCCGATGGTCGACGCCGTGACCTCTGGCAGGGGGCTGGGGGTGACCTTCGACCTACCATCGACCCCTTGTCCCATGCCGGACCCGCAACACAGGACGTGACGGGCGGTCGGCGTGGTTGCAGCCAGGGGAGGTGAGGTATCGCGTTCCCGGCGTCTGCCCGGAGTGCGTCCTGTGCATCGAATCTCCCGCCTGTTTTCCGCCCTGAGTTTGGCTCTCGTCCTGCCGGCCGCCGCCGCGACGGAGCTGCCGGCCCCGGTCGACCAGCCCTATGCCGGCACGCTGACGCTGGCGCTGGATCTGACCGATGCGCCGAAGAAGGTGTTCCGCGTGGCCGAGACCATCCCGGTGACGCCCGGTCCACTGACCCTGTACTACCCCAAGTGGATTCCCGGCGAGCACGCGCCGTCCGGCCCGATCCAGAACGTCACCGGACTGGTGATCAAAGCCAACGGCAAGCAGCTGGCGTGGCGCCGCGACCTGCGCGAGATGTACGCGATCCACCTGGACGTGCCCGCGGGCGTCAAGCAGCTCGACCTGGCCTTCCAGTTCCTGTCGCCGGGCGACGGTGGCGCGTTTGGCGCCAGTGCCTCATCCACGCCCAAGCTGGTGGACATGGAGTTCAACCAGGTGGCGTTTTATCCGGCCGGCCACTACACGCGGCAGATCACCATCGCGCCCAGCGTCACGTTGCCGGCGGGCTGGAAGTTCGGCAGCGCGCTAGAAGTGGCCAGCCAGTCCGGCGCCACCACGCAGTTCAAGCCGGTCACCTTCAACAACCTGGTCGACTCGCCGCTGATCGCCGGCGCGCACTTCAACCGCGTCGATCTCGATCCCGGTGCCAAGGTGCCGGTGCACTTGAACGTGGTGGGTGACGGTGCCGACGACGTCAAGCTCAGCAACAAGCAGCTGGCCGGCCAGCGCGCGGTGGTGCAGCAGACGCTGAAGCTGTTCGGCGCGCACCACTACGGGCGCTACGACTTCCTGCTCACGCTATCGGACCACACCGGCCACTTCGGGCTGGAGCACCACCAGTCCAGCGACGACCGCCTGCCGGCCAACTTCTTCACCGACGACACCATGCACACGCTGGCGGCCAGCCTGATGCCGCACGAGTACGTGCACTCGTGGAACGGCAAGTTCCGCCGCCCGGCCGACCTGTGGACGCCCACCTTCATGGAGCCGATGCAGGACGATCTGCTGTGGGTCTACGAAGGCCTCACCGATTACTGGTGCGGCGTGATCACCGCCCGCTCGGGTCTGTGGAGCGGCGCGCAGTATCGCGACTCGCTGGCCTCGATCGCCGCGGCCATGGCGCACCGCACCGGCCGCGGCTGGCGCTCGCTGCAGGACACCGCCGACGCCGCGCCGCTCACCTACTTCGGCGGCGGCGGCTGGATCAACTGGCGCCGCGGCACCGACTTCTATCCCGAGGGCCAGCTGCTGTGGCTGGACGTGGACACGCAGATCCGCGAGCTCTCGCACAACAAGCACTCGCTGGACGATTTCGCCCGCGCGTTCTACGGCATGGACTCAGGCAGCTACGTCACCAAGACCTACACCTTCGACGACGTCGTCGCCACGCTCAATCAGGTGCAGCCATACGACTGGGCCAAGTTCCTGCGCCAGCGCCTGGACTACACCGGCACCGAGCTGCCCGAGCACGGCATCGAGCGCAGCGGCTGGAAGCTGGTCTACACCGACAAGCCCAACGACATGGACAAGGCGATGGAGAAGGTGCGCCACGGCGTGAACCTGGCCTACTCGCTGGGCCTGTCTGCCGGCAGCAACGGCCAGATTTTCGACGTGCAGTGGGACGGCCCCGCGTTCAAGGCCGGCCTGGTGCCGGGCCTCACCATCGTGGCCGTCAACGGCAAGGACTATTCGCCCGACGCGCTCAAGGATGCCGTCACCGCGGCCAAGGGTGACGGTGCGCCGGTCGAGCTGCTGGTGAAGAACGTGGACACCTTCAGCACCTACCGCGTCGACTACCACGACGGCCTGAAGTATCCGCACCTGGTCCGCGCCAGCGGCAAGGATCTGCTGGGCGACATCGCCACCGCGCGCAAGTAAGCCTCATCCACTTTCATCCCCGCGGTCGGCGCCTGCGTCGACCGGGTCCACCGACCACCCCGCATCGAGGAGATGCCTCTTGAAAAACACCGCTCTCGCTTCCGCCCTCCTGGTGGCCGGCCTCGGCCTGCTGGCCGCGCCGGCCCACGCCGACAACGTGCCGCCCGTGCAGGACACGCCCTACGCGCCGGGCACGCTGAAGATCCACGTGGACGCCACCGACGTGGCGCATCGCGTGTTCCGCGTGCACGAGACAATCCCCGCCGCCGCCGGCCCGCTCACGCTGCTGTACCCGCAGTGGATTCCGGGCAACCACTCGCCCACCGGCCCGATCGACAAGTTCGCCGGCCTCACCGTGAAGGCGAACGGCAAGACGCTCACCTGGACGCGTGATCCGCTCAACGTCTACGCGTTCCACGTCGACGTGCCCGAAGGCGCCAGTGCGGTGGACGTGGACTTCCAGTTCCTCACCGCGCAGGAGCGCAACCAGGGCCGCATCATGATGACGCCCGAAATGCTCAGCCTGCAGTGGGACAAGGTGTCGGTGTATCCGGCCGGCCACAACATCCGCATGATCAATGCCGACGCCAGCGTGACCCTGCCGGCCGGCTGGGAAGGCGCCACCGCGCTGGAGCTCGCTTCCAAGAACGGCGACACCTGGAACTACAAGACCATCACCTATAACGCGCTGGTCGATTCGCCGATGCTCGCCGGCAAGTACCACAAGCAGGTCGATCTCGATCCGGGCGCCAAGGTGCCGGTGCACATGGACCTGTTCGCCGATGCGCCGAAGTACCTCGAGTTCACGCCCGAGCAGATCAAGCCGCACCGCGAGCTGATCCAGCAGATGTACAAGCTCTACGGCGCGCATCACTACAGCCACTACACCTTCCTCACCTCGCTCAGCGACAAGCTCGGCGGCATCGGCCTGGAGCATCACCAGTCCAGCGAGGACGGCGTCTCGGCCGACTACTTCACCGAGTGGAAGAAGAACGCGCTGTCGCGCGATCTGTTCTCGCACGAGTACAACCACTCCTGGGACGGCAAGTACCGCCGCGGCGCGGATCTCACCACGCCCAACTTCAACGTGCCGATGAGCGACACGCTGCTGTGGGTGTACGAGGGCCAGACCCAGTTCTGGGGTTACGTCGTCGCCGCGCGCGCCGGCCTGTGGACCCCCGAGCAGACCCGCGACAT
>JABLTH010006006.1_pt1 | contig 25200 bp, 24 predicted proteins | sample 7875711 | NCBI WGS metagenome assembly JABLTH01 (sample SAMN14941262, study PRJNA633318) | bioreactor metagenome | isolation source: bioreactor | place: China | collected 2019-03-05 | reverse complement strand
TCTGGCAATGTGGCAATCTTTATTGGCCCCGGCCTTGCTGATTTCCATCATCGGCACGGTGGAGTCGATTTCTGTGGCGCAGAGTCTGGCCATGAAACGGCGTGAACGCATAGACCCTGACCAGGAGTTGATTGCCTTGGGCGGCGCCAATCTGGCGGCCAGCCTGAGTGGGGGGCAGCCGGTCACTGGCGGCGTGTCGCGCTCGGTGGTGAATATGGATGCGGGTGCGCAAACGCCGGCAGCGGGTTTGTTTACCGCATTGGGCATGTGGCTGGCCACGGTTTTTCTGGCCTCGTGGCTCAGTGCGTTACCCAGATTTATTTTGGCCAGCACGATTATCGTTGCGGTGATGAGCCTGGTGGACGGACGCGTGTTTATCGAGACCTGGCGGCGTAACCGGAGCGACTTTGCCGCCTTGCTGGTGACTTTTATGATTACCTTGCTGGTCGATATTGAACATGGCATCAGTGCAGGCGTGTTGCTGTCCATGGCCATGCATCTATACCGCAGCAGTCGGCCGCACATTGCCATTGTCGGGCAGGTGCCGGGTACCGAGCATTTTAGAAACGTGGCGCGGCACGCGGTCAGTGTCTGCCCGGATGTGATCACTTTGCGCGTGGATGAGAGTTTGTATTGTGCCAATGCGCGCTATCTCGAGCAAAAAGTGCTCGAAGTGGTGGCCGATAACCCGGCATTGAAACATGTGATCCTGATGTGCTCCGCCGTCAACGAGGTAGATGGCAGTGCCCTGGAGGTGCTGGAAGTCATCAACCACCATTTATCTGCATTGGGAATTGGCTTTCATTTGTCCGAGGTCAAAGGCCCGGTGATGGATATGTTGCAACATGCTCCTCTCAGGCAGCAGCTCAATGGTGAGATTTATCTGACCCAACACCAGGCTTATGCAGCGCTGTCCTGTCATTAACGGCGTTAAGCGCCGCTAAATATAGGAGGCTGGCATGGCAGATAATATCGGGCAATTGGAACAGTATTTAAGAGTGATTATCGGCGCCGGATTGCTGATGTGGACCCTGTTTTTTCAGGGGCCAGCCTGGGGCTGGTTTGGGCTGGTGCCGCTGGCGACCGGGTTGATCCAGTGGTGTCCGCTTTATGCCTTGCTCAAGATTAACCGTCGCTAAGCTTCAGGCATTGCTTGCAACCCAGACTTTAACATCAGCACAGAGGCTTTGCCAAAACCATAGCTGGTGGTAAAGAGGCTGGCAAACAAATAGCCCTGAAACAGCAAGGGCGGCGGGAGCTCAGGATTGTCCAGCGCCGGGAAAATGGCCATCAGTAAAAACAGGCTGGAGTTGGTAAATGCGCCTATCACCATCGCCCAGCGTACATGCCATGGCAACGAGACCCGGCTGGCCGCAATGCCAAAAATGAGGGCGGTCATCAGCAGAAAATCGATATGTGCTTGCAACAGCCGAGTGAATTTTCCCGCGAAAATCGCCTTGAGTGGGGGCACACCAAAGTTCAGGCCCACCATACACCATGCCAGTAACAACGCCATCAGCAGCCAGCATGCGGCCCCTTTCAATAACATCTGCTGGGCTTGTGGGGTCGATTGCATCAAAGCCTCCTGGGGGATATCGTGTCCCCAGCATAGCCGATCTGTCATGGTTTGCTTGATCTGGACGGACCTCACGCTTGACTGAAACGGAGATGACTCGCTTGCGAAATCTAGCTGTTTGTGACTTAATTTCGCTCAGCAAAGGAGAGGGTCATGGCGCAGCAAGCAAGGACAGTAGTCGCAGCGACAGGTCGCAAATATAGCTCCGATCTGGTCGCACCCAGTCAGCGCAAGGCATGGTTGTGTGAGGTGATTGGACGTGAATATGCAGAGGTGGACATCGTCCCGCCCACGGCTGCCCCGCTTTACAACGAGATGACGCTCTATCCTTGGCAGGCGTTGCAACTATCCGTGATCCATTCCAACAGCCTGACCATCCAGCGCGGGACGCGAGAAATCTGTCGTCCGCAGTTGGATAATTATTTTGCCGTCCTGTTGCTGCAAGGCCGGTATTGTCTGCAACAGCATGGGCGGGAAGTGTTTTTGCGCCCTGGCGACATGACTATTTATGATGCCACGGTGCCGCACTATATCCATTGTCCAGAGGCGTTTTCCAAGCTGATTGTTTCTATCCCAAGAACCTTGTTGCATCAGCGTTTGCCGCAGGCCGGGCATCTGACGGCGATGCCCATGCGATTGCAGCACGGCATGACCGCCATGTTGTCGCCGTTTTTGCAACAGCTCACGCGTCAGCTGAATCAACTCTCCATGCAGGCATTTGAAGCCAGCGCGGTGCCTATGCTGGACATGCTGGGCAATGCGCTTGAAACCCTGCAAGACCATGCGCTGCCGCGTTCGCCTGGCCGCAGTTTATCGTTGTTGCAAATCAAGCAGTGGCTCAGTAAGCATCTACAGGATGCAGACCTGGATAGTGACGCCATTGCCGCTGCCACCGGATTTTCCAGCCGGTATATCAATCAATTGTTTGCCGATGAACAGACGTCTTTGATGCGCTATGTCTGGCAACAGCGGCTGGCGCTGAGTGCGCAATACCTTAAGCAACCGGCCTGGCAGCACCGGAGCATTTCCGAGATCGCGCTGGCTTGCGGCTTTAACGATTTTGCACATTTCAGCCGGGCCTTTAAGCAGCAGTTTGGTGACGCCCCCCGCGCTTTTCGGCAGCAGGGGGCTTTACTCCGTTAAATCTGCAGGCAAATTTTGCCAAAGTGCTGATTGGTCTCCTGATACTGGAAGGCCTGCACCATGTCCTCCAGCGCAAACACCTTATCCACCACCGGTTTCAGGCCATTCCCGTCTATGGCCTTGATCATGGCTTGCTGCATGCTGCGGCTACCCACCAGCACGCCTTGCAGGCGCAGTTGCTTGATCAGGGCTGTGACCAGAGGGAAGTCGCCCGCCAAGCCGGTCAAGATACCAATGACAGAGACGTGGCCACCGACGCGCGCCGCCAGCATGGACTGTTCGAGGGTGGCCGGACCGCCCACCTCGACGACGTGATCGACGCCACGGCCGCCCGTCAGTTCGCGCACCAGCGTTCCCCAGGCCGGGGTGGTTTTGTAATTGATCAGGTGATCTGCACCCATGGCCTTGAGTTTTTCCAGCTTGGCTTCGCTGGACGAGGTGGCAATCACGGTCGCGCCTGCCAGCTTGGCAAATTGTAAGGCAAAGAGGGAAACGCCGCCCGAGCCTTGCACCAGCACAGTATCGCCAGGGGTGAGCTGATCATCAGACATCAGCGCACGCCAGGCCGTCAGGGCGGCGGTAGTCAAGGTGGAAGATTCGATATGGCTCCAGCCTTTGGGGGCCAGCGTAAAAGATTCCGCGCTGGCGGTGACGATTTCACGCGCGTAGCCATCCACTCCATCGCCTGGCACGGTGGCAAAGCCTTCAACCAGCGGTTCACCCGCTTGCCAGGTGGGGAAAAAAGTACTGACTACGGCATCGCCTACTTTGAATTCGGTGACGCCTGCGCCGACCGCGACTACTTCACCCGCGCCATCCGCCATCGGGATACGCGGCTCGCTGGGCCCCCACATGCCGCTGACCACGGCAAAATCATGGTAATTAAGCGAGTTGGCATGCAGCCTGACCGTGATTTGCCCGGCAGTTGGCGCAGGGGCTTCGCGTGTGCCGACGGTGACATTTTGGTAGCCGCCGCCCGGTTGCAAAATAATGGCTTTCGTCATGGCGTTCTCCTAATCAAGCGTGACATGGGGATTGCATTTATAAGGATAAATGTTCACGGTAAGCGGTTGATTCTGCCCTGACTTGCAGACAAAGTAAATCGCCCGGCATCAGCAGGCGGACGGGAGTGAAGCCAATGTAAAGACTGTTTCAGGATCTCGTCCTGATTGGATCGACAGATGTAAAGCGGCTGTGCGACCAGCTAAATCACGGGCTGCACACTGTAGACTTAACACGATTAAATTTAAATTTATGCAGCTCCGGGACGCCCATACATACAATCATGTATGTTAGTATATTTTCACGATAGCCAACCTCAGATTGGTTTTGCGACTGCAGCATCAGATTTTAAAAAGGAACAAACACGATGAAACTCAATATCAATGGCAAAGAGACCGAGCTCAACGTGAGCGATGACATGCCTCTTTTATGGGCAATCCGCGATGTGGCTGGCATGACCGGCACCAAGTTTGGCTGTGGCATGGCGCAATGTGGAGCCTGTACTGTGCATCTGGATGGTCAGGCCATTCGCTCTTGTGTGACCCCGGTCAGTGCGGCCGCGGGTAAAAAAATCACCACCATAGAAGCCATGCATGACGACAAGGTGGGCCAGGCCGTACAAGCCGCCTGGCAACAGATTGATGTGGTGCAGTGTGGCTACTGCCAATCCGGCCAGATCATGTCTGCGACCTCACTGCTCAAGCAAAACCCTAAACCCAGCGACGCCGATATTGATGCGGCCATGAGTGGCAATATTTGCCGTTGCGGGACTTATCAACGTATCCGGGCAGCGATTCATGAAGCCGCTGCCAAACTGGCTTAAGGAGAGACCCCATGAATGATCTCATTAATCTCTCACGCCGCAGTTTTATCAAAAGTACGGCCCTGGTCGCTGGCGGCCTTGTGGTGGCATTCAGTATTCCGCAAGCCAAACGCTTTATGGGCGTAGCCAATGCGGCAGAAGCGCTGCCACTACCTGCGCCGAATGCCTTTTTGCGCATCGGCGCCGATGACAGTATTACCGTGATGTTGGCGCATAGCGAAATGGGGCAGGGCGTGTGGACCACCTTGCCCATGCTGATTGCAGATGAGCTGGATGCCGACTGGAGCAAGATCAAGGTCGAGCATGCGCCTGCGGCGCCTGCTTATGTGCATACCGCCTATGGTATCCAGATTACCGGCGGCTCTTCCACCACCTGGTCAGAGTTTGACCGCTATCGCCAGGCGGGCGCATTGACACGTGTTCTGTTGCTGGAGGCGGCGGCCAAGCAATGGAAGGTGCCAGTAGCTGGCTTGCGCACCGAAAATGGTTTTGTCATCAACGGCACGCAAAAGCTCAGTTATGGCAAGCTGGTGGAGACCGCCAGTCAATTGCCGACACCGACCAGCGTCACGCTTAAAAAACCGGAGCAGTGGAAATTGATCGGCAAGGCCACCAAGCGTCTGGACAGCGCAGAAAAAATCAATGGCACGGCCAAGTTTGGTCAGGATGTGCAGTTTGCAGGACTCAAAGTCGCCATGGTGGCACGTGCGCCGGTGTTTGGCACCACACTCAAAAGCCTGGATGATGCCGCTGCACGCAAAGTGCCGGGCGTGATCAAGGTGGTCAAAGTGCCCACGGGGGTTGCCGTGATTGCCGAGCATTACTGGGCCGCCAAGCAGGGGCGCGAGGCCCTCAAGCTGGAATGGGCGCTGGCCGGGCATGACAAGCCGGATACCCCTGCCTTGCTCAAACAATATCAGGCGCTGGCGCAAAAGCCAGGCTTGCAGGCTGCGAAAGCGGGCGATGTTGCCACGGCCAGTAAGCAGGCCAAGCAAACCATACAGGCGGAATATGTGTTGCCTTATCTGGCGCATGCACCGATGGAACCTTTGAACTGTGCCGTCAAAATCTCTGATCAGGGCTGTGAAATCTGGACCGGGACCCAAATGCAAACCACGGACCAGGCGTCAGCTGCCAAGATTCTGGGCCTGAAACCAGAACAAGTGAACATTCACACGCTGTTTTTAGGGGGCGGTTTTGGCCGTCGCGCCAATCCCCGTGCAGACTTTGTGTCTGAAGCGGTTGAAGTGGCCAAAGCGGCAGGCATGCCGGTGAAAACGGTTTGGAGCCGCGAAGACGATATCAAGGGGGGTTCTACCGGCCGATGTTTGTTCACAAAGCCAGTATCGCGCTCGACACACAGGGCAAACCGCTGGCCTGGCAACAGACGCTGGTCGGACAGTCCATTATCAAAGGCACGCCCTTTGAAGGCGTTATGATCAAGGACGGCATTGATGCCACCTCGGTGGAAGGCGTGGCTGATTCGCCCTATGTGAAAGGCACTCCGCATCATGAGGTGCAGTTGCACTCGGTGCAAAGTGAGGTGCCGGTGTTGTGGTGGCGCTCGGTCGGGCATAGTCATTCTGCCTTTGTCATGGAAAGCCTGATTGATGAACTGGCGCATGCCAGCAAACAGGATCCGCTGGCGTATCGCCGCCAGTTGCTGAAAGACCATCCCCGTCATCTGGCGGCACTCACTCTGGCGGCCGATAAAGCGGGCTGGGGCAAACCGTTGCCTGCGGGCGTGTTCCGTGGCATTGCCGTCCACGAATCGTTTGGCAGTTATGTGGCACAGGTGGCCGAAGTGTCCGTCAAAGGCGGCGAGGTCAAAGTGCACCGCGTGGTGATGGCGATTGATTGCGGGCTGGCCGTGAACCCGGATGGTGTCAAAGCGCAGATGGAGTCTTGTGTCGCCTTTGCGCTGGGTGCCGCGCTCAGTAGCGAGGTGAGCTTCAAAGACGGCCAGGTAGAACAATCCAACTTCCACAACTACCAGGTGTTACGCATGAAAGATATGCCCAAAGTGGAGGTGCATATTGTGCCTAGCACCGAAAAAATGGGTGGGGTGGGTGAGCCGGGCGTGCCGCCGCTGGCACCTGCCGTGACCAACGCCATTTTTGCTGCGACTGGCAAGCGTATCCGCCGGTTGCCGATTGGTGATCAGCTGGCTTAAGCCCTATGCAGTCCTCTGATTGGGAAGTGTTACAACGTGCCCGTGACTGGCTGGACCAGGGCTATGGCGCACATCTGTTTACCGTGATCCAGACCTGGGGCTCGGCCCCCCGGTTGCCAGGTGCGATACTGGTGGTGCGTGAAGATGGCCATTTGGTCGGCTCTGTCTCTGGCGGCTGTATTGAAGATGATCTGGCAGACAAAGCCCGCCATCAACAACTGCCCGCGCAGCCTGCAATCATGGAGTATGGCGTCAATCAGGCAGAAGCACAGCGTTTTGGCATCCCTTGTGGTGGCCAGCTCAAGATTTTTGCCGAGCCACTGACGCAGGCGGCGCAATTAACGCCCATGCTTGAGAGCTTGTCACAACGGCGTTTGCTTAAGCGCTCCGTCCATTTACACAGTGGTGAGGTGCGGCATCAATACGTGCTGCCTGAAGGACAGCCTTATCTGGAAAGTGACTGGTTTCACAGTTATTTTGGCCCGCAATGGCGGCTGCTGATTATTGGCGCCAACCAGCTGGGCTCCGTGTTGGCGGCCATGGCACAAGCGCTGGATTTTCACGTCATGATCTGCGATCCGCGTGAGGAAATGCGTGCTGAATGGCATGTGGAAGGCGCAGACTGGTTGCCCGGCATGCCGGATGATGTGGTGCTGGAGATGGCGCCTGATCCACACACAGCGATTGTGGCCGTCACCCATGATCCCAAACTGGACGACATGGCGTTGCTTGAAGCGCTCAAGTCAGACGCGTTTTATATTGGCGCCTTGGGCTCCGTCAAAAATCAGGAAAAACGCAAACAGCGCTTGCGCAGTTTTGACCTCACCGAGCAAGAGGTGAACCGCCTGCACGGCCCGGTCGGTCTGCGTATCGGCAGCCGCACGCCGGCCGAAATTGCCGTGTCTATCCTGGCTGAGCTGATTCAGGAACGCGCGCACTTGCAGCAAACGGGTCTGGTCTCACGGGCGCACAGGCTGGCGATGGCCTGATCATTTCAAGTCGGCGGGGGTATCAATATCCCTGAAGATGCCCGGGTCCTCGCACGCAATGTGTATGCTCTGTGCCTGATGGGCGCGCACCACCTCCCGCGCGCCCTGGTCACCTTCCACCCTAAGTAATTCAGGGATCAGTGCACGGCTGAAACCCACCGGATGGCCGGGCTTGCCCGCCATGACCGGTTGTACCAATGGATGCTGAGCCAAGGCATTTGCGACGTGCTGTATGGTCTGCGGCTGGATAAAGGGCATGTCTGCCAAGGCAATCACCACGCCGGCGCACTCCGTAAAGGCCGTTAACACGGTGTTCAACCCCAGCTTGAGACTATCGGCAATGACCTGCTCCTGCTCGCCACATTCGACCACTATCAATCCCAAGGCCTTGAGGGCGGCACTCAACTCAGGCACATTGGCGCGTATCACGGCGACACTGTGAGGCAAGGCGGTGATCAGGCTGCGGGCGGCCACTACTGCCATGCACTCACCATTAGGCAAGGGCTGTAAGAGTTTGTTTTGCGCACCAAACCGGCGGGAGAAGCCAGCGGCTAACAGCAGGCCTACAGGGGGGGCGTCAGAGGGAAGGGGCGTATGCATCTGGGCCTGATCGTCTAAAAAATGCTTTTCTAACATAAGGCGGTGGGTTCAGCTACAGCGCTGCGTCAAAATCATCGTATACTTGAGCGTTAATGACAATATTCTGTTCTGGTTGAGGGGGTCCCCATGATCTGGTTTCGGCGCTTGATGATGTATTTACTGCGCAGTGTAACCTGTTTGCCCGCCCTGTGCCTGGCAACTCTCGCCCCTGGCGATCATGCCTTTGAGGTCAATGTTGGTGGTGAGACGCGCGAGTATCTCGTGCATGTGCCCAAGCAGGTCGGCGCAGGCCAGGCCTTGCCCATGGTGCTGGTGCTGCATGGCGGGATGGGCAATGTGCAGGTACAGGCCACCGAGCGGTTTTATCACCAGATTTCTGCGGCCGAAAAACATGGCTATATTGCCGTGTTTCCTAATGGCTACAGCCGATTGCCGGGCGGCAAGTTCGCCACCTGGAATGCCGGTAACTGTTGTGGTCCCGCGCTCAAAAAACAAAGCGATGATGTGGGTGTGATCCGGGCCATGATTCAAGCCATGCAGCAAAAGACAGCCATTGATGCCAACCGCATTTTTGTCGATGGCATGTCCAATGGCGGCATGATGTCTTATCGGCTGGCCTGCGAGTTGTCAGGCACCATCAGCGCGATTGCGGCTGTCGCCGGGACAGACAATACCAGGCAATGTCTGCCCAGCAAACCGGTGGCGATTTTGCATATTCACGCCAAAGACGATGACCATGTCCCATTCAATGGTGGTCCGGGCGAGAAATCCATGACAGATGTCAGTTTTAATTCGGTGCCTGCCACTATCCAGAAATGGGTAAAGCTCAACCAGGCCAATCCACAGGCGGAGCGTATCCTTGAAGTCAGCGGTGCCTATTGTGAGGTGCATCGTGGCGGGTTGGCGCCCGTGCAGCTTTGTGTCACCGACAGCGGCGGACATTCCTGGCCGGGGGGCAGCAAACCCCGTGGTGGGGAGGCTGGATCAACGGCGATTGACGCCAACGACGTGATCTGGGCCTTTTTCAATGCCAATGGCCGCCATTAAGCCTCCGTCGGCATGTCCGCCGCAATGGGCGATTTATGTTAAAACGGGATGCTATAGCCGACGTAAGCCATGGGCTGTATGCGTGTTTCTGTGATCGGGCTGTCGTATTGTTCATCACTGAGTCGGGTGATGAATGCACCAAACAGCAGTGAGTGATTCGTCATCACAGGCATCATGCCATTGATGCCTGCCTGCCATTCAACGCCGGATCCCGCGCGGTAAAACGGCCGACTGGCGTTGACTTCATTGTTGCGCACCCCAAAGTAATAGTTGTTGAATTTCTGGCTGTTCCAGGTCGCCCCCACCAGGCCGTTCAGACGCAAGTTTGGCGACCGCAACAGGCTCTTGATGTATTGCACCTGAAACTGCTGGCCATTACTGTTGCCACTGGCATCCGTGGTCCATTGCGCATTCAATGTGCCATAGTCGGTTTGCCAGCGGAGTAGCGGCCCAACAAAAATCGAAAAGTCGCGGTCATCCATGCCGCGCGTACGGTCGCCCTTACTGGCATCCCAGCCAAACTTGGCCTCGGCAGACAGGCCAAAGCGTAAGCGTTTATCCTCGCTATCCACTAACCAGGCGCCCGCTTGCAGGGCATTGATAAAAAAACGGTCGTCATAATTCGCGTTAATAATCGGCAACACCAGCGCGCGGTATTCATCCGAGCCAGAGGTCTTTGGCAGGACGCCAACGCCAATCCCATATAGGTTTTGTGCTCTGGGCACGGCAGTTTCTGTTTGCCGGTCTATGCGGGATTCGGCAGACGTAAGCGGACTGAAGAAGGTGATGGCCATACAAGTGCCAACCACGGGCAATGCGTGATGAAAGTTCATGGTGTGTATCCGTGTATTATTTTATGTTGATGGCATGAGCGCTTAACTGCTGATTTAGTTCCCGCATGCCATGCAGGCTTTTTCGTCTGCAGCCCCAAAACCAAAATGATTGACCATGGTCACATCGCTGCAAAGAGGAGAAAACACATGCGACCTATACATATTCAGCTGGCTAAAACATTGACCTTTATGGGCGCGCTGCCTTTTGCGGGCGCCGTGGTGGCGCAAATGCAGGGGATGGCGCATTATCATACCGGCTATCTGGCGCTGACCTATGGCGCCGTTATTATCTCTTTTTTATGTGGGATACACTGGGGCTTGTTTTTGAACCATGCCCAAGACACCCGCCTGAATTTGCTGGTCACCAGCAATTTGCTGGCCCTACTTGCCTGGGCTACCCTGTTTTTTGTGGTGCCGGTCACCCAATATCTGGTGCAGATCGCCGCCTTTATCGTTTTATGGCTGATAGACCGCAAGCTGGTGGCTGAGGGGCTGATTGAACGCTGGTTTTACCAGTTGCGCACACAAATCACGCTGCTGGTGACACTGTGTTTGTGCGCGATGCTGGTGTTGCAGTTTTAAAAGCCAGGCCGGCGTCAGATTAGACCAGCTCAGGGACTGGCTTGCTTTAAGGTCTGGATTTGTTGCGTGACTTTTTCGCCTTGTTCCGGGTCTATCGCCTGAATCGCTGGCTGGATAGACTCTAATGTCGCCACATCTTTTTGCACAAAAGCGACTCTGGACAGCGCAAGCATGGCATCAACATCGCGCTGGTTAAGGTCATAGGCTTTTTTCAGGTCCTGCTCTGCCTGCACATAATGCTGCAAGCCTTCTTCCGCCAGCCCCAAAAAATACCATGCATCGGCAGAAGCCGGTTCTTGGCCCGTCCATTGTCCGGCAATGGTTTTCAAATCACGCCAGTCTGCATTTTGGTAGGGAATTACCACCTGCATGAAATAAGGCCGTTGTTCCAGCGGCAACGCCCAGAAAGGGACATCATTGGTTTTGAGTGACGTGGTTTCAGGCGCCGCCATCAGCTCCTTGATCCACTCGACCGGCAGGCTGTAATAAAACGCTGGTTGGCCCGGGCTTTTGAACGTGGTCAGGCCGATCAGGTTGTAGTGCTGGTCAAACAAGGCGCCGCCGCTAGAGCCCATGTAAAAAGAGGCGTTCGAGCGCACAATCAGGCTGCCATCAAACGGATAAATGCCCTTGATCGCGCCATAAGACAGCTGGGGCACCGGCGCACCGGCTGGAAAACTCATGCTAAAGACTTCTTCTTCATATTGCAGGCTTTGACTGTCTCGCATGGGGATGGGTTTGAATGGCAGCGGGTCAAACTTGAGCAGGCAGACATCGCGTTTCCAGTTGGCTTTCAGGCCTATCGGCTGATAACCATCTCTAAATTTGGCGATATTCACACCTTTGCTATTGGCAATCACATGACAGTTAGTCGCCACGTATTCGGGGCTGACCACTACACCAGAGCCCCTGCCGTTTGAGCCATCCGGCAAGTCGGTGGTGACCATGACAATCGAGTGTCCGAGTTCCAGCGTATCAACAATACTGGGCTGAGCATTTAAAACATTGGTCAGCAAAAGCAAGCTGGTGAGCAAGATTGACTTCATAACCCCTCTATTCTTTATTCAGGTCTGTCGGAATGTTTAAGTAACAAATTCTTAAGCGGTAAGACCTGTCAGGATCAAAAACGTTTTCGGGGCGGTGCGAGTAAGCATTTTCTGACAGGCAAATCAGCGGCAGCCTACGTCTAAGTGCGGCGCTTACCATTAAGATGGTGCCTGACTCAACCTTCAAATATTGAGCATAAAATGCATTCCCACAAATCCTACATGCTTCCCAAACTGATTTTCCTCAACATGTTGGCCTTGATGATGATTACCTTTGAACATGAAGCGCCTGCCGATAACCGGTATTTTCTTAAAGCTGTGAATGCAGGTGAAGGGGCTAAGCCAGAGCCTGAGCAGCACGTGCAATTGGCTGAGGCTAGTGACGCCATGGTTGATGCCGCACAAGCCACGCCAGTTCAAGCCACACCCGTTAAGGTGGAGCCTGCAAGAAAAGCGCCGGTAAAACGGCGGCTGGTCAGCCACAAATCTTCACCCAAGGCTAAAGTCATGCTTCAACGCGCCAGCTATCAAAGCAACTCCCCTTTAGGGTGCTGCTTTAGAGGCAATTACAGTTAACACGACCGCTTTAAAGTCGGCTATGTAAAAGATTTTGAACATTTTCCCCGCACAATACTCAAGCTCCCACATGGGGGCTTTTTTGTTGCCGGACGTTATTTGATCTGCAAAACTTGATGAATCTGATTGCATGACCTTGTTGCAGGCCAGGGCAAGAGCCAATACACTGAACACTTGTTAATAAGAATATCAATCGCCTATGTTCAAATCCTTTTTTCCCGACTCCCGCTGGTTCTGGCCGTCTGTCATTCTGTGGGCAATGGTCTGTTGCGGCATATGGTTCGAGTATTCTTCTGCCATTGGCACGGCATTGGGTTTATCCATGGTAGAGAAGGAGCCGGTGATCGGACTCGGGCATTTTGTCACTGACCCGTTCAAGCTGTTTTATCTGTATTACCTGGTGAGCGTCGCGATTTTTGCGCTGATGTGGTTCAAGCTTAAACCTAGCCGCTGGCAATGGTGGTCGATTGTCGGTAGCGCGTTTATTTTGTTCTCGACCTATTATTCTGTGCAGGTATCGGTAGCGCTCAATAACTGGCGCCGGCCTTTTTTTGATGCGGTGCAAGCGGCGCTTTCGCCCAACTCCAAGGTCACTACCGCGCAGTTGTATATCCTCATGTTGCAGTTTGCCGAAATCGCGTTCGTGGCCATTTTTATTTATGTCCTGACTCGCTTTTTTGTCAGCCACTATATTTTCCGCTGGCGTACGGCGATGAACGATTTTTATACCCACCAGTGGCCGCAGGTGCGCAACATTGAAGGGGCATCGCAACGGGTACAGGAAGACACTATGCGCTTTGCGACCATCATGGAGGGCCTGGGCGTGTCTATGGTGGAGGCGGTGATGACCTTGTTTGCGTTTTTGCCGGTGTTGTGGAGCTTGTCTGCGTATGTAAGTGAGCTGCCCGTGTTTGGGGCGGTGCCTGCGCCGCTGTTCACGGCGGCAATCGCCTGGTCTGTGTTCGGTACCTTTTTGTTGGCTGCGGTCGGGATTAAGTTGCCAGGCCTGGAATTCAGAAACCAGCGGGTAGAAGCCGCGTATCGTAAAGAGCTGGTGTATGGCGAAGATGACCCGGCACGCGCGCAACCTGAGACGCTAAAAGCCTTGTTTCTGGATGTGCGTAAAAACTACTTCCGCTTGTATTTTCACTATATGTATTTCAATGTCGCGCGCAGCCTGTATTTGCAGGCGGATAATATCTTTGCCTACTTGATTCTGGTGCCTACCATTGCTGCGGGTAAAATCACGTTTGGTATTTTGCAGCAGATTCTGACGGCGTTCTCACAAGTGAGTAACTCGTTTCAATATCTGGTCAACTCCTGGACCACCATTGTCGAGCTGCTGTCGGTTTACAAACGGTTGACCGCATTTGAAGCCGCCATTAAACACGAGGCCCTGCCTGAAATCGAACGCAGCAACGCTTAGTCGGTTGCAAGCTGGATATCGCAGGTGACCGCCTAGCGGCTCACCTGCAAATGGTCAAACTTGGGCCGTTGCTCGCGCATGAACTCTGCCAGCGCTTCATCCGACAAGGGCTTGCTGTAATAATAGCCCTGGCCGACATCGCAGCCGCTGCGCAATAAAAAGCGGTGCTGATACTCGTTTTCTATGCCTTCTGCGGTCACTGATTTATGCAAGCTTTTACCCAGATTGATCAATGCCAGCAGGATATTGCCATTGGTCACGCTTTGTTCCAGGTCCTGCACAAACGCTTTGTCAATCTTGAGTTCGTCAATCGGATAGTTTTTCAGATAGGCCATATTGGAGTAGCCGATGCCGAAGTCATCAATGGCAATACAAACGCCCAGGCGCTTGAGTTGCTCCAATGTCCGCGTAAACATGGCTTCATCCTTAAAGCGCGCATTCTCGGTCACTTCCAGCGTAATCAAGTGTGGCGGGACGCGTTCCTGCCGTAAGACCCGTTGCACCGTCTCCACCAGGTTGCCGCGCAAAAACTGGATAGGCGAGACGTTGACCGCAATCGGCACCAGATAGCCCCATTCGGTTTGCATGGCTTTGATTTTCTTGCAGGCAGTCTGCAAGACCCATTCACCGATGGCAAAAATATGGCCGGTTTCTTCGGCCACCGGAATAAACTGGTCAGGCGGGATCAGGCCGCGCTCCGGGTGCTGCCAGCGGATCAGGGCTTCCAGGGCGCTGATATTGCCGTGCTGCATATTGATTTGCGGCTGGTAATACAGCATGAGTTCTTGCCGTTGCAGGGCGTGTCCGAGGCCATATTCAATTTCGTTACGTTCGCCCAGTTGCTGTGCCAGGGAGCCACTAAACATTTGCACTTTATTTTTACCGGCATTTTTCGCGCTATACAGTGCAGAGTCGGCGCACGTCAGCAAGGTATCAATGTCTTGGGCATGGTCCGGGTAGATGCTGACGCCAACGCTACAAGTCATGTTAAACACATAGTCGCCAATGGCAATCGGTTGCGAAATGGCTTCCATTACCCGTGACAGCAAGGGTTGGGCATCTTCTGCCGAGCGCAGGCCGGGGTAGAGCATGACAAACTCATCGCCGCCAAACCGCACAATGGCATCCGTCGGGCGTGTACTCTGAATCAGCCGTTGTGCGACGTTCTCCAGCAGCTTGTCACCGGCACGGTGGCCCAGCGTGTCGTTAATGAGTTTGAAATGGTCGAGGTCAATAAAGGCAATCGCGATTTTGTAGTGAAACTTGTCGGCTTCCGCAATCAGGCTGGCCAGTTTGCCACTGAAGGCATGGCGGTTTAACAACCCGGTCAGGTTGTCTGTCACCGCCAGTTGGCGGATTTGCAACTCATAGTTTTTACGGTCGGTGATGTCTTCGACCGCGCCCTCGTAGTAAAGAATACTGCCTTGTGCATCATAGACGGCATGCGCGTTTTCCGAGATCCAGATGGTTTCGCCATTCAGCCGGTAGACTTGCGACTCAAAATTCTGCACACGCCCCTGCAGGCGGATGGCTTCGGTAAAGTCGTGACGGCGGCTGTCTTCTACATACAGTTGCGTGCTGATATTGTTGAGGTCGCTGATCAGCTCCGCCGGCGAGGCATAGCCATAGAGCTTGGCCAGCGCCAGGTTGGCATTCAGGTAGGTGCCAGATTCTGTGGTCTGGAACATGCCTAGCGTCGAGTTCTCAAACATGGAGCGGTATTTTTGCTCGGTGCTGTAGAGCGCCTGCTCAATGCGTTTGCGTTCAGTGATGTCCTGAATAATGCCTTCAAGGGCGACGGGTTTGCCCTCGGGATCAAAGACGCCACTGCCGCGTTCGGCCACCCAGCTGATTTCGCCATCGGCACGCACAATGCGGTATTCAAGTGCAAACCGTTGTTTGCGACTGACCGCGTCATGAATGATTTTGCGCGCCTGTGCACGGTCTTCAGTGTGCGTGATCCGTTCGTAGGACTTGACCTTGTTCAGGATCAAGTCTTGCGGAGCATAGCCGGTCAGCGACTCACAGCCTTTGCTGACATAAATCATGGTCCACTGATCATCATACAAGCAGCGGTATATCATGCCATCCAGATTATCCAGTAGCGTATCCAACAGCCGTTGTTGCTGTGAGGTCATTAAGGCATCGACGATTTGTGTTTGCATCATGTCCCAGTTGATCTGGCCACGCATTACAGCATCGCCTGTTCAGTTTGCCTTTGCTGGCCGATAGTGACTTTTTCCCACAGGCTTTGGGCATTCATCAGGGTCAGCATGCTTTGCTGGGCGAGATTGGCAATGGCAATGCCGGGGTTGTTGCTAATCCCCTTGAAAAAAGTATTCATGGGCTGAATCTGGTTGGGGGCAAGGTAAGGAATCTCGCCCAGCGCCGAGACAGAGACCCCGAATTTGAGGGCGGCTGCCTTGTCTTCAATCACCACAATCTGCCGGTAATCGGTAAAGTAGTGCGCGTGACCCAGCATGCGCGCCAGGTCAATAATAGGGATGACCTGATCGCCATAGGGGTGCATGCCCGCAATAAAGGGCGCCGACTCTGGCAGCGTGCGTAACTGCACTTCGTCAATCGCTTCGCGGACAAAGCGGGCCTCTATCCCTAGCCAGCTGTTGCCGACATAAAAGGTTGCGTACTCCTGGCTGTCTTCAGCATTTTGCAGGAACAGGTTGGGGTTAAATTTGTTGTGGATGACCTGCGACTCTGCCGTGATGCGCTGGTTGATTTCGTTGACATTGCCGAGTGGGGTAAAGATCAAGGCAAAGACTTTATTCCGGTAGTTGTCTTCTGCCCCCTTGAATTCACGATAACCATACGCCGCATGCACCCCCACCGCATAGTAGGTGTGATGGTAAATGGCAATATCAAACAGTCGCTGGCCTTCGTTGAGTGTGCTGATTTCCGGCATCAATGCAAAGTCATCGCCGGTGACAAAGTCTGCATGCGTGCTGGAGATCACCTTGAGCTGCTCGTTGACAAACAGCGTAAAGCTGCCGCTGACCGGGGTATCGGTTTTGTCCCGTGGAATCACATCACGGAGCATGGCCTGGAATTGCGGCTTGCTGTCAAACACAATGCCTATGCCACCGACAATACTGTTGCCATCCAAATGCCGGATCGGCGCTGCGTAAATATAGGTTGCCTGATGGTTGTACAAGGGCGTCGGTTCAAACTGCGACACCACATAGTCCTGGCTTGAAGTACAGCTGCGTGTGCGGCCTACCCATTCTTCGGTGAGCTGGCTGTCGATCAACTCATTGTAACGTGGGTTGGACACGGCAATCACTGTGCCTTGCCGGTCAAAGACGATCAGGTTGTCATAAACAGTATACAAGCCATTGATGTAGCGCAGAATTGAGCTGATCTGGCTTTTATCCTGCGCAGAGAGCTGGGCGTTACCCAGGCATTCTCTGAAGACGTGTGTGAGTGCCCACCAACGGACGTCATTCGCCCGCTCGTACAGGTTGCGGTCCATGATCTCGACCGCCAGCTGCGCATAAAAACTGGAGTTTTCGAGCATCACCGAGACCACGGTCTGATACAGCTCAGAGACCATGCCCTCAATAATTTGCTGGGTTTTATGTCCGGTATTGCTGATCTCCGAGAGCAGGCTCTTGGAGAAGTTCTTTTGCTGGGTGTTGACGTAGTTGCTCTGCCAGATATTGCCGTTCCACACCGACTGGTTCAGCTTGCTCTGAATGTTGGCCGCCTGTTTTGGAATATTCAGCAGGCTTTCAGAAAAAATCAGCGGGCTGCGCATCACCTTGCGCAAGATTTCCGCATCAATATTGCTGATCATGCCCTGCATGCTCTGGTTGAATGCATACTCAAGCGGAATCATGGCTTGTCCCAGCCAGCCTGGCCCTGAGTAGCCTTGATAGTTCTCGGCCTGCTTGGTGACACACAGGTATTCACGGCCCGCAAATCGCGCCACAAACCAGTCCTTGTCCGTGTCTGCACAGAGGGTGATGCCAATGGGGATTTGATGCGGATCGCTAGAGGCAATCACGTGACGATGCTCATCCAGCAGGATGCCTATGGTCCAGTCCGAGCCAGAAATCAGGTTTTGAAAAATGGTTTGCAGTTCGTTCACAAACTTGAAGCACAAGCAGAGGACGCCTAAAGGCCGCAGGCCATCACTGCTACGCACTTCATGCGCATACATCAGGGATTGGTAAGGTTTGCCGTTGATTTCCGTTTCATAAAAATACTCGACATACGGCGCGCTGGATTGTGCTGCCAGCTTGAAAATTGCGTGTTGGTCTACCAGCGTCTGCTGGGAGGCATCCAGCTGATGCAGCAAGTTGCCCGCCATGTCAAAAAGGGCAATATTTTCGTAGACGGTATATTTCTTTTGATATTCCTGAAAACGGTGCGTGATACGCGATTGCTCATGCGCCGTGACTGCGCCTGCCGCATGTTTTTCAAGGTAGCCCCTGACATCATCGTCGGTGGCAAAAAAGCCGATATCCGCCGTGCGTTCAAACAGGTTGCGGATCAGCAGGTTAATGACCTCAAATGCCTTGGATGTCAGCTGTGCCGCCGTTTTGTGCAAGGTTTCTTCTGACAGGTGGCGTAACACGGCATTCGAGATTTTGTTGAATGCCGTGCGTGTTTCTTCCATTTCGGAGCCTGTGCCAGACAGTTGCGCCATCAGCGCAAGACTGTCCCAGGCATTTTGTAGCTGGTAGATGTGTGAACGGAAATCGTTGACCTTTTTAAAATGGCTGGCGAGCTCTTCAGTCAAAGGTTGTGGGTGCATATATTTCTAGTGTTCTTCCATGATTGCAATTAATTCCGCCTATTTATAGCAAGAATGGTTCCCATTTAGCGGGGTCGAATTGCAAAACAATGGCAAGAAAAATGCTTTTATTTAAATATTAAAACCTGAGGGACATGATTTCGCTGGTGATTGGTCAAATAAACGCTACCTGCTTTGCGCGCATGCCTTGTGTTGGTGCGCAGTTGGCTAAAATGGTGCACGCGTGTCTGGTGTTTTTCATGTCAAAATAGGCCTTCCTTTTTCCTAAGTTCGCCAGCGCATGATTAATACCATGATAGAAATCCACAGTGTGTCGGAAGCGATCCGTGATGCGGTGGCGCCCGTGTTTTTACTCACTGGCATCGGGTCTATTCTCGGCGTGTTAATTGGCCGCCTGGGCCGCTCAATTGACCGTGCCAGGTTTTTAACCGATACGCCGGAGGAGAAGCGTGAGCGGTTCAAGGATGAGCTCAAGATTATTGTCAGGCGCACCAAATGGCTACGCCGGGCGATTGGCCTGGCCACGTTTGCCGCCTTGTGTATTTGTGTCTCCATCGCCAGCATGTTTATTTCGGTGGAAACCGGCTTGCGCTTGCCGCACCTGGTGATGGTGTCGTTTATTATCTCGATGGCGTCACTGATATTGGGACTGCTGTGTTTCTTGCGCGAGATTGTGCTTGCCTCACGCGAAGTGATCGTGCCGTATCAGCAATTGGAAAAACCGGCGCGCAAGCCCTAGCGGTAAAGTGCGCGGATCACGTCGGTTTGTGTCAGCAGGCCGACTAGTTTGTTGGAGGCATCCACCACGGGCAACAGTTGCAAGTGATGGCTGGTCATGAGCGGAATGGTATGCATGAGATGCATCTGGGCCTGGATGGTGATGGCTGGCGTGGTCATGATTTGGCCGACAACTTCCGCTTTGTCGCTATGCGTGGTGGGTGACCAGCGGATCAGTCGCTGCAGGGCAGGCCCCACTTCGCGATAACTGCTCGCCTGGGCATGCCGCACAAAGTCTGACAGGCTCAATATCCCTATCACCAGCTTTGCCTTGTTGACTACAGGCACCGCAGGCTCGGTCTGCGCCAGCATGGTGTGCCAGGCGGCTTCCAGAGGGTCGCCATATTCAAAGGTGATCTCCACTGGCCGCATGATCTGTTCGCAGGTAATCGCCTCCAGTTTACGGTGGTAGGCAATCAATTCGGTTTGCTCAAGCAGGTGTTGTAATTGCGAAGGGTGAATGTCCAGCACTTCGTGAGACTGCCCCAGTGCCTGCTGCAAATCTTCAGGCGTGAATCCAAACTGGTAGCGCATATGCGTGGGCGTCGCTGCGGCATGGTCATGATCCGCCACCGGGTATCGATAGCCGGTCAGACGATGGTAAATCCAGGCTGTGAGTACCAGTAACAGGCTGTTTGCCAGCACCGGCCACCAGATAAAGCCAAAGCCGAGTTGCCAGATTGGTTCGCCGCCCAACACGGCAGTCAGGGCCACCGCGCCGCTAGGCGGATGCAGGCAACGAAAGGCGAACATCAACGCAATGGCCGACAGCATGGCAAGCGCTGCGGCGGTGACCGGAAAATCTGGCAACCATTGCGCAAACAATACCCCGCTTAAGGCGGCAAGCGTATTGCCTGCCAGCAAGGCCCACGGTTGTGCCAGCGGGCTGGATGGCAAACAAAACAAAATGACAGCGGAGGCCCCCATGGGCGCAATCAGGAAAACAGCAGTATGCCAGTCTGCAGCTGGCGCTTCTGCGATGACCAGGCCGGCCATCCCGCCAGTGAGCAAAATCCCCAGGCCCGCGCCCAGCGCCGCCCGTGCGTAATCGCGCATCGACCCGGTCATGCGCCGCGGCCAATAAGGCTTTAAAAAACGGGCGAGGTTTGCCATTCCAATTCAAAAAAGCAAAGACCGCAGTGTAACACGGACCCTTTTTAGGGGTGATGTTGGTGTGACGATGAGCGGGAATTTCTCCCGATACAATTCGGTTACAAAAATTCGGAAACTTAGGCCCTGTTTTAAAGCTCATAAGCGCTGAATGGTCCTGCAAGAAAGGACACAACTTGATTGATGCAGAAGAAAGGAAACTGTGATGCAATCGTTCTTACAATCAAAATTGACGCATTGGGTGTCTGTGCCGTTGGCCGTGGCAGCACTGTTTGGTGCTGGCTACTGGATGAAAGGCTACACGCTGGTGAATCATGCGCAGGCGACTGCGCCGGTGTCGGCCAAAACCATGACCGCACCAAGTGCTTACATCACGCTGCCTAATTTTGCCAGTATCGCGTCTACCCAGGGCGCTGCAGTGGTGAATATCAGCGTCAGTGGCACCGTGAAAACCGCCGGGATTCCGGGCATGGATCCTAGCGACCCCATGTTTGAGTTATTCCGCCGTTTTCAGCCCAATATGCCACAAACCGAAACGCCGATGAATGGCCTGGGTTCAGGCTTTATCGTCAAGTCTGATGGCGTGATCCTGACCAATGCCCACGTGGTGGATAAGGCCGATGTGGTGACCGTCAAACTGTCTGACAAGCGTGAGTTCCAAGCCAAGGTGGTCGGCGTGGACAAGCTGACCGATGTGGCAGTGCTGAAAATTGATGCCAAAGATTTGCCGACTGTCCGTATTGGCAGTACCAAAAGCAGCAATGTGGGGGACTGGGTCGTGGCAATAGGCTCGCCCTTCGGCTTTGACAACACGGTGACAGCAGGCATTATCTCGGCCAAATCCCGCGCCTTGCCAGACGAAGGCTATGTGCCTTTTCTGCAGACTGACGTGGCCATTAACCCCGGTAACTCTGGCGGGCCGCTCTTCAACTTGAATGGCGAAGTCATTGGCATTAACTCGCAAATTTACAGCCGTAGCGGTGGCTATCAGGGCCTGTCATTTGCGATCCCGATTGATGTGGCCATGGGCATTGAGCAGCAGTTGCTCGAAAAAGGTAAAGTCAGCCGTGGCCGTCTGGGCATTGGTGTGCAAGCCATTAACCAGGATTTAGCTTCTTCATTTGGCTTGCAGGCCCCCAATGGTGCCCTGGTCAGCAATGTCGAGAAAAATGGCCCTGCGGATAAAGCCGGCCTAGAACCTGGCGATGTGATCTTGAAGTTTAATGGTCAGAGCATAGACCGCTCCAGCGACTTGCCGCCCATGGTGGGCAGTATCAAGCCGGGCAGTACGGTCAGCGTTGAAGTCTGGCGCAACAAACAGCTGAAGAAACTGACTGTGCGTATTGATGAAATGCAAACTGCGCAGGCAGACCCTGCTGCCAGCATGGATAGCAAGCAAGCCAGATTAGGGGTGAGTGTGCGCCCGCTCACTTCGCAAGAGCTGGCGCAGACGCAACTTAAGCAGGGCTTGCTGGTGGAAGAGGTGGGCAAAGGTCCTGCCGCCAATGCCGGCATCCAGCCAGGTGACGTCATTCTGGCCGTCAATGGCGATCAGGTGAAAAGCGTCAGCCAGTTGCAGGACAAGTTAACGCAAAACAGCAAGAATGTGGCCCTATTGGTCATGCGTGGGGACAGCAAACTCTATGTTCCCGTTAAAATAGGTTGATTCACGTGTTGCTTCCTTAGCCATTTGCCCCGCAGTTGCGGGGCTTTTTTATTCAGGCAGCGGTGTAGACGCCAAAGCGTTTAACAATTCTGCCAGACTGACCTTTTTGCCCGGTAAAATAACAATATGCAAACATTTCAAATCACCCCCATCGAAGACCAGACCCTGCAAGCCGCGCTGGCCCAGCAGATCAACCAAAAAACCAAACCCTTAGGCGCCCTTGGGAGGCTGGAAGCCCTGGCTATGCAACTGGGGCTGATCCAGCAAACCGTACATCCGGTGTTGCAACAGCCCACCATGCTGGTGTTTGCAGGTGATCATGGCATCGTCGCCGAAGGCGTCAGCCCTTATCCGCAAGCGGTGACGGCGCAAATGGTATTCAACTTTTTAAATGGCGGTGCCGCCATCAATGTGTTTGCGCGCCAGCATGGGTTTGAGCTGCATGTGGTGGATAGCGGCGTCAATGCCGTATTCGCGCCGCACCCCAAGTTGATTGATGCCAAGGTGGGCATGGGCACCGCCAGTTTTCTGCATCAGCCGGCGATGACGGCCGAGCAATGCGCACAGGCGATTTACCGCGGCTCGCAAATTGCCAGGGATGCCATTACCCAGGGCTGTAATGTGCTGGCACTGGGCGAGATGGGCATCGGCAATACCTCCAGCGCCAGTTGCCTCATGAGTGTGCTGTGTGGCTTACCCATGCATCAATGTGTGGGGCGTGGCACCGGTGTCAGCGACAAGGGGTTGCAGCACAAACTGGCGGTGCTCACTTCCGCCTTGCAAGCGCATCATGTGCCTGCCAGCGATCCTCTGCATGCATTGGCCGTTTTTGGCGGCTTTGAAGTCGCCATGATGGTTGGGGCATTGCTTGCCGCTGCCGAAGCCCGTGTCACCTTGCTCATTGATGGTTTTATTGCCACCTCGGCCTTGCTGGTGGCCGCCAAGCTGTATCCGCAGGTGGTCGACTATTGTGTATTTGCACATTGTTCCGACGAAAGTGGCCATGGCATCATGCTGGCGCACCTCAAGGCGCAGCCCTTGCTGCATTTGTCCTTGCGTCTGGGCGAAGGCACCGGCGCCGTACTGGCTTATCCCTTGCTGCAGTCTGCGGTTGCCTTTCTCACCGAAATGGCCAGCTTTGAGAGTGCTGGCGTCAGCGAGCAAGTGCAGTGAAATCGCAATGGCGTTCCTTTTTGCTGGCCGTGGGGTTCTTTACCCGTATCCCGGTGCCTGCACTGCCTGACTTTAAAGAAAGTGATCTGAATCAGGCGGCCCGTTATTTTCCGCTAGTCGGCCTGTTGGTGGGCTTATTGGCTGCCATGGTCTGGTGGCTGGCGCACGGGCTGTTCAACCCGGCATTGGCCGTGTTGTGCAGCATGGCTGCCACCATCCTTGCCACAGGCGCCTTTCATGAAGATGGCCTGGCCGACAGTGCGGACGGCTTGGGCGGAGGCATGACGCGCGAGCGCAAGCTGGAGATCATGCATGACTCTCGCCTTGGCAGCTACGGCGCCATTGCGCTGGTGGGCATCTTGCTGTTCAAGTTTGAGGCTTTGTCTGCGCTGGCGCCCGCTATCTTGCCGTTTGCCCTGATTGCCAGCCATGCCCTGAGCCGACTGGCGGCGGTGTATGTGATGGCGACGGCCAACTATGTGCGCACTGCGGGCAAGGCCAAACCGCTAGCCACTACGCTGACCCGGCAGGATATTGTGTACGCCAGCGTCTTCGGCCTGCTGTGCTGGCTGGGCTTTGCCCTGATGCTGGGTATCAATCAGTCATTGATGGCTGCCGGACATTTTTTACTGATCACCAGCTTGCCTGTGCTCGTGGTCTGGCAGATGTGGCGGCAAACGATGTTACGACAGATTCAAGGGTATACCGGCGATACGCTGGGTGCGACACAGCAACTGACTGAAGTCGCTTTTTATTTGGGCCTGCTGGCCTGGGAGCGCTTGGCATGAAATTGACGTTGGTGAGACACACCAGTTTACAAATCGCTGAAGGCATCTGTTACGGACAAAGCGATGTCGATGTCTCGGCCAACTTTCATCACGAGTTGGCCAGCGTGCAGCAAAAGCTGCAAGCCGATGCTTTCCACGCCCTCTATACCAGCCCTTTGCAGCGCTGCCACAAACTCGCACTGGGTCTGGCCCACGGCCTGGGGCATGCCGGAGACATTCAGGCCGATGTGCGCCTCAAGGAGCTGCACTTTGGCGAATGGGAGATGCAGGCCTGGAACGATATTCCGCGTGAGCGATTTGATGTCTGGGCCAAAAACTATGCCGAACTTTCGCCGCCACAAGGCGAAACCTTTGCCCAGTTACAGGCGCGCGGTGTGGACTTTTTGCAAGAGATACAAGCCCGCCATGCCGGTGAACATGTGCTGGTGGTCACCCACGGCGGCATGATACGCGCGCTGATTGCCCATGTGCTGAATATGCAACTCAAAGGCTTGTTCCGGTTGCATATCGATTACGCCAGTTTGACCCGCATGGAATTTTTCGGGGAAATTCCCAAAATTACGTTTGTGAATCGTTAGTATCAGGCTTGCATCATCTGCAGGCACGCTCTCCATGTGGGTCACCACGCATGCGTTTCTAAAAACCAGTCTGTTCTGCCATTGGCAGGAGGGGAATCCCGCTTCGTCGCTGTCTGACCAAGCGTGGGCTAGCGTACAGTCGGGGCTTAAAAAGGCTGCGACACTCTAAGGCCCTAAACGCAAACACTTGGTACAAGTGGAATGGAGAACAATGAATACAGTCAAAGCAAGTGACATCAAGCCGGATATGTCGGTGGTCTGTTCGCAAAACAATGAGTTTGCCCAGGTCGACCATATGGAAGGTGAGCAAACGATTAAATTAATGAAGGATAAAAGCGGCCAGCACCACTTTATCCCGCTGAGCTGGGTCGTTTCAACAGAAAACAATCAGATTCAGGTAGATCGCTCTGGCGAGCAAGCCATGAAGGATTGGAAAAGCTCGGCATCGGCCAACTAAAGTAGTGTAGCGCATCGTCTTGCATCTCTTGTTGGTATCCGCCGCGGGGGATGTTTTTTTG
>JABLTH010002261.1_pt1 | contig 25211 bp, 20 predicted proteins | sample 7875711 | NCBI WGS metagenome assembly JABLTH01 (sample SAMN14941262, study PRJNA633318) | bioreactor metagenome | isolation source: bioreactor | place: China | collected 2019-03-05 | reverse complement strand
TGATGCCGATCCCGCCGGCCAGCAGCAGGCTGTGGCGGGCCCCCGCCGCCAGCGCGAAGTGGTTGCGCGGCGGGCCGACGTGCAGCGTCTGGCCTTCGTGCACCGTGTCGTGCATGGCGGCCGAGCCGCCGCGCGAGGCCGGCTCGCGCAGCACGCCGAGGCGCCAGCGGTGGGTCTCGCCCGGCGGGTTGCACAGCGAGTAGGGCCGCACCAGGCCGTTGGGCAACTGCACGTCGATGTGGGCGCCGGCGTCGAAGGCGGGCAGGGGGGCGCCGTCGGCGGCCACCAGCTCGAGGCTGCAGATGCCCTCGGCCTCGGCCGCCTTGCGGGCCACGCGCACGCGCAGCCAGGGCGTCTCGGGGGCGTTCATGGCAGCGGCCCTCCGGCCGCGACGGCCGCCGGCTCGGCGGCGGCGCGTTCGGCCGCGATCCAGCGCTCGATCACGCGGCGGGCCTGCACGCCGCCGGCGTCGATGTTGAGCATCAGCAGTCGGCGCTCGGGCCAGTGCAGCAGGTTGGACTGCTGCCGCTCGAGGATCTCGCGGTCCTCGGCGAAGATGCGGCCCTGGCCTTCGCGGATCTGCGCGGTCAGCGCCGCATCGTCCGGCTTGAAGCGCCGCGCCATCCCCCAGAAGTACCAGTGGCTGGTGTCGGTCTCCGGGGTGATGAAGTCCACCACCACGCTGGAGGCCTTCACCGCGTCCGGCGCGTGGTAGCCGCCCCGGCCGGCCAGCGCCACGCCGACCTCGATCAGCACGTGCGACGGCGGCAGGAAGTGGCAGATCTGCCAGCGGTCCACCGGCTGGTCGTCGGGCAGCCCGTTGGCGCGCAGGGCCATCTGCCAGAACGGCGGCGGCTGGATCCCGTTCATGAAGCGGCTGGTGATCACCTCGTCGCCCTCGACCCGGGTGGTGCAGGGCGTCTGGTCGATCTCCTTCTGGCCGATGCTGGTGGTGTGCACGTAGGTCTCGTGCGTCAGGTCCATCAGGTTGTCGATCATCAGCCGGTAGTCGCAGCCGATGTGGTACAGCCCGCCGCCGTAGGCCCAGTCCGGGCTGTCGGCCCAGGGCAGCGGCTGGAGCTTGGCCGGGTCGGCCTGGCTGGCGTCGCCCGGCCACACCCACACGAAGCCGTGCCGCTCGACCGCCGGGTAGGCGCGAATGGCCGGGAAGCCGCGCACGCGCTGGCCCGGCATCGCCACCGTCCTGCCGTCGCAACCCATCTCCAGCCCGTGGTAGCCGCAGACCAGGCGCGCGCCGCAGACACGGCCCAGCGACAGCGGGGCGCCGCGGTGCGGGCAGAAGTCTTCCAGCGCGTGCACCTGGCCTTCGACCCCGCGGTAGAAGACGAGGCGCTCGTTGCAGATGGTGCGACCCAGCGGCTTGTCGGTCAGCTCGCTCGACGTGGCGGCCACGTACCAGGCGTTTCGGGGGAACATGGCAGGCTCCGGTCAGGATGGGTATCCTTTGAATGGATCCAATTTTGGCCAAAAATGCCCGTAAACTCAAGTGACAGCCGTTTGAATGGATCCAATGGAAGATCGGGATGAGCCCTCGACCGGCACCGCCAGCGTGGTGGCCACGCTGCGGCAGCTGATCATCGGCGGCCGCTACGCGGCGGGCACCCGCCTGGCCGAGATCGCCGTCGCCGAGGCGCTGGGCGTGTCGCGCACCCCGGTGCGGCTGGCCTTCCGCACGCTGGAGCAGGAGGGTCTGCTGGAGAAGGCCGGCAAGCGCGGCTTCGTCGTGCGGGCCTTCTCGGAGGCCGACGTGCTGTGCGGCATCGAGGTGCGCGGCGTGCTCGAGGGCCTGGCCGCGCGCCGCCTGGCCGAGCGTGGGCTGGATCCCGCGACCCGCGCCGCGCTGCAGGCCTGCCTCGCCGACGGCGAGTCGGTGGTCGCTGCCGGCGCGCTCGACGAAGCCGGCATCGGCCGCTGGGCGCCGCTGAACGAGCGCTTCCACGCCGCCATCGTCCAGGCCACCGGCAGCCGGGTGATCGGCGACGCGATCGCCCGCAACAACCACCTGCCCTTCGCCTCGGCCGACTCGATCATCATCGACCGCTCGGCGCTGGACCGCGAGTTCGAGAAGATCCGCCTGGCGCAGATGCACCACCGGCTGATCGTCGATGCCCTGGTGCGCGGCGAGTCGGCGCGCGCCGAGCAGCTGATGCGCGAGCACGCCTACGTCGGCCTGCGCTACGCGCCGCTGTTCGGGCTCGGGCTGCCGGCCGGCACCGGCTGATCAGGCCAGGTTCAGCAGCCGCATGGCGTTCTCTTTCAGGATCAGCGGCTTGACCGCGTCCTTGAAGCCCGCCTCTTCGAAGTCCGCCATCCAGCGGTCGGGCGTGATCAGCGGGAAGTCGCTGCCGAAGAGGATGCGGTCCTTCAGCAGCGTGTTGGCGTACTGCACCAGCTGGGCCGGGAAGTACTTCGGGCTCCAGCCCGACAGGTCGATCCAGATGTTGGGCTTGTGCATGGCCAGCGACAAGGCCTCGTCCTGCCAGGGCCAGCTCGGGTGGGCGATCACGATCTGCATGTCGGGAAAGGCGATCGCCACGTCCTCCAGCAGCATCGGGTTGGAGTTCTGCAGCCGCAGGCCGCCGCCGCAGCGCATGCCCGAGCCGATGCCCGAGTGGCCGCTGTGGAAGACCGCGGGCAGCTTGTGCTCGTTGATCACCTCGTAGATCGGCCAGGCCATCTGGTCGGCCGGCTCGAAGCCCTGCACGGTGGGGTGGAACTTGAAGCCCTTGACGCCGTACTCCTCGACCAGCTTGCGCGCCTCGCGCGCGCCGTACCTGCCCTTGTGGGGGTCGATGCTGCCGAAGGCGATCATGATGTCCGGGTTGGCCAGCGCGGCCTCGGCGATCTCCTCGTTCGGGATGCGCCGCCGGCCCAGCTGCGTCTCGGCATCGACCGTGAAGTTCACGAAGCCGATCTTCTTCTCGCGGTAGAAGTCGATCGTCTCCTGCATCGTCGGCCGCCGGCTGGAGCGGAAGTACTTGTCCGCCGCCCGGTCGTATTCCTCGCCGTAGTTGTCGAAGGGGTTGCGGCACGACACCTCGAGGTGGGTGTGGGTGTCGATCGCGATCAGCTCGGCGGTGTTCATGCGCGGCTCCGGCAGGTGGCTTGATAGTTAATTCTCATAAACAAAACGATCGCTGGCAAGCACGCCGGGGGATCAATTCACCTGCTGCAGATTTGGACTAAGGGTTTGTACCGGGTGTCGATCGTTCCGCCAATTTAGTTAAATGACATAAACATTCGGAGCGAGCATGAGCGACCTCGACCCCTTGTCCTTCGTGCCGGCCACCGGCCTGCTGGCGGCGCTGGATCTGCTGCGCATCGAGCACGCCGGGCCGGTGACCCACCTGCGCCTGAACCGCCCGGCCAAGCGCAACGCGCTGAGCGACACGCTGATCCAGCAGCTGCACACCGCCTTCGTCAACCTGCCCGAGGCCACGCGTGCCGTCGTCGTCACCGGCGAGGGCGACCATTTCTGCGCCGGGCTGGACCTGTCCGAGCTGATGGAGCGCGACGTCGGCGAGGGCGTGCTGCACTCGCGCATGTGGCATGCGGCCTTCGACCGGATCCAGTTCGGCCGGGTGCCGGTGATCGCGGTGCTGCACGGGGCGGTGGTCGGCGGCGGGCTGGAGCTGGCGTCGAGCTGCCACATCCGCGTCGCCGAGGCCTCGGCCTACTTCGGCCTGCCCGAGGGGCAGCGCGGCCTGTTCGTCGGCGGCGGCGGCTCGGTGCGCGTGCCGCGCCTGATGGGGGTGGCCCGCATGACCGACATGATGCTGACCGGCCGCGTCTACGACCGCGACGAGGGCGTGCAGGCGGGCCTCGCGCAGTATGCGGTGGCCGACGGCGCGGGCTTCGCCAAGGCGGTGGAACTGGCGCGGCGCCTCGCCGGCAACGCGCCGATGTCGAACTTCGCGGTGATGCACGCGCTGCCACGCATCGCCGACCAGGCCCAGGAGCAGGGGCTGTTCACCGAGTCGCTGATGGCGGCGGTGGCCGAGAGCACGCCCGACGCCAAGGAGCGCCTGCGCGCCTTCCTCGAAGGCCGTGCCGGCAAGGTGGTGAAGTCATGAGCCCGCGGAGCCGCCGCCAGGGCGATCGCCCCCTCGGGGGGGCGGCGCAAGGCGCCAAGGGGGCGAGGTGAGCAAGGCGCCGCGCTACCGCGCCGCCACCGTGGGCGGCTGCGTCGAGGCCACGCTGCAGACGCGGCCCGACGGCACGCAGATCCTGCGCTCGACCGAGGCGCTGCGCTGGTTCCCCGACCGGCTCACCGACTGCCTGGCGCAATGGGCGGCCGAGGCGCCGGACCGGACCTTCGTGGCCCGGCGCGAGCGGCGGCCCGACGCCGCTGCCGGCGGCGACTGGCGCCGCGTCAGCTACGCGCAGATGCTGCAGCGCGTGCAGGCCGTGGGCCAGGCGCTGGTGGACCGCCAGCTGTCGGCCGAGCGGCCGGTGGCCATCCTGTCCGAGAACGACATCGAGTACCTGACGCTCGCGCTCGGCGCGATGTGGGCCGGCGTGCCCTACGTGCCGGTCTCGCCGGCGTACTCGCTGGTCTCGCAGGACCACGGCAAGCTGCGCCACATCCTGGCCACGACGACGCCAGGCCTGGTCTTCGCGTCCTCGGCCGCCTATGCGCGGGCCATCGCGGCGACGGTGCCCGCCGACGTGCCGGTGGTGCTGACCGAAGGCACGGTCGAGGGCCGCGAGACCCTGGCCTTCGACGACCTGCTGGCCACCGAGCCGGGCGAGGGGGTGCGTGCCGCGCAGGCGGCGGTCGGGCCGGACACGATCGCGAAGTTCCTCTTCACCTCGGGCTCGACCCGGCAGCCCAAGGGCGTGATCAACACGCACCGGATGATCTGCGCCAACCAGCAGATGATCCGCCAGTGCATGGGCTTCCTGGCCGAGGAACCGCCGGTGCTGGTCGACTGGCTGCCCTGGAACCACACCTTCGGCGGCAACCACAACGTCGGCATCGTGCTCTACAACGGCGGCACGCTGTACATCGACGACGGCAAGCCCACGGCCCAGGGCATCGGCGAGACGCTGCGCAACCTGCGCGAGATCTCGCCGACGGTGTACTTCAACGTGCCCAAGGGCTTCGAGGCGATCGCCGCCGCGATGGACACCGACCCGCTGCTGCGCCAGCGCCTGTTCGCCCGCGTCAAGGCCTTCATGTTCGCCGGCGCCGGCCTGAGCCAGGCGGTGTGGGACAAGCTCGACGCCCACGCCGAGGCCGAGGTGGGCGAGCGCATCCGCATCATCACCGGGCTGGGCATGACCGAGACCGCGCCCTCGTGCACCTTCGCCGTCGGCACCGACGTGCGCTCCGGCCACATCGGCCTGCCGGCGCCCGGCGTGGAGGTCAAGCTCGTGCCGGACCATGGCGACCCGCTGTACGGCAAGACCGAGATCCGCTTCCGCGGCCCGAACGTGATGCCGGGCTACTGGCGCGCCCCGGCGCAGACCGACGAGGCCTTCGACGAGGAGGGCTTCTACCGCACCGGCGACGCCGTGAAGTTCGTCGACCCCGCCGACCCGGGCCGCGGCCTGCTGTTCGACGGCCGCATCGCCGAGGACTTCAAGCTCTCGACCGGCACCTTCGTCAGCGTCGGCCCGCTGCGGGCCCGTGTGATCGCGGCCGGCCACCCCTGCGTGCAGGACGTCGTCGTCACCGGGCTGAACCGCGACGACATCGGCCTGCTGCTGTTCCCCCGCGCCGACGAATGCCGCCGCCTCGCGGGCCTGGGCGACGACACGCCGCTGCCCGAGGTGCTGCACCACCCCGCGCTGCGCGCCTTCTTCCAGGCCCTGGCGGACCGCCTGTGGGCCGAGGGCACCGGCAGCGCGAACCGGCCTGCCCGGCTGCACGTGCTGGCCGAGCCGCCGTCGATCGACCAGGGCGAGGTGACCGACAAGGGTTCGATCAACCAGCGCGCGGTGCTGGCGCATCGCGCCGCGCTGGTCGAGGCGCTGTACGAGGGTCGCGCGAGCGATCCGTTCGTGATCCTGCCGAACCGGGAGGCCAACGCATGAAGATCGAAGGACAGGCCGCCATCGTGACCGGCGGTGGCTCCGGCCTCGGCGAGGCCGTGGCGAGGGAACTCGCCCGCCTGGGCGCCGCGGTGGCCGTGCTGGACGTCAACGCCGCCGGCGCCGAGCGCGTGGCCGGCGAGATCGGCCCGGGGCGGGCGATCGCCTGCCGCTGCGACATCACCGACACCGCCTCGGTCAGCGCCGCGCTGGAGGCCGCCGAGGCCGCGTTCGGCCCGGTGCGCATCGTGATGAACATCGCCGGCATCGGCACCGCCCGGCGCGTGGTGCAGAAGGACGGCTCGCCCGCACCGCTGGAGGACTTCGAGCGCGTGGTGCGCATCAACCTGATCGGCACCTACAACGTGATCCGCCTGGCGGCCGCGCGCATCGTGAGGCTGGCGCCGCTGGACGGCACGAGCGGCGAGCGCGGCGTGATGGTCAACACCGCCTCGGTCGCGGCCTTCGACGGCCAGGTCGGCCAGGAGGCCTATTCGGCCTCCAAGGGCGGCATCGTCGGCATGACGCTGCCGCTGGCGCGCGACCTGGCGCAGTTCGGGGTGCGCGTGTGCACGATCGCGCCAGGCCTGTTCGCGACGCCGCTGATGAAGGAACTGCCCGAGGAGGTGCAGGCCTCGCTGGCGGCGAGCATCCCGTTCCCGAAGCGGCTCGGCCAGCCGCAGGAGTTCGCCGCGCTGGCGGCCCACATCGTGGCCAACGGGCACCTGAACGGCGAGGTGATCCGCCTGGACGGCGCCCTGCGCATGGCGCCGCGCTGACGGCAGCCCGCCGGATTGGCGCCGCGACGACATTTTTCGGGTTCACGCGGGCGTCCGTCGACGGCGGGCGCTGATATGGTTCCCCCACCCCTGACCGACGAGAACAGGAGACACGCATGCAACGCTCCATCACCTCCCTGGCCCGGCTCGCCGCCGCCGCGTTCGCTGCGCTGGCCGCCGGCGCCGCCCAGGCCGACATCACGATCGGCGTCAGCCTGCCGCTGACCGGTCCGGCGTCGGGCCTGGGCATCCCGATGGCCAACTACATCAAGCTCTGGCCGAAGGAGATCGCCGGCGAGAAGCTCAACGTGATCGTGCTGGACGACGCGACCGACCCCGGCAAGGGCGTGAACAACGCGCGCCGCTTCGTCACCGAGGACAAGGTCGACATCGTGATGGGCTCGGCGGCGACGCCGGTGGCGATCGCGATGGCGCCGGTCGTGGCCGAGGCCAAGACGGTGCAGTTCGCGTTCTCGCCGGCGGTGCTGCCGGCCGGGGCCGACGCGTGGATGTTCCGCCTGCCGCAGGGCAACGCGGTGATGGCCCACGCGATGATCGAGCACATGAAGAAGAACGGCGTGAAGACCGTCGGCTTCCTCGGCTACACCGACGCCTACGGCGAGAGCTGGCTGAAGGACTTCCAGGACCAGTCGGCGTTGCTGGGCGGCCCCAAGGTCGTCGCGACCGAGCGCTTCGCCCGCACCGACACCAGCGTGACGGCGCAGGCGCTGAAGCTGGTCGCGGCCAACCCTGACGCGATGCTGGTCGTGGCCTCCGGCTCCGGCGCGGCGATGCCGCACAAGGCGCTGATCGAGCGCGGCTACAAGGGCAAGATCTACCAGACCCACGCCGCGGCCACGCGCGACCTGATGCGCGTCGGCGGCAAGGACGTCGAGGGGGCCTACGTGGTCTCCGGCCCGGCGGTGATCCCCGAGCAGCTGCCGGCCGACCACCCGTCCAAGGCGCTGGCAGCCGACTTCGTCGCCAAGTACGAGAAGGCCTACGGCGCGGGCAACCGCAACCAGTTCGGCGGCCATGCCTACGACGCGATCGTCGTGCTCGAGAAGGTGGTCCCGGTGGCGTTGAAGGCGGGCAAGCCGGGCACGCCGGAGTTCCGCGCCGCGATCCGCTCGGCCACCGAGTCGATGGGCCGCACGGTGGTGGCGCACGGGGTGCTGAACTACACCAAGTCCAACCACTGGGGCTTCACCACCGAGACCGGCCTGGTGCTGAAGGTCGTCAACGGCGACTGGAAGGTCGAACCGTGAGCCCCCACGCCCCCTGCCGGGGGCGGCCCCCCGGGGGGGCTCGCGCAGCGGACCGGCCAGGCCGGGCCCGCGCACGCCACTTGAGAGCGGGCCGCCTCGTGCGCGCCCCGAGCTGAACATGGACCTGACGATTGCGAGCATCCTCGCGCTGGACGGCGTCACCAACGGTGCGGTCTATGCGCTGCTGGCGCTGGCCACGGTGTTGCTGTTTGCCGTGACCCGCGTCATCTTCATCCCGCAGGGCGAGTTCGTCGCCTTCGGCGCGCTGACGCTGGCCACGCTGCAGCTGGGCCAGGTGCCCGGCACGGTGTGGTTCCTGCTCGTGCTGACCGGGCTCGCCGCGCTGACCGAGGCCGGCGACGGCTGGCGCGCGCGGCGCCCGGCGGCGCGCATCCTGAAGGACGTGCTGCGGACGGTGGCCTACCCGGTGCTGGTCTCGGCGCTCGCCATCTGGGCCGCGCCGAAGCAGTTCCCGCTGCTCGTGCAGGCCGCGCTGACGCTGGCGCTGGTCACGCCCTTCGGCAGCCTGATCTACCGCCTGGCCTACGAGTCGCTGGCCGACGCCAGCGTGCTGGTGCTGCTGATCGTCTCGGTCGGCGTGCATTTCGCGCTCACCGGCCTGGGCCTGTACTTCTTCGGCGCCGAGGGCTTCCGCAACCCGAGCTTCTGGGACGAGCGCTTCACGCTCGGCGCGCTGAACCTGAGCGGGCAGACGCTGATCGTGTTCGCGGTCTCGATCGCGCTGATCGTGATGCTGTGGCTGTTCTTCGAGCGGTCGCTCTGGGGCAAGGCGCTGCGGGCGACGGCGGTCAACCGCCTGGGCGCGCGGCTGATGGGCATCTCGTCGACCAGCGCCGGCCGGCTGTCGTTCACGATGGCGGCCTTCATCGGTGCCTTGTCCGGCCTGCTGATCGGACCGACGACGACGGTCTTCTACGACTCCGGCTTCCTGATCGGCCTGAAGGGCTTCGTCGCCGCGGTGTTTGCCGGGCTGTCGAGCTACCCGCTGGCGCTGGTCGGGGCGCTGGGGGTGGGGCTGCTGGAAAGTTTCGGCTCGTTCTGGGCCAGTTCGTTCAAGGAAGTGATCGTGTTCTCGGCCATCCTGCCGGTGCTGCTGTGGCGCTCGCTGCGCGATCCCCACGGGGAGGAGCATTGACATGCCGCCGCGCAAGCTGTGGTTCCCCCTGTTCGCCGCGGTCATGCTCGCGGTGCCGCTGCTGCCGGTGCCCGAGTTCTGGATCACGCAGCTGAACTACATCGGCCTGTACGCCATCGTCTCGCTGGGGCTGGTGCTGCTGACCGGCGTCGCGGGCCTGACCTCGTTCGGCCAGGCGGCCTTCGTCGGCGTCGGCGCCTACACCTCGGCCTACCTCAGCACGGCGCTGGCCGTGTCGCCGTGGATCGCGCTGCTCGTCGGCCTGGGCCTGGCGGTGCTGGTCGCACTGGTGCTGGGCGCGCTGACGCTGCGCATGTCGGGCCACTACCTGCCGCTGGCGACGATCTGCTGGGGCCTGGCGCTGTACTACACGATGTCGAACATGGAGTTCCTCGGCAAGTACGACGGCATCCTCGGCGTGCCGGCGCTGGAGCTGTTCGGCACCAGCCTGGCCGGCGGGCGGGCGATCTACGTGCTGATCTGGCTCGTCGCGCTGGCCGCCGCGCTGGGCACGGTCAACCTGCTCGATTCGCGCCCGGGCCGCGCGATCCGCGCGCTCAAGAGCGGCTCGACGATGGCCGAGGCGATGGGCATCTCGACCTTCCGCTACAAGCTGACCGCCTTCGTGCTGGCGGCCATGCTCGCCGCGGTCTCGGGCTGGCTCTTCGCCCATTTCCAGCGCACGGTCAACCCGTCGCCGTTCAGCCTCGCCAAGGGCATCGAGTTCCTGTTCATGGCGGTGCTGGGCGGCGTCGGCCACGTCTGGGGCGCCTTCACCGGCGCGGCGGTGGTCAAGCTGGTCGAGGACGAGCTGCAGGTGCTGCTGCCCCGGCTGATCGGCACCAGCGGCAACTTCGAGGTCATCGTCTTCGGCCTGATCCTGGTCGGCGTGCTGAAGTACGCGCCGGAGGGGCTGTGGAGCTTCGTGCAGCGCTGGCTGCCGGCCCCGCGGCGCGAGCGGGACTGGGCCGACGCCGCGGCGCTGCCCACGCGCGACAAGCCCGAGCCCGGCTCGCTGCTGCTGGAGGTGAAGGCGGCGCGCAAGCAGTTCGGCGGGCTGGTGGCCGTCAACGACGTGAGCTTCACCATCCGCGCCGGCGACATCATGGGCCTGATCGGCCCGAACGGCGCCGGCAAGTCGACCACCTTCAATCTGGTCTCCGGCGTGCTGCCGCTGACCTCGGGCGAAGTCGTGTTCCGCGGCCAGAACGTGGCCGGCCTGCCGTCGCGCGAGATCGCCCGGCGCGGCATGAGCCGGACCTTCCAGCACGTGAAGATGATCCCCGAGATGACGGTGCTGGAGAACGTCGCGCTCGGCGGCTACCTGAGCACCTCCTCCGGCGTCGCCCGGGCCATGCTGCGGCTGGACCGCGACGAGGAGCGGCGCCTGTTCGCCGAGGCCGAGAAGCAGCTGGCGCGCATCGGCATGACGGCGCAGATGCACGAGCTGGCCGGCAACCTGGCGCTGGGCCCGCAGCGGCTGATGGAGATTGCCCGCGCGCTGTGCACCGACCCCTCGCTGCTGCTGCTCGACGAGCCGGCGGCCGGCCTGCGCCTGAAGGAGAAGCAGGCCCTGGCCGACGTGCTGCGCCAGCTGAAGGCCGAGGGGCTGTCGATCCTGCTCGTCGAGCACGACATGGACTTCGTGATGGGCCTGGTCGACCACATCGTCGTGATGGAGTTCGGCACGCGCCTGATCGCCGGCACGCCCGCCGAGGTGCAGGCCAGCCCGGTCGTCCGCGCCGCCTATCTCGGGACGGAACACTGACATGGCGAACCCTCCCATCCTGCAAGTCACCGGCCTGCACGCCGGCTACGGCAAGGCCGAGGTGCTCTCGGGCCTGGACCTGACGCTGCCCCGCGGCGCGGTGGTCACCGTGATCGGCCCCAACGGAGCCGGCAAGTCGACCACGCTGAACGCGCTGATGGGCGTGCTGCCGTCGCGCGGCCGCATCGAGTTCGACGGCGTCGACATGTCGGGCGCCACGCTGGAGGAGCGCGTGATGGCCGGCCTCGCGCTGGTGCCCGAGAAGCGCGAGCTGTTCGGCACCATGCCGGTCGAGGACAACCTGGTGCTCGGCGGCTTCCGGCCGATGCGCCAGCGCGTGCCGGGCTGGCGCTCGACGCTGGACGAGGTCTACACGCTGTTCCCGCGCCTGAAGGAGCGCCGCACCCAGCTGGCCGGCACGCTGTCCGGCGGCGAGCGCCAGATGCTCGCCGTCGGCCGCGCGCTGATGAGCCGGCCCAAGGTGCTGATGCTCGACGAGCCCAGCCTGGGCCTGGCGCCGCTGGTGGTGCGCGAGATCTTCCGCACCATCACCGCGCTGCGGGCCACCGGCGTCAGCATCCTGCTGATCGAGCAGAACGCCCGCGCCGCGCTGGAGGTGACCGATCACGGCTATGTGCTCGAGACCGGCTCGATCGCGCTCGAGGGCCCGGCCAGCGAGCTGGCGGGCGACCCGCGCGTGATCGAGACCTACCTCGGCGCGAAACGATGAGCCCCCACGCTTCCTTCCGGTCACTGCCCCCCGAGGGGGCTTTGGCAGCAGACCGGCCAAGCCGGATCCGCGCCAATCCCTTGGATCGGTCAGCTTCGTCGATCCCGGGGAGGCGTGCCTCGCTTCGAACCGAGGCGACCTGATGTGGCATTACGTCCCCCCCTTGCGCGACATGCGCTTCGTGATCGACGAGGTGCTGCGTGCCCCCCAGGCCTGGGCGGCCATGCCGGCCTTCGATGGCCTGGATGCCGACACCGCGGCCGAGGTGCTGGCCCAGGCCGGCCGTTTCGCGGCCGAGGTGCTGGCGCCGCTGAACGGGCCGGGTGACCTGGCCGGCTGCACCTGGCGCGACGGCGAGGTGACCACGCCGCCCGGCTTCGCCGCGGCGTACCGCGCCTTCGTCGACGGCGGCTGGCCCGCGCTGGCCTGCGACCCCGATTGCGGCGGCCAGGGCCTGCCGCAGCTGCTGAACGCGGCGCTGTACGAGATGCTGGCCGCGGCCAACCATGCATGGACCATGTACCCCGGGCTGCTGCACGGCGCCTACGAGTGCCTGCATGCCCATGCCAGCGGCGCGCTGCGCGAGCGCTACCTGCCCCGGGTGACCCGCGGCGAGTGGTTGTCGACCATGTGCCTGACCGAGGCCCACGCCGGCAGCGACCTGGGCCTGCTGCGCACCCGTGCCGAGGCGCGGGACGACGGCGCCTACGCCGTCACCGGGCAGAAGATCTTCATCTCCGGCGGCGAGCACGACCTGACCGACAACATCGTCCACCTGGTGCTGGCCCGGCTGGCCGGCGCACCGCCGGGCACCAAGGGCCTGTCGCTGCTGCTGGTGCCCAAGATCCTGCCCGACGGCCGCCGCAACGCGGTGCACTGCGACTCGATCGAGAAGAAGATGGGCCTGAAGGGCAGCGCGACCTGCACGATGCGCTTCGAGGGTGCCACCGGCTGGCTGCTCGGCGAGCCCAACCGCGGCCTGGCGGCGATGTTCCTGATGATGAATGCCGCCCGCCTGCACGTGGGCCTGCAGGGCCTGGGCCACCTCGAGGTGTCGACGCAGAACGCGCTGCGCCAGGCCGGCGAGCGCCGGCAGTCGCGCGCCCCGCGGCGCCCCGAGGGCGCGGCGGCGGCCGGCGAGGCCGATCCGATCGCGCTGCACCCGGCGGTGCGCCGCACGCTGTGGACCCTGCAGGCGCGCACCGAGGGCGGGCGCGTGCTGGCCTACTGGGCGGCGCAGGCGCTGGACGAGGCGGCGGCCCATCCCGACCCGGCGCTGCGACAGGCCGCGAACGACCGCGCTGCGCTGCTGACGCCGGTGGTCAAGTCGCTGCTGACCGGGCTGGGCCACGCGGGCGCGGACCAGGCGCTGGGCGTCTGGGGCGGGCACGGCTACATCCACGAGATGGGCATCGAGCAGATCGTGCGCGACAGCCGGATCGCGATGATCTACGAGGGCACCAACGAGATCCAGGCGATCGACCTGCTGCTGCGCAAGGTGCTGCCGGACGGCGCTGTCCGGCTGGGCCGGCTGCTCGACTGGGCCGGTGCGCAGGCCGAGGGCGCGTCGAACGCGCCGGCCCTGCGCCAGGGGCTCGAGGCGCTGCGCGCCTGCGCCGGCGGCCTGGTGGCCGGTGCCGCCGACGACGCCGAATGGCCGTACCGCGCCGCGGACGACTTCCTGCACGCGCTGGGCGAGGCGCTGCTGGCCTGCGCCTGGGCGCGCAGCGAGGTGGCGGCGCGCGAGGCGCTGGCCGCCGGCGCCGCCGATGCCGCCTTCTACGAGGCCAAGCTGTCGCGGGCCCGCTTCCAGGCCGACTACCTCGGCGGCGAGCTGACGCGCCAGCTGGCGGCGGTCGAGCGCGCGCGTGCGACGCTGCCCTTCCTGCCGCTGCCGTGATGGGCCGATCGATCGCTGCCGAGACCGGCCACCCGAACGATGCCGCCGCGCCCGCGGGGCGCGGCGACGGGCTGGACCAGCGCGGCCTGATGCACCTGGTGGGCTATGCCTCCACGCGCGCGTCCATCGAGCTGAAGAAGAGCTTCCAGCGCCACATGGGGCCGCTGAAGCTGAAGGCGGTCGAGTTCTCGATCCTGGTCCTGATCGACACCAACCCGGAGGTCAACCAGAAGCAGCTCGGGCTGGCGCTGGACGTCTCGCCGCCGAACCTGGCGGTCACGCTGGACCGGATGGTCGAGCAGGGCTGGGTGCGGCGCGAGCGCAGCGAGCGCGACCGGCGCGCGCAGCTCGTGCGGCTGACGCCGGCCGGCCAGGTGCTGGTCCGGCGGGCCCGCAAGATCGCCGAGACGATGGAGCAGGACGCGCTGAAGGTGCTGTCGCCGGCCGAGCAGGCGTTGCTGATCGAGCTGCTGCAGCGCATCGCCCAGAAGCGCCCGCGCGGGGCCTGAGCCCGCGGGCCGGCGCCGGCGCGCCGGGCCTGAGAAAATCCGCGGGCGATGAACAAGGCCTTCACCAAGGAACCCGACGGCGCCGAGGACGATGACGACGGCGCGAGCCTGCCGCCGCTGCCGGCCGGCACGAAGAACTACATCACCCCGGCCGGCTATGCGCGGCTGCGCGCCGAGCTGCTGGCGCTGATCGACGTCGAGCGCCCCAAGGTGGTCGAGGTCGTGCACTGGGCGGCCTCGAACGGCGACCGCTCGGAGAACGGCGACTATCTCTACGGCAAGAAGCGGCTGCGCGAGATCGACCGCCGCATCCGCTTCCTGACCAAGCGGCTGGACATCGCCGAGGTGGCCGACCCGTCGCAGCACCACGGCAACGACCAGATCTTCTTCGGCGCCACCGTCACCTATGCCAACGCCCGGGGCGAGGAGCGCACGATCACGATCAAGGGCATCGACGAGGCCGACCACCTGGCCGGCGAGGTCAGCTGGGTCTCGCCCATCGCGCGTGCGCTGCTGAAGGCGCGCGAGGGCGACGAGGTGACGCTGACGACGCCCGGTGGCGTCGAGACGCTGGAGATCCTCGAGGTGCGCTACCCCGCGCCGGGCGGCTAGCGCCGCACCCGCTGCACCCGCAGCACCGCCGGGGTGCGCTTGAGCGTGCGCAGCACCTCGGCCAGGTGCAGGCGGTCGCGCACGCTGACCAGCAGCTTCATGTCGGCCGTCTCGCCCGGCCGCTCGTCGCCCATGTCGATGTGGGTGATGTCGGCCTCGGCCCGGCTGACGGCCTGGGCCACCTGGGCCAGCGCGCCCTTGCCGTTGTGCAGCAGCACCTGCAGCTGGGTCTCGAAGGCCCGGGTCGGCTCCTCGGCCCACTCGACCTGCATCCAGCGCTCGCGATCGCGCTCGTACAGGCGCTGGCCGACCTGGCAGTCGGCGGTGTGCACCGTCAGGCCCTCGCCGCGGCCGAGGTAGCCGACGATCTGGTCGCCCGGGATCGGCCGGCAGCAGGTGGCCATGGTGACGCTGGCGCCTTCCGCGCCGTCGATCACGACCAGGCCCTGCACGTTCTCGCCCTCGGGCTGGGCGTAGCGGCCCAGGCTCAGCGTCACCGCGTCGGGCCGGTGGCCCAGCTCGCGCAGGTCCTGCGCGATGCGCTTGGCCACGATGGTGGCGATCTTGCGCCCGAGGCCGACGTCGGTCAGCAGCTCCGCCGGGCTGCGGTTGCCGCTCCAGCGCAGCACCGCCGGCCAGACCGTCTCGGGCCCGGCGGGCTCGATCGGCGGCAGCGTCAGGCCTTCGAGGCGCAGCGCCTGCGCCAGCATCTTCTCGCCCAGGGCCTGCGACTCCTCCTGCTCGAGGTTCTTCAGGTAGTGGCGGATCTTCGAGCGCGCACGGCCGGTGCGCACGAAGTTCAGCCAGGCCGGGTTCGGCCGCGCGTTGGGCGCGGTGATCACCTCGACCACGTCGCCCGAGCGCAGCTCGGCGCGCAGCGCGGCCGGCTCGCCGTTGACCTTGGCGGCCACGCAGTGGTCGCCCACGTCCGAGTGGATCGCGTAGGCGAAGTCGACCGGGGTCGCACCGCGCGGCAGCGCCAGGATCTTGCTCATCGGCGTGAACACGTAGACCGAGTCCGGCACCAGGTCGATCTTGACGTGCTCGAGGAACTCGCCGGCGTCGCGGGTCTCGTCCTGGATGTCGATCAGCGACTTCAGCCACAGCGCGCCGAGGCGCTGCGCCACGTCCGACGGGTTGCCGCCCTTGGTGCCGACCTTGTAGAGCCAGTGGGCCGCGATGCCGGCCTCGGCCACCGCGTGCATGGCCTCGGTGCGGATCTGGAACTCGACCGCCGTGCCCAGCGGGCTGACCAGCGTCGTGTGCAGCGACTGGTAGCCGTTGGCCTTGGGGATCGCGATGTAGTCCTTGAAGCGGCCGGGCACCGGCTTGTAGAGCTGGTGCAGCACGCCCAGCGCGAGGTAGCAGTCGGGCAGGGTGGCCACGATGATGCGGAAGCCGAAGATGTCGTTGACCGACGCGAAGCCGGCGTGCTTCTCGCGCATCTTGCGGTAGATCGAGTACACCGTCTTCTCGCGGCCGGTCACCTCCACCTTCAGGCGCGCCTCGGCGAAGGCCTGGGTGACATCCTTCTGCACCCGCGAGACGATGTCGCGCCGGTAGCCGCGGGCCCGCTGCACCGCCTTCTCCAGCGCCGCGTGGCGCCAGGGGTTCAGGTAGGTGAAGGACAGCTCCTGCAGCTCGCGGTAGACCTGGTTCAGGCCCAGGCGGTGGGCGATCGGCGCGTAGATGTCCAGCGTCTCGCGGGCGATGCGCTGGCGCTTGTCCGGCTTCATCGCGCTCATCGTGCGCATGTTGTGCAGCCGGTCGGCCAGCTTGACCAGGATCACGCGCACGTCGCGCGACATCGCCAGCAGCATCTTGCGGAACGATTCGGCCTGGCTTTCCTCGCGCGTCGAGAACTGCAGCTTGTCCAGCTTGGTCAGCCCGTCGACCAGTTCGGCCGTCGTCGCGCCGAAGCGCTCGATCAGCTCCGTCTTGGTGATGCCGCAGTCCTCCATCGCGTCGTGCATCAGCGCGGCCATGATGGCCTGGGCGTCGAGCTTCCAGTCGGCCACCAGCCCGGCCACCGCGATGGGGTGGGTGATGTAGGGCTCGCCGGAAGCGCGGAACTGGCCCAGGTGGGCCTCGTCGGCGAACTTGTAGGCGTCGCGGATGGCCTTCAGCTCGCTCTTGGGCAGGTGGCCCAGCTTGGCCTGCAGGCCGGCGAAGGTGCTCACCTCGGCGCTGGGCGGCGACACCGCCGCCGGCACGCGGGGCCGCCCCTGCAGCGCGGTCGGCAGCAGTTCGGCGGCGAACGAGCGAATACCCATGGGTGGAATTTAGCCTAGGCGGCGTCGCGCCAACGGCCGGGGGGCTTGGGGTTGATGCCTAAGCCGCCAGCGGACGGGCCGGCGCACGGTCCGGCGCGTCCCGGCCGGCGGTGTCCAGCAGGGCCATCGCCGCGTCCGCCGGCACGGCCTGGCTGAACAGCCAGCCCTGGTAGACCTCGCAGCCCAGGGCGCGCAGTCGCTCGAGCTGCTCGGGCTGCTCGACGCCCTCGGCGACGACGGTGCAGTCCAGTGTGTGGGCCAGGCCGATCACCGCCCGCACGATCGCGTCGTCGCTGCGATCGCTCATCATGTCGCGCACGAAGCCGCGGTCGATCTTGATCGTCGAGATCGGGAACGACTTCAGCCACGCCAGCGACGAGTGCCCGGTGCCGAAGTCGTCCAGGTGCACCTCGATGCCCAGCGCCGTGAGGCTGCGCAGCTGCTCGGCCGCCGCCGCCGGGTCGTCCATCACCGCGGATTCGGTGATCTCGACGGCCAGCGCGCTGGCGGGCAGGTGCCGCGCGTGCAGCTCCTGCGCGATCTGGCCCGCCAGCCCGGGCTGGCGGAACTGCAGCGGCGACAGGTTGATCGCCACCCGGGTCGTCCGGCCGGCCTGGCGCCAGGCGCTCAGCTGCCGGCAGGCCGCCTGCAGCACGCGCTCGCCCATGGCCTGGACCAGGCCGGCGCGCTCGGCCACCGGCACGAACTCGGCCGGCGAGACCGGCCCCAGCTCGTCGTCCGTCCAGCGCAGCAGCGCTTCGAACCCGCTGACACGGCCGCTGGCGATGTCGACCTGCGGCTGGTAGTACAGCGTCAGCCGGTCGGCCTCGATGGCCTGGCTGAGGCGGGTGCGGATCTGGACCTCCCGCTTGAGCTGGTCGCCCAGCGCGGCGTCGTAGGCGGTGATCTGGGCCCTTCCGTGGTGCTTGGCGGCGTGCAGCGCCAGCTCGGCGCACTGCAGCACGGCGCCGGCGCTCTGGCCGTCGCGCGGGTAGACCGCGACGCCGACGCTGACGGCCAGCGGCCAGGTCGACGAGCCGATGACCATGCCGGTGGCCAGCGCCGCCTGCAGCTTGCGCGCCACCAGCCGCGCCTGGTCCGGCTCGGCCAGGTCGGTCAGCAGCACGGCAAACTCGTCGCCGCCCAGCCGTGCGACGGTGTCGCCCACGCGCAGCCCGTTGGCCAGCCGCTCGGCCACCTCGCGCAGCAGTGCGTCGCCGGCCTGCGTGCCGTGGGTCTCGTTGACCAGGTGGAAGTGCTCGATGTCGAGCATCAGCACCCCGACCAGGCCGCCCTGGGCGGCGGCGCACTCCACCGCCTGGGCCAGGCGGTCGCCGAGCAGCCAGCGGTTGGGCAGGCCGGTCAGCGGGTCGTGCGTGCTGCGGTGCTGCAGCGCATGCTCGTGCTGCTGGCGGTAGGACACGTCGGCCACGTAGGCGGTGGTGCGCAGGCCGAGCGCGGTGGGCGTCAGGCTGAAGACCACCTCGACGTCGAACGTGCTGCCGTCGGCGCGCAGGCCCCGCACGCCGTCGTTCAGGGTCACGTGTGCCCGCGGCGGGGTGGCGACGTAGCCGCGCCACCGTTCGGCGTGGCGGGCGTGGTCGCCGGGCGGCAGCAGCATCTTCACCGGCTGGCCGAGCAGTTGCGCGCGGGTGTAGCCGAACATCTGCTCCAGCGCGCGGTTGACCACCTGCATGCGGCCGCGTTCGTCCACCAGCACCACGCCCTCGGGCGCGAGCTCGATCAGCTCGCGGTATTCGTTGCCCCGGCGTTCGAGATCGGCGTTGGCACGCGCCAGCCGGACGAACGGCCGCCGGATCTGGTTCAGGAACAGGGCGCGGAACAGGAAGGCGTAGGCGGCGACCTTGTAGGCATGTCCCAGCAGGTTGGCCATGTCGGTCACGCTGGTGCCGTAGAGCACGAAGAAGCCCTCGGACAGGGCCATCAGCAGCAGCGCGGTGCGCATCGGCGATTCGTCGCTGCGCACCTCGGGCGAGACGCGCTGCAGGCGGTGCTGCATCGCCAGCAGTGCCAGCAGGTACAGGCCGATCAGCCCCAGCTCGATCGCCACCTTGAGCGGCGTCAGCCCGGCGCCGGGCACGAACATCGGCGGGAACAGGTCGGGCGCGACCAGCGCCAGCATCGCCAGCGCCGACACGGCGGACAGCCCGGCGGCGGCCACGACGCGGCCGGCCAGCGGCCGCTCGGTCAGCGCGCGTGGCCAGGGCAGGGCCCAGGCCAGCAGCGCCAGCGCCGGCACCAGGCGGGCCAGCAGCCACAGCAGGATGGCCTTGTGCGGGCTGCTCGGCGCACCCAGCGCCGGCATGCCGGCGTAGCTCAGCAGGTGCAGCACGTCGATCACGCCGACGACGACGAAGGCCACTCCCAGCGACCGGCCCGCATGACGCCGCCGCTGGTCGACGACCTGCCAGGCGGTCACCCCGACGGTGATGCAGACGACCGCGGAAATGACCTCGATCAAGGCGTGCAGCGCCAGGAATTCGCCATGCGGAACGCGCAGGTCGAGCAGGCGACCGCCGGTGACCGCCAGGTACAGCAGCACGGTGGTGGCGACCAGCAGCGGCGTCGTCCGGAGGCGGCGAAGGCTCATCGGCGGGCGGGGCGGAGGTGGCAGATCATCCTGCAGGCGGCAACCGGCCGGCAAGAGGCGTCGGGGCGACGATAGCGCGGGCCATCGCCCCATCGGCCACGGTTTTCGCGAGGTTTTCGACGTTCGGCGGCGAAATCCGGCCGCCCGGAGCGGCTGGGTACCTGGAGACCGGCCCAAAGCACGACGGGCGCCCAGGGGCGCCCGTCGGAACCGTCAGCAGGCGGCGACCCGGTTCAGGTCGGCACCTTGCGCAGCATCTCGATGCCCACTTCACCCGCAGCGATCTCGCGCAGCGCGGTCACGCCGGGCTTGTTCTTCGATTCGACCTTGGGCGCGTGGCCCTGGCTCAGCATGCGGGCGCGGTAGGTCGCGGCCAGCACCAGCTGGAAGCGGTTCGGAATCTTGGTCAGGCAGTCTTCGACGGTGATGCGGGCCATGGCGGTGCTCTTCGGTGCTCGTGGACGTCTGGAAGGGGTCTGGTCGCTCGGATCAGCGCAGGTCGAGCGCGGCAAAGACGCTGGATTTCGCCCGGCGCTGCGCGGCATACTTCAGCCGCTGCGAGTGAACGACCGTCTTCAGGTCGAATAGCGCCGTCTCGAACAAGGCGTTGATTATAACGTAGTCGAAATGGCGAGCCTGGGCCACCTCGACGCGGGCATTGGTCATGCGGGTGGCGATCACCTCGGGGCGGTCCTCGCCGCGGCGGCGCAGCCGCTGCTCCAGCTCCTCCCAGCTGGGGGGCAGGATGAAGATCAGCACGGCATGCGGGAACAGCTGCTTGATCTGCAGCGCACCCTGCCAGTCGATCTCCAGCACGACATCCTCGCCGGCCATCAGCCGCGCCTCGATGCCCAGGCGCGAGGTGCCGTAGCGGTTGCCGTGCACCTCGGCCCACTCGAAGAACTCGCCGCGCTCGACCATGCCGGCGAATTCCTCGGGGCTGACGAACCAGTACTCGCGGCCGTTCTGCTCCTGGCCGCGCGGCGCGCGCGTGGTGTGGGAGATCGACACCGCGAGGTGCGCGTCGAGCTCGAGCAGCGCCTTGACCAGGCTGGACTTGCCGGCCCCGCTGGGGGCGGCCACGACGAAAAGGTTGCCAGGAGTCTCCATGCCGCTCGCGTCTGTGGAACACATCCCGGGCCGCCACGACCCGGGCCCGGTATTCTCGCCTGACTGGCCGCTCAGTCCGGCCGCGGCCCATCGGCGCCCGCCAGCGCCTTCTGCACCTCGGCGGTGAGCCGGGCGGCCGACAGGGGCTTGGTCAGGTAGCCGTCGAAGCCGGCCGCGAGCGCGTCGTCGATCTCCTGCGGCATCGCATTGGCCGACACCGCGACGCAGACCGTTGCGCGCAGGGCCGCGTGCTGGCGCAGCGCGTGCAGCACCTGCAGCCCGTTCATGCCCGGCATCATCATGTCCACCAGCACCAGGTCGGGCCGCGTCCGCAGTGCCTCGGCGACCCCGGATTCGCCGTCGGCGGCCAGGCCGAGCTGGACGCCCGGCATCAGGCCGATGTAGCCCTGCATCAGCAGCCGGTTGACCTCGTCGTCGTCGATGTACAGCACCCGCCCGCGCAGATCGGCCGGGTTGCCGGGCACCGCGGCTGGCAGGCCGGCGCGCGCGGGCCGCGGGTCGGTCGCGCCCTCGGGCGACAGCGGCAGGTGCATCACGAATTCCGTCCACGCGCCCGGTTCGCTCGCGACCTGCAGATCGCCTCCCATCAGCTCGACCAGCCCGCGCGTGATCACCAGCCCGATGCCGGTGCCCTCGATCGCGGAGTTCTCGCGGCCCAGCCGGTTGAACGGCTGGAACAGCGACTGCAGCTGCTGCGGCGTCATGCCCAGGCCGTCGTCGCGCACGCTGATGCGCATGCGGCCGTCGAGCACCTCCAGGCGCACGTCGACGCGCCCGCCGCGGCGGTTGTACTTGACCGCGTTGGACAGCAGGTTCAGCAGCACCTGGCGCAGCCGGATCGGGTCGCAGCGCACCGTGCGGGTCGATCCGGCCGGTGCGTGGACGGCGATCGTGATCGACTCCGCCTCGGCCCGCAGCGCCATCTCCCGCACCGCCTCGCGCACCACCGGATCGATGTCCACGTCCCCGATCTCCAGCTTCAGGCTGCCCGCCTCGATGCGGGACCGGTTGAGCAGGTCGTCGACCAGCGTGAGCAGGAACTGGCCGGCCCGATGGATGTGCTGCACGCCGTCGCGCTGCGGCGGCAGCAGCGGGTGCCGCTCGTCGCGCAGCAGCAGGTCGGAGAAGCCGATGATCGCGTTCAGCGGCGTGCGCAACTCGTGGCTCATGCCGGCGACGAACTCGCTCTTGGCCCGGTTGGCGCGCTCGGCCAGTTCCTTCGCCGCCAGCGCCGCCTCGGCGCGGCGGCGGTCGGTCACGTCGCGCACGACGATGCTGCCAAGCACCTCGCCCGACGGATCGGCGTAGATGACCGACGAGATCTCGGCCTCGAAGGTCGAGCCGTCGCCGCGGCGCATCGTGATGTGGCCGCGCGCCTGTCCGTCGCGGGCACGCTGGCCCAGCAAGGCCTTCACACGGGGGTCGCTGGCGTCCACCAGGCCGTCCCGCCCGGTGGCGCAGAGCTCGGCCTCGCTGAGGCCGAACAACGCGCAGGCCGACGGGTTCGCCGCCAGGATGCTGCCGTCCGGGCGGCTCTGCAGCACCGCGTCCAGGTTGTGCTCGTACAGCAGCCGGTAGCGGCGCTCGCTGCGCTCCAGCGTCTTCTCCACGCCGATGCGCGCCGTCACGTCGACGAAGGTCACCACCACCCGCCGCAGCGTCCCGGCCTCGTCGAACTCCGGATAGGCATTGCAGATCAGCCAGACGGGGTCGCTCTCGCGCGGCCGCCGCACGCCGACGAGCAGGTCGACCACCGGCTGCCGCTGGCGCAGCACGCGGGCCACCGGGTATTCCTCGACCGGCATCTCCGACCCGCCTTCGCGCAGGAAGCGCCAGGCCGGGTCGATGAGCACCTTGCCCATCATCTGGTCGGCACTGAGGCCCAGCAGACGGCAGGCCTGCGGGTTGCTTCGCAGCACCGATCCATCGGGGCCGTGCAGCACGACGCCGGCCAGCAGGTGGTCCACCAGGAAGCGCTGCTCCGACTCGCTCGCGCGCAGCGCCTGTTCGACGGCCTGGCGCTCGTGGTCCCAGGCGGTCTGCCGCGCCAGCGTGTAGCGGTATCCGAGGTAGCCGGTGAGCGCGAGCAGGGTCACCAGCAGGAAGGGCACGCGCACGCGCTGCCACCAGGCGGTTCGCAGCTCGGCCAGCGGCAGCGCGACGAACAGCGTCACCGGGTAGTGCTCGAGCCGCTCGAACACGGTCGCGAAGTCCTCCTAGGCCACCGCGTTGCGCCCCTCCACGTAGCCGCGCCGGGGGAAGGCGTGGCCGATCAGGTGCTGCTGCAAGGCGCCGATGTGGACCCGGCCGTACAGGCTCGCCGCATCCATGTCGGCCGGCACCGGCAGGCGACTGAGCAGGTAGCCGTCGTCGCGCTGCAGGCCGATCGTCAGCCGCTCGGCGGCCGGCGCCTCGCGCCAGAAGCCTTGCAGCAGTTCCACCGGCATCGCCGACACCACATAGGCTTGCGGCACCCCGCGGTCGTCGCGCATCACGAATCGCAGCGGGAAGATCCAGCGGCCGCTGATCGGGCCGTTCCGCGGCCGGCCGAGATCCATCCGCGTGGCCGGCGTCACGCTCGCCACGAAGGTCTGGAACGAGGGGTCGCCGGCGAGGCTGGGCAGGTCGGCGAGCCCGGCGTGGGCGGAGGAGGCGACGATCTGTCCGTCGAGACGGACCAGGCTGATGCCCGTCGAGTCCGGGTGCAGCGCATTGAACTGGCGCAGCAGCCGCTGCGCCCGCGCCGGGTCACGCAGGCTGTCGGCGGCGGCCAGGTCGCGGGCCAGCCCGGCGAGCCCGCTCTCGACCTGGGGGAGATAGCGGTCGGTGGACTTCTCGATCAGTTCCAGCACCGTCTGCATCTGCCGGATCTGGTCGTTCGTCTCCGACTGCCAGGCCTGGATGGCCAGCAGCACGGTGAACGCCAGAAGCAGCAGCGCGAGCAGGGCGCCGAGGCGGGCAAGGGACCGGACGGGAAGCGGGGGAGGCAAGGTGACGACGGCGAAATCGACTCACCGCCATCACTTCTAACACCGACACCGTCGCGCGCACATCCGGCCTTGCCCTCGGGCACGGCCGCAGGCGGCTCCTATTCGATGTTCTGCACCTGCTCGCGCATCTGCTCGATCGCCACCTTCATGTCCACCGAGATGCCGGTCAGTTCCAGCGCCGAGGACTTCGAGCCCAGCGTGTTGGCCTCGCGGTGCAGTTCCTGGATCAGGAAGTCGAGCCGCTTGCCCACCTCGCCACCCTTGGCGAGCAGGCGCTCGATCTCGTCGAGGTGCGCGACGAGCCGGGACAGCTCCTCGGCGACGTCGATGCGGATGGCGTAGGCCGCCGCCTCGTTCAGGGCCCGATCGCGGGCCGCCTCGGCCGAGACGGCCCCGGCCGCGCCGGCGGATTCCAGTGCCTCGGCCCAGCGCTCCATGAAGCGCTGCTGCTGCTTCTGGACCACCGCCGGCACCAGTGGCTCGGCCTGGGCGGCCAACGCGCGCAACGTGGCGATGCGCTCGGCCAGGACCTGCGCCAGCCGGGCGCCCTCGCGCTCGCGGGCGCTGCGCAGCGCATCGAGCGCGCGCCGCGCGGCCTGCAGCGCGAGCTCGTCGAGCGCCCCGGTGCCATGCGCGCTCGCGCTGCCGCGGCACCACTGCAAGGCCTCGTGCACCGACAGGCCGGCGGCGTTCGGCAGCCAGCCCTGCACCGTGCTCTCCAGCCGTGCCAGCCGGTTCAGCAGCTCGGTGCCGGGCTGCGGCAGGCCCTCGTCGGCGCCGCGGCCGAGCTGGGCGCGCACCTCGACCTTGCCGCGGCGCAGGCCGGCCGTCAGCAACTCGCGCAGCGCGGGTTCGACGTGGCGCAGCTCGTCGGGCAGGCGGAAGGCGATGTCGAGAAACCGGCTGTTGACCGTGCGCATTTCCACGGTCACGCCGGCGGGGTGGTTTTCACCCTCGGCCACCGGGGCCGCGCTGGCGCTCGCGAACCCGGTCATGCTGTAAACTGGCATGAAGCTTTTGCATCGAGCAAAAACCCGATTATGTCAAAGCCAAAACCCGCCCCGTTGCCCGCGGGCACCGTGGTCGGTGGCTACCAGATCATCAAGAAGCTGGCGGCCGGCGGCTTTGGCGTGGTGTACCTCGCCGAAGACGAGCAACGCCACCTGGTCGCGCTGAAGGAATACCTGCCGGCCTCGCTGGCCGAGCGCTCGGCGGGCGAGTTGGTCCCGCGCGTCAAGCCCGAGAAACAGCCGCTGTACCGCCTCGGCCTGAAGAGCTTCTTCGAGGAAGGCCGCTCGCTCGCGCAGATCTCGCACCCCAGCGTCGTCTCGGTGCTGAATTTCTTCCGCGAGAACGAGACCGTCTACATGGTGATGAACTACCTGCAGGGCGACACGCTGCAGGACTTCATCGTCACCGCGCGCGAC